>Ga0210406_10004584_pt1 | contig 14726 bp, 18 predicted proteins | sample IncBWC30MmetaG_FD_155454 | JGI IMG/M metagenome (GOLD analysis project Ga0210406, IMG submission 155454) | Forest soil microbial communities from Barre Woods Harvard Forest LTER site, Petersham, Massachusetts, United States - Inc-BW-C-30-M | ecosystem: Environmental > Terrestrial > Soil >... | reverse complement strand
CCTGGTGCTTTCTCCGCTTCGCGAATTGGATTCTCTTCGAAGAGGCGAGCCACGAGAGCCGAATCGAGATAAGCCCGGACCTCAACGATCTTGCCGTCGCTGAACCGGCAGAGCCAGCAGTAGCGGTTATCAAACCTAAGGCCATTCTTCGCGGTGGCGAGGGAGTGCAGCTCCACTACCCCCCAGTCCCCGCTTGCCAACGCGCTCTCTACGTGGAGCTGCGTGCCTTGCGGCAAAACTTTCGCAAGTTTTTCGAAAGTGTGGGTCAGAAAATCCGCTTTGCTGTGGTAATGACCGGCAAGCGGATGAGTCCCCTCGACGATCCAATCAACGTCATCCGCAACGTGGGTAAAGAACTCACCTCCGTCGCCGTTCTCAAGTCCTTTGAAGATTTCACGAACACGGTCAGGTGTAATAGCCATATAGATTCTCCATCTTTGCTCTTGGTCTTCTACGAGGTTCGGATTTAGCAGGAATCTCCTTTTTGACCTCGAAAACGGCTAACATTCTACGCCCATTTCACCGCTCCGTTTCGCAAACCGATTGGCGCCCTTGTATCACAAATAAGCCATGCCAGAAGGCGGGGAGGTGAGGTCCATACCAGGGCAGAACGTGTCGCCCGGTGCACAGGGGCCGGAAGTCAAGGAAATCTTCCCCCTTCCGGCCGAGGGAGAAGTGTTTCCTTTGACATTCCCCTTTAGAGAACAGGGCTTCGCATGAATTGACTGTTTGTCGTCAAGAAAAGAAGACCTCCTAAAGGCTGACCAATGATTGTGGATCTATCGTGGGCAACACGAAGTTGGCCCGAAACCGGCTTCGGGGACATGTGCCACAGAAAGATCTCGCCAACAAGGTAATTGACCATAATGAGACTTCTGGAAAATCTCGCAGGCCGCGAACCCGCCGTGCCAGGGCGAGCATTCAGACGTGCCTGTGACTCGGAAGGAATTCGGCTCCGTAAGGTCGGAACGGAGAAGGCGTCTCAAGTTCTCCAGCGACGATTCGCGGCAGTCAGAGAGAGCACAGCGTACGAAGTGGCTGCGTCATTCATAAAGAGCGCGGTGTCCGGACTGATGTGGTTCTCTTTGTTCTTGTTCAGAGAGTAGGCCGCCCAGGAACCTTCCGCTTTGTCCTGGTTCGCAGTGAGCCACGCGAGCCCCCGCCGCAGTTTGCCGTTTTCATGCGAAATCGCGGCCTGCTGAAGAACAAAGGTGATCAGCCCCGTCGCATAGCCGTCGCTCGTCGTTTCCTGAGACGTTCCATCTGCGCGCTTCCAGTCGCCAGACAGAGAAGACAGGCTCCAGCCACCGTCAGCCTGTTGCTTTTCCAGAAGCTCGGCAATGATGGCCTTCTGCCGATCTGGTTCGAGTAGTCCCGGAAGCTTCGCGGCGGCCCACAAGAGAAGGACGCGATTAATAGTGGTCCGCACGGCAAATTCGCGGTTGAGGTACTCCCGCAACAGCTTGAGGCCGGTTTGGACTTCGGGCGTTGCGCGATAGTTTCCTGGTGCGATACCAATGGCGACGGCGGCCAGCGTGGCTCCAAAGTAGTCCGAATCGTCCGCTTCCGACGGCTCGTTCTTAAAGCGCAGCCAGAGCCATGCGCCTTTCTGATTGCCGGCAATTTGCTGCTCGGTCCACATGTTCTCAAACGCCGTATGCGCGTCGTTGCTGAGTTGGCCGCTTCGCACATCATGGCTCGAAAGAATCAGGGCGTTGAGAACGGATTCCGTTCCGCGCGCCTCGGCCGACTTGTACGGCCCGCGATCCGCATCCTTGTAGAACGGTTCAACTTCCTTCCAGAGGCGCACGCGCTTCGTGACGCTGTCCAGCAGCAGTCGCTCGTTCGGAGATGGGGCTTGCTCGGCAAGGGCCGTTCGAAGAGCGGAACGCGAAAGAGCATAAGGAACAGCGGTGTGGCACGAAACGCAGAAGGTTTCATGATCCCGCCGGGCCCTGGACCATTCCATCCACCACGATTGCCGCCGGTCCAAGTAAGCGGCCGCAGCCTTCGGATCCCAAGAGTTCGCGATTTTTGTTTCCGGCTTATCGCGGTGAGCCGCCACGCCTTCTAAACTGCTGGCGGCAGCAGTCGCTCCCGCGCGCCAACCAGCCACGAAGATTCCCACCACCAAGCAAGCCGCCGAACCGCCCGTCATTCGCACGGCGCTCTTCATGAAACCTCCATCTCAGGAGCAACCATCTTTGGTTAGTTTGTCCAGGCTGTCTGGATTCTGTTTCTCGAGTTTATTTAATCGCAGTTGGAAGTCGGCTATTTTTATGTGTGCGCGATTATATAGCCTCAAACAAATGGCGCTCCAACGGGTCCGACGAACCAGGATGGATGGGTCGGCAACCCTTCCCTAATCCGGTCAATTTCCGGACCGCCCGTCGGATTGCCAGCATCGCGCCGTCCCTCCGTTCACGTAGCCCATCGCCAACTGGCTCCGGCGAACCCTGAGTGTTTCCCTTTTCTCACGGATCGCAAGTCCGATAATCACCGAACATTTCGCGTTAAGATTGCTTGGGCACTCTGCCCTTCGGTAACCACTGAGTTGGAACTCTGAACCAAGTACCAGCCTCTTGTAGATTTCCTCCAAACCATGCAGAACCGCACGGGTACTGGAGGTTGGTCGCCCACCGCAACGGAGGCGTTGAAGAAAATAGTCTGGAGATCGCCTCCTTGACTGATCGAGACGTCCTTCACCTCACCGATATGAGCTCTTCCTGCCCACAGTCGAGCGTCATTCGCCAACATGGATTTGATGCCGTCTCGGCCATGGAAGGCTTCCGCTGCATCGCTTCCATATACCGTTGTGTTGTCGTCCACGGAGCGTACAACCGTGTCGCTATCGCCCTTTACATAGCTCTCGAGGAAGGTGACGGTCCAGGCACGAACATCGGATTGCTGAGCGACTGCGGAGCCGCTGAAAAGAAAAGAACAGAGAAATAGAGTTGCCAATGACAGGTTCAATCGAAATCTCCTGCTCACCAGTACGTTCGGAATCCGTATTCTGTTCCACGCTTTACGGGGAAGGGATGAAGATAGCTGGCGTGAAGGCCATCTATTCTAGTAGCCTATTTTGAACCGAACCTTAAGTTCCGAGCAGCATTCGCTCGTCACATTGTCCCGAAACCAGCATCGGGGAGGTATCGAATTTAAGGTTACGTCTGGATGGTCGGCAAGCCTTACTTCACCGGGTTAGGTAAGGGTTGCCCGTGATTCTGGAACAACCGCCAAGTGATCTTATTCAGGGCACGCAGGTTCGAATCCTGCCCGGCCAGCCAAGCTTTTAGGTGGCTCGCTACTTGGGAACGTCGCTCCCTTCGATTAGCGTACCCGCGTGATGTCCTGCACCCAATTGGTCTCCCACGTTTTACCACCATCGGGCGAGTATGCCTGCTCCCAGTGACATGAGGTGGGTGTTATCTGGGACCATATGAATCGTATCCGGATTGGTTTCCCGTTTTCGGTATCATCGGCGTAGAAAATACCTACGCCATTGTGGAAGCTCCCTCTCACGGGCGGATCCAGCGGCGCCAGCGGCGTCCTACTGTCCATCCACCAGATCGACCACTGCCCCGACTTGGCGTCGAACGATCGTGGAGCCACGCCGCGATAAGTGCCACCCGGAACCTCGAACACGTCGTCGTCGACATTGGCGTAGCCGCCCATCAGCGGCTGGCTGATCAACGTCCCATCAAATTCGATCCACTCGTGGTTGTTGACAAGCCGCTGCTTCAGCTTTCGATGATGAACTCGCCAATGGCCTACTAAGAAATCGAAGTCATGGACGCCGGAACTTGTGCTATCTGTTTGACTCATTCCGCGTCCGGAATCTTGGTCAGACTGGGCAGCTGACACTCCCGGAATGACCAGACTCAAAGTCAGCAGCGTCATAATGTACGCCCTACGGCGACAAATCTTCATGGTCCCTCCTACCTGTGCGGCCTTCGCGCTTTCTCGTGTTCCAAGCACATGCCGAAATCTAGTTTACGTTTTGCGATACAGCCGCGCTCGACATTCTTGGCAAGTTGTCGGCAACTCGGAACTTATTGTCGGACCATGCGGTCAAGTCCCGATTTGTCGGTAAACCGCCGAAGTGGTCCGTGAAGCTCCCGAGAAACCGGCTTCGGGGACATGTGCCACAAAAAGAGTTCGCCAACAACGTAATGGACCAGAAGGTGACTTGCGGCCCGTCACTGCGGCGGAGAATACAAACCCGCCTGCCGCATGACAGACAGCATGTCCCACGCGCTCCACTCTTCGGAGATTTTCCCTGCTTTGAATCGGAACAGGGTCATGCCACCAATCTTGATCTTTTTGCCGGTGGCCGGAAATCCCAGTCCTGCCCCGGTGTTCGTGCCGGACGCAGTCCAATAGACTGCCACAAGATCATGCTCCGCGAGAATCTGATTGACCGCGACTTTCATGTCCGGCAACGCCTTGCGCTCCTCCTTAGCCGCAGCGATGTCCTCTTCTAACGTCGCATCATAATCGCCACCGTGCGCTATGAAGTCCCCGGCATGGGACTCCGCGTACTTGTCGAAGCGTCCCTGATCGAGCACCTCTTCGAAAAAGCTTCGCGCAACCTGCTTGTTCCTCTCTTGTTTACCAGATTGTTGCGCCATCGCGGGCAAGCCGGTCACAAACAACAGCAGCAGAAGCGAACCCTTGTGCATACAGTCTCCTTTATCTGTGAAACGCTCCGAACTCTCGGTTTAGAAACGAAATCAAGAGGCAGAGGGCTTCCAATTTTCCTCGCCCCAGATAATGTAACGCATGTTACATTAATGAGCAAGGAGTTTCCATGGCCAGACCGCCCAATCCTGACATTCGCGCGAGGCTCCGCGACCAGGCTGTCGACTTTGTTCTCTCGCATGGACTGCAAGACTTGGCTCTTCGCCCTTTGGCGAAAGCCTTGAAGACCAATGCCCGGATGTTGGTTTACCACTTCGGCTCGCGGGAAAAACTGATGCGCCAGATTCTTACCGGCCTGCGTGAACGTGAGGACGCTCGCATCCAAGCTTGGTTCCAGACCGGTGAAAAACCGCGCACGCTGCCCGAGTTTCTGCGTTGGTACTGGAAGCGAGTGAGCGTGCCTCGGGGCAGGCACGCTATCCGAATCATCTTCGAACTGTACGCACTCGCGCTCCGAAGTCCGCAAGATTACCCAGGCGTACTCGAAGACCCGCTCGTCTATTGGCAGAAGCTCGCGAAACAGGCCGGCATCTCCTCGAAGCTCGACGTTATCCAGGCGACGCTGCTACTTGCCACCACGCGCGGTCTGCTCTTGGATCTCTGCGCGACGGGCGATCGTGCGCGAGTGGCACGTGCGATGGAGCTACTAGTTCAGCTCATCGAATCGCGCATGACGTCGGCAGAATGACGTTACGGGCATCGCCATACCGTAAGTGATCCGCGCCCCCTCCCGGCTCGAAGTTGTCCAGAAACCGCCTTCGGGGACATTTGGCACAGAAAGATCTCGCCAATAACGTAATGGACCAGAACGGGACTTCGAGGGAGCGATTCGAGACGCAACCACCAGTTCCGGACAATTGGCAACACTTGACGCCGCTGGAGCGCCTAGACTAGGACGGGTTTCCTCGCTATTGAAATGGACTGATTACCTCTCGACCTGGGCAAAGGGCCAGGCCAAACACGCACTGTAAAGCAGCGGGACGCGCCAGAACACGACGAGTGGGTGCAGTCGCCGACGCCGACTAAGTGCACCTGGTGCCCATACCGATCGACCGACTGCTGAACCAGGAAGTTCGAGGCGTGGGCCCCGGCGACCACAATGGGTGTAGAATTCGACACGATAATTCAAACGGACTTACCGTTCGGCGTTTACGTCAGGTTGTGAAAGTAATCGCCATGTTCGCTATTGAACATAGTTCGGCCCTTACGTAGATTCGCGAGCAAATTGCCAAAATTGGAACAGAGATTGCTCTCCTGTTAATGGGGTTTTGGGGGCCCAATTGTATGAAACTATATTTTCGTCTCATTCTTTTTTGCTTAAGTTTGTATGCAGTACTTGCTTGCAATAATAGCCAAGGGATTAATGGTTCGCTTTCCAGTGCTATCAGCGACGGTCCCTCCGACTTCACGGACCACCTCACTGTAACGGTCACGCCGAAGCCGGCCCTCCATCACCTGCAGATCGGTGCCCAGTACGTGTTCTACGCAACAGTTACGAATGCGAACAATCCCGCCGTAACCTGGAGCGTGAGCCCCTCCGGTTGCGGTAGTGTGGGCTCGACAAAAATCGTCGGGGACCAGACGTCCGCGGTCTACACGGCTCGAGCGACCCACACGAACCCCTGCACCATACGAGCCACCAGCATGCAGGATTCCACTCATTCGGACACATCGACCATTTTCATCGATCCACAACTAGTGGTTACGGGCTGTAACCTGGCGATCATCGGCTCGCAGCAGACGTGCCACACCAGCTGGGCCGGACTGCCGCGAACGTTCGTTACCTATATTCCAACGACCTACCACGCCGGCGATGCGGTCGTACTCAGCGTGCATCCGCTGGGCCCTAATGGGTCAGCCTGGTGCCAGAACCCCCCCACGTTTCCGAACAACTGGTCCTCCGGCACCGAGGCAATGGCCGATACCCATGGGTTTGCCGCTGTGTGTCCGGATGATTCCGGGCAAGTCCTGCCCGGCTGTTCTCAGGACTGCTGGGACAATTACATGCTGAAATCTCACGTCGACGATGCTGGTTTCCTCAATGCCGTTACACAGTATATGGAAGGTGGGCTCGCCGCATTAAGCAAGCGTCCGGATCCGCGCAAAATCTACATGTTCGGTTTTTCAAGCGGCGCTAAGGCGCTGATGATAGCAGCAAACGAGTACGGCGATACCTTTGCGGCCGCCGTTCCATATGAATCTTCTTTCTATGACTATGGCACCGGAACGCGATTGACGACCGCCGTGCCGCCGCAAAGCTGGCCGATCTCGACCCTGCTGATCCGGGGGAATGGCTCGTGCACCAACTACAACAATTGTCCGGCTCCCGCCAGCGGCTATAACGACGGCACTTTGTTTACTTCAAACTTAGATGATTTCTTCGCCCATTTTTCTGAGACTACCAATACGCATCCCTACGTCGGCACCCACATCGCTAACCCGCCACCGCCGAGTGGGCCTTTAAGTGTGGGGAATGGGGACGCCGCCTGCACGGCCGTGGATCATCCGGCGGCCAGCTTCGGTACCGGAGTTCTCCAGACGATCGCCCACGACTTCTTCAGGCAAACGTATCCGGATGTGTATGAAAAGAAGGCCACCGGATGTGCCTATGGGGTTGAGACCCAGGTGTTGAAACTGATGGGGGGGCAGCATTGGTGGTACGGCACGATTCCCCTGGCGAATTCCAACTGCCTGGGCAATTCGAATCCTCCGTGCAATCCCTACTTGAACAATACTACCGGGTTGACTTTGAGCGATATCGTCTGGAACTTCCTAGCGGCGCATCCGAAGAGGTGAGTAGTTAGGCAGATCAGAGTTCAGAAGCAAGATACAAAAACGACGGGAGTCTTTCTACTGTCTGCCTTCTGATCTCGGCTCCGCACACCACACGTCCCCAGGGGCAGCCGGGGTGTAGCAAGATTCCCTCAATGCGTAATACCCCGTTAACTAGATGGTGGGGACAGCTATTGGACCGGGAAAATCCGGACACTCCCTGGCGGGAGCGTCAGACGTGATCGGACGTCGCCAAGGCCATAAACGGCTTGACAGAGTTTCTCCGGCGGTCCGCTGTTCCTTCACGCGCGCCATTCTCGGAAGACGTGTCGCAAATTCAGGTGTTGATAGTTTTACGCCCCTTCGTTTTGCAGGGAACCACACAAATCCGCTTCGACTGCGTGAGGTTTTTGAAGAATGAAACCTCTGACTTATTGGGGCAATCTGTCAGGTTCCTTGGGCGGAGTTCGACTCGCGGACGCCCGGGTTCCCGGCGGGCCAACCGGTTGCGCGTTATTTTTTACGCAGAGATCGACATCCGTGTACGCAATGGCGCACCAGTCCTTAGACGGAAGGTTCAGAATCAGCCCGGTGGACTGTCGAGGGAGAGCCATCACTCCGGAGGTCCTTTCGGCTGCTCACGAAATTAGCGGTCGAGCCCTTAGCCACGCCGAGAAGGTGCTCAACGATCCGGCTGTAGCCTTCTCAGCATTTGAAGAAACGGCAGCCACGGTTTCTCGGATGCTCAGCAAACGACGGGGGAGTGGCAACATCCGGAATCTCCCCGGCTATTTATTCCGAGCCTTTCTTCGACTCGCAGATTCGTTTGGATGCCGGCAAGGCCGCTTTTACGTTCGAGAAACGGATGATTTTGGAACTGAGAACGAACTAGGTAACCGATGAAAGACCTCGGACACAATACGGAGACCACCACCGGCGCCAGCGATGCTGGTGAGCAATCCCTGAGTCGGGGGAATTTCGCTTCGGCGGTTAGGTCCATGAACGCCGCTATCGAACCGCTAATTGATGCCACGCAAGCCGCACGGATGTTAAAGCTCCATCCGGTCACGGTCCGCAAGATGGCCTCGCGCGGCGCTATTCCCGGGCTGAAGATTGGCAAGGTCTGGCGCTTCCGCGCATCTTCCCTAGATGAATGGGGTGACCCGACAGATAGAATCATCGTGCTACCCGCTCTCGTATCAACGGGAGGAACGATGAAGCGAGTGCGCTATCAGAACGGGAGTGTCTTCTTGGATCGCCGGAGAAACATCTGGTAATTCAAGTGGAGGGATGGGGTTACACGGAGAACCACACCACTCGGTCCCTTATCCGAGATCCCAACCAAAGCCAAGGCTTGTCGTAAGGCAGGGCGTCTCCGCTTGGCCGCCAACAATAAGACCAAACCCGCTGCATCTGTCGCGAAGTTCGGGGATGCCGCCCAGAAGTACATGGCTGAGCGGATGCCGAGCAGATTCACGACCCGCGGCGGATACCGCAACAATCTTACAAAGCATGTTCTGCCGAAGTGGGGTTCCCTCGATCTCGGCGCAGTCAAGCCGCTGGCCGTCGATCGTTGGTTCCTCACCTTGCCCCTGGCACAAAAGACCAAGTCCCACATCAAGAGTGTCATGCGGCAGGTGTTCGAGTACGCCATGCTGTGCGAGATGTTTGAAACGCAGCGCAACCCGATGGACCTGGTGCGAATAACTGGAGGGACGTTGCGCGAAGAAGACCCGATTGTCATGACTCCGGAGCAATTCCGAAGGCTTCTATGCAACATCATCACCGAGCCTCATCGCACGATGGTCATTGTTGCAATCTGTCTCGGGCTGCGCCGGTCGGAACTGGCCGGTTTGAAGTGGTCGGACTTCGACTGGCTGAACCAAGAAGTTTTGGTTCAGCGAAGCGTCATCGCCAACCGCGTTGATGCTGTGAAGACGAAGAGAAGCAAAGCACGGTTGCCGTTGGATCCGGCCCTGATCGAGGTGTTGCAGAACTGGCGAAGCCTGTCGGACCTCAAGGCTGAAGATGATTGGGTGTGGGCATCGCCATGGGTGGCTGGCGCGATGCCGCTTTACACGAATGCCATCCAGCGTGACTACCTAATTCCTGCGGGGAAGCGCGCAGGTCTCAGCAAGATCGGCTGGCACACGTTGCGGCACACCTATCGTTCCTGGCTCGACCAGACGAAGGCGCCGATGACGGTGCAGAAGGACCTGATGCGCCACGCGGACATCAAGACCACGATGAACGTGTACGGCAAGGCTATGGCTGAACCGATGCGGGAAGCGAACAGCGAAGTAGTGAGACTGGTAATCCAGTAACGGAGTGCTAACGGAGTGCGAACCTGCTTAGCAAGCTGTAACTCATTGAAATTAAATTAGTTATGGCGGAGAGACAGGGATTCGAACTGTGAATAGCTCCACATCTATAACAATCGGCGGAAGCTGGTGGCACCCTCTGAAGCTGATTGCAGCCCGTAGCAGAATACTTTGACCGCGGCGTGACCGCATGACCGCATCGCACGTGGGTGATGCTGAGCCAGTTTGTCGAAGGGACTCCTGTGCGCCCTGGAACCATTGAGGATTGATCCCGCGGCTGGTTGGCCTGATAGCGTAAACGATGGTTCTCTGGAGCCTATTCCGGCTTGCTGTACTCGGCTTTGCCGTCTCAGTAGTCGCGAATGCGATCACCCTTCTCCTGCAGTGCTGGCTTGCTCCTTCCATCGTTGAGCGTTCACGCCCATAATGAGGAGCCACAATATCAGCGATCCTTCCCCAAGCCCGGGGAAGACCAGATAATAGGGGAACAGCTGGGCCGCAAATGCCGGTGAGAGGAAATTGGCAAAATTGCCGGTCAGATAGGCCAACCCTCCGATTGCAAGCAGCACGCCTATGATCCGGGGAAGAAAGGCCGACTTAAAAACCAAGTATCCGAGCGAGAGGCAATAAAATCCAAAAAACACCAACGCGGTGGTGAAGCCAAATTCATATAGCTGGAGCGAGGCATAGGCGGCACCTTGTAACTGCTCTGTGTTGAACGCGCTCAAGTAATTGCCGCCGTGCAAAATGATCAGAGGCGCGAAACGATTCAATAGGGCGACAGTCTCAATGGCGGTTCCCGTAAGCATCAAGAACACCACGAGTCGAGCGAAACTCCTGTTCACCACCCGGAACAGGTCAAAGAAGATGACCGCCAAAAAGATATTCAACGCTTGTGCGACGATCTGGGCAGCAAAGCCCAGTCGAAACAGGAGCTGGTGCGCCAGGATGTTGGCCGCGGTAGCCGCCGGATCATCGTGTACAACAAGCCGGCCGAGAACGGAGAACTCGTCGAAAGCAACGAGCCCGGTGAGCAAATAGAGGACACCGGCAATCCTGGCCTTGAAACGCGGTGACGTCTCTGCAATCCGTTTCATCATTACGCTTGTGATCATATACTCGTTTCTCCGATGAGTAGCGCGAGATCGTTCGTCGAGCCGGAACTCTGCTGGGGATACGGGCAGCGGAACCCGAAAGTTTCACCTTGTTTGTGGGTGGGGGTTGTGACACGGGCTCTAGGCGCAAAAAGACTTGTAGGCTGCCAAGGCTGCGGCAATCACTTTGCTTGGCGAAAAATCGGCATAGCGTATGCAATGCTCGCTGGGATCGAATCGCGAATAGAGTACGAGTTGGCCTGATATCGACAGTAATCACCCGCTCGGGCCACTGACCCCGTGGACATTAGAGTGGCGATGCATCCGCAGCACGGAACGTCGTGCCTCCCGTTGAAACACGACTGTAACAAGTGGCCGTCCGGTGATTTCGCTTGCGTTCTGCCGGCGCCGGGGTCTAGGCTGAACGGCACACTTAACTCTTCCTCGTCTTCGACCCTTTTGCTTTGCGCGTTAAAGCAGTCGTGTCGCATCAACTCTGGTCTGACTGAGCGAGTCCGAGCTATCGCCTCGCCTGATTTTGGAGGGACTATGAAAGCCAAACTCGCATTTTTGTTTGTAGTTCTCACGCCGTTGCGCTCAGCTTCATTGCGCGCTCTGAAGAGAAGAAGCCGGCCGCAACCGCTCAGTCCGGTGTCGACGAGGCGGTTAACACCGCGGTTGACGCTTACGTCTATGGCTACTCATTGATCACCACCGAGGTGACGCGAGTCCAAATGAGCAATTTCCCTAAAGCCGAGGGACTGCACGCGCCGATGGGGCAGTTCGCTAATGCCTTACGCTACCCCCCGGCGGATTACCGCGGCGTATCCGCTCCTAATGCCGACACTTTGTATTCGGTGGCCTGGCCTGACCTTGCCGAGCCACAGGTGTTCAGCCACCCGGACATGGGTAAGCGTTTCTACTTATTTGAGATGACCAACCTGTGGATGACGGACTTCAATACGCCTGGGACCCGCACCCAGGGCGGAGCGGCCACCAAGTATCTGATAACTGGTCCGGGATGGACCGGGACGGTGCCCGCCGGGATGAAGCAGATTCAGGCTGCGACTCGCTACATCGTCATCTTGGGGCGCACCTATGCCAATGGCACCGACCAGGATTACAAGGCTGTTAATGCATTGCAGGCGCAGTACTCCATCGTTCCTCTGAGCGCCTACGGCAAACCTTACAAATACGAGGCGCCGCCGGTGAACCCGAATCCGGGCTTCAGTATGACGGACTCGCCACAGAAGGTGATCAATGCGATGGACACCTCCGCCTATTTCAATCTGCTGGCCAAACTGATGGGTGGTGCCGCTCCTCCGGCTCCGGAAGATGCGCCTATCCTGGCTCGCATGGCGAAGCTAGGCATCTTGCCGGGCCAGCCGTTCGATATGGCCAAGCTGGACCCGGCCGTGCAGACCGCGCTGAAGGATGTTAACGGCGCCGCCATGAAGCAGATAGCAGAAAACAAGGCCAGCTTGGGAGCCATCGTGAACGGTTGGGTGATCACCAAGGACCTCGGCGTATACGGGACGAACTATATGAAGCGGGCGGTGGTCGCTGCCTATGGCTGGCCCGCGAATCTTCAGCTGGACGCCGTATATCCGTATACCACTGTGGACAACACCGGTAAAACACTTACGGGAGCGAGCAAATACACATTGACGTTCGCCAAGGGAGAGACGCCGCCAGTGAACGGCTTCTGGTCGATTACCATGTACGAGGTCGAAAGCGACGGCTGGTGGTTCACACCCAACCCGCTGAACAAGTTTACGGTCAGCGCGCGCAACAACTTGAAATCTAACGCCGACGGTTCGGTGACCCTCTACTTCCAGAATGAGTCGCCAGGCAAGGACAAGGAAGCTAACTGGCTGCCCGCGCCCAAGGGTGAATTCATCCCGATGTTGCGCATGTACTGGCCGAAAGACACACCACCCTCAATCATTGACGGGAGCTGGAAGCCGCCAGCCGTACAAGCGGCGCAGTAAAGCACTAAGAGGCTTACGGTGGGTGAAAGCGTCGAACCTGATGGAGTCTGTCAACAATAGCTAGCGAGAAATCGCCATGTCACTCGCGATCCGCACCGCTGGCCCCGCCCATCGACTGGGGTCGCGTGGCCTGTTCTACCCAGCAACTGTCAACGTGATACTGTCGTCTGCTTTTTCGCGATCTCCGCCAAATATTGCTTCGCAGCCTCGGACACTACCGGATCCTTATCCTGCACAGCTTTACTCAGAGCACCCAGTGATCCCTTATCCCCGATGTCCGCGAACACGCAAACAGCTTTTAGCCTCAGACTTGGATCGCGGCTCTCCATCCACTCTTGCGCTCGTTCAAACCCCGCATCAGGCATAATTCCCAATACGCGCTCGATCTTGTCTGTCTCGATCTGCCTGCAAACGGCTTCTTCCCGGGCCCCACTTACTTGGCCTCGCAATTCGTTCAATCGTGGTTTGTAAAACTTTGGAAACTCTGAACTCACGTCCGAAAGCGTGTCACCTCTGAGCTCAAATATCCGCGTCCAGGTAGCTATACATCTCGCTCCCTCGTAGAAGGTCAACGATTCCGGGATGAGCAACTCATTCCGACCATCTCCTGCCGGATCTCCTACAGCCTTCCGCACATCATTGGCCCACCACGCAACGCTACGCAGGTCGATTTCACGCTGCAGAGGCGCTTCCAACTCAGCGAGCGATTCGCTCTGCAGGCGAGCGCGGATATGTTCAACATCTTCAACCACCCGAATTTTGGCAGCCCCATCAACTACCTCACTTCTCCTCTGTTCGGGCAGTCGACGCAGACCCTGAATAACTGGCTAGGAAGCGGCGGCCAGAGCGGAGGCCTCAATCCGCTGTACCAGATTGGCGGCCCGCGCTCGGTGCAACTGGCTCTCAAGCTTCATTTCTGAGCAGTAGGGGGCACGACGCTCGCTGTGCGCCGGACGGTCCTTGACCATCTTCAATGGCGTAGACGCCAATCGTGACGGCAACACCACGGATCGGGCCGAACTGGTCGGCAATCCACTCTTGGCCCATTCTTCCGCCGCGTAGTGTTTCAACACTGCGGTCTTCAAGGAGACTCCGATCGAACGTTGAATGCTCCGGTTGCACTAGTCGGCTGTTTGTAGGTGAGTCACCGATCAACCGGGGATAATCCGCCCTGGACGAGAGCTCATCTTAAAGGTTTTCAAAACGGCTGGAAGAGCTTTAATTGGCGAAATTACGCCGACTGGTGATTCAATCTGTAAACCGTGTGTTTCCTGTGACACTTACGAGAAGCTGACGAAATAGCCGGGATCACTTGGCGCAAAATCGCTAATGCACACGCAGGTGGACACAGGATCGCATCGGTGCTTTGCCGGCAAGACGAGAAGTTCCCCATAAGTCTCATTGTGGGAAGTACAAGATAGGTAACGATAGACGCCCTTCACGACGCTCATTCTTGGGCAAAATCACTCGCAACGGGGGTTGGGTGTGCAAGCCGACTTCTCATTACTTTTCTTGTTGGAGCCGTCCGAAATTCGGAAAATCAATAAAACTGACATTTTTCCCTAGTACGCTTACCCATCCAGAGCCTCAGTTGTTGATCGCATCGCACCACGAAGCCATACATGACGCGGGTCGGAGTTGAGCCTCGGATGCCAGGCCATGAGGAAATGAAACGCGTGCAATTCTTGTGGCGCCTTCACGAGCCGCAACCTGCGGTCGTGTTTGATAACTGATGTCATGCCGCCAGTTAGCGTAAGGACCAGTTCCGTGCCGGGAAGGCATTGCAGCGCCACTCCGAAGTAAGGCACCCGAATACAAGAGCTGCGTTTTGCACCGAGAGCAGCCAG
>Ga0210406_10004583_pt1 | contig 14728 bp, 15 predicted proteins | sample IncBWC30MmetaG_FD_155454 | JGI IMG/M metagenome (GOLD analysis project Ga0210406, IMG submission 155454) | Forest soil microbial communities from Barre Woods Harvard Forest LTER site, Petersham, Massachusetts, United States - Inc-BW-C-30-M | ecosystem: Environmental > Terrestrial > Soil >... | reverse complement strand
AGGCGGTGATGAGGGCAAAGCGCGGCGAGCTCGGCAGCTTCGCCACGTCGAGCACGTCGAAACGCACGTTCGCGAGGCCCATCCGGCTCGCTTCCGTCCGGCCGTCGGCGATTGCGTCCTCGGCGAGATCATACCCCACGAAATGCGAGCGCGGGAATTCCCGCGCCATGACGTTAACCGCGTGACCGCTGCCGCAGCCGACGTCGAGCACGCCGATGCCGGCGGCGAGCCGCTCGGTAAGGCCGCTGATCCGCCCGAGAAACCCCGAGATCAGCAGCTCGTCATAGATGCGCCGCCAAGTAGCGTCCATGTGGCAGGTGAACTCCGGCCGATACTCGGAATAGGGGATGCCGCCGCCCTCGCGGAAGCATTTCACCAGCCTGGGCAGGTGCTTGCCGAAGTGGTCGATGATGCCGCTCATTGGCGAGACGTTCCGGGCCGCTGCGCCGGTTAGCGATGCGGCATGCTCCTGTGGCAGCCGGTAGCGCCCGCTCGCTGCGTCGTAAAGGAAGATGCCGCTTGTCGTCATCGCGCCCAGCCATTCGCGGACATAGCGCTCGTCGAGCCCCGCCCGCGCGGCGAGTTCGTCGCTTGTCGCCGCCCCCTCGACCGAGGCTTCGAAGAGGCCCGTCTGGCAGCCAATGTCGATCAGCTTGGTCAGGACGCCGCCGGTATAGATGCCGAGCAGCTTCCCGGCGAATTCCTGCGCGGAGAGGTTCGTCTGCATCGCTGCCTCCTGGGTGACGCGACATGGGATATACTAGACGGGCTCGAGTGTCGGCGAAGCATAGGGTGAGTGATGAGCAATCGTCCCTTCACGAGGCGCGGCCTTGGTGGTTGCGCCTCCTGCTGAGCGCAGCAATGGGTTCTGCTTGCCAAAACCGGCAGTGGCCACATTCTACGGCCATGTCGGCGATGTCGTCCGGCGTTCCCGTTCGGCCTAATGGAATCATCCTTTGGAGGGCGGTGGTGTCTGCGTCGAAACCGCCGCCCGGTATAGCGCCGGGCGCTCAGCGTTCACGCGAATCCCGTCCGCTCCAAGGGCGCGTGCAAGTTCTTTTACGATCATCGTTTGGCCGGCTTTTGTCGCGCTGTAATGCGGCAAGTTGCGGGGCGTGTGGGCGTGCAGTGACGTGATGAACAGCATTCGCCCTTTGATTTTGCACGCCTGCATTTGCGCCCCTGCTGCTTGACCGAGGACAAAACCCCGGCGCGCAATCCAACCCAAGCTTCAGGGATTCTACCAGGAACGCCGTTGACATAGGCGCCACAATCGACTTCAAAGCCTCATTCGACAGCCTGGAGATCATGGAGGGCGTCACGCACCATTTCTTCCAAGCGGCACCCGCGCCACGAGGATCGGCCGGAAAGCCTGCGGCACCCGGGTCGGGCACGGCCGCCGGTGCCCCGGCGGCACAAGGCGCGAAGCCTGCTGCCACGCCGCCGCCTGCGTCGTCGGCCGCGCCGTCATCGGCACCCAAAGGGACGGTCGATGTCGCCGCCATCATGGACAAGCTTGCGGGCCAGTCGAAGGAGAAGCTCGACTGGCGCCACTGCTCGACCTCGATAGAGCCTTGCGGCGCGCAAGACCCTGGCGGGGGAACAGCACTACACCGGCAACACCGACGACTCGGCGACGATGAACGTCTGGCTGCACAAGCAAGTGATGGCAAAACTCGCCGAGAACGGCGGCAAGGGCCCGACGAACTGAAACACTGACGGCGATAGCGCGTTGCATATAGCGCGCGCGGAGGCCCGCCGGCACCCCCCTTCACGGAAGCCGTCTCAGCGGCCGGCGGAGTCCGCCCAGGCGTATCTGTCCAACAGGCATGGGCTCCCCCCCTCGCTCATCCGCCGGCCTTCACCCCGCTGAGCACAGCCGAAGGAAAGGCTAACCGGACGCCTTCGGGCGTCCAGTGCGCGCCGACGTCCAGGCAATCGAGAGCTACCGCGTTGCGCATTTCATCGAGGAGGAAGGACATCTTGACCACGGTTGCCGCTTCCATCGGAGGGCCTGCGGATGCACCGGGTTGGCGACCATGTTATGCTAGTACGGTCATGCTCGTGCGCTTTCGCCAGACAGCCGCCGGGCTGCAATGTAGCTTGGTCGAGACTCGTCACCTCGACGGTACGGTCCGATACGAGCAGGTTGGCAGCCTCGGCTCGGTCCCCGCATCGCCCTCGGTTGCAGACCGCATCGCCCTTTGGCGACGCGTCTATCAAACATTGGCCGAACTAGCGAACCGGATCGACGCGGACACTCAGGGCAAGATTATAAGCGCGGTGCATTCCCGCATGCCCATAGTCACCCCCAACGAGCAACGGGCGTTGCGTGTACGCTCACGGCCTCAACCAGAAAAAGCTCCTCGCGACCAAGGAGCGCGGTTGGCGGCCTCATCCGGCAAAAAGATAAGCAATCGCTAGTCGCCGCGGATAAGGGCTAGCACCACGCCCTTGACCCGGCGACCGTCGGGCTCGCCAGACGTAGGAGTGGAAGGAAGTGAAAGCGCACGGCGAGACTAAAGCTGCATAGGTGCTTCTTTCTCAGGAACGTCTTTGTCCTGAGGAATTTCTTCGGGCCTCGGCTCTGGTTGAATGTCGGGCTTTTGTGCAGGAATATCTGGCTCGCGCCTTTTTGGCTCAGTTGTCATCAGTGACTCCTTTCGGATGTAAGCGCCGGCGGCGAACGATTGTTCCGCTTTTAGGGTAAAATAGCGGCAATGCGGATATTGCCCCCCCTGTTGAGCAAGACATACGGCGCGCCATCCGCGACGAGCGAGCTAAAGACCCGCTCATGCCAATTGCGAAGCTCCAAGAGAATTTGGAGCGCCATGGCGTTCACCCGCGAAAACTACCGCATGGTTCGCGAGAGGCTAATGGAGATCATGTACTGGGATAAGGATTGCCCACCAGGCGAACGGCCGCCGCAAAAACGCGACGTAGTGGAAGTCGCCAAGAGCGCCGCCATGCGCGACCTCGCGCTACTGAAAGCCGAGATTGAAACCGGCATGTACAAGAAGCCGATCGAGAAGCTTGCTGCGGACATTCGCTACGATCCGCCGACCGATGGTTCCGCGGCAACGTGCTGCCGTCCCTCGACGAGCGGAACGGCCGGTGCGTCATCATTGGCAATTGGCTGCACACCGACGGGCTCATGGCGCGGCTGAAGAGAACACCGGCATCTTCACGGTGCTGGTGTTTCCGCCGCTAACGTAGATAAAACAAATGAAACAGGTACTTTTCGCTACTGCACTTATGTTGTCCGCAGCGCCGCGACCTTCGCAGCGGAACCCGCGACCACGTCGACAAAGTCTCCCTCTTCCACGGACACCCTTACGACGACAATGCCGGGGGACGCCGTCACAGTTACCAACTGGTACAAGCAAAACGTCTACGACTCATCCGACAACAAGATCGGTGAGATTGTCGACGTGCTGATGAATAAGGGCGGTCAGGTTACAACCGTCATCCTCTCTGTCGGCGGCTTTCTCGGGATGGACACGAAGGACGTAGCGGCGCCGTTCAAGGCAATTCACGCCACGATGAAGGACAATAAGTGGTGGTTGGTCATCAATACGATCAAGGATGCCCTAAAGACCGCGCCGGGCTATAGATACGACAAAAACAGCACTATGTGGGTGTCGGACAAATCGTAACAGACAACACATCGCGCAAACCGAAAATTCGACTTCTTCTACTCTCCGCCTCCCGGATTGGGGGGCGGAACCCATTTTTTCGTTTCTCTTCTCGCTTCCTCTTTCGTTTGTTCCACATTCGCCATTTGGCCTGAATGATCCGACGCAGCGCCCTTGCTTGACGATCGACACCGACTTTTCACCGCCGCCACTGTCCGAACCGCTTCGTGTCGAGAATTTGCGCAAGGCGACCCTGGCGTGCGGGTTCAAGGCCACTACCCAGCCGTCGGCTTCGTTGCCGGTGTCGAGCTCGCCGCGTAGCCGATCGGATCGGTTGCAAAATTTGCTGTCGCCGTATCGACAGGATTGGATTGGTCCAGACCCGCCGGATGCTCTTCGTTAACCTCGCGATCTGGCCTTCCGGATGTTCGCGCGGGTTGTTTGGAAAAGCCCTGACGCTTGACAAGACCAACGTCATCCTCCGCCGCGGCTTGTGCCACACGGGCGAGGCGAATCCTCTCTAACGAAATGCCCAGGATGTGATCATTGCAACGACGCAAAGCGTCATTGCAGCCGTGGACACCCAGCCCAGCCACCGCAAGGCGCCGCCGATGGTAAATTGACCCATCACTCGGCGATTTGCCGTTATCCACATCATGACCATCATGACCGGTACTGCCACGACGCCATTAATGACGGCGCTCCAATACAAAGCTTGGATAGGGTCAATCGGACTGAGCGTGATCGCGGCGCCGAGCACGGCGGACGCTGCCAGTACCGAGTAGAATGCGATAGCCTCCTTCGGCTGCCGAGCCAATCCTACCGGCCATCTGCGGCCCTCTCCCACAGCATAGGCTGCTGATGCCGCCAGGACCGGAATTGCGAGCAGCCCGGTGCCGATGATGCCGGCTGCGAAAACGGTGAAGGTAAACGCTCCGGCGATTGGTTTGAGCGCTTCGGCCGCCTGAGTCGAGGTTTCGATGTTCGTGACGCCGGCGCGGTGGAGCGTTGCGGCTGTGGTAATGATGATTGCAAGCGCGATGACGTTGGAGAAGGCCATGCCGAGGAGCGTATCGGCTCGGATACGAGCGAACGCATCGAGCGCCTGGCGAGGTGCTTTCAGCAATGTCTTTCTGCGACGGTCGACGTGTACATCCTCTGCTTCCTGAGAGGCCTGCCAAAAAAACAAGTAGGGAGAAATCGTTGTGCCAAGAATGGCCACAAGAGTGGTGAAATATTCGTTGCTCCATGTAATGCGCGGCAGGAGGACACCGAAAAGCGCATCGGTCCAGTTTACTTTTGCTGCAAACATCGCAGCCACATAAGCGAACAAACTGAGCGTCAGCCATTTGAGGAACGTCACGTAAAGCTTGTACTGGATAAAAACGATTCCGCCGACACAAATTGCTGTAAATGCCAAAACGTAAAGAAGACTTTGGCCTCCGAACAGAACCCGCGCTGCATCGGCCATGGAACTGAGGTCGGCGCCAATGTTGATGGTGTTGGCGATGAACAACAGTGTGACGATCAGGTGGAGTAGCCAGCTTGGATAGTGCCGACACAAATTCCCGGAGATACCATGGCCCGTCGTGCGTCCGATGCGTGCGCTGATTTCCTGGATCGCCACCATCAACGGATAGGTCAGGAGCATCGTCCAGCCGATGCTGTAACCGAGCTGCGCACCGCCAATGCCCGATGGGTCGTCATCCGACGCTCCCGTTATCAGGCCCGGACCCAGTTTGCGTAGAAACTGGATCGCTACGATCCGCTGGAATGGAGTTGGCTGCTTTTTGAAAAGGGGCACGGAGCAATCGTAGTAGCAATTGGGTCCGCCCCTCCCCACGGCGCGGACGAATTAGCTTGGAAAGCAGGTTGGGTTAGAACGGTCGGTGCATCCTTCCCAGGAGCCAGCCAATGCCAACCGCGACAAGGGCGCTGGTGTAAGGCTGCGTTTCGATGGTGTTGCGGAGCCACTTGTCAAAAGTGACGGCGGTCTGCCGGGGGGCGTCAGCTGTCTGACCGTACAGATCTTGGGCTGCGCCTGCGGCCTCATCGAGTTTCCCCTTGAATTCGCTACTGGCGTCTGCTGCAGCCCGTCCGAGGCCCTTCTCAACCTTGCCTGCGACGTTGCGAGCCGTGCCTGAAATGGGGTTTTCGTCCATGTCGATCTCTCCGTTGGCTCCATTACAACCCGGCGGACCGACAAACGTTCAACCCCAGGCGGGTGTCCGACAACATCGGCATTTGCGCCAGCGATCTGCGCCGCACCGCCGCTGCTGACGGTAATGGCGTTCCTTACCCTCCTCGTCGACGGCCCATTGTGAGGTCATTCCGGGCGATTCGGGCGTCTGACGCATGCGTCGGCCTGGGCATACTGCCCCGTCCTACACGCCCGACGGCCAGGGGATCGTATGCGTTCGCTGTTGTCCCGTCTTCGCCGCCTGGGTGAGCAAAGTGCCGCCATGGCCGTCGTCGGCGGTGACGAAGCCCCGGCCATGTAGTTGCCGAAAAGTGCGATGCTCGCGGCATGTCGGCTCACCGTGAGCGTGGGCGCGGTTCTGCGAATTGGCGAGCATCGTCCGCCGTAGGCGATGTCCGGGGCTCTGTCCGCAGAAGGACTTAGGGAATTTGGTGCAACATTCTGTCCGGGACAAACTATGTACCCCGACAGCGTTTTATTGAGTCACCCGGGCTCGCGCCGCGATGCGCGGGCATGTTTTTTGGCCGGGCATGCCGCCATCACTGGCCGACCGCCGGAACATAGTCCGGCGCCCGAGCTTAGTCATTCAACCGCCGTGGTTTTGTCCCGCGGCCTTGCCACCCTCAACAGCCGGTGTCCCATGTACCACCATGTCAAGAAACTTATGTATACCGTCCGCGTCGATGAGCCCGATCCCCGTTTCGGCAATATGCTCCTGGAACAGTTCGGAGGAGCGAACGGCGAACTCGCTGCGGCGATGCAATATTCGGTCCAGGGACTTAACTGCGACGATCCGGGTCGTAAAGATATGTTGATGGATATCGGCACGGAAGAGCTCAGCCATCTCGAAATCGTTGGCACGCTCGCCCGCATGCATCTCAAGCCGCTCAAATCCGTGCGCGAGCAAGCGGAAGTCGATCCCCTAATCGCCATCGCCGGGGGCGGAGGCGTCAATCTTTTCAATTCGATGGGGAATGCCTGGACCGCCGATTACCTCAAGATCACCGGCGAGCTGGATGTGGACCTGCGGAGCAACATTGCCGCCGAGGCGAGGGCGAAGATCGTCTATGAGCGTCTAGTCAACTTCTGCCGAGACGCGGGCACCAAGGACGCATTGCAGTTCCTCATGACGCGGGAAATCACCCATATGCTGGCATTCACTTTCGCACTGGAAAGTATGGGCAAGCCGCCGTTCAGCATCGGAAAGATTGCCCCAACACCCCAGCTGGTCGACCAGTTCTTCAATGACTCGACGGGCGAAGGAGATCATGGAGAGATCGACGCCCGCGGCCCCTGGAATGAAGGTGAACCGTGGGAATTCGTGGAATCGCCCGCCTTCCAGGACTTCAATGGCGGCGGTGATGATGCGTCCGCCGGCATTCATGCGGAAAGTTCCGATCCGCAAGTGTCGGAGCCGATCCAGGAACTCCTGGTCGATCAGCTGTGCAACATCCTGCACGCTGAAAAACAGCTTCTGAAGACGCTGCCGAAGATGGTAAAGGCTGCGCGTTCAGCCCAGCTCCAAGGTCTGTTGGAGACACATCTCCAGGAGACCGAAGCCCAAGTCAAACGACTGAACGAGGGCCTGAGAATCCTGGGCGCTCCGGCCAGAGCAAAGCCCTGCAAGGGTATGGCCGGGCTCGTGGAAGAGGGCGAGGAAGTGATGAGTGAGGGGAAAAAGAAAGAGGACGCTCCTGCAGACCTCGCACTGATCGGGGCAGCGCAGCGTGTGGAGCATTATGAGATTGCGGCCTATACCACCGCACGAAACCTAGCGCTTCAGGTTCGCCAGCCTCTCCTGGTTCAGCTCCTCATGACCTCGCTGGGAGAAGAGCAAAATGCTGGCCAATTGCTCGATCAAGTGGCGCAACCATTGATGTCGGTGGCGAAGATGCCGGCCAGCGTGGAATAGCGAGGTATGGAACGGAGAATCCGACAGGGGCATACCGTATTTGGCGACGAGAACCGGAACCTGAAGGCCGCGATAATACGCCACGTAGCGATGTCGCTCAAGGACAGCATGGTCGAACGCGCGAGCGGCCGTATCGTCGAAGGCGGCGAGCGGAGCGAGGGTCACCGAATTGTGGACCTTTAAGCGAGCCCGCGGCGGCTCGCGATTGCGGAAAAAATCCAGCAGGACATGCGGCTTTGAAGCCCTACCCGAAGTATACCACCACCGTGATCGGCGCATACAGCGTGCCCGATTGGTACGAGCCGCTCGACCGGCTGATGTCGGTGGGTCAGCTATCGATGACGGCGATGGCCGACGCACAATATCGCGCCAGCGAGGCCGCGATCCACGACCAGGAGCGGGCGGGGATCGACATCATTACTGGCGGCGAAATGCACCGGCGCACGCATAATCGCCATTCACCACCCAACGCCATGCTTAATTATTTCTGGCAAAAAATTCCGGCGTTTCAGGGCGCCACGCAGCCGAAGCCAATCACACCGTACGACCCGAACGTATTTCATCCAGCGGCGACCTGCCGGGCGCGGATCCAGGATAATCTCGATCTTGGCCTGGCGGAAGAATTCAAGGCGGTATCGTCGCTGACCGATAAGCCGGTCAAGATCACCATGACCGGGCCGCATATGCTGGCCAAAGTGGCCTATGACGAGCATTACGGTGACATCGCCGAGATGATGAGCGATCTCGGCAAGCTATTGCGATACAATTTCCAGATACTGGTCGACGCCGGCTGCAAGCATATCCAGATCGACGAGCCGCTTTTCACCATGGCGGAGGACGCCGAAGTGAGGGCTGCTGTCGACACCATCAACATGGCGATCAAGGGCCTTCCCGCCGACGTTCACACGTCGACGCACGTTTGTCAGGGTAACTACGCGGTCGGCAAGGAATATGACGCACAGATCGGCCATCGCTACTTCGACTCGGGCCGCTACAAGGCCGATCTCGTCTGCAAGATCGGAACGGACTCTTATTTGATCGAACACGACATGACGCATCACTACGAAGGGCTTTTGGGAAACCACCAGCTCGGCGTCGGTGCGGTCGACGTGCAGGACCCCGATGCGGAAAGCGGCGAGACCGTCGCCGCCCGCATCGTCAAGTACAAATGGCTCGAGCCGGAACAGACGATCATCACCAGCTCCTGCGGCTTCAACCACCTGCCGCGCAGCACCGCCGCCGGCAAGCTGCGCGCGATGACCGAAGCCAAGCGAATTCTCGGTGGTAGATCGTGACGGATATCCCTCCTGCATTCAGTCCCAGCGAAAGTGCCGAGCTTCTAGGACTTGCCGAACAGATCGGCCGCATTGGCGTGATCGACTGGCAAGTGGAGGCTGGCACCGTACGCCTGTCGCCGAGCGCGCGTGCGATGTACGGGCTTACGGAATTCGATGGCCGTTATGAGAGCTGGATCGCAACCGTTCATCGCGAAGATCAGGTCCGGCTGCGCGCTTCGATCCAAAACGCCCTTGCGGCAAAACAACGCGAATTCGAGCTCGATTTTCGCATCGTGCGGCCAAACGACAGCGAGTTGCGGTGGATTCTGGCGCGGCGCCTCGTCTTTTACGACGAGGCCGGAAAGCCGGTTCGGGTCGTCGGGGTCAGCATCGACGTCACCGACCAGAAGCGCGCCACCGCGCAATTGCGCGCCTTTACGGAAACGCTGGAAGACGCCGTCAAGGATCGAACACGCCAATTGGAGGCCGAAAACGAAGCCCGCCGGAAGGCGGAAGAGCTGCTGCGGCAGTCGCAGAAGTTGGAGGCGATCGGCCAACTCACCGGCGGCGTGGCGCATGACTTCAATAACATGCTGGCCGTGATCATCGGCAGCACGAATCTGATCGAGCGGCGGCTTGCCAAGGGAGAAGACATTAAACGGCTGATCGAGGGTATTTCAGACGCAGCCTATCGCGCCGCCGAACTGACTCGTCGCTTGCTGGCGTTTTCGCGGCAGCTGCCGTCGGCACCAAAAGTGATCGACGCCAATCAGATGGTCAAATCGATCTCAGAGCTTTTGCGGCAGACCCTTGGCGAAGCGACGGTGCTGGAAACGGTGTTGGCCGGCGGGCTTTGGAAAACTCATGCGGACGCCAGTCAACTCGAAAACGCCATATTGAATCTCGCCATCAACGCGCGAGATGCCATGCCCGACGGCGGCAAAGTGACGATCGAGACCCTCAATTGCCATCTCGATGCCGACTATGCCAGCAACTACCCCGATGTGAACGCCGGCCAATACGTCATGATCGCGGTGTCCGACGAGGGTACGGGTATGGCGCCGGAAATCATCGAAAGAGCGATTGACCCATTCTTTACGACCAAGGCGATCGGCAAAGGCACCGGTCTCGGGCTGAGCCAGGTGTATGGCTTCGTCAAGCAGTCGAAAGGCCATCTGAAACTCTATTCGGAAATTGGCCACGGAACAGCCGTCAAGATTTATTTGCCGCGCTATTACGGAACAGAACAAGCTGCCGATGTCGGCGCTGTGATTCCACAGCCTGAGCGCAGGGGCGCGCCGTCAGAGGTGATCCTGGTCGTGGAAGACGAGGACCGCATCAGGGAGGTTACAACCGAGGCATTGCGCGAACTCGGCTATACGGTCTTTCACGCAGCGTCCGCCAGGCATGCGTTACAAATTCTGGAAAGCCGTCCCGAAATCGGTTTGCTGTTCACCGATATCGTAATGCCGGACATGAAAGGCCGCCGTCTGGCGGAGGCGGCTCTCAAATTCCGTCCAGACCTCAAAGTGCTTTACACAACGGGATACACGCGCAACGCAATTCTTCACAACGGCGTGCTTGATCCTGGCGTCAATTTTATCGCGAAGCCGTTTACCGTCGACCAGCTCGGCCAAAAGGTACGCGAAGTGCTTTCCTGAATTATTGGCGTCTTCTGTTCAAGCGACCTCAGACAGTGCAAATCGCCGGCAGTGATCCAGATATGCGGCTTCGTGCAGAGCAATCAGCTCTACGACGCTTGCCCACAACCAAGACGGCGCGTCGAGGGCAGCCTTACGGTTTTTCGTCAAATCGGCACGCCATGCGCGGCGCTGTCCCGATCCCATTTGGCGACCGTGGGCGTGCCCGACAATGCCGCGGCGCTGGGAGCCGCCGCGGTCACGCCCTCCTTGACGTCGACCAGGCAAAGGCTTGAACTCTTGCCTTGTCCGATACGCAGCAGCGCGGCGTAGCGAAGCCGCCCGAGCGAGCCGCAGCCCTTCATCCAACAGGCAGCGTCAACGAGCTCAATGGGATCGTCCTTCTCACGGTCTCGAAGTGAAGTGAGCGTAGGCCTGACAGAATCGCTGGCGAACATCCGGCTCAGGGCGTTGCGTTCTTCCGGCGTCAGCGCCCAGAACCGCTTGCCTAGGGGAATGGTGGGCTTGACGGTGTCGAGCCGCTCCTCCGCCAAATGGCGCCATCGGCGCCGCGTGGACTGCGCCAGCAGCGCCTGAATTGATTTAGGCCGGTGGGACTTCTCCTTGTCGGCCTCGAAGTTGGTCGACAGTGCCGCCTGGTAGCCGGCGACGACCTCTTCGAGAATCCTCGCTGTCGTCACACCGGACAGGTCCGATCCGCGCGCCGCCGATGCCAGCGACAGGCCGAGCCTAACCAGATCGTGCGCGGGATTGCCGATCACGGTCTGATCGAGATCCCTGATCTGCACCAGGACATGACCCTTCGTATCGGCAAGCGGACCGAGATTACCGACGTGACAGTCTCCGCATATCCAGACCGGGGGACCTTCCGGTAATTTGCCGCGGCTGCTGTTCTCCAGCCAACTCGTAGAACCTGGCGGTACTCCCACGCACGTAGGTATGGGCGGACTGTGCCATCTTGAGATTCCGGGTCTCGGTCAAAATCCGCTGGCGATCATCGGGCTTTATCATCCGTCGAGCATTTCTCGGTTGCAGGCGGGGCGAATCCGGGCTCGCTTAAAGCCTGCCGAGCAAAACCAAGATCAAAAGGATGACAATCACGACGCCCAGTCCACCACCACCGTAGTAGCCGGTGCCGTAGAATGGGCCGCCCCCAAACCCACTGAAACCTCCAATCAAGATGATGACCAAGATAATTAGCAGAATGGTTCCGATCGACATGAAATCGTCTCCGAAAGTCTATGTTGGTTTGTTGCAAGGCAAAGCTGCGTCTTGCGGCGCGGCTTGCTACTTCGTCAATGAAAGAAAAGCGCCAGCAGAATGATAATCGGGATAGGGACGCCGAGTAGCCAGAGAAGAATACCTCTACCCATGTTGTGCTCCTTTATATTAGCCGGGGGGTGAGAACGCGATCGTTCCATGTACCGTCCCGCAGCACTCCGCCTTCGACCGCTGCAAGGCTGGCCGCGAACGCGCCGAACAACATGGCGGCGGTCAACCAGAAGGAAAGCTTTGCAGCACCTTTCCGCGCGGTGTCGGCGGCAGTCTTCGCTTCGGTCATTGCTTCATTGATGCGCTTCTCGGCATCAGCCTGGCTCATGCCGGTGCCGGCAGCCACGACTTGTGCCACATAGGCTTTGTCGGCGGTGCTAAGGTCTTCGTTGCCCTGAAAACTCGCCGTCCACAATCGCAGGACTTCCGCACGCGTTTGATTGGAATTTGCACCGCTCGCCGCGGCGGGATTCGGATTGCCGGCCGCAGGTGACGAAGCAGGCGCGGATGCTGGCTGCGGCGCGGTGCCAGGGCGGAACAGCTTATCGACATAGATATCTGCCGGATTGACGGAGGGTGCGGCCGTCGAAGCCGCAACGCCCACGCCCAACGCGGCGCCATTGGCGAGATATCCAATAACCGAACTCAGAGCGCTCGAACTCAAAAGCGTTGCGAAGGCCCAGGCGATAAAACCGTGTGCGGTGTCGCGAAAGAAAACTTCGTGGGTGTGAGCACCCACCCATTTCGACCGAAGCCGACCGGCGAGATAACCGCCGACGGCCGACGACATTACGGCGACGATCACCAGATATATCCCGGTGCCGGTCTTGAATGCCGATGCCGATACGCCACTATCGCTCCAAGGCGATACGGCCGACAGACCCAGTCCCGCCCCGAATGCGATCAGAAGCAGCGTCAGCGCCGCGGCGCCAACGGCACCCGCAGCGATCGCACCCCAAGACACAGCAGACTGTGCGTCCACTATCGTGGACGCAGGTCTTACCTCGGTTTCCATTGAAACCTCCCGGCGGGACCGAGTGGTCCCACTAACAATTCGGCATAGTTAGAAAAGTTCCGAACCCTGAAGAAACGCCATTCAGCGGACTTTTTCTCACCACTTTTAGGCGTCGGACTTGGCGATCAGGTAAGCGTTTGCCGTTGCCTAGTACCGAGAACATCTCAGCCTCGACTTGGGCGTTGGGGTGCTTCCAACTGAGCTAGCGCGCCGGCAATGCGACGACCTATGTGCCGCTGCCGCTTGCTGATTGACGACGGCTTTCCGCAATCTCCGTCAGCGTCGCAACGCTGCTATTTGCGTTTCAGGTTACTGACGTCCGGCACATCCTGGCCTAGCGCCGTAGCTAGATCTATTTGGTGGTCCTGCTCTTCGACAAGAATCTGGCGAATCTGCTCTGCCATGGCAAACTCGCCGAGAGCTTCGCATTGCCGAACCCGCTCGCGATAATTTCGGATCGTTTCGTTTTCGTTTTCAAGGTCGAAACGAAGCATATCTTTCGCTTTGTCCGAAGTGCGGACGGGCTTTGGCGTTACCGACGGCATCCTGCCCAGATAGTCGATCTGGCGAGAAACGATGAGGGCATGCTTCAGCTCCTGCTGGGCATGGGTTTCAAGTTGTTCGGCGATGCTCATATATTCGGCACCCTTCAACACCTGCGAGTACACGACATAAGAGATAATGGCTTGGTATTCGCGCGAGAGGTCCTCGTTTAACAATTCCGCGAGACGAGCGCGGGAAATGGGCTGCGCTCCCTCGTTTGAGATTTTAGACATTAATTTCTCCTTCGTTTTGGCTTAGCTTCGGCGTGAATCTCTCTGCGTCTTGCAGCATGATCAGAGAAGGCGGAAAAGCTGAACGGAAGCGCAAGGAGAACGGCAGAGAAGCTCTTGGTCAATACTGACATTTCCTGCCTCTGATCCGGTACTTCGGAAGGGAAAGAGCTCATCCTCATGCGCAATTCTGCGCGATCAGCGGGTCAACCGGGGCCGCTTCTAAGGGTTCCGCTTCCGACAAATATGTGGACAAAGGGCGGCCGCTCAAAGGGCATGGTAGATGGCCCCCCAGCCGAGGTCGCCGAAGGAGGAACAAGCCTTTGAGGCATCCGTTGGCAATCGAGTTGCGCACCCTACGGAACTGGATTGAAACGCAGACAACGGATGGCCAAAGAACCCAAAAAGCTCGATGAGCTGTTTCACGACACCTTAAAAGACATTTATTTCGCGGAAAAGAAGATACTTTCGACACTGCAAAAAAATGGCGAAAGCTGCCCAAAATAAAGAGTTGAAGGCGGCCTTCGAAAAGCATCGCGGCGAGACCGAAGGCCAGGTTGAGTTGGGCCGCATCCGGCTGCTGGAGGTCTGCGGCAATGCCTGCTTCGGGGGTCCCAAGCGCAATCGGCCTGGCGCAGCCGATCGCCGACACTATGCGCCCGCTTGTCGAGCGGCAGTGTAAGCATCGCAAGCCGCAACACCGTTTCTTTCCCTTGCCCTTTGCGGAAGAGGGAGACTCGAACTCGGAACTGCAAGATCGTGCCGCGAGTTGCTCCTCCATGGCCAACGAAGAGCAGTTCGATCGCGTCTGGGAGATCGTCGAACGCGTGCGCGTGTGCATGCTCACCACCCGCTTTGCCGGCGGGCTGCGGGCGCGGCCGCTGGAGGCGCGGCCGGATCGCGACGACGGCCACATCTGGTTCGTGACCGACCTGCATAGCGGCAAGGAGCGGGAGATCGAATCAGAGGACGACGTCGGCCTC
>Ga0210406_10004581_pt1 | contig 14731 bp, 6 predicted proteins | sample IncBWC30MmetaG_FD_155454 | JGI IMG/M metagenome (GOLD analysis project Ga0210406, IMG submission 155454) | Forest soil microbial communities from Barre Woods Harvard Forest LTER site, Petersham, Massachusetts, United States - Inc-BW-C-30-M | ecosystem: Environmental > Terrestrial > Soil >... | reverse complement strand
GCGGATTCGCGACTCGCTGCATGTCGAGCTGCCGGTGCACGCGATGTTCGAGGCACCGACGATCCGGGCCTTGGCGCGGATCGTCGAGACCAGTCGCACCACGTTGAAACCGGCGACCGGACTTGATGACGGACATCTGACTGGCGCCGAGCTTGGTTCTAGCGACGATCTCGATCGGGTTCTCGATACTATTCAACTGATACTCGCCACGGAAGATGCGGAGCTCGAGCCGTTGCTCCGTGCGATAGGCGGTGCTGCTCACAGCCACCATGGCCGCCCAGGTGCGTCAGGCCGAGACCTGCCCACACAACTGATCGCGCAGCTCTCGTATCAGCCCAGTGGCGAGAGGACGCTTCCACTGTCGTATGCCCAGGCGAGCATTTGGTTTATGGAGCAGGTTCATGCGAGGACGACGACGTATAGTTTGCCGATAGTGCTGGAGTGGGGCGAGGGACTGGATGTCGCGGTATTGGAGCGAAGCTTACAGGAGCTGATACGCCGGCACGAGATTTTGCGGACCCGGTTTGAGGTGCTGAACGGCGTGCCGGTGCAGCGCATTGAGGCGGCGGCGAGCACGGTGGCGCTGGAGGTGGTGGCGGAGGTGTCGGCGACGGAGGTGCGGCTGCGCGAGGAGATCGGGCGTCCGTTCGACCTAGAGCGGGGGCCGTTGCTGCGGGCGGTACTGGGGCGGCGGTCTGGGGGTTGGACGCTGCTGCTGAACCTGCACCATATCGTGGCGGATGGCTGGTCAGTGGGGATTATGAAGCGGGAGTTGGGGGCGCTGTATGCGGCCTATGCGCAGGGGCGGCCATCGCCATTGCCGGAGTTGAGAATTCAGTACGGGGACTACGCGGTGTGGCAGCGGCTCTGGCTGGAGGGCGAGCGGCTGCAGCGTTTGGTGGGATACTGGGAGCGGCGGCTGGCGGGGGCGCCGCCGGTGCTAGCTCTGCCGGTGGACAGGGCGCGACCGGGGGTGCAGAGCACGCGCGGGGCGAGTCGGGGGCTGCGGCTGCCGCGGCGACTGCTGACGGGCGTGAAGGAGATGGCGCGGCGCGAGGGGGTGACGGAGTTTATGGTGCTGGCAGCGGCCTTTGTGGGGTTGCTCGTACAGCACACACGACAGACGGATATTGTGATTGGGACGCCAGTAGCGATGCGGGGGCGGGCGGAGCTGGAACCGCTGATCGGCTATCTGGTGAACATGCTGGTGCTGCGGACGAAGGTTGACGGGGACCCCAGTTTTCGGCAGGTCGTCGAGCAGGTGCGGCAAGTAGCGCTTGAGGCATATGAGCACCAGGAGTTGCCGTTCGAGCAATTGGTGAGCGCGCTCAAGGTGGAGCGGAGCGCGGCGTATTCACCGGTGTTTCAGGTGGTATTTGCGCTGCAAAATCTACCAATGCTTGAGGGCTTGGCGGCGGCGGGCGGCGGGGACGAGTTGTGGGTCGGGGAGGCGATTGCGGGGACGGCGAAATTTGATCTGACGATGGCGGCATTGGAGGTTGAGGGGCAGCTGGTAGGTGCGGTGGAGTACCGGACAGAGTTGTTTGAGGCGGAGAGTATCGAGCAGCTGATCCGGCGCTATGCCGAGGTTCTGGAGGGGGCGGTTGCACAGCCGGAGCTCCGGCTCTCTGAGCTGCTACGGTTGACCAATACGGAGAGGGCGGAGCTGGCAGAGCGGTGTGGGCGCTCGCTACCGGCGGTCCGGGAGCGGGTGGAGGAGGAGGCCGGAGGGCCCAGTACGGCGATCGAAGCGGTATTGGCACGGATCTGGCGCGAGGTGCTGGAGCTGCCCCAGATCACCGTAGCGGAGAACTTTTTCGATATTGGCGGCAACTCGATCAACGCGGTGCGGGTGACGGCGCGGATTCGCGACTCGCTGCATGTCGAGCTGCCGGTGCACGCGATGTTCGAGGCACCGACGATCCGGGCCTTGGCGCGGATCGTCGAGACCAGTCGCACGGAATTCCGGGAAGGGATAGTGGAAGACGGCGGCGAGCCTGACACTACGCGGAGGCGTCCCGCCCAAACAAAGCCGGTGCATCTTGGGCCGATCCGACGCGCACCTCCCGGGCCACTGCGAGCGAGGGGTCCCGCGTCGTTTGCGCAAGAACGATTGTGGTTCCTCGATCAGCTCGAAGGTAGCACGGCGCTCTACAACGTTCTGCTCATTTTGCCGTTCTCCGCTTCCCTGAATGTCGAAATTCTAGAGCGCACGCTCACGGAGGTGGTGAGGCGGCACGAAGCGCTGCGCACGATCTTCGCGTCAAGCGGCGGTCTCCCCTACCAGGTTGTGACCCCGGCTTGCCCGGTCCCGCTCGCGCGGATTGATTTGCGCGGGATTAGCGAGTCGCGCCGTCTGGGTGAGGCGATGCGGGTCAGCCAGGATGAACTCCGGCGGCCATTCGATTTAGCCACCGGGCCGCTGTTCAGGGCATTCCTTTTATCGTTGGGCCGGCTGGGTCACTGGCTGCTCATGTCGATGCACCACATCATCGTCGACGGCTGGTCGGTGAGCGTTCTCGTCGGGGAGATCAATCGAATCTACGAAGCACTCGATAAAGAGCGCCCGCTACCGGCAGATCCTGAGGTGCAATATCTCGATTTCTCCCGCTGGCAAAGACGTTATTTGCAGGGTCGCAGGATGGATCGCCATCTGGGCTATTGGCGAAGCGCGCTGTCCGGAGCACCGCCACTCCTCGATCTGCCCGCTGATCGTGTACGGCCCGCTGTCGAGACGCATCAGGGTGCGCTTCTGAACTTTGACGTGAAAGCTGGCATTGCCGCCCGCTTGCGAGATCTGGCCCGCAGCGCGCGCACGACACTCTTTTGCGTCTTTGTCGCCGCATTCAACGTCCTAATGGCGCGGCTCTCCGGGTTGGAGGACATCGTCGTTGGGACTCCCGTGGCCAATCGGAGCCAAGTGGAGATCGAAGGCCTGATCGGCCTGTTCGCGAATACCTTAGTCTTAAGGACAGACCTCAGCGGTAATCCGACTTTCTCAGTGCTGCTCGAGAGGGTCACCGCGGTCGTTCGGGCCGCCCTAGAGCATCAGGATTTGCCGTTCGAACGCCTGGTTGAGGAGCTACAACCGGTCAGGAGCCTGGCGCATCACCCGCTGTTTCAGGTGTTGATTGTGTTTCACGATATTACCGGCCTCGAACCGGGCGGCGGCGAGCATTCGGCCGCCTCGACCGTCGCGCTCGCGGCGCCGCTGTCTCGGCCGGCTTCACTCGCGAGTGGAACAGCCAAGTTCGATCTCACCCTCAGCCTCTCCGACACAGGGAGCAAAATCGGCGGCGCCTTCGAATACAATACCGATCTCTTCGATGCCGATACCGTCACCGGGTTCGTCAACCAGCTGTCGTGCCTTCTTTCGTCGATTGCTGCCGATGCCGATCAAGAGATCTGGTTGCTACCGATGATGAATCGCGAGCAGCAAGCACGCGTGACTGCGACATGGGTGCACTCGTCGCTGCCTCCGGCGCGACCGGCTCATGCAGCCGTATCGCGTATCGCTGCGGCGACAAGCGACCGCATCGCCATCGCACACGGATCGAGCAGCCTGACCTACGGTGACCTCGAACAACGCTCGGGTAGTGTAGTACAGTTTTTGCGGCAGCGCGGAATCAGACGGGGCGACCGCGTGAGCATCTGCTTCGATCGCGGCATCGACATGCACGTTGCGCTACTGGCGGTACTCGAGGCCGGCGCCGCCTACGTGCCTCTCGATGCTGCCTATCCGCCCGCACGTCTGGCTTTTATGATCGCGGATTCAACCACTGCCCTCGTGCTCACTGACATCGCCGGCCAGAGCCGTCTGAGCGAAGCAGGGATCGCCTGTCAGCCGGTTGTGATCAACGATCTGGCCGACGGGGAGTGCAGGCCAGTCGGCCACGCCTCAGAGAATGTTGATGCCCAAGATCTGGCGTACGTCATGTACACCTCGGGGTCTACAGGGCGTCCTAAAGGTGTCGCGATGCCCCATGGCCCGCTCGCGCATCTGGTGGATTGGCAGGTGGAACGCTCGGGGCCCGCGGCTCAGCGCACACTGCAGTTTGCTCCACTGAGCTTCGACGTGTCATTCCAGGAAATCTTCTCCACTTGGGCTGCCGGGGGCACCCTAGTACTGATCGATGAAGCGTCGCGCCGTGATCCCGACCTGCTGATCGACACTCTGCGGGTAGAGGAGGTGTCGCGAATTTTCTTGCCGTATGTCGCTCTTGAGCAATTAGCGGAACGGCTAGCTGCGAGCCCTCTATTGCTGCCTTGCCTTCGGGAGGTAATTACCGCTGGGGAGCAATTACACATCACGCCCGCGATCCGGGAGATGTTTCGGCGAAACGTACGGGCCACGTTCCGCAATCAGTACGGACCCACCGAGACACACGTAGTGACAGAGCACCAACTGAACGGTCACCCCGAGGAATGGCCGCCGTTGCCGCCAATCGGGCGTCCAGTGCGTTCCGCCCGCGTCTATATCCTCGACCATAAACGACAACCTGTGCCTGCGGGCGTGGTGGGCGAGCTTCATGTCGCCGGGCAGTGTCTAGCACTGGGCTACGTCAATTTGCCCGATGAGACAGCCCAGAAATTCGTGCACGATCCTTGGTCGGGGTTGCCAAGGGCTCGGATGTACCGCACCGGCGACTTGGCCCGGTGGTCGCGCAGCGGCGAGATTCACTTTGTTGGCCGCAACGATGATCAGCTCAAGATTCGAGGCTATCGAGTGGAGCGAAGCGAGGTGGAAGCGGTTCTTGGCGGGCATCCCGATGTTGCCGACGCCGTGGTCGTGGTGCGCGGTCGCGGGACGCGGCAACGGCTTATCGCCTACGTCAGGTGGAGATCCAATGGAGAGAGAGGTGAGCTGGATCTTCGAGAGTATCTGCGCGCCCATCTTCCGGATTTCATGATTCCCTCGTCGGTCCATGAGCTCCTCGAGTTTCCGAGGACGCCCAGCGGTAAGATCGATCGCTCGGCGCTGCCGGACCCGAGCAGCCTAGAGCAAGATGAAACACCCGCGAGCGCGCCAATGGCAGCGCTAGAGGCGGCGTTGAGCCGTCGCTGGGCCGAGCTGCTCAGCCTGAATACCATTGGGCCGGATCTCGACGTCTTTGGGGTGGGCGCTCACTCTTTGATGGTCGTCCGATTCATAGCCTGGCTGCGGGCAACCTTCGGCCTAGACGTGCCTGTCCGCCTGATCTTTGAGAAACCGACGGTGCGAGGGATGGCACGGGCGATTATCGACCAGGTGGTTGGCGATATATGCGATCAACAGGCGAGCGCCCTATTGGAAGATGTGGAGAAACACTGTGAGACCGGTTTTTGACGGAAGAAGCGAGCACTAACGATGGAGACAGTAACTGAACTTTTTGAGCAGGCGACCAAGCGCTGGCCCGCCAAAATCGCAATCGATGACGGGAAAAGTCTGTTGACGTACGCCGAGCTGGACGCTCGGAGTACCGCACTGGCAGTGCGACTGATGAGCGAAGGGGTGTGCGCGCAGGACCGCGTAGCGGTCCTTTGTGAGCGCGGGATTTCTGGGCTCGTAGCTATCATCGGGACTCTCAAGGCGGCTGCGATTTACGTCCCACTAGATCCTCGGAATCCGGAGGCTCGGCTGCGGCGTGTCATCGATGAGGTCCAACCATCCGCGGTGATCGGCCCGCGCACGAAACTCGATGGCAGCGGGCTGGGCTGTGACCGGTGCATCGCACTCGAAGAACTCGTTGCGGAGAACGGCTGCCAACCAATCGGCAATACAACCGGTATAGCCCACCCGGGTGATCGACGCGCTAAGGCGGAGGATGTCGCATACTGCATGTATACTTCGGGATCGACTGGCGAACCACGCGGTGTCGAAATCGAGCACCGCAGCGTGACTGCATTCATCCGGGCTTTCAATAGCTATATGCGCTTCGACGAGAGTTCCCGGTGTCTCAATACATCGCCTTATCATTTCGATGTGTCTGTATCCGATGTATTGATGCCTCTGGTTCTCGGCGTCACTGTATATATCGTGCCGAGCCTTCTGCCGCCGAGTCGGGTGCTGGAGCGAATCGAGACTGCTCGCATCACCCATTTCTGTCCGCCGGCTCCCTTGCTAACGCTTCTGTGTGGGCCGGGAAGCACTTTCGATAGCCGCGACCTGACGTCGTTGCGCTGCATCATGACAGGCGCCGAGGTCATCGCTCAAACAGTTGTCGCCAGATGGCTGGATAAAGTGCCCGGGCTGAGGATCCTCAACGCCTATGGACCGACCGAGGCAACCTGCGCATGCACCGCGTACGAGATCACCCAATCCAGCTTTTTTGGCCAGCGCGAGCTACCAATCGGGTATCCCTTCGAGGGTGTCTACACCTTGTTATTGAGCCCCGAAGGCCGCTCAGAGCCAGGTCTCGTTAGTGGAGAGCTCGCGGTCGCGGGGGTCCAGGTGATGCGCGGCTACTGGAACCGACCGGCGGAGACGGCGGAACGGATAATTATGGTCGAAGGGCGCCGATACTACAGGACCGGAGATCTGTGCGAGGTTGATGAGGAGGGACGTTACTATTTCCGGGGTCGCCGCGACAATGAGGTGAAGCTTCGTGGGTACCGGGTCAACCTCGACGAGATTCGACAGACCTTAATGTGCGACAGCCGCGTCAGCCAGGCGGTGGCGGGGATCGTCAAGGTGAAAAGCGGACAAGCGAGCGTTGGTATCGGCGTTGTACTCAAGCTACCGGGGACTGTCGCCGTGCTCGAGGATATCGTGGGTGGGCTCAAACAGCGGCTGCCGATCTACATGTTACCGGAGTACGGTCTGGTCTCTCAAAGCTTCCCTAGGCTTCCATCCGGAAAAACCGATGCTCGGCAGGTTATCGAGTTGTTGACCGAGGGCGTTAATAGCCATTCGGCGAGGTGGTTCAAACTCGACCAGGGTAGAGTTCTGCCGGTGGCTTGAGGCCAGCGAAACCCTGGGAGATGGCAACTGGTCATGGTACGGGAGGCGACGATGCGGTTGTCCGAAACACAGTTGAACAAATTTCGCAGCGAGGGGTTCCTACTGCTTCCCGAATATTTTATGCGGGACGAAGTCGAAACGATCTGCAATGAGGTTCCAGCCCTCTTAGCAAAGGAGTCGGAGGCGCGCGTACTCGAAAGCAACCGCCGGGCAGTCCGTGCTGTGCATGGCTGCCATCTCGAGAACCACGTCATGCGACGGCTGACCCTACATCCTAAGTTGCTGAAGCCAGCTATACAGATCGTCGGGAGCGGAGTGTATGTTTATCAGTTCAAGATAAATGCAAAAGCTGGTTTCGACGGGACGGCTTGGCCATGGCATCAGGACTTTAAGCATTGGAAAGAAGAAGATGGTCTCGCATCACCACGAATGATCAACGTTGCTCTTTATCTTGAGGACGTAACGTCGTTCAACGGTCCAATCATGATTATCCCTGGGTCTCACAAATCGGGAAATTGGTGCGAGGTGGAGCTGGAGGACTCAGACTGGGCCGCAAGATACCGGGCGGATGTTAAATACACGATGGACAAAAGATCCGTCGTCGAATTGGTCGCTCGTAACGGCGTCGTATCGACCGAGGCGCCGCGAGGTTCAGTGCTGTTCTTTGACGTCAACGTCGCTCACGGATCGGCGTCCAACATTTCACCCTTCAACCGCTGGATTGTGATTGTCAGCTATAACAGCATCGATAACGTTCCGAGATCCATTCGGGACCCTCGAGCTGAGTTTCTCGTTGGGCGGGATCACACGGAGCTGATTCCGACTCCTTGGGATGCTTCCTGCTAGGCCGGCTTCCCATTCAGCCCTCTGCTGATCGGCGCACCACCAATGAGGAGGCAGGTAATGGAATTTGCAACAGCCGAGCGGCGAGGCACCCCACGAGTCCTTGGTGTGTATCTCGGTCATGACCTCGGTGCATGTCTGCTCGCCGCTGGGCAAATCGTGGCGGCAATCGAGGAAGAGCGGCTGAGCCGGTTCAAGCACGGGCGGCCCGATTCGGTTGCCGGGTTGTGGAATGCGTTCGCGGGAAAGTTCGGCTATTTCCCGTGGGCGTCGGTAAGCTATTGCCTGGAGGCGGGCGGGATCGGTCTCGATGACCTGGATCTCGTCATGGTCGGCGACGACATTTGGGGATCCGGGGCCTGCGAGACCATCGGCAGCGTCGTGCCTATCAAGGACCGCGGCAAGGTCGTGTTCGCAACAGAGCCGCGGGGTGGGGTCCATCATTACCATCACGCACTCTCCGCATTTTTCGCCAGCCCGTTCGAGGAAGCCGCCGTGCTCGTTATCGACGCCGACGGTAGTAAGGACGCCAACGGCTACGAGGCAGAATCGGGCTACGTTTTCCGAGGCCGGCGGGGCCTGCACGAAATTATCTTCAAAAACCGATACCTCACGCCAGGCATCCCACGCGACGGCGTGGGATGGATGTATGAGCAGATCAGCCGGTTACTTGGCTTTTGTGATGATGCGATTTTTTTGGCTGACGCTGGCAAGACGATGGGTCTGGCCGCGTATGGTCTGCCGCGGCCGGAGTTCGAACCTCGGTGGATCACCACCGACGGGTTTCGTCTGGACTTCAGTGGCTTCAAGACGTGGCTGATCGAGTCCGCCTATGATGCCCAGATCCTACGCAACCCCGCGGGGCTCGCGCGCCGGACACCCCTGGTATCGCAACTGGCGGCCGATGTTGCTCACAAGGCGCAGGTTGAGCTGGAGGGCGCGGTCCTCCACCTCGCTGCCGAGCTTCGCAGGACGACCCGAACAAAAAACCTTTGCATGGCTGGCGGCGTCGCGCTCAACTCGGTCGCCAACGGGCTGCTCGTTCGGCAGGACCTGTTCGAGCGCGTGTTCGTCCAGCCGGCCGCAAACGATGGCGGGCAAGCGATCGGCCTCGCTTACCATGGACACCTCAACCTTGACGCCCGGCGTCGAACCTACCGCGGTCCAGACGCGCAATCCCTCGCCGAACAGGACAGTGTTTGCGCGATCCGCCCTATCGCCGACGCCTATGGCGGCCGAAGCTATACTCGCAACGAGATCGGCGCTCTCCTGAAAAAAACGGGGCTTCCATTCATTGAGCTGTCCCCGAGTGCCGTCGCCAAGGATGCGGCAGCCGAACTGTGCGCGTCGCGCTTTGTGGCTTGGTTCCAAGCAGGGAGCGAATTCGGCCCTCGGGCATTGGGACATCGCAGCATTTTGGCGGATCCGCGGGGTAAAGAGACCAAGCTTCGCCTCAACGCAAATGTGAAGTTTCGCGAGTCTTTCCGACCGTTTGCTCCCAGCGTGTTGAGAGAGTTTGCGGCAGAAGTGTTCGAACTCTCAATCGAGAGCCCATACATGTTGATTGTCGCACCGATTAGGGAAGCCTGGCGCGAGCGGGTGCCTGCGGTCGCGCATGTAGACGGAACAGCTCGAATTCACACCGTTGATAGCGATACCGATCCGCTTTTCTATCGGCTGATTGAGGAATTCGGGCGCGTGACAGGCATTCCGCTGCTCCTAAACACATCGCTCAATCTTCGCGGAATGCCGATCGCGGAGTCTCCGCTCGATGCGCTCCAGTGCTTTCTGTTTACCGAGCTGGACTGCCTCTACATGGAATGCTTTAAGCTAGAACAGCCGCCACCCTCGCTCCTCATCCCTTCGCTGGCGGCTGGTGCCGAAGTGTCGCTGAGGCGCCGTGGGACTAGCTCCGACCCGAGGCTCGTCCTCCAAGGGAAAAAGCCAGGCCAAAACGTCCAGCTCGATGTCCCGCCGGCTGCCCTGGGACTGATTGAGCGGCTCGATGGTACCCGCTCGGTGGCGGAGGCTTACCAGAAGTTCCTGGCGGAAGCGGCGGTTCCCAGTCCTGAGATCGATCTTGAAATGACGCTGCGCCTCGTCAAACAGCTCCTCCGCGCCGGCGCTATGCGATTGAGAGCAGGGGCCGTCAAGTTCGGGGGCGGGTGGGAGGACGTACCCTGGTGGCAGTGCCGCGATCCGTAGGCGGACAACCGGGCCGGGACGGTCCTGACCGAGGGCAAGCTCAGGGAACCTGCTCGAGCTGACCGCCCAAACGGCTCAGAGCTTGCCTCGCGAGCCGCAGAGATTCTGGAGGGAGGTATGAGGTGTCCGGGGTGCCAGCGCGACAATGAACCGGGTGCGAAATTCTGCGAGGAGTGCGCGGAACCGTTGGCCCGAACGTGTTCGAAATGTGGCCACCAACTCTCTTCGACTGCCAAATTCTGCCCTGAATGTGCTCACCCGACTGGTCTGCCATCGTCGGCGGTAGGCGCCGAGCGCTTTGGCTCGCCGGGATCCTACACGCCGCAACACCTGGCGGAACGTATACTGACATCCAGGATCCCTCTCGAAGGCGAACGCAAACAAGTTACCGTACTGTTCGCTGATATGAGAGGCTCCACGGAGCTGATCGCGGACCGGGATCCGGAGGAAGCCAGCAGAATTCTCGATCCCGTCATCGAGCGCATGATCGAAGCGGTGCACTTTTTCGAAGGCACCGTGAGCCGGGTTATGGGCGATGGCATTATGGCGCTCTTCGGTGCTCCCCTTGCCCACGAAGATCACGCGGTGCGCGCATGCTATGCAGCATTGCAAATGCAGGACGCGGTGAAACGATATGCGCAAGAAGCGCGCGGCACGTACGGCGTCGCAGTGCAGATCCGCGTCGGTCTCAATTCGGGTGAAGTGGTCGTTCGCGCGATCAGCACCGATCTTCACATGGACTACGATGTGGTAGGGGAGACGGTGCATCTCGCCTCTCGTATGGAACAACTCGCCGATCCCGGCGCAGTGCTGTTGACGCCGGCCACCCTCGCTCTGGCTGAAGATTTCGTTCAGGTGCGCAGCTTAGGACCAGTACCAGTGAAGGGGTTGAGCCAGCATGTCACGGTATACGAACTGATCAGCGCATCGGCGATCCGATCGCGTGTCCATGCCCACGCGTCGCGCGGGCTCGCGAGGTTCGTCGGCCGAACTAGTGAAATGGCGCAGCTTGTAGAGGCCCTTGACCTCGCGCGACAGGGTCATGGCCAACTCGTTGGCGTCGTCGGAGAGCCGGGCGTAGGTAAATCTCGGCTATTCTGGGAGTTCGTGCACTCCGATCGCGTCAACGACTGCCTCGTGATTGAAGCAGCTTCGGTTTCGTACGGCAGGGCAGCAACGTGTCTGCCCGTCATCGAGCTGCTGCGCGGCTATTTTTTTATCGAGGCGCGCGACGACACCCAGAAAATTCTAGAAAAGGTCACCGCCAAGCTTTTCTCGCTCGACCGCGCAATGGAGGATACCCTGCCAGCCCTCCTCGCACTCCTCGATGTCCCTGTCGAAGACGAGATTTGGAAGCAGCTCGATCCACCAGGGCGGCGGCAGCGTACGTTAGAAGCTATCAAACGGCTGATCCTCCGCGAGAGTCAGGTGCAGCCGCTCGTTATCGTGTTCGAGGACCTCCATTGGATCGATGGCGAAACCCAAGCCGTACTCGATGGGCTCGTCGAGAGCATGCCAACGGCAAAGCTGCTTTTGCTTGTCAATTACCGGCCCGAGTACCAGAACGCGTGGGTCAGCAAGACCTACTTTCGCATGTTGCGCATTGACCCGTTGCCCGTCATCAGTGCTGAAGAGCTGCTTCGGGCTCTTGTGGGAGACGACCCGGCTCTGAATCCCTTGCGTCAGCTCCTTATAACGCGAACTGAGGGAAATCCATTTTTCCTCGAAGAGAGCGTGCGGACCTTGGTCGAAACCAACGTGCTCGTTGGCGAACCCGGCGCTTATCGCCTGACTAGGACACCGGAAAACGTGCAGATACCAGCGACTGCCCAGGCGATCCTTGCGACCCGCATCGATCGCCTCGAGCCGGAAGACAAGCGGCTCCTCCAGACGGCGTCGGTCGTCGGCAAGGATGTACCGTTCGCGCTTCTCGAGGCGATCGCCGAAACGCCGCAAGCGCGGCTGCGCGAGGGGCTGGCGCGACTCCAAGCTGCTGAGTTTCTATACGTGACCGAGCTCTACCCGGACACCGAATATACGTTCAAGCATGCCCTTACCCACGAAGTCACTTATGCTGGGTTGTTGTTGGGACGCCGATGCAAACTTCATGCGCAGATCGTCGGCGCAATCGAAAAATTACATAGTGAACGGGTCGACGAGCACATCGTGCGGCTTGCTCATCACGCGGTACGGGGGCAGTTACAGGAAAAGGCGGTCCATTACCTTCGGCTCGCTGGGCTCCGAGCGGCCACACGATCGGCGCTGCAGGACGCCAGAGTCTGGTTCGAGCAGGCGTTGGGCATCCTCAAGGCATTGCCCGAAAGCCAATCCGTACTGGACCAGGCGGTGGAGATCCGATTGCAGTTGTGGCCGGTGCTCATCCAGCTTGGCGAAGTCCGGGCTCAGCTCAGACACCTGCAGGAGGCCGAAGTTGTCGTGGAGCGGTTAGACGACGACCGACGGCGTGGACGAGTCTTTGCGTCGATGACGAATGTCAGATCACTTCTCGGCGAATTAGACGACGCCATTTTATATGGGAGCAGCGCACTGGCGATTGCCGATAGGCTCGGTGATCTAGGGCTCCGCATCCTGACCACGACTTATCTCGAGCAGGCTCATTACCTGCGGGGCGAATATCAGCGCGTGATAGAGCTCGCCATCTCAAATCTTGCTGCGCTGCCAGCGGACCGGATCTATGAGTATACGGGAAACGCCGCGCCGGTTTCGGTTTTCGACCGACGCTGGATGGTCATGAGCCTCGCCGAGCTCGGCCGCTTCGTAGAAGCGGAGGCCCATGCAGCCGAGGCGATCACCCTCGCCGAGCCGACGCAGCATGCGTTCACCAATGGCGTGGCTCTAGGGGCTGCGGGCGCTCTCCAGCTCATCAAGGGCGACTGGGGCAAGGCACGCCCGCTGCTTGAGCAGGCCATCACGGCCTTGCGTGGCGGGAATGTTTTCCTGTTGGTGCCCCACATGCTCGCTTCATCGGCCTGGGCGTTGACCCGGCTGGGCGAGTTCACGGAAGCGCTGAACCGGCTGGAAGAGAGCGAGGAGCTGGTCGAGGCTTGGCGGGCAAGGGGGATCGTTGGGGAGACGAGCTGGGTCTACAGCTTGCTGGGCCATGCCGCACTTGCGCTGGGTCTGCTCGACGAGGCACGGCGGCTGGGCGATCGCGCTGTCGGATTGGCCCAGTCTCACCCTGGATTTGCAGCTCAAGCGCTGCACCTGCTCGGCGAAATTGCGCTCCGTTCCGATCGGTTCGACCCCGAGATGGGTGAGGAACGCTATCGCAACGCGCTCGCGCTCGCCGAACCGCGTGGTATGCGGCCGCTCATGGCGCACTGTCACCTCGGCCTCGGTAGGCTATGCCTCCGGACAGATAAGCGCCATGCGGCGTTAGAACACCTCGACAAGGCGATGACCATGTACTATCAAATGGGGATGCCGTACTGGCTGGCGAGAGCAGAAGCGGAGATAAAGCTGGCGCGAATTACAGACTGATTGCATTCCTGCACCAGTTTGCATGACGGCAGATTTCGGGCCTGGTGTAATGTCCCTAATAGCTTTACATATGAATCCTATATGTCTGGACCCCAAAGGCGAAGACATTCTTCGGAAAATACAATCCGCACGGCAGGCAATTCAGAAACATAAAGTTATTTAATAGATACTACACTCTCATGTCCGCCTTTCCAAGCAGCAGACTGCGGCCGCTGGCCCTCCCTCTCGACGACAACGCTGCATCACGACCGCAGTGAGAATGCGGCCCTGCTCGACTCGGTATCGTCCTTCGAATTGAGTGACAGCATTGTCCCCGATCATCGGGCCTTCAACAAGTAACCGCGCGCTGAAGCGTCCATGCTTGGGATCAATGGTGACAAGGGCGTCCTCGAAACCCAGCCACTTGCCGGTAAGCGGGAACCAAGCCTTGAACACGCTCTCCTTCGCGCTGAACAGTGCCCGGTCCCAGCAGATTTCCATCGATGGGGAGCTGCGCAGCCATTGACGTTCCTGATCCAGTGCGACGTGTTCTAGAACCCGGGGCGGCAGGCGGTCGTTGATCTCTGCGTCAATGCCGATCGTCAAAATGGCCGACTCGCGGGCGACGGCAACCGCGCAATAACCGGGGCAATGTGTGAGGCTGCCGACGACGCCTCGTGGCCACAACGGCTCACGAGACGCTCCGCGGAGGATCGGCGCAGGCGCGATCCCAATTTCGAGAAGCGCTACGCGAGCGCAACTCCTGCCGATGGTAAACTCGCGGCGCCGTGGGTACGAGACGGAACCGAGCGCGGCCTCCTCCTCAGCGAGCAGGCTCGCTTCCGGCAGATCGCCGGCCGCTTCTGCTGCCGCAGCGCCGACAGGGATGATGTTGCTAATCATGCCAGCTAGGCCGCGTCACTGAGCATTGTACCATTAGTATACCCATCGGAGCAGCTGCGGCAAAGCGAAAACGATGTTAGTGCCTTTTGGTTTGGAGCAAATCAATAATTTCGTCGCGATCCTCCCGTATCGATTACGTGAATACGAGGTTGCGGGGCGCGCAGCCGGGCTCAAATGCCGCGTCCTCGCGGAGTATCGGATGGCCGACGATGTAGAGAGGCGGCTAGGCAAAGAGTCGGACTAACAACAGCGGAACCCGCGCGGCGTCAAGGATGCTGAATGACAATAGTGCGTCCGATGTCTAGCCAGGCAACAATAGACTCGTAGTCCTCGATCCCGAGAGTGAGTTGGATCAACTCG
>Ga0210406_10004580_pt1 | contig 14731 bp, 15 predicted proteins | sample IncBWC30MmetaG_FD_155454 | JGI IMG/M metagenome (GOLD analysis project Ga0210406, IMG submission 155454) | Forest soil microbial communities from Barre Woods Harvard Forest LTER site, Petersham, Massachusetts, United States - Inc-BW-C-30-M | ecosystem: Environmental > Terrestrial > Soil >... | reverse complement strand
GGCTTCCGGCGGCGCGTGGAATGCCAGCATCGTGGCGGAATATTTTCACTTTCAGGGAAGAATCGTGAAGGCGCCGGGCCTTGGAAGCACGATCAGCAGCGCCAGCGACGCGGGCCGCTTCGATCTGCTGTTGGCTTCGACGCTGATCATGGCGGTGATCGTGGTGCTGATTAACCGGCTGCTGTGGAGGAAACTCTACCGGCTGGCATCCACGCGGTTCAAGCTGGAGACGTAGCGGTTATGACTTTCGAAGCTCGCGGCTCAAATAAATAATCTGGCCGACGTGGTGATACAAATGGCTCTCGCAGCGCAGAAACAGAGTGACTCGATTTTTGGAGTCGGGCTCCCGTTCGGCAGTGTAAGGCGCGGTCCAGTCAGCTTCGGTCTGATTTCCAATGGCGGCAATTACTGTGGCAATCGCTTCGTCGAATCTGCGTAAGGCTTCCGCCTTCGGCAGTTTCCGTGGCTCTGAGAATTCCAGGTCGCGGTTGCGGACGTAGGCGGTGCCGGCGATTCGCGCGCCAACGTAGTAGCTGAGATTTCCCGTAAGATGCAGCACCAGGTGCCCGACAGAGTTGCCGTGGGAAAACGGGTTGTGCCAGAACTGCTCCTCGGAAAGCGGGTCCGCCCACTTGTGAAGCTCGGCCGCCCGGTGACGATATTCACTGGCCAAGGCCGCGCCAACGGATTCGGACAGCGCGCTCAAGATTTCTTCTCCCTTGATCAGCGAATCGCGCCGGAATTATCGTTGCGGAAGATTACGCCCTCTTTCATCACGAAGAAGACCTTTTCGACCTGGCGGATATTTTGCGTCGGGTCGCCGGGGACAGCGACGATGTCCGCGAGTTTGCCGGCCTCCAGCGTGCCGATTTTGTCTGCCAGGCCCAAAAGGTCAGCGTCCGAGGAGGTGCCGGCCTTCAACGCGTCCACGGGTTTCATGCCCAGGTCTACCATCTGGTGAAATTCCTCGGCGTTGCGTCCGTGCGGATAGACGCCGGCATCGGTTCCCAAACCGATTTTCACTCCCTTTGCGAGCGCTTTTTGAAATGTGACGTGGATCGCGGCGATTGCGGCCCGGGCCTTGGCTTCGATGGCCGGAGGCATGTAGATGCCGCGATCGAATTTCTCCTGGATGCCCTGGATGGCCATGAGCGTGGGCACCAGATAGGTGCCTTTTTTCACCATCATGTCCAGCGCCTCGTCATCGAGAAAACTGCCATGCTCGATCGAATCGATGCCCGCGCGGATGGCGCGCTTGGCCGCTTCGGCGCCGTGGGCGTGCGCGGCGGTCTTTCGGCGCAACGAGTGAGCCTCGTCGACGATGGCGTTCAACTCTTCCTGCGTCAGTTGCGGCGTGTCCACGTCATCGGTAGGAGAAAGCACGCCGCCGGAAGCGCAGACCTTGATCATATCGGCGCCGTATTTGTGATCGAGGCGAACCGCATAGCGGGCCTGGTCGGGGCCGTTGATGACCCCCTGGAGCGGACCCGATTCGTGGCCAAAGAGCCCCTGGCGGTAACCGTCTTCATGATCGCAGTGGCCGCCTGTGGCGCCGAGCGAGTACACGGTGACGAGCATGCGAGGGCCGGGAACGTCGCCATTGCGGATACCGTTGCGAAGGCCGACATCGAGATAATCGCTGGAGCCGACGTCGCGCACGGTGGTGAACCCGGCCATCAGCGTCACGCGGGCATTCACGCTGGCGTCGAGGGCGCGCTCGGCAACAGTTTTCTGCAGAGTGTCGAGCCGCTGCTGCTTGTAATCATCCGAATACTCGAACGTCAGGTGGGTGTGGGCATCGATGAAGCCGGGGAGAAGGGTGGCGTCGCCAAAATCAATGATTTGGGCGTCCGCGGGAACTTTGGCGGCGGCGCCGACGGCGACGATTTTGCCGCCGCTCACAAGAATCAGCCCTGGCGTAATGACGGCGTTACTCTTACCATCAAAGAGCCGAGCTGCCTTCAGGACGTACGTTTTGGAGGCGGGTTTTTGTCCCTGTCCGAATCCAGGCGCCCACAAAATCAGGCTGCAGAGAAGGCTGCACAGCAGTTTGCAACGCATGTAAGACTCCTTTGTCCGTCGTGCAAAAGAAGAGCCGACTTTACCTTGCCCGCCATAAAAGTCAACGGAAAGAGTGCGCCGGATGTTTGGAAATGCGGCCAGCCACCTTTTCTTTAGCCCGGGCTTGCGTAAAATCCGCTGAATGACAGAGGATAGGTCATTGGTCTGGCTGCCGCGGACCGCTCTTCCGTTCGCTCGAAGAAAGAAAAAATGTTGCCCAGCCCGGACGTGTTTATCGTTGGCGCCGGCTTAGCCGGTTTGTGCTGTGCTCGTGAACTTCAGGCAAAAGGCATCAGCTTCCAGACCCTGGAGGCGTCGGACGGAATTGGCGGTCGCGTGCGCACGGACGAAGTGGACGGATTTCTCCTCGATCGCGGCTTTCAAGTGCTGCTCACCGCGTATCCCGAAGCAAAACGCAGCCTCGACTATTCACGCCTGGATTTGAAACCGTTTCTCCCCGGCGTGCTTTCCTGGTACGCCGGACACCTGAACAGGCTGGTGGACCCTTGGCGGATGCCCGGAGGGTGGAGGGAGGCGTTTCGATCGGAGTTCGGCACGCTGGCCGACAAGCTGCGTATTGCCCGGTTGCGCAGCCGTTTGCAGCGCACTTCGATCGAAAACATTTTCCGCCGCCCCGAGCGCACCACGAAGGAAGCGTTAACGGCGGAAGGATTTACCGGCGAGATGATTCACCATTTCTTCCGGCCGTTTCTGGGGGGAATACTGCTCGACGGCGAACTGAAATCTTCCAGCCGAATGTTTGAATTCGTTTTGAAGATGATGTCGGAGGGAGAAACGTCGCTCCCCGCGCGCGGCATGGGAGCGATTCCAGCGCAGCTCGCGGAGAAGTTTCCGCCCGACGCGGTGCGGTTGAACACGCACGTGGAAGCGCTGCACGAAAACGAACTGACCTTGGCGGGCGGAGAGACGCTTCGGGCTCGCGCCATCGTGATTGCCGCGGAAGGCCCTTCGGCGGCGCATCTTGTTGGGGAAGTCGAACCTGCCTCGCGCAGCGTAACGTGTTTCTACTTTGCGGCGGATGAACCGCCGGTCGCGGAGCCAATTTTGGTCTTGAATGGCGATGGCGCCGGTCCGATCAACAACTTCGCCGTGGTCTCGCGCATTGCCCCGAGCTATGCGCCGGCCGGCAAGCACCTGGTTTCCGTCTCGGTCCTTGGCATTCACCAGTTAACCGATGTGCAGTTGGGCGGCTTCATCATCGCGCAGATGAAAAACCTGTTCGGCAAAGTGGCCAGCGGTTGGCAATTTTTGCGCAGCTATCGCATCACGCACGCGCAGCCGCAGCAGTATCCCGGCGCGCTTGAACCGCCACAGCGCCCGGTGCGAATCCGGCCGGGCGTTTACACCTGTGGAGACCATCGCGACAACGCCTCCATCAACGGCGCCATGGCCAGCGGGCGGCGAGCGGCCGAGGCGGTGCTTTCCGACATGCAACGCTGATGAAATCGCGGAGGCACAAAATCGATGTGGAAACGAAAGTGTCCATTATGTTTCGTGCGAATCCCGTGGACGGCGACCCTTGCGCATTCCTATGAAATAACTTGCCTGGCGTGCCATGCGCCGCTGGAGCTCTCGCGCTTCACGCGGATTTTTGGGGCGTTTGGCGGGATCGCGGGCGCGTTCATTGCGATTTACCTGGGTCAGGGAATTTTTCACAGCCGGTTCTGGGTGTTGCCGGTTGTGGCGGCGATTCTAGGGTATGCAGGTGCATCGGCGCTGTTTGTGCTGATTGCCGGCGACCTGGTGGTACGGCCAAAGGCCGCCGGAGCGAGTTTTCCACACCCGGCGAAGTAACAGCCCGTCGGTACTATTGACCCTCTTGTGACCCCCCAAGCAGACTCGAATGAATGGCGTCGTTCGCTCAGTTTTTGGGCCGCAAAGTCACTGTGCAATATCGCGTGGGCGATGTGCTGCTGCCCGCGTCCGGCACGTTCGCGGCGGACTCCGGGCGCTCGATCTTCCTTGAACAGCATGTGGAACAGCGCGGCAAGCGAAGCTACTTCCGCTGGGAAATTCCCTATCAATATATTCACCGCATTGAAGAAGCAGGGGAGATCCCGGAATCGATAGAGGTTCCAAAGGCTCCTCCGGTGGATGAGCCGGAGCATTCGCAGGCCTCCGCGGCCGGCGCAGGCCATGGTTTGGCTTCTTCCCCGGCGGCTTCCCTGTTGTCCCTCCCCCAGCGTCCAAAGACGGTCTGACATTACTCTCCAGCGGGACCGCGCTCTGCCACGAATCGGCTACAATTTGCTTGCATACTTCATGCGTCGTTCGGACTCCAATGAAGAGTTCATGTCAGGAGGCATTCTGTGAGTACCGCATCCCCTTCACGAAAGATCGGTTTCATCGGCCTTGGTCTTATGGGGCGGCCGATGAGCCTGAACCTGCTGAAGGCAGGGCATTCCGTCACCGTGTGGAACCGGACGGCGTCCCGCGCGTCGGAACTTGTTGCGGCGGGAGCTAAGCTGGCGAAGACGCCGCGAGAGGCCGCGGCTGCGGCGGACATCCTGTTCACGATCGTCAGCGATCCTCCGGCCCTGGAAGAAATCCTGTGGGGGCACGAAGGGAAAGAGGATGGAGCGCTGGCTGGCTTGAGCGCAGGAAGCGTGTACGTCGATTCCAGCACGATTTCTCCGGTGATGGCGCGGCGGATCGCGGCAGCCTGTGGCGACCGGAACGCGCGATTTCTTGACGCGCCGGTTACGGGCGGCGATTGGGGCGCGCGCGAGGGGAACCTGGTGTTTATGATTGGCGGCGATGCGGAGGCGTTGCGGTCCGTTGAGCCGGTGCTCGGCGTGATGGGGAAGAAATGGTTTCACCTGGGGCCGAACGGCGCTGGCCAAACCATCAAGCTGGCGATGAATGGAATTTTGGCGCTGCAGGTGGGAGCTATGGCGGAAGCGCTGGCGATCGTAAAACGCGCCGGCTTGGTGGAAGAACAGTTGATCGAGGTGATGCAGTCCAGCATGGCGCGCTCTGGCCTTCTGGACTTAAAAGCGCCGCTGATGGCCAAAGGGGAGTACAAGCCGAGTTTTCCGCTGCGATTGATGCACAAGGATCTGGGCCTGCTGCTCGACCTGGGTAATCAACTGGGTGTGGCGCTGCCGGCGACGGCCGCGGCGCGCGAAGTCTACAGCTATGTCAAAGGCGAAACGAAAGAGGACCTGGATTACTCCGCCGTTATGCGGTTCTGGAAAAAGTAGCCCGCTCTAGCGGTAGCCTTTGGGCGGGAAAAAACCGATCGCCAGATCGCGCGAAGTGCGCAGACCCGCGGGAGCTTCCAGAATTGACGGGATGGAATTGACGGCCACCGAAGCGGTGGCGATATCCCCGTGCGAGCCGCCCGGAATCACCAGGCTGATATTTGGATGGCCCTTCAGTTCGACCGTGTCCGCGGGATCCTTCGCGCCCACGTACATCTGGAGTTCCATGTAGATAAGTTCCTTCCCATCGGAAAGGCCGCGGGCGATTTGGTGGACGCCGGCGGCTTGCCCGGCCTCGACGGTGAGAAATTCAGTTTGCACGCGCTCGGTGGCAACTTTTGGCTCGATGGATTCTGTGATTTCATCGACGCGCAGGCCGAGGCTGTCCGCGACCATGGCGACGGATTCGGGCAGGCCGACGTGCTTGATGGTTCCTTCCTTCACCCGAGTGCGGAATTCCTCGACGCTCAATCCGGCGCCGATTTTCTTTTGCAACGGCAGGCGGCGCTTGGAGGCGTCGACGATGCGCAGCGCCTTCGCGTGTTCCACTCGCTGCGAAACGGCCGCCAGCGTGATGACAAGTTTATCCATGGCGAAGCCGGGGTTCACACCGGTTCCCACCAGCGCCACGCCGTTTTCTTTGGCGGCCTTGTCCAATTGCGTGGCAAGCTCCGGATAAGTCCGGTAGGGGTAAGAGAGTTCTTCGCAGGTGGAAACGACGCAGGAGCCGACATCCATGCACGCGAGCAACTGATCCACCACTTTCGGCAGCGAAGAAGAAGTCGTGTGCATGACCACATCGGCGGACTGTTCCAGCACTCCCCGGGCGTCGCCGGAGACCTTCACGCCCCACGGCGCGTCGCTTGCGCCGACCACTTCGCCGAGGTCCTTGCCGATTTTTGCCGGGTCGTTATCAATGGCCCCGATAATTTCGATGGCTTCTTTTTCCCGCATCAGTTTCAGGATTGAGGCGCCAATCGGCCCGATTCCATATTGAATGGCACGAATTTTCTTTTTCACGGCTTTCTCCGTTCTAAACTGCTGAGCGTGCCCACAGCGGGGGAAATCAGCGCGGGTGAACCTCTAAGCGTACTGGAAATTGCAAACTCGTTCAATCATCCGGGTGCGACGGGCGCCGCGTTGAATTCTTGCCGCGCCGTGGCTCTGCACGCATAATGGAGCCTGTCCGCAGGCCCGCCGGGGAGGGTAATCCGATGCCAGCACAAAAATTAAGCGACGCCGAGATTCAGCAACAGCTGCAAAATGCCAAGGGCTGGAGCCTCGTCAATGGCAAGCTGCACCGCGCGTTCGAGTGCAAGGATTTCGCGGCCGCTTTCGGCAAAATGACCCAGGTGGCGCTGGTGGCGGAATCGATGAACCACCATCCGGAATGGTTCAACGTGTGGAATAAAGTGGTGATCGACTTGAATACCCACAGCGTGAAGGGCATCAGCAACCTGGATTTCCAGCTGGCGGCCAAAATCAACGAAATTTTTGGCAGCTAGGCTGCCGCTGCTGAATGATTGGCGCCCACCACACTGAAAATAGCAACCGCGGCCGATTGCTGATTACGCTGCGTTGGCTGGCGGCCGCGGCGGTCGTTGGTGTATTGCTCCGCTTCCTTCCCCTTCAATTGCTGGCCGAAGCGATCGGGCGCGTTCCCTTCACAACATTTCTGGCAATTCTTCTCGGGTATCTCTGTGCTCACGCGGTGGGCGTTGCCAAGTGGCGCATGGTGGTCAATGCAGCTGGCGCGCAGCTTGATTTCCGCACCAGTGCGCAGTGTTATACAGGCGGGCTCTTCGGAACACTTTTTCTCCCGTCGATCATTGGCGGAGACGTAGTCCGCCTCGCGGTCGGTTTGCGGCGCAGTCCGAACCCGGCCGCCGTTCTCGCCGGAAACGTCGCGGATCGTTTCATGGATGTCGCAGCGCAGGGCGGGCTGGTCCTCCTCGGAATTCTGCTTTTGCCCAGCGCGCTGCCTGCGTCAATCCAGGGACAAGCGCAGAAAGTGTTGCTCTACCTGGGTGCAGCATTCCTGCTGCTCATCCTCTGCGGCTTGCTTCTCTACCGACCACTCTTGAAAGGACGCTCCATCCGTTTCCGGCGGCGGTTGGCGCGTCTTCGCCACGCCCTGCGGAGCGTTTCAGGCGCCCCGCATATCTTGTTGGGCGCGTGGCTCATGGGAACTGCGATCCAAACGGCGTTTCTATTGTTAACGGCAAAGCTGGCCGAGACCTGCGGATTGGTACTACCTCTACGCGATTGGTTTTTTGCGTGGCCGCTGGCGAAGTTGGCTGCAGTCCTGCCGCTCACCCAGGGAGGAATTGGAGTACGGGAAGCAGCGCTGGTGGGGTTGCTGTCCCCTTTTGGAGCAGCGCCCCATCTTGTTCTTGCGGCGGGGCTCGTCTGGGAGGCGGTAGTAATTTCCGGGGGTCTGGTGTCAGGACTCGCCGCATTCTTGCTGGGCCGGAGAGAAGCCGATACGGTAAATGCGAAGAACAAGGAACGTTAAATTTTCTTGGCTTCGAACTTACTACCTGCAAAAGTCGTGTGGCCCGACAGCCCCGGCAAGTAGGATCCGTAGAATCCTGGATAGCTGATGAGGCGCATCCGCCTGGCCGCAGCAGAGAGATAATTCCTGAGTATCGTCCTTTTTTGATTGACACCCACCGTCCCCGATGTTAAAAAATCCGCAAAGGCAAGCCCTCTGGTGGTGAGTCTCTTTCGCGATGGCAGTCGCGAACCGCGAGTGAGATGCAGGCCTGCCTGGCAGGGCAGGCGCTGCTGTTTCCCCCCCAAAGGGTTTGGAAAGCAACACCACCCCACCCCGGGAGGCGGAGACTCCGTGTTTTCGCCTCCTTTTTATTTTCCGCCACCCTTTTCCTTATAATCGATGTCTATGCCTGCCCGGACACTCGCCCTCAATGGTTAACACCGTCGCCCCGCTACTGGAGCTGCGGAACGTTTCCGTGGTGCGCGGCGACAACCTGGCGCTCGACCGGGTCTCGCTGCGGATTGAACAGGGCGAGCACCTCTGCATCCTGGGCCCCAACGGCTGCGGCAAATCCACGCTGATCAAAACGCTGACGCGCGAGTGCTATCCTATCTCCCGCGAAGACTCCTCGATCCGGATTCTGGGGCGCGACCGCTGGAATATTTTCGAATTGCGCTCGATGCTGGGAATCGTTTCACCGGACTTGCTGGCGGCATGCACTACGGATGCCACGGGACTGGACGTGGTGCTCTCCGGCTTCTTCAGCAGCACGCGCATCTTTCCAAATCATCAGCCGCGGGAGGAGCATCGGGTGCGCGCAGAGGCGGCGCTGGCGCGGCTTGGCATCGCGCACCTGGCGAAGCGGCCGCTGGCGGAAATGTCGTCGGGCGAGGCCAAGCGCACGCTGATTGCCCGCGCGCTGGTGCATGATCCGAAGACTTTGCTGTTTGATGAGCCGGGAAACGCGCTGGACATCGCCGGCCAACTGGAATTACGTGACACGATGGGCGAGTTGGCGCGGGCCGGGCTGGGGATTCTGCTGGTGACTCACCATGTATCGGAGATTATTCCGGAAATCGAGCGAGTGGTGCTGCTGCAGGCTGGCAGAATTCTGGCCGATGGCGAGAAGGAAAAGGCGCTTACGGACGAAACGCTCTCTCACCTTTTCGGCGTTTCCGTGCGGCTGTTCCGGGAGGACGGTTACTTCTACCTGCACGCTTAAGCGTCAGGTGCGGAGCGCTATTTTCCTGCGAGGCTGTCCGCAATGTCCGCTGCGATGGGAATACGGACTGTTTCGTGCTGGTAGGCCTTAATCATCAGGAAAATCCAGAGCACCACGCTGACAAGCCCGATCAGCCCAAAGATCGCCCAACCGAGTAAGTGGCTCATGAAGAGAAGCCCGATTCGGATAATGGTCAGCCCGCCAAACACGGCAATGGACTGCGCTGCATGGAATTTGACCCACGGGCGCTTGTCAATCAGCAGGAAGATAAGGCCGGTCACCCAGCCCAACGCATAACAGAGCAGCCCGGCGACATTTTCGGCGAGGCCTTCCGTGCTCGCGGCCAGCGGGGGCGCAGCCGGTGCTACCGGCGCGGCAGCCACGCCCTGGCTTGCTCCACACTTAGAACAGAAATTGGCGGTGCCGATATCCTGACCGCACGATTTGCAGAAAGCCACGGGGACTACCTCCGCATGTAAACGTTGGCGGGAGCGTAACAAAGCTCTCCGGGTTCGCAAAGGGATTTCTTCTGTCAGTTTGAAGCGCAGTTCTGCGTTGCAGCGTCAGGCGCCGGATTTGGGCAGGGGAAAATCTTCCGCGGCGGCGGAAGCAGTGGGAAAAATGGCGATTACCTTGTCCACTTTCGTCAGCTTCAGGCTGGAATCGATCATGCCGTTGCAACCTGCCAGTCGCAGCATGCCTCCTGCGTTCTTGAGCTTGGAGTAGCAGCGGACAACCGTGCCAATGGCGGCGCTGTCAATGTGTGTGATGCCGGTCAGATCAAAGATCGCACGCGTCTGGTTCCCGCGCACCAGGTCCTCCACTTCCTGCTCCACGCGGCGGCAATCCGGCCCGGTGTGAATGCTTCCGCGCAACGTCAGCACCGCAATGCCGTCTTTCAGTTGCCCTTTGGTGATTTCAAGAATCACGTTATCGACTCCCTCCAAACGGGAAAATCAGGACTGAACCGGGGAACGCACGCCGCACGGTCAAGACGCGGCCGGCGGCTCGTTGCCCTCATACGGAAACTGGCGGATCAGGCGCACGCAATCCACGAGCGCATTGAAAATGGTGTTTCCCCAGCCGCACGGCACGAACGAGGCGGTCTTTTGATTCACGGCCTTGTCCGCTTCGGCAAAAAAGCGAAGGCGCTGCCCCGGAGGCGGCGCGGCAAACTCTTTCACGGTGATGCCGAACGGAATGTCGCCCCCAGCCTGGCGTTTCATGATGGAAAAATGGTGAAGCTGGGCGAGCTGCTCTGCGGGATTTTCCTGAGCAAATTGCCAATCGTTCATCCGTCGATTCCTCGAGTGGAGTAACACTCCGGTGCGGGACGCAGTCAGAGTGTGGCGATGTTAGGCCACGGACGAGAGTAAGTCAACGCGCCCGCGGAAAGGGAGCAGCGACGGTTCAGAATCGGCCCGTGATTGCCTGAACGAGCAAAAGCGCGCCGACGCCTGCCAATCCGAGGTAAAGGTACTTAAAGAAAGCTTCGCCCTGGAGCCGGTGGTTGATCACCCTGCCGAGAAACACACCCAGGAAAGTTACCGGCAGCGAGAGCAGGTAATAGCGAGTTATGGCAGATGTCCACAGCCCGGCCAGACCGTACCCGGCCATGCCGATGACGCTGGCGGGTAGAAAATACCCTTGCAGGGTCGCGCGGAAATGCTGTGCGGACCATCTGCGCATGGCTCCGTAAACAGCCAGCGGTGGACCATTCATTCCGTAGGCGCCACCGAGGACGCCGGCGCAGAATCCGCACGCCAGCAGCCAGCCGCGGCTGTCCTGCTTCAACTCCAGCGGCGCGCGGCCGATCAAGGAATAGACTGCGAACGCGATGATGATTATTCCCAGCGCCGCCTTCACTCCCCGTTGATGGCTGTTCGTCAGAAGCAACAGACCCAAGGGGATGCCGAAGAGGCTGGAAACGACGAGCCAGCCGGCGCTGCGGACGTGGATTTGCTTCCAATCCTGAATGACAACGATGCCAGCGATGGTGATGGACACAAGCACAGCAAGCGGTGCTGCCACCGGCAGTGGCAGCCAGAACGCCAGCAGCGGAACCGCCACCAGCGCTTCACCGAAGCCGAAGGCTGACCGGATCACAGTGGCGATAAAGATGACGCATAAGACGTAGATCAGCGTGATGTCGATGGCTGGCTCCGGAACGGATAAAATGGCGATGGCACAGACTAAGAATACCTGTTAAAGATAGAATTCAGAGGGGCGGGAAAATGGCCGCAAGGTTCACCGGATTTGCTTTGTACGCGTTTGCCGCGCTGCTTTCCGCAAGTCCTGCTGCCGCGCAGGGCACCGTCTGGCGGATCGACGCCACGCAATCCACCGCGCGGCTCTATGTCACTGCCGCCAATCGGCGGGACGCAAGAATCAACGTCGGGGTCGCTCGGCTGAGTGGAAATATCCTCCAGGGTGAAGACAGTGTTTTGCCGGCCACGGTTGCGTTCCAGATCTATCCGGCGGATGGAAACCCCAAACTTCGCAAGCCAGATGGAGCTCTGCCCTCTTCGCAAACCCAGATCCGGGCGAACTCCACCACGATTGCTTTCCGATCCAAGACTGTCCAACTGCTGGATCAGAAGAGTGTGCTGGTCCGGGGCGATTTGACGGCCACTTATGTGTCGCAGAGCGCGGACTACGATCCCTCCAGGGGATATTCCGGGCCGGTTTATGGGCCTCCGATCTTTCACTCGGTCAAACGGGAAGTTGGGTTTGTATTTCGGGCGGCGGCTTCCCGGGAGAAGCGCGAGGGAAGGAAAGGGGGCGTCGAGTGGTCGGCCTCCAGCGTGATTGCCGGCGACCTGTTTCCGGAGCTTTGGAACGCCGTGGTGATCACCGATTGGCCTGCCTTCCTGGTGAACGAGGAGTGTAATCCGCCCGCGGATGCTGGCGAAGATTTCGCGGCGCCGGCTTGCACGAGGAAGCTGGTCGAACCTGTGCCGCCAACGGACACGCATTGCGACATGCCCTCCTCGGTGGGCGAGGATTTTTCCGGCACAACCTGTGAAGGCGCACCGTTGCCGGTTGTCCCCAAACGTGAAAAACAGAGCCACGCGAAAGGCAGCCAATCGAACAAGGGTTCAGAGGCAAATATGGCGAACGTAGTGGAAATCGAGCTGGTTCTCCGCTTAACCAGATTGAATCCCGCGCCGCAAAGCCGTCCACCGAGCACAAACGATCCGACCGCCCACGATGTCGGGGACAAGTCGCGCCAATCGGGTCCTGCCTGAGCAGTACAAGCGGCACTGCGCCCGTTTTCACAAATGCGATCAAGAGTTGGAAGTGGTGGCGAAGGCGAGGGTGAGCAAGGTTTTTTGCTCCAGCTCGTGCGCTTTGGCGGAGCCAGTGGCAGGGCTGGCGCTGGCGGAGCGCTTCACGGAACGCAGGCTAAGATTCTTGGCCTGTGCGATGCGTTCGAGGCGCGGAAGAACGTAGAAGAGCGCGCCCATGTTGGCAGGCTCTTCCTGCACCCAGACGATTTCGCGCGCGTTGGGATGCGCGTCGATCGCGGCGGCGATTTCCGCCTTCGGCAGCGGGTAAAGCTGGTCGAGGAAGAAAATGGCTGTGCTCGTGTCTTTACGCCGGCGCCGCTCCGCCCGCAGCTCGTGGCCAACTTTGCCGCTGGCGATCAGGATGCTGTGCGCGTCGGTGACTTCAGTGTCAGGGACTAAAGTCAGAAAGCGCGGCCGCGAAAAATCAGCGAGCGGCGAGCTGGCGTCCGGATGACGCAACATGCTCTTTGGCGTGAAAACGATCAGTGGCTTCCGCCACTGACGACGAGCCTGGCGGCGCAGCAGGTGGAAATATTGCGCAGCGGTCGACGGCTGACAGATGTTCATGTTGCCTTCAGCCGCCAATTGCATGAAGCGTTCAATCCGTGCGCTGGAGTGCTCCGGACCCTGGCCTTCGTAGCCGTGCGGTAGCAGCAGCACCAGGCCGGTTGGCAGTCCCCATTTGTCTTCGCTGGCGCTGAGGAATTGATCGATGATCACCTGTGCGCCGTTCGCGAAATCGCCGAACTGCGCTTCCCAAAGAATCAGCGCCTCGGGATAGTCGCGGGAAAAGCCGTACTCGAAACCCAAACAGCCGGCTTCGGATAGCGAGGAGTTGTGAATCTCGCAGAACGCCTGCTCCGGCGCGAGATGGGCGAGCGGCAGATACTCCTGCTCGGTTTGCGTATCCACCAGGACCGCGTGGCGCTGGTTGAAGGTGCCGCGCTGAGTATCCTGTCCGGTGAGTCGAACGGGATTGCCTTCCAGGACTAGCGAACCGTATGCGAGCAGTTCGGCGAAGCCGTAATCCACGGCACGCTTGCCGTTGCCCATCTCGGCGCGCTGCTCCAGGAGCTTCACGATTTTTGCATGGACATGAAAGCCGGCCGGCGTGTGCACCAGGCCTTCTGTGATTTTGGCCAGCGTTTCCGCGGGCAGGCCGGTGTCTACTTCATATTGCGGGTCGTACTTTCCGAAGTGATAGGGTGTCCAGTAATCCGGCAGCTTGCGCAGGTGGGGAATCTTCGTCACCTTCCGTGCCAGGTTCTGCTCCTCTTCGTATTCTTTCTTGATGGAGTCCGCCAGCGACTCCGCGGCGATGCCGGTCTGTTCGGCATAAATCTTCCAGAGCGGCGGGTGGCTCTTGATGCGTTCGTAGAGGCGCGGCTGGGTGATGGTGGGATCGTCGACTTCGCTGTGCCCGTGTCGGCGATAGCCGACAAGATCCACAACCACATCAGAATTAAATTCCGCGCGATATTCCGCGGCTAACCGCCCAACGCGTACTACAGCGTCGGGATCTTCCGCGTTGACGTGGAAGATGGGAACGCTCTGGCGGCGTGCGAGGCTGGAGGCGTAGCGCGAAGAATGCTCTTGCGTGGGCCGCGTGGTGAACCCGATCAAATTGTTGACGACGATGTGGATGCTGCCGCCGACAGTATAGGCGGCGAGGTCGGCCAGATTCAGGGTTTCCGCCCAGATGCCCTGGCCCGCAAATGCGGCGTCGCCATGCATCACGATCGTCCAGACCTTGTTCAGCATGGGCTTGGAGCGGTCGAGTAGCGCCCCCTTGGCGCCGTGGCGCGTCAATTTGGCGCGCGCGCGGCCCATAGCCACGGGGTCAACGGCCTCAAGATGGCTCGGATTCGAAACCAGGTGAATGTTGATCTTTTTGCCGGCGGAGGTGGTATACACGCCGGTGGCGCCGACATGATATTTCACGTCGCCTGCGCCGAGCACGCTGCGCGGATCGACGTCTTCGAAGCCTGCCACCACTTCGTGCGGCGTCTTGCACGCGATGTGGGTCATCACATTCAGACGACCACGGTGACTCATGGCCATCAGGGAGTCGACAGCGCCGAAATTTCCGGCCGCTTCGAGAATCGAATCCAGCATCGGAATCAGCGAGGTGTTGCCCTCGAGAGAAAAGCGCTTGCTGCCAAGGTAGCGGCTCTGGAGAACCTGCTCGAACAAATCGGCGCGGATCAGCCGCTCCAGGATCTTTTCCTGGTTGACCTCGAATTCCGGGCCTTCCATCCGCTCGGCAATCCAGCGGCGGCGCTCGGGTTCCGGCAGGTGCTCGAACTCCACGCCGATCGTCCCGCAATAATAGCGACGCGCTTCCTCGGCGAATTCCCCCGAGAGCCCCTGCAAATCGGGGAATTTCATCGGAGCGAAAAAGCCCAGGGGATCGAGCGTAGATTCGTAAAAGCCCCAG
>Ga0210406_10004578_pt1 | contig 14733 bp, 14 predicted proteins | sample IncBWC30MmetaG_FD_155454 | JGI IMG/M metagenome (GOLD analysis project Ga0210406, IMG submission 155454) | Forest soil microbial communities from Barre Woods Harvard Forest LTER site, Petersham, Massachusetts, United States - Inc-BW-C-30-M | ecosystem: Environmental > Terrestrial > Soil >... | reverse complement strand
GCGCATCCAGACCCTCCAAAAAGGGCCGGACCTACCGGACAGATCGTGCGCTACCTAAACCGGACATATCGTCTGCTACCGACAGCTCGGACGACAATCTCTTGCAGAAAATCAGAAATTAGATTAAGCTTGCCCCATGAGCAATCCTGCGCTTCCGCATGGCCTCGACCACAGGCTCCCGTCCCGGCGCTGCGAACGCCAAGGAAAAGGGCTGAGAAAAAGTTTCCCCGCTTCAAGCCGCGTAACCCATTGAAAAGTCTCGATTCGGACGAGAGAATCCAAGGAAATCCAACCTTCGTGAGCGGGGGTCTTCGCAGCGAAACGGCCAGGGGCCAAGAAAACCCAAACGGATCGACCGGACCCAGGTCGCGGCCCGGCGCCGAGGAGGAGCCAAACCGACTCCATCCAAAGGCAAAAAGCGCCCTAGGCCGAGCTTCGAACCTCCCGGCGCCGGCAGCCTGCCTGCCCCACACGTCCTAGCGAACCCGGTCAGTTACCAAGGCCTATCCCGTCGACGTTCGTGGTCGTCAGGAACCGGCGCTATTGAAAGAGCTTCATCGCGTTGACCAGGGTTCCGTAAATGCCCCACAGCAGCGGGATGCCGACGAAGCCCCAGGCCAACGCCAGCTGGAGCGGAGTGGTAGCGCTGGCGCCCCTGTTGTCAAAGCTCATATCCATCCCTTCAAGCCACCCCGACAAGGTCGTCGACCGTCTCGAGGTCCATATGATGGCGGTCATCGACCGCCTTGATCAGGAAATTGGCGATGAAGCCGACAACCAAGAGCCCCGCCATAATGTACATCGTGACGTTATAGGCTTGGGCTTTCGGCACGCCGCTGTCGATCTGGTATTGCCGGATGTAATTGACCAGAACCGGGCCCAGCACGCCGGCCACTGACCAGGCCGTGATCAAGAGTCCGTGGATCGCGCCGACGTAGCGCGTGCCGAACATGTCGCGAAGATAGGCCGGCACGGTGGCGAAGCCGCCGCCGTACATGCTTAAGATGACGCCGAAGCAGAGGACGAACAACGCCAGATTGCCGGCGCCGCCAAAGTACGGCACGAGCGCATAGAGCACGAAACCCAAAGCAAAGAAGATGAAATAGGTGTTCTTGCGGCCAATGTAGTCGGACGTCGAGGCCCAAAAGAAGCGCCCCGCCATGTTGAAGATGCTGAGAAGGCCGACGAAGCCACCGGCGGCGGCGGCGGTGACGCGCCCCGGAAACATTTCCTGGCTCATCGCCGAAGCCTGCCCAAGGACACCGATGCCTGCCGTCACGTTCATGCAAAGCACGATCCAGATCAGCCAGAACTGCGGCGTCTTCAACGCCTGGTACACATACACATCGTTGGTAGTGACGAGTTTCTTCGGCTGGGCCGACCGAACGAATCCGTCGGGTTTCCATCCCGGCGGCGGCAACCGCACGATTGCCGCGCCGACCAGCATGAAGCAGGCGTAAACGAGCCCCATGACGACAAAGCTCGCCGCGACCCCGACATGTGTCGGCGTCGAGAAGACGCTCATGAGCCAAACCGAAAGCGGCGCCGCAATCATGGCTGCGCCGCCAAAGCCCATGATCGCCATGCCGGTCGCCATTCCTGGCCGGTCGGGAAACCATTTGATCAACGTCGACACTGGAGAAATATAGCCGAGGCCCAGGCCGATGCCGCCGAGTACGCCATAACCGAGATAGACGATCCAGAGCTGATGAACCGACACGCCGAAGGCGCTGACGAGAAATCCGCCAGCGAAGCACAGCGCCGCGGCGAACATGGCGCGGCGCGGTCCGCCTTCCTCGACCCAGCGGCCGAGCACCGCCGCAGACGCCCCCAGGAAGAAGATGGCGATCGAGAAGATCCAGCCGAGATCGGTCAGTTTCCAGTCGTCCGGCGCTGATTTCGTGATGCCGATCAGCTTGGTCATCGGCAGGTTGAAGACGCTGAACGCATAGGCTTGGCCTATGCAAAGGTGGATGCAGAGCGCCGCTGGCGGCACCATCCAGCGGCTGAAGCCGGGCTTGGCGATGGTGTGGCTTCGGTCCAGAATTGATAAAAACGCCATTTGACGCCCTACCCTCGTTTTTAGGTGTAAGAATCGCCTAGCCCGGGGAGTTTGGCAATGCCTGCTTTGGGAATAGCCGCTGATTTGGGTCAAACTAGGTATTTATACCTATGAGCGAACGGAAACACCGGATTTGCGAGAGCGATGCGACCCCTGATCGCGCGGCGTTCACATTCCTGTCATAGGCGGCCGCGATAGAAGAGGCACGCACGCGCAAGGAGCCCCATGTCCGCCGCATTCGACGCTCGACTCGGCCCGGACGCCGAAGCGCCGGTGAAGCCGCATCTCAATCAGCCGGTCGACCCTCGTTTCGCGCTCGGAATCCTCGCGGTCCTCGCGCTTGGCCTGTTCTACATGGCCTACTCGATCCGAACCGATATCGCAGACGCCGGCGGCGGACCGACGACGATTCTGCCGTTCCTTCTGCTCGGCGTCGCGTTGCTGATCGCGCTCGGCTTTGAATTCGTCAATGGCTTCCACGACACCGCGAACGCGGTCGCCACGGTCATCTACACCCACGCTTTGCCGGCGCAGGTCGCGGTCGTGTGGTCGGGGTGCTGGAACCTGCTTGGCGTCTTGGCTTCGACCGGAGCAGTGGCCTTCGGCGTCGTCTCGCTTCTGCCGGTTGAGCTCATACTTCAGGTTGGCTCCGCGGCGGGCTACGCAATGGTGTTCGCGCTGCTCATTTCCGCGATCATCTGGAACTTGGGCACTTGGTGGATGGGCATTCCCGCTTCGAGTTCGCACACCCTGATCGGGTCGATCGTCGGCGTCGGCGTCGCCAACGCGATTATACGCGGCCAGAACGGCACGGCGGGCGTGGATTGGGACCAGGTCACCAAGGTCGGCGAGGCGCTGCTGTTCTCACCGCTGTTCGGCTTTGCCCTCTCGGCGCTGCTGCTGCTGGCGATGAAGGCCGTCATCCGCGTGCCGGAGCTTTACACCGCCCCGACCACCAATAAGCCGCCATCGCCTTGGATCCGTGGGTTGCTGATCCTTACCTGCACGCTGGTTTCGTTCTTTCACGGCTCCAACGACGGCCAGAAGGGCATGGGCCTCATCATGTTGATCCTGATCGGCGTGGCGCCGACGGCTTACGCGCTGAACCGTGCGCCGGCCGAAGGTCACGCCGTTGCGTTCGTTTCCGCCGCCCACACCGCTTCGAAGATCGTCGAAGCCCATGGCGCTGGATACAACGTCACTGGCGATCCCCGCCCGGTTGTGACGGAGTACGTTCATTCCCACACGATCTCCGAGGGCACCTATCCGTCGCTCGCGGTCTTGACCAAGCAAATTAGCGACTCGGTCGAGCAATACGGCTCGGTCGCCAAGACGCCGCTCGACAAGGTTCAGAACCTTCGTAACGACATGTATCTGGCCTCGGAGGGCTTCCGCGTCCTGGCCAAGGACAAGGAAAGCGAGCTGTCGGCCGACGACAAGGCGCAGATCGGCGCCTTCAAGAAAGAGCTCGATGGCGCGACCAAGTTCATCCCGTTGTGGGTCAAGATCTGCGTGGCGATCGCGCTCGGTCTCGGCACGATGGTTGGCTGGAAGCGTATCGTCGTCACCGTCGGTGAAAAGATCGGCAAGACCCATCTCACCTACGGCCAGGGCGCCGCGGCCGAGCTCGTCGCCGCGGCGACAATTGGCGCGGCCGACGGCTTTGGATTGCCGGTGTCGACAACGCACGTTCTGTCCTCTGGCGTCGCCGGGACGATGGTCGCCAATGGTTCGGGAATGCAGTGGTCGACCGTCCGCAGCATCGCTCTGGCTTGGGTGCTGACGCTGCCGGCGGCGATGATCATGTCAGGCCTGCTGTATGTGATCTTCCGCCAGATCTTCTGACGGCTTCAGCGCTCGCGGTTTCGACGCTCAACGCCGCCGATTCGGCGGCGTTGACGTACGTGACATCTCCTGTTCTCAACGCTCAATCGTTTTCGGCCGCGCCGTTATTGACAGGACGGAAGTGGGACGACGAACTCCGTCCGCTGTGGTAGGAAAAACCATCCGATCACCGCGACGAGCGACAAGAGGCGCAGATGGCCACGATTGACGACGTTCTCTCCGCGATCGACTCCGGCCAAAAGCCCGCGCTCGACCGGCTGCTCGCTTTTCTGTCGATCCCGTCGATCTCCGCTGTTCCGGCTCATTTTCCGGATTGCGAGCGGGCCGCGGATTGGCTGGTCACAGAGCTAGGCGGCCTTGGATTCGAGGCGTCCACGCGTCCAACCGCAGGCCGTCCGATGGTAGTCGGCCGCATTGCGGCGGCGCGCCGAGAAGCGCCGAGCGTCCTCTTCTACGGCCACTATGACGTGCAACCGGTCGATCCGTTGAATCTGTGGCGAAACCCGCCGTTCGAGCCCAGGCTCGAGGCCGGGCCGCACGGCGAACAGATCGTCGCTCGAGGGGCTTCCGACGACAAAGGCCAGCTCATGACCTTTCTCGAAGCCTGCCGCGCCTTCAAGCAATTCGGCGCCCCTCCCTGCCATATCACGGTGCTGTTCGAAGGCGAGGAGGAAACGGGATCACCCTCGCTGCCGGCCTTTCTCTCTGAGAACGCGAAAGAGCTGAAAGCCGATATCGCTCTGGTCTGTGATACGGGGATGTGGGACCGGTCGACGCCGGCGATTACCGTCGCGCTGCGGGGGATCGTTGGCGAAGAGGTGATACTCACCGGCGCCAATCGCGATCTGCACTCGGGCCTCTACGGTGGCTTAGCCGTCAACCCGATCCATGTCCTGTCGAAGATCCTCGGCGAATTGCATGACGACACCGGCGCCGTCGCCATCCCCGGCTTCTACGACGGGGTCGAAGAGCTTCCGCAGGAAATTGCCGACCAGTGGCACGAACTCAACTTCGACTCTGCGGCGTTCCTGCGTGACGTCGGGCTGACGACGTCGGCGGGCGAGCGTGACCGCTCGCCGCTGGAAAGTCTCTGGTCGCGGCCGACTTGCGAGGTTAACGGGGTTGTGGGCGGCTACACCGGCGAGGGCACGAAGACCGTCCTGCCGGCCAGGGCCAGCGCCAAGATCACGTGCCGGCTTGTCAGTAAGCAAAACCCGGAGCGGATCGCCGAAGCCTTCCGCGCCTTCGTAACGTCGCGCCTGCCACCGGACGTCAAGGCTGAATTCATCAGTCACTCTGGCAGCCCCGCCATTTCGTTGCCGATCAAAAACCAGGCGTTGCGGATTGCCCGCCGGGCGCTGGAGGTCGAATGGGAAAAGCCCGCGGCGCTGGTCGGCAGCGGCGGATCGATCCCGATCGTCGGCTCTTTCAAGCGCGAACTCAATCTGGACAGCCTGCTGGTTGGCTTTGCCCTCGACTACTGCCGCATCCACTCGCCCAACGAGAAATACGACCGGACGTCGTTCCATAAGGGGGCGCGCTCCTGGGCGCGCATCTTGGCGGCCATCGGAGCGTGACCCGGGCGTCGCCTCGGCGCGAAGAGGGATGGCTGTTGCAGAAGCTGCGAAGAGGCGGTAGCCGACGCCCATGGGCATCGACCGCCGCGTTCGCCATCGCGACACATTCTTAAGCGCGCTGAAGACGTCGCCCCAGCTCATGGGCATTCTCAACGTGACGCCGGATTCGTTCTCCGACGGCGGGCGCCATTCCGACCTTGCCGCAGCCGTGGCACGCGCCAGGGCCATAGTCGCCGATGGCGCGGCGATCGTCGATGTCGGCGGCGAATCGACAAGGCCTGGGCACGTTCCGGTTCCCGAGGACGAGGAGCTCAGGCGCGTCGTTCCCGCGCTCGAGGCGCTGGCCGAACTCGATGCGCCGATCTCGATTGACACCAGCAAGGCGGCGGTCGCGCGCGAGGCGGCGCGGCTCGGCGCGTGCGTCATCAACGACGTCTGGGGCTTGCAGCGCGATCCCGGCATGGCGGATGCCGTGGCGGAGACTAGCTCGGGGGTCGTCGTCATGCACAACCGGGATGCGGCCGATCCGGCGATCGACATTCTCGACGATGTCGAGCGCTTCTTCGAGCACTCGCTCAACCTCGCGGCGGGCGCTGGCGTGCCCTTTGGCCGCATCCTGCTCGATCCGGGCGTCGGCTTCGGCAAGACGCGACAGCAGAACCACGCCTGCATCTGGAACCTCGACCGCTTCCGACGCCTTGGGGCGCCGATCCTGGTCGGGCTCTCCCGCAAGTCATTCATCGGCGGGATCATTGACGCTGAGGTCGATCGGCGTCTCCCCGGCACGCTCGCCGCCGACACGATTGCGCTCATGCGCGGGGCATCGGTGTTGCGCGTGCATGACGTCGTGGAAAACCGCGCGGCGCTCGCCGTCTTCATGGCTCTCAAGACAGCCGCCGCGCGCCCGCTTGCAGCGGAGTCTAAGGACGGCGGAAAAGCGCGCGCCGCCCTCGCGCTCGGCGGCAATGTTGGCGACAAAGCCAAGAGTCTGCGCCGGGCGCTGCGCGCGATCGCAAATGAGCCTAGGATCGAACTGACCGCAGTCTCCCGCCTCTACCGCACTGCGCCCTGGGGCAAGACCGACCAGGACTGGTTCGTCAACGCGTGCGCGCTCTGCCGGACGAGCCTCAAGCCCGAGGCGCTGCTCGAACGCGTCAAAACGCTAGAGGTCGAACTCGGCCGCGAGCCGACGGAGCGGTGGGGGTCGCGGGTCATCGACATCGACCTCATCGCCTATGACGACGTTACGCTCAAGGCCGAACGGCTAACCCTGCCCCATCCCGAACTGTTCAACCGGGCCTTCGTCCTCATGCCACTCGCCGAAATTGCGCCCGATCTCGTGATCGCGGGCGTTCGGGTCGGCGACGCGGCCGCGCGCCTCGGAGCCGAGGCTGCGGAGATCTTGCCGCTCGACTGACTCAGCACGGGTTCAATTCGCGCTGGCTCCAGGGTCCCGAAAACAATTAGAGTGGCCCGGCAATGCTCTCACGCGGATGTTTCCGCGCTTCCGGCTCACCCAATGGATCAAAAAGCGATGCCCGCCTGGTCGCAAACCTTCACCTTCCTCGATGGCGAATGGCTCGAAGGCAATCATCCGATCGTCGGGGCCCGCACGCACGCCTTCTGGTTGGGGACGAGCGTATTCGACGGGGCGCGCGCCTTCGAAGGGGTGACCCCTGATCTCGACCAGCATTGCGCGCGGCTCAACCGCTCGGCCAAAGCCATGTGTCTCAAGCCGACGATGACTGTCGACACGATGCTCGAACTCACCCGCGAGGGGATGAAGAAATTCAAGCCCGGCGCTGAGCTCTATATCCGCCCGATGTACTGGGCCGAGCACAACTCGCCGACTTCCGCGGTTTCGCCCGATCCGGATTCAACCCGCTTTTGCCTCTGCCTCTACGAGGCGCCTCTGCCGCAGCTGACCGGCGTATCGATCACCCGATCGCCCTACGCCAAGCCGCTCGCCGTCACCATGCCGATCGAGGCCAAGGCGGGCTGCCTCTATCCCAACAATGCTCGGGCGCTGGTCGAGGCTCGCGCGCGCGGTTTCGACAATTGCCTCATGTGCGATATGCTGGGCAATGTCGCCGAGCTAGCGACGGCAAACGTATTCATGGCCAAGGACGGACAGGTTATGACGCCGATGGCCAACGGGACATTCCTCAATGGCGTAACCCGGCAGCGCGTGCTGGCGCTTTTGCGGAAAGACGGCGTGGACGCGCGGGAGGCGACCCTCGGTTTCGCCGATTTCGACGGGGCGGACGAGATCTTCGTCGTCGGCAACTACGGCAAGGTGACGCCGGTCACGCGCATTGACGGGCGCGATCTGCAGCCGGGGCCGTTCTTCCGCCGGGCGCGGAAACTCTATTGGGAATACGCCCACGCGGGCTAGAAGGCCGCGGGAAAACGTAAGGCATGGGGAGCGATGGGCACTCGTTTGACGATCCGGCTTGATTTCGAGCTTGGCCGCCGCTTAGGCGCGGGCAAGGTCGCGCTCCTGGAATCGATCGATAAGACCGGATCGATCTCGGCCGCCGGCCGCGCCCACCAGATGTCGTACCGTCGCGCCTGGCTGCTCGTCGACGAATTGAACCAGCTTTTCACCGAGCCCGTCGTTTCAGCCCATCACGGCGGCGCGAAGGGGGGCGGCGCGTCGCTGACCGATCAAGGGCGGCGGATCGTCGCGCTCTATCGCGACGCAGAAGCCAAGATGCGGGCGGCGGCGCAGGGCGAAATCGACGAGCTCGAACGCAACCTGGGCGCGGTGAAGGTGGAAGAGGCTTCGCCCCCTCAGACATCGTCCTGAGGCGCCGCGAAGCGGCCTCGAGGGACGACTCCAGTTTTGGCGAAGTCCGCGCTGGCTGGATCATCCTTCGAGACGCCCGCTTTGCGGGCTTTTTGAAGCATGAGGGCCTTCGGTAGCCTTTGACAGCGCGGGCGCTTTGACCGAAAGAAGCGCCCGATGACGCCCACGGTCAAAATTTGCGGCCTTTCCACGGCCTTGACGCTCGACGCCGCGCTCGACGCCGGCGCGGACATGGTCGGGTTCGTGTTTTTCCCCAAAAGTCCTCGTCACATCGACTGGGCGACCGCGCGCGCTCTCGGGCGCCAAGCCCGGGGCCGGGCGACAATCGTCGCGCTGAGCGTCGACGCCGACGATGACACGCTGAAGCGCGTCGTCGACGCTCTGTCGCCCGACCTCATGCAATTGCACGGCAGCGAAACTCCGACGCGGGTGAAAGAGATCCGCGAGCTTTGCGCCCGTCCGACGATGAAGGCGATCGGGGTCGCGACGCGCGGGGACCTCGCCGCCGCGCAGGCCTACGAGGGCGTCGCCGACCATCTGCTGATCGACGCCAAGCCGCCGAAGGGGGCGGCGTTGCCGGGCGGCAACGGCCGTCCGTTCGACTGGAGCCTGACGCGGGAGTTTCGTCCCTCCGTTCCCTGGCTTTTGTCCGGGGGCCTGGATCCCGACGCGGTCGAGGCGGCGATCGCGCTAAGCCAAGCCGGCGGCGTCGACGTCTCCTCCGGCGTCGAGAGCGCGCCCGGCCTCAAGGACCCGGCCAAGATCAGGGCGTTTGTCGCGGCGGCCCGGCGCGCGTTCGCGCGCGACGCCGTCGGAGTGGGTTGACATGAGCAAGCTCGAAAAGCCCAATTCCTATCGCGAGGGCCCGAACGAGCGCGGCCGCTTCGGCATTTACGGCGGACGCTTTGTCCCCGAGACGCTAATGCCGCTCATTCTATCGCTCGAGAAGGCCTATGAGGAGGCGAAGGCCGATCCCGCTTTCAAGGCCGAGCTCAACCACCTGCTCAAGCATTATGTCGGGCGCCCGAGCCCGCTCTATTTCGCCGAACGACTGACCGAACACCTTGGCGGCGCCAAGATCTACTTCAAGCGCGAGGAACTCAATCACACCGGCGCCCACAAGATCAACAACGTGATCGGGCAGATCCTGCTCGCTCGCCGCATGGGCAAGAAGCGCATCATCGCCGAAACCGGCGCAGGCCAGCATGGCGTCGCGACCGCGACCGCCTGCGCGCGCTTCGGCCTCGAGTGCATTGTCTATATGGGCGCGCTCGATGTCGAGCGGCAGAAGCCGAACGTCTTTCGTATGAAGATGCTGGGCGCCGAAGTGAGGCCCGTTGAGCAAGGGGCGAAGACCCTCAAGGACGCCATGAACGAGGCTTTGCGCGACTGGGTGACCAATGTGCACACGACCTATTATTGCATCGGCACCGTCGCCGGGCCGCATCCCTATCCGGCCATGGTGCGCGACTTCCAGTGCGTGATCGGCGAGGAAACGCGGGCGCAGATGCTCGAGCTCGAAGGCCGTTTGCCTGATAGCCTGATCGCTTGCATCGGCGGCGGCTCGAACGCGATCGGGCTATTTCATCCGTTCCTCGATGAGGCGCAAATCGAGATCTTCGGGGTCGAAGCGGCTGGCCATGGGCTCAATGTTCCCAACGGTCACGCAGCCTCGATCAATGGCGGGCGCCCGGGCGTGCTGCACGGCAACCGCACCTATCTTTTGCAGACCGACGACGGTCAGATTGTCGAAGGCCACTCGATCTCCGCCGGGCTCGACTATCCGGGCGTCGGGCCCGAGCACTCCTGGCTCAATGACGTCGGCCGGGTCACCTATCTCGCGGCGACCGACAAGGAAGCGCTTGACGCTTTTCAGCTCTGCTCGAAGCTCGAAGGCATCATCCCGGCGCTGGAGCCCGCGCACGCCTTGGCCAAGATCATCGAGCTCGCACCCAAACGCCCGAAGGATCACCTTATGGTGCTGAACCTGTCCGGCCGCGGCGACAAGGACATCTATTCCGTCGCCGACCACCTTGGGGGCATGTAACGCACTCTCCTACTGCGGCGCCGGGTGAAGCCCGTAACGCAGCATGACGTCCTTCATTTTTGCTGGATCCGGCGCGCCTTGGGAAAGCAAGCCAGCAATCTCGCGAAAGTAGCCGGGTCCGAGCGCGCCGGGCGTCAGGATGCACAAGCAACTCGCCGCCTCCTGAGTATCGTTACGAAAGGCGTGAACGATCCCGCGCTTGATGAAGATGGACTGACCCGGCTTGAGCACGACGTCTTCACTGTCGACGCGCCAGGTCGACGCGCCGGCCAGCCCGTAAATGGTTTCGTCCCAGCTCTCGTGATAGTGGGCGACGGGCATACGCGCGTTCGGTTGGACGATCATCTCAAACGCATCGAGGCTTCCAGCCGTCCCCTCTTTGGTCTGAACAAAGCGGAGCTCGATGCCACCAAGTCGAATCGTCTCTGACGTCACGTGACTTCCTCCACAAGGCTCGGTCCGATCCGAGATCCGAATACAGAGTGCCCGATTCGGGCGGCCCCTACCACGGTGCGCTTCTCTGGCGGTTTAGGTGAGTCGTTCGGGACGCCCCGGCTTTGTCATCGCGGTCGCGATTGAGTCTCGCTCGACGTGTTGGCGCCTTCGCTCGCGCGGTGTCCGGCCTTCGCCTGCCTCACCGCCGCGATCTGCCCCTTGAGAATGTCCAGCGCGTCCTGTTCGTCAGAGTTCAGATCCCCAAGCTTCACGTGCTTCAGAACCACTTCCAGTGCGTCGCCGATACGGCCAATCTGTCGCCCGTAGCTTCCGACCCTGTCGAGGATCTTTCGTTCAAGGTCGGATTCCGCCGTGTCGCCGAGATCGATGTTGATGAGGCCGAATTGAGCACCCTGTTGATAGAAGGTCATCGGATTGATTGCCTGCCATAGCTGATCCGGCGCGAGGGAAATCTGGAAGGGTGTGGACATGCGTCATCTCCTGGCCAAGTTGACGGATCGAGATTTCCGCCATCCTGCCCGATCCGTCCACACGTCCCTTACGGCGCGCTGATTTCGCCAAGCGCTGTTTGCATCGGCTGCGGCGAGACGACGACGAATCCTCGGTAGGTTCAGCGACATCGCGTCGGCGGCGAAGCGTTCCGTTTGCGCATTGTTGCTGTCGAACTTGTTCTTCGCGGTCGCGACCAAAAGTCCAAGCACGAGGGCCGAGAGGAGCGAGACCGTCCTCATCGCGGTCGTCACGACCGCCCTGGTCCCGGCGTCGTTATAGCTTTCGGGCAGGCGCGGGCTGAGCAGAAACCCCAGGAGGCCGCCGCCGAAGATGACCGCGAAAGCCAACGCGCCAAAGACAACAATTCTCATCGGCTCAGCGCATTCTTCCTCCTGGTCACGACAGTTGCGCCGCTCAAGCGGCCCGTCCGCTACGGAACGCTTCGACCGTTTGCATCACGCCGCGCAATTCGGCGAGGCCCTTGAGGCGGCCGATGAACGAATAGCCGGGATTGACCCGCTTCTCCCCGTCATTGCCGAGCAAGTGTCCGTGGTCGGGGCGCATCGGAATTTCCGCGTCAGCGCGCCCCTCGGCGCGGCGACGGTCCTCTTCCGTCATCAACGCCGCAACCAAGCGAACCATGTCGGTTTCGCCGGCGAGATGGTCGGCCTCGAAGAACGAGCCGTCCGGCTCCCGCTTGACGTTGCGCAAATGGGCGAAATGCACCCGCGCGCCAAACTCCTTCGCGATTGCGACCACATCGTTCTGAGCATTCGAGCCGAGCGAGCCGGCGCAGAGCGTCATCCCATTGGCGTGAGATGGAACGGCCGCAAACAGCTTGCGAAAGTCATCCACGGTCGACATGACTCGGGGAAGGCCAAAGAGCGGGAACGCCGGATCGTCGGGATGGATGGCGAGGCGCACACCTTCCTCTTCGGCGACAGCGGCGATCTCGCGCACGAACTCGATCAGATTGGCGCGCAGGTCTTCGACGGTCACGTCCTTATAGGTTGCCAACACGCGCCTGAAGCTTTCCCGGTCGTAGGTGAAATCGCGCGCGGGCAGCCAGTCGATGAGCGTCCGCTCAAGCTCCTCCATCTCGCCGGGCGTCATCGCCTCGAAGCGTTGACGCGCCGCAGCGACGCGGTCCGGAGAATAGTCGCCCTCCGCGTTTTCACGCCTGAGGGTGAAAAGGTCGTAAGCGGCGAAATCGATCGCGTCGAAGCGCAGCGCCGTTCCGCCATTCGGAAGCGGCCAGTTGAGATTGGTCCGCGTCCAGTCGGTGATGGCCATGAAATTGTAGCAGAAGGCCTTCACGCCCACGCGCGCCGCGTTGCGGATCGATTGCTTGTAGTTATCGATTCTGGCGCGGAAATCGCCGCTGCGCGTCTTGATCGCCTCGCCGACGCCGATGCTCTCGACCACCGGCCAGATGAGGCCGCCGGCTTCGATCTCGGCCCGACGCTTCGCGACCTCGTCATCGCTCCAGACTTGGCCTTGGTTCATGTGATGCAGCGCGCTGACGACGCCGACCGCCCCGGCCTGTCGCACATTGTTCAGGCTGACCGGATCGTCCGGCCCGAACCAGCGCCACGTCTGCAGCATGCCTCCCCCTGTCATTCCCGACGGTCGCAGAGCGAACGATCGGGAATCTAGCTCGCGTCCCGAACGCGTCGCAACGTTGGATTCCCGGTCAGGCCTTGGGCCCGCCGGGAATGGCAATCAAATCTTCCGCCCCATCGCCAAGAACTTCTCCGCCCTCGCGTTGCGGAGTTCGTCAGGACCCAGGTTGTGAAGCGATTTCAGCGCGTCGCTGAGCGCGCGCCCGGCGGAGGCGATCGTTGCGGCCGGATCGCGGTGCGCGCCGCCAAGCGGCTCGGGAATGACGCCGTCGATGATGCCGAACTTGATCAGGTCCTGGGCGGTGATCTTCATGCCCGTCGCCGCTTCCTGCGCTCGCGACGAATCGCGCCAGAGAATCGAGGCGGCCGCTTCGGGTGAGGCCACGGTATAGATTGCATGCTCGAGCATCAGCACGGTGTTGCAGGCGGCGATCGCGAGCGCGCCGCCCGAGCCGCCCTCCCCGATCACCAGTCCAATGTTCGGCACGCCGATTGAAAGACAGGTGTCAATCGAGCGCGCGATGGCTTCGGCCTGACCCCGCTCTTCGGCCTCGATGCCCGGGAAAGCGCCCGCCGTGTCGATGAGGGAAATGACCGGCAGACCGAAACGGTCGGCAAGCTGCATCAGGCGCGTCGCCTTGCGATAGCCTTCCGGCCGCGCCATGCCGAAATTGTGCCGCACGCGGCTCGCCGTGTCGTCGCCCTTCTCCTGGCCGATGACACAGACTGATTCCCCCTCAAATCTTCCAAGGCCGCCGACGATGGCTTCGTCCTCGCCGAAATAGCGGTCGCCGGCGAGGGGCGTGAACTCGGTGATGAGCCCCTTGACGTAATCGCCGAAACGCGGGCGCCCTTGGGCGCGCGCGACCAGCGTCTTCTGCCAGGGCGTCAGGCTGGCATAGAGGTCGACCAGCGCCTTCTCGGCTCTGGCCTCGAGCTTCGTGAGTTCCTCGGCGAGCGCGGGCGAATCGCCTTTCTCCGCCACGGCGCGCATTTCATCGAGACGGGCCTCGACATCGGCGACCGCCGTTTCAAAGCTGAGATAGGTGCGCATCAAATCCTTGCGGCGAACCGCACGGGGGGAGGCGCGGCGCGCGGAAACTGGCGACGGGAGGCTTCGAAGTCAAGCCAGCGCGTGGAGCGCGCCCACCCTTGCTTCCGGGCGCGCGTTGCGGCATGAACGGCCTTCGTAGGAGTGTAGCTCAATTGGTAGAGCACCGGTCTCCAAAACCGGGGGTTGGGGGTTCGAGTCCCTCCTCTCCTGCCACCTTGCCTCTAAGTCGTTGATCTCTCCACTGGTGGGACCCCGCTACCCCTAGCCGGTGGGACCCCCGGCGAACTCGATCCGTTCACGATCCCTTCTTGACCAGCGTGTGCATAGCGCCGCCGGCGATCTTCTTCTGGTTAGCCTTGCGAGCGTAGTACGCTGCCAGATCGGCTTTGGTCCAGCCGAAGATGTCCATCATCTGCTTTTCGGTTGCTCCGTTCTCGGCGGCGGTCTCGGCCGCGACCTTGCGGATGCCGTGCGCTGTACAGTCGGGCAGCCCCGCCTCGTCGCAGCGGTCACGGAACCACCCGCCGAAGCCGGCCGCCGTGAACGCCTCCCCCTTGCTATGGACCAGCCACGTCTTCAGCCCAGTCGGGGTCGCATCGAGCACCTTCTGCAGCACGTCGAGGATCGGCAACGTCAGCTCCTTCTTCTGGCGTATGGTCTTCTGCGGCATGAACGTGATCGCGCCGTCCTTGACCATTGGCGGCCCGAGGCGCACCGCGTCTGACCGACGCACCCCGGTGAACATCATGATCGAGAACGCCAGGCGCGG
>Ga0210406_10004577_pt1 | contig 14735 bp, 10 predicted proteins | sample IncBWC30MmetaG_FD_155454 | JGI IMG/M metagenome (GOLD analysis project Ga0210406, IMG submission 155454) | Forest soil microbial communities from Barre Woods Harvard Forest LTER site, Petersham, Massachusetts, United States - Inc-BW-C-30-M | ecosystem: Environmental > Terrestrial > Soil >... | reverse complement strand
GTCAAGACACTCGTCCTCGATGAAGCCGATCGCATGCTGGACATGGGCTTCCTCCCGGCCATCCGCCGCATCGCCGGCGTGTTGCCGCGCGACCGCCAGACTCTGTGCTTCTCCGCCACGATGGAAGGCGCCATGGCCCAACTTGTTCGTGATTACACAAGGAATCCCGTCCGCCTCTCGTTCGGCTCCACTTCGAAACCCTCGGAAAATGTTCGTCTCCAAGCCTTCGAAGTTTCCGAAAACGGCAAACCCGATATGCTCTACAACCTGCTCGACAACGAAAGCGGCCGCTGCCTTATTTTCTCGCGCACCAAGCGCGGCACCGAACGTATCGCCAAGAGCCTCAACCGCCAGGGCATCAATGCAGCCATGATTCACGGTGACCGCTCGCAATCGCAGCGGACCGCCGCTCTCACCGGTTTCCAGCGCGGGCAGTATCGCGTGCTTGTGGCCACCGACGTCGCCGCTCGCGGCATCCACGTCCAGGACATCGCCCACGTCATCAACTATGATCTTCCAGACGTTGCCGAGAATTTCATCCATCGCGTCGGCCGCACAGGCCGAGCCGGTGAACGCGGCGTCGCCTCCACGCTTTTCCTGCGTGAACAGCGCACCGACCTCTTTCAACTCGAGCGCCAACTCGGCATCAAGATTGAAAGAGTGTCCGCTAACGGCCAGTCCGCTCCCAAAAAGGATCGCGCCCCGGCCGTTTCGGATCGCGTTTCCACACACTCAGACCGCGTTTCGGTCAATCATGACCACGGTGTTTCCGCACCTGGGCCGAGGATGACTCGCTTGCCGGGAGAAGTCCTGCAAGCCCAAATGGAAAGCTAGTCACGGTTTCCTATTTTTATTCTTGAGGGAACCCCAGGTGCCGAATACGCACCTGGGGTTCTTCATTTGGAGTGCGGTGGCTTTGCCACCGCTTTTACGCACTAAGCGCGACCGGCCAAACGTTCCACGTGCAACGAACTCAGCCAACCCGAGTCACGGAACACGATCCACGGCTCACGCCTACTCCGCCCTATCTCCCCATCTCCATCGCCCGGTCGTACCCGGTCATCTCCAAATACCCCACGCCCCGAACGCTCGTACCTCCCCGCGTCCCCTCACTCGCAATCGCTCCTTCCCAATAACTCGGCGCCAGCTTGCTCCCTCCCGCCAATTCCTGCGATTTCAGCCGCGTCGTCGCCGTCAGCTTAAGCCCCAGCTTCGGAATCTCCATGCTCCACGCCACCGGATACTTCGCCCCGGTAACGCCGTTCGCCCAAGTCTCTCCCGTGGGAGTCATCCGGAAATCCCCCGCCGTCAAATGCACCGATTTCCCCTGCGCATCCACGTACGTTCCCGAGGAAAATGGATCGGTGGACCCATCCTTCCGCCGAAACTGGTACAGCATCAGCTCCGTATCGTCCCCGAGCTGTATGCTCAGCCAGTCCCAGCCCACCTGATCCGCCTCCATCGAATGCGTGAAAAATTCATGATCCATCCATGACGTTCCGCGCACTTCGATCGATTTTCCGGCCATCTCAATCGTGCCCTTGGTCTGCAGTCGCGTGAACGAAATGTAGTGCGACGCGTGTCCCGCGCCCGCCGCCTTCCGGCTGACGCCATTTTCCCCGTGAATCACCGGCGGCTTTTCACTGCGTAGCGAAAATGACAGCGAAAATTTCTCATCCGCTACCTTCAAAATCTCTTCTTCCCCGTTCCACCGGATTTCCCAATTGCCGTTCCAGATGCGCTTGTGCTTTTCATCGACCCCCGCAAGTCCGGGTCCGGCCCGGTTCGCCCGCTCCGTGTGATAAAACTTCCCGCCGTCCAGGTCGCTCAGTGCCAGGTGAGCCAAATACAAATCCTGAATATCCCACAGCTCCTTTTCGCCGGCGTCCCGGTCCGCGCCCTGCCGAAAAAACGTCAGTTCAAATCCATAGTGGCGCCCATCCGAAGCAATCAAATTTCCGGTCGTGTACCACCACTCCGTCTGAAAATCCTCATGATTGAAATGATCGCGCGGAAATTCATACCGGTAACCCGGCACTGCCGTCTTGTATTGCCCAAGCGCGCCCGGCACCCACACAAAAAGCAGCACGAAGAGCAGCCGCCTACTCCTCATGAATCACCTCAAGCGGATTCAGCCGCACCGCCACCCGCGCCGGATACAGGCCGGACACCACCGTCGCCGCGTACACCACCGTCAGAGCTCCCAACAGCACCGCCACCGGCCAGTGAAACCGGATTGTCCAGCCGAACGACTGCTTGTTGATCACAAACACCAGAATCAGAGAAAGAAAATACCCCAGCACAAACCCCGCCAGATTCGCCAGCAACCCCAGCAAGCCTGCTTCCACAAGAATCATCTTCCGAATCTGTCCCGACGACGCGCCCAGAAACCGCAACAATCCCAGTTCCCGCCGCCGGTCGATTACCAGCGCAATCAGCGCCCCCGCAATTCCCATCACAGCCACAACGACTGCCACCGCTTCCAACGCATAGGTAATGGCAAACGTCCGGTCGAAGATTCTCACCGCTTCCATCCGCAAATCGCGGTTTGAAAAAATCAGGATGCGATGCCCCGCTGCTGCTTCTTGTATCTCCTTCCGCACGTCTGCTGCCATCGCATCGGGCGCCACAAACACCGCAAGATTTGTCGGGGTTTCATCCGGCAGATACTTCAAAAGCATATCCCGGCCCATCAAAATGGTGCCGCGCTCGCTCGCGTAATCGTAAAAAACATCCACAATCTGAAAGCTTGCTCGCGCTTCTCCGAGCGCCAGCGTAATCGTGTCTCCGGTCTTCACCTTGTGCTTGTAGGTAAATGGCTCGCTCACGATGACGCTATTTCGCCCGTGCAGTTGCTCCAGCACCTCGCCTGTTGCCCGACCGGAGAAAAAATCCGACTTCCGGTAAGCGCGCAGCACCCGCGCATCCACCGAAGCCAGCGTCACCGGCATCCCGTCGTAGCTGATTTCGTACGCCCGCAAGCGATCCACCGCCGCAATCCCTGGCAGCTCGGCGATCTTCTCCACTAGTTCCACGGAAATCGTAGGATGCCGGTCCGCCGCTATATCGCCCGCCGGACGCAGATACAAATCCGCCGGCAACTGATTGTTCATCCAGCTCACTACCGTCTGCCGGAAACTCCCCACCATGATTCCGACCGACACCATCATCGCCACCGCCGTCGCCAGCGCCCCCACCAGCACGGACGTCCGCCGCAGTGAAGCCGCCAGGCTACGCGAAGCCAGCATCGCTTCCACTCCGAAGAGCTTCCCAAGCACTCCCGCCGCGATTCGAGAAATGAAATTCACCAATGCGGGCATGGCGTACGCCGCAGCCGCAATCAACAAGATCGTCGCCAGATATCCAAAAAATGGCTTGCCTGCAAACGCAGGCATCCGCGCAGCCAGTGCTGCGAGACCGGCAAACAATGCGGCGATCGCCAGATCCCGTCCCTTATGCGCGCGCGCGATATATTCCCGCCGCCCCTGCGCCATCGCATCCACAGGCGCAACCTGCATCGCTTCCCGCGCCGGCGAAAGCGCCGAGACGACGGCCACACCCACTCCAATCAGCAACGCGAGCGCCACCGAATATGGCGTCAACTCAATCGGGCCCGGCCGGCTGCTCACGTACAGCGATTCCACCGTTGCGGCCATCAGTTTCACCGCGCCACCGGCCATGATTCGCCCCAATGGCAAGCCCACCAGCGCGCCCGCAAGCCCCAGGCAAGCCGCCTCTCCCAGAAAGGCCGCCAGCACATCTTTGCGATCCGCGCCGAGCGCCCGCACAATTCCGATCTCGCTACGCCGCCGCACTACCGAAACCGAAATCGTGTTGTAGATCAGGAACGCACCGACCACCAGCGCAATGTAGCTCAGCAGCCGCAGATTCCAGCGAAACGCCGCCAGCATTTTCCGGTTTTCTTCCGCCCCTGTGCCTTGCGGCCGCACCTCAACGCCCGGCGGCAACACACCGCTCAATTTCTTTTGCCATTCCTCCAGATTACTGTTTGCCCGCAGCTTGATCAGGATGCGATCCACTCGGCCAAAGCGGTTCAAAGCGCGCTGCGCCCCGGCAATGTCCATCAATATTACGTTTTCGTTTTCGGATGCTCCCGGAAACACGCCGCGCACCACGCAATCCAAAACGCGGTCGTTGATCAGCAGAGAAATGTGCTCGCCCGTCTTTTTCCCCAGGCTCGCGCTGACCCAAACGCTTTCCGGATTTTCCAGATCGCGCGCGACCTCTTCCATTGTTTCTTTGTCGTTGGAATCCGGATGGCCAGGATCGCCTTGTGAAGCGTACCGGCTCCCTTCCGCAATCAGATCCACTCCAATCAGCGGCAGTGTCTCCCGCGTGCGCACATCCACCGCGAAATCTTCCATTCGAGGAGAAAGCCGCAGTGGATAAGGTTGCGTGACCAACGTAGCCACAACGGCTTCCGGCACTCCGCCCGACGCTACAACTTCCAGGTCGTTGTCCCCTGCCAGGCTTTCCATCGAAGAGTGAAACGAGCCTGCCGCCGCGTTTCCGGCCAATTCAATTGCCAGCACCACCGCCACCCCGAGGCCCACGGCCAGCACCATCAGCCCCAGACGCACGGGTTCGTGAAACAGCGGCCGCATCATCAACCGGTAAAAAAGTTTCCATTGAGGCATGTCAGCGCCGCGTCACTTCTTCCACGCGCCCGTCGCGCAACTTCACCAGCGTGTCGCACACGCTCGCCGCTTCCAGGCTGTGCGTCGCCATAATGGTCGCTGTTTTCTGTTCGCGGGTCAGTTGCAGCAGCAATTCCAGAATCACGTTGCCTGTCGTCGTATCCAGGTTTCCGGTCGGCTCATCCGCAAGCAGGATTCGCGGAGAATGCGCGAGCGCCCGCGCAATCGCCACGCGTTGCATCTGCCCGCCGGAAAGCTGGTGTGGATATCGCGCACCCAACCCGTCGAGCTCCACCCAGTGCAGTCGCTCGAGCGCCAGTTCGCGCGCGTTCGGCTTGCCCGCAAGCAGCAGTGGCAGCTCCACATTTTCCTGAACGGTTAAGGTGTGCAGCAGTTGGAAGGACTGAAAGACAAACCCTACTTTTTCTCTCCGCAATTGCGTCTGTTGCGCATCATCCAGATCTGAGGTCGGCTTCCCCTCGATCCGCACTGTGCCGGACGTCGGAAAATCCATCGCTCCCGCCAGGTGCAGCAATGTGGATTTGCCGCACCCGCTCCGCCCGACCAGCGCGACGAACTCGCCCCCCGCCACTTCCAGTGTGACTCCATCCAGCGCGCGAACGCTCTGGCCGTCACTTGAATATTCTTTGCTCACGTTTTGGAGGGAAAGAATCGCCATGCGTCGAACCGCCGCCCTGCGCGGCCACTACTTTAGGTTGGTGAGCGCCTTCTCAATCGCCGATGTCAAATCCTTCGAGTCCGGCTCGACTTCCGAATCAAACCGCGCGATCACTTTTCCGTCCGGACCGATCAAAAACTTCGTGAAATTCCATCCAATCTCTCCGCCTGTCTTCGGATTCGCCGACCTGTCCGTCAAGAATGCGTAAAGCGGCGTAATGTCGCTCCCCTTCACCGAAACCTTCTCCATCATCGGAAACGTAACGTGATATTTCGACGTGCAAAATGTCTTGATCTCCTGGTTCGAACCCGGCTCCTGCGCGCCAAAATTATTCGCAGGAATTCCGACGATCACGAAGCCCCGGTCCTTGTATTTCTCGTACAACGCTTCCAGGCCCGCGTACTGCGGCGTAAATCCGCAGCGGCTGGCCACATTTACCAGCAGCACCACTTTCCCCTTGAACGAGGCCAGCGGTGTGGCCTGCCCTTCAATCGAATTCAACGTAAAGTCGAACACCGTTTTCTCCGCTGCCATGAGTGTTGTCCCCAAGAGTGCCAGTAGCACAAACAGTTTTTTCATCTTCGTCTCCGGAATTGAGTTTGCGCGGAAGCTGAGAAATTTCGAAATAGACCTCTGGCCACTCTTCCCATTGATGGCCCGAACAATCATAGGCTACCCGCCCGGCGATTCCCACTTTCTTGCCTGTCAACTCCACGTAAACTTCTTGTCCGCCAGGAAATACGACCTATTGCAGCAAAAACATACTCACACTCTGCCCCGGCAGGCGCAGTTTCATCGTCTTTCCCGCCAGCTCCGCGTGCCCCGGCCCGAAAATTACCGCGGCATTTGTGACGTCTTGCGCCGGAGTGTCCTGCAGCGGCACCGTAATCTCCCGCGCGCCCTCTCCCGCGTGAAACGCCACCACAACCCTCTCCTCTTCGGTTTCTCTCATGAACACATACGTCGCATCATCCGACGCGAGGCTCCACAATTTCCCGCGCCGCAGCGCCGGATGTTGTGCTCTCACTTGCAGCAGCGCGCGCACATACTCGTGCAATTCCTCCTGCTCGCGCGTGCGCCCATCCTTCTTAAACGCATTCCGCGCATCCTCCGTCCATCCACCGGGAAAATCGCGCCGGTTGTCCGGATCGCGCCCGCCCGGCATGCCGATTTCGTCGCCGTAATACATTTCCGGAATTCCTCGCACGGTAAAAGTCAATCCATAGGCAAGCTTCAACCGCGCAGGCGTTCCCTCCGGAGTTCCCGCCAATCGCGTCGTATCGTGATTCCCGAAAAAGGGCACCAGATACTCCGGATGCGGATACAGCGAATCTTGCCGCAAAATGTTCGCCAATTTGCCCACCGGCGCGCCATTCAGCAAAACATCCCTCATCGTGAAATAAAACGGGAAGTCAAACGGGGTCGTCAGTTGTGTATCAATGCCATCCCAGCCTCTTCTTCCGCCCTGGTAAAACGAAGTCACCGTGGGATCAGGATGAAACACTTCGCCGATCGTCGAGAGCCGTGGATAGATTCTCCTCAATGCGGTGTGCCACTGCTCCCAAAACTCCCGCGAAACATATGGAAACGTGTCAATCCGGTAGCCGTCCAGTCCCGAAGTCTCCGCCCACCAGATGCTGTTCTGCGCCAAGTATTCGACCACCGGCGGATTTTCCGTGTTCATGTCCGGCAGAACTCCCGCGAACCAGCCTTCCGTAAGACTCCGCCGCAACCCCGGCGGCGTGTGCGGGTCCACCAGCGATTCGAACGCATCGTTGGTAATTTCCTTTTTGTCCGGCAGCCCGTAGAACGATCCTTTCAGCGGCGAGGCAGCGGTCAAATGGTGCTCCGGCGTTCCGTGAAACCAGTCAGGCATCGGCGGATGCGCCGCCCAGGGATGCCGCGGCCCCACATGATTCGGCACCACATCAAATAAAACCTTCATGTGCTGCTTGTGCGCCGCCTGCACCAATTCCTGATAATCCACCAGCGTGCCCAGGTGCGGATCCACCGCATACAAATCTGTCGCGCCATACCCGTGGTAATCCTGTGCGGCGCCGTTCTTCACAATCGGCGTCAGCCACAGCGTCGTCACGCCCAGGTCTTTCAGATAATCCAGGTGCTGCTCCACGCCCCGCAAATCCCCGCCGTGGTACGCTCGCGGCTTACCACGGTCGTGCGAACTAGGAAATTCCGCGGGCTCGTCGTTCAGCGGATCGCCGTTCGCAAAGCGGTCCGGCATGATCAGGTAAATCACGTCATCCAGTGAAATCCCCTGATTTCTTCCGAGAATTTGCTGCCGCGCCGCGATCGGCAATTCAAACGTGGTTTCACCATGCGCCGTCGTGATCCGGCAAACGGCCGTGCCGCTCTGCAACTCCGGTCCCAGTTTCAGCCAAACAAAGAGGTAATCCCCGTCGCCGCTCGATTGCGTCCGGCCGACAATCACGTCGCGAAGATTGCAGCTCACATGCGTCGTCCGCAGATTCTTCCCGGAAAGCAGCAGCATCACCTCCGGTGTCAGTCCCACCCACCAGTTCGGCGGCTCCACTTTCTTCACGGCCGGAGCCTCCGGATTTGCACCCTCCTGCGCCCGCAGCGAAATTCCACACAGCATCTCCGAAATCAAAATCAACGCAATCACCACACAAACCCGGGTGCCCCAGGTGCCGGTGTTGCACCTGGGGTCTTTTCCACCAGGCACGGAACACAATCCACGAATCACTTTTCTCCTCCTGCTAGCTTTTCTGAAATACCAAATGCCCAAACGCCTCCGGCACATGAAAATGCGGCGCCGCCGTCAACGTCGGGCTCCACGCCGAATAAAATCTCGGCTCCACTTTTCCTTCCACGCGAAAAAAGTTCGCGCGCCAGTTCCGCTTTGGATCAAACATCGGCGTCAGGCTTCGCATCGGCACCGCAAGTTCCGCCGTCCACGTCCGCCGCATTGCATCCTGCACCACGCGCCGCCGCAATCCGCTGCGCATCTCCTCCTTCTTGCCCTGTGCAATATTCAGATCAATCCAAAACCCGTTCGGGCTCACTTCCAATTCCTTGTACACCCTCTCGTCCTTCGCGTCAGGCTGTAGAAACGCCTCTGCCACGTCGCGCTCCCACAATTCGTCGCGCCATCCATCTGCCCGCGCGTCCGGAAACACATGGAGCTCCCGATACTCCGCAAAAAACCGTAGAAACAGCGTCCGCGCATTCCACAGCAGCTGCACCTCCGTCGCTCGCTGCGGGTCGGCCTCCTCGCCTTTCCAATCGTGCTCAAATCGAATCGCAGGCGCTTTTTCCCACGAAGCCGCCTCCGGAAATCCCTCCGCACCCACGTTTTCCATCAGCAGCAGCGCATACGCCGTAGGCAATTTACCGACCTGGGGTTCCGATCCGCGCGTCATCGTCAGATAGTGTAATCCACTGGCGGCCCCTTCTTCTTATTCTTCGCAGCAATTTGGGGTGCGGTAGCGAAGCTACCGCTTTTACGGATTAACCCTAGTGACTAGACGCTCGGTGGACACCCACGCTGTTCACCCCCCGTCTCTTCGGCCAGCAAACTCTTTGCGCACTTTGCCACACCACCGCGCAACCGCCCCCATCCCTGCATGCTAACATCCGCTCTGGACCCATTCCCGAAGGAGAAACTCACGTGGAAGCACGCCGCACCACCCTGGCCGATCGCAACGTCGAGGTTCGCACCGATCCCACCCGCCGCAATCCCGCCGATTTTCAATTTATAAAATTCCATCTCGAAGCCGGCGTCGCGCGCATGACACTCAACCGTCCCGATCACAATCTCCTCAACGAACACATGCTCCGCGAATTGATTGACGGCATCGCCCACGCCGGCGAGCGCCCCGATGTGAAACTCATCGTCCTCGATTCTGCCTGCAAGGTTTTCTGCGGTGGCATTGACGTCGGCGAATACACCACCGATCGCGTATTTCAAATGCTCGACGCGTTTCATTCCGTCTTCGTCGGCATCCTCGAAACGTCCAAGCCAGTCGTCTGCGTGGTCAATGGCCCGGCCATCGGCGGCGGCGCGGAACTCGCCGCGTTCGGCGACTTGGTGATCGCCACCCCGAAAGCCCGCTTCGCTCAACCCGAAATCACGCTCGGCGTTTTCCCACCGCTCGCTTCCACCATTCTTCCGTTCCTCGTTGGCCCTAAAGTCGCTCTCGAACTCGTGCTCCTCGGTGAGGCCGTCACCGCCGAACGCGCCCTCGATCTCGGCATCGTCAATCGCCTCGTGCCCGAAGCGCAACTCGAAGCCACCGTCAATGACCTCTGCGCCCGCATCGCCGGCCACTCCGGCCCCGTACTTACAATGGCGAAAAAAGCCATTCTCGGCGGCATGGGCCTCTCCCTACGCGACGGCCTCCGCAATTCCATGAACATCTTCCTCAACGAACTCTATCGCCTTGAAGATTCGCAGGAAGGCCTCCGCGCCCTCAGCGAAAAGCGCAAACCCAACTGGAAAAACCGCTAGCCACGCGGCGAAAATTTGCGCATGCTGAGACTTATTTTGATTAACTGCGACTCCTCCCGCTGGGGCTAGCACAACTTTACCCAAGCTGGCTCCAGACCCGAATAATTTCCCGCGCACACAAACTGCGAAACTGTCTACAAGTGCACAGACTCGCTGTCTGGCGGCCGCTATGATCGTCTTGAGGAAAAAGAACTGTTGTGTGGCCAGTTCATCCGCTTCCGCAGGATATCCATGGACATATGCAAGGAGGACCTCGAAACAAGTTGTTACTTGCGCAAAGCCGGCCTGGATAGATACCCTCTCCTGAGGACCAGTCCTCATCCAACAAGAAGAGTCGAAAGTACTTGATCTGTAGAGCAGTGCAGCGACGAGCAACTTACCGCCCTCCTCGTCACACCAAAAAACACCAGTATTCTGGAGGTCGCTGTGGTCATCCGGCGGAAAACCGTTCTGATCGTTGTTGGAATCGCGGCGTTACTTTTGCTCGCGCTTATTTTCGTTGGACCCGCACTCATTAAAGTGGATCGCTACAGGCCGCAGGTGATCTCATTTCTCCAGGAGAAAACCGGAAAGAAGGTCGAAATCGGGCGGCTGGCACTTACCTTTTTTCCTTTATCCATTCACATTGATGATTTTGGCGTAAGGAACCCTCCAATATTTCCCCACGGTTATGTCGTCCAGGTGGCGCGCATCGATGCCGAACTGGGCGTTGCTGCGCTCCTGCACCGTCAGGTGGTCATCAAGTCCCTCGTGCTTGTAGACCCGGTCCTGAATATGACTTCGGATCCCGACGGCCCGTGGAATTTCGAGAACCCGCAAGCGCAGGCTTCGCAGAATACCTTTCCCCTCGGAGTGATTTCGAAGGTACAAATCAAGCGGGGTCATTTGATCGCGTCGAATCTATTGCCATCCGACGCCGCGGGCCCCATCTTTTTCGAAGCCCACGAGATTTCCTGCGATCTGGAGGATGTAAACCTGATGGGAATTATCAATCCTTCGTCTTCCTCGAAGGATGGCCAAGGCAGCCTGAAGGCGGGCCTTCTGCGTTTCGGCTCAGTCGAGGCAAGAAATCTGGAATCCACCGTGCGGCTGGAGGCGAGGCACGTGTTTTTCACAGAGGTTAAAGCGGAGGTCTATGGCGGGAGTGCCGTGGGTGACCTGACTTTTGACTTCTCAGGGAAGAACACGAAGTTCAAGGCCAATGCGCGATTGAGCGGAATCAATGTGGCCCAGCTCCTGGCGGCTTTCCCAAACGGGGGTGGAAAGATGACCGGGAAGATGGAAGGGGAAATGAAATTGGCCGGAGAAATCGCGCACTCGCTCCGCCCGCTGGCGGGAATGCATGGAGCCGGACACGTGACAGTGCGCAACGGCCAGGTGCCGAGTCTCAAGCTCAACGCCAATTTGATGAAGCTGGCGCACTTCAATGATCTCGGCCCGGCCAAGAATGATCCTTCCGCGTTTAACCTGATAACCACCGACCTGGAACTGGACAATCAGTGGATTTCGAGTCGCGTTATAGACATTGACGGTTACGGAGTCGATGTGGATGGCTCTGGCAGCGTCAGCGTCTCAGGCTCTGACGCGTTGAACTATACCGGATTGGCGGAAATTACAACCAAGGAGGGCTTCTTCACCAACACCGTCGCCCGGCTCTCCGGCGCTACATTAAAAGACGGCAAGTTGCAGTTTCCCTTTCGGATCATCGGAACGATTGATAACCCGGTATTCTCCAAGGGCAAGGGCGATAAGGACGTAGACGCAGTACAAAAACCTCATTGAGGGAAGATACCCGGCAGTTCTGAATGAGTGATCGGCAGATCGGAGCGATTGCCAAAGCAACTTAAGGTGTGTGGGATTTCACGTCGCCAATGAAAGAGCGGCTCGCTTCACGCAAACTGGATCCACCCTTCTCAATAAACCTTATAAGGCTGCGGAAAGACTCAGGTATTTACCTGTAGCCATTCCCCAGTGTCCTCCCGATAGACATATACCGTGCCTCAGCTATTGTTCAGCCCGACCATCAGGTCGGCTGCCAGCTTGTGAGGATGCTGTTTGCTGTACCCGGCTGTGAATTCTTCACAGCCCACACAGGCTCGCGCACGCCGTTGTAAGGCCCCTTTTAACTTCGATAACAATTTCGGGGAATTCCCCGCGGAGATGGCTATGCTTAAAACAACTTTCAAACATCCACCGGTCCTGGGCCTGCGGGTGCTCGCGCTCCTCACTATCTTGCTGGCCGCGCTCGCCACTCAAGCATCAGGCGCGACCAATCAAAAACACTTCTTTTGGGCCGCGGGACAGACACCCAACCCCAGCTCGGTCTCGAACGACCTTATTTATCACGGCGGAAATGCGGGGGCGGGCGCCATCGGCGTCGAGACCGCGCCGGGGATCTATCTGATCTTCTGGGGGCCCGATTGGACGAACGGCTTCACGACCACGGACGTCAACGGAAAGCAGTACACGAGCCAGCAATTACAGACCTACGTGACCTCGTTCTTGACCAACCTCGGCGGCACGTCCTGGGCCGCCATCCAGATGGAATACTGCAATAATGTTCCGGCTGGAACCACCAGTTGCGCCAGCGTCAGCGGCGGCGGGTATGTCACCAATCCGCGGAAACAACTTAAAGGTGTGTGGACCGACACGACGCCAGTTCCCAGCGACATCATCGCCCTCGGTCTGGCTGAAAACGTCGCCGATGACCCGCTTGCCATGGAAGCGATCCGTGCATCCGCGCACTTCAATTACAATCCGCAGGCGACGTACATCATCCTCACGCCGCCAACGTCAATTGCCACGGGACAGCCGGTTTATTGCGGCTATCACACGCAGACGACCAGCGTCGATGGCCTTGGCAATCCCTACCGGTTGCAGTATGCCTTCATCCCGTTCCTCAATATGAACTGGCCGGGCCTCGGCACCGGCGGCTGCGGAATGAATTCCGTAAACGTGATCAGCGATAGCTTTGGCCACGGCGTCTTCGATGGCTACAGCATCGTCACCGGGCACGAGTATGCCGAAGCGGTCACCGACCCGGACAATTTCGCCAGCGTCCAGGACGGCTGGAACGACGCGCAGGGGAGCGAGAACGGCGACAAGTGTGCGTGGAAGGGCCTCGCGAATGTTCCCATGGATAATCACACTTCGTTCGCGGTGCAACCCCTGTGGAGCAACAAGGCATTCGACGTGACCGGCGACGGCTGTGTGCGCTCTGCCCCGACCAATCCACACGCCATGCCCGCGGCAGGCATCACGCCGCCCGCGATTGACATCTGCATGACCCTCCCCACCTGCCCGCCGGGCGTCGCAGCGGGGCAGCCCATGCCGGTCAACATGGCCTACTTCGGTGGGCGCGTCCAGGTGATCCCCAAGATTTATCTTGTCCTCTGGGGATGGGGTCAGCCGAATGCTTTCGATCACACAACTGTGGGTAACACGGCAAGCGATCCGGACGGCGCAGGGGCGCTGATGACCAGATTCGTGTCCGCCATGGGCGGCACAACGTGGGGAGACATCGCCACGCAATATTATCAATCGAATTACAACGGAAACTATTCGACGATCGGCAACCCGCGCCAGCAACTGGCGGGCGTGTGGCACGACAACACCAACCCCGTTCACGACAATCTGGCCCCCAGCGACCTGGCGCGCGAGGCCGCTCGAGCGGTTGCATTTTTCCACGCGACCGATCTGGCCGACTCCAATTTCGTCATCGCCACACCACAGAAGTTCAACGACGCAGGTTTCAATCAAAGCCAATATTGCGCCTGGCACGATTACACGACGCCGACGGGTTATCCCGGCGTGCAGCAGGGCATCGCCTTCACCAACATGCCTTACGTACTGAATGCGGGCGGAGGTTGCGGGAAGGATTTCGTCAATCCCGCGCCAACGGGAGATCTTGATGGCGTTACTATCGTGCTCGGCCACGAGATCGCGGAAACCCTCACCGATCCGGGCGCCGAGTCGTCAACCGGCCTGGTGCAGAACGGTGCCTGGTTCGATTACCAGGGCTGGGAAATCGGCGACAAGTGCGCGTGGGTCGGGGACGGTCTCCAGATCCCCGGCGCGCCCTTCAACATGATCGGAAACGACGGTCGCGTGTACCCGGTGCAGACGCTGTGGAGCAATCAGAGTCTATCCGGAGCCGGCGCCTGCTCGCAGGGCTTCTAAAACGCATTTCGCTTCTGCCCCCTAGCATGGTGAAAGTCCCATGCACCGCCCGGCTTCTCCCCAAGCCGGGCGGTTTTTCTTTTTCACCCTCTTCGGGCTAACGTACCGCAACTCCTCCAAGGAGTAACGATGTGCGCCCCTGTTTCCAATTTCCGTTCTGCGTGAATCACCGCAGCATTAACGCGAGGAAATTCTCCGGGGGATGTCCCAACGGACAGTTGTGCGGACAGGTCGGCGTACAGTTAGCGTGTTGGAAACAATTTCACGTTATTGACTCAGAATAAACCTACAGTTCGTCCGCATTTGTTAGCATCCCCTTGCCCGGAAAATAAATCGTCTTGCTTGCGCGAAGAAAAGAAACTAACTCACGCAGCGCGGGACTCTACAGTGAAACCGAATCAGTGAACGTCATCTCCAGATAGTAAGCGCCGAAGCGTTTCGATTTGTATCTGGAGGAAGCAATCGCTCCCCGGAGGACGCCTTGATGAATTCCCTATCGAAAGTATTGGCCGTCGCGCTTTTCTCGGCGGTGATTCTGTTCGCTGGCTGCTCCAGCGCCGGTACCAGCACCAGCACCCAGAATCCGCCGGGTGGGGCGCCACCTCCGACGCCGCAAGGCTTTTGGGATGCCAGCAATATCCCAGCGGCGAAGAACGTGATGATGTTCAAATTCCTGAACCGCACCAACGGCCAATTTCCCGACAGCCAGGTCTTTTGGAGCGTCACGATC
>Ga0210406_10004575_pt1 | contig 14738 bp, 20 predicted proteins | sample IncBWC30MmetaG_FD_155454 | JGI IMG/M metagenome (GOLD analysis project Ga0210406, IMG submission 155454) | Forest soil microbial communities from Barre Woods Harvard Forest LTER site, Petersham, Massachusetts, United States - Inc-BW-C-30-M | ecosystem: Environmental > Terrestrial > Soil >... | reverse complement strand
CATCTCCTCTTTGATAAGCACTACAACGAGCAAGTGGAGCTGATGGACGCGTTGGCCGAACGCATCGTCGCACTCGGCGGTGTTCCGCTTGCGGCCCAGTATGACGTGGCCGAGGCAAGTACGATCGCGCGTCCATCAAAGGGTCGCGAATCGGTGCCGGCGCAGATCACGCGGTTGCTCGACGCGCATGAGCAAATTCTCGTCCAATCTCGCAGAGCGGCGAGGGAGGCGAGCGAAAACGGCGATGACGGGACCAACGATCTGATCGTCAGCGACGTGATCCGAACGAACGAGATGCACGTCTTCTTTCTTTCCGAGCATCTTGCCGACGGCGATCCCCACGGTCATCAAAAGGCCGGTTGAGGCCGCACCGCCGTACCGGTTCCGGGCACCTATTCCCGTAACCTCATTTCAAAGGAACCGAGCAATGGCCTGTTTCAGACCCTTGCAAGACCGCATCCTGGTGCGACGAATCGAAGCCGAGGAGAAGACCCCGGGCGGCATCATCATTCCCGATACCGTGAAAGAAAAACCGGTCGAGGGCGAAGTGCTCGCGGTAGGGCCCGGAGCGCGCGACGAGACCGGCATGCTTCGCCCGCTCGACGTCAAGGTCGGCGACCGCGTGCTGTTCACCAAATGGGCGGGCACCGAGGTGCTGATCAATGGTGAGGACCGGCTGATCCTGAAGGAGTCCGATATCTTGGGCGTCATCGAGGACGACACGCAAACCCGGGCGAAGGCGGCCTAACGGAGGATCGAGCGATGGCTGCCAAGGAGGTTCGCAGCGTGACCAGCGGGGCGATGGTCGGCGAGATCCCGGAAAAGAAGCCGGCTCCGACGACGCCGCCTGGGGGCGGAACGGACTTCTGATGCCGGCGGCAAAGGCCGAAAGCACAGGTTACTGGTGACCGCTCATGCTTCCGAGGTGAAGACCAGGGACTCGCGATCGGCTCGGATGAGCGCTGGTCTGGCGCGTAATTGGTGGGCCGTCGGCCTGCGCGGCGCCGCCGCGATGTTGTTCGTCATCGCCATTCTGTGCCTGCCGTCGCCAACCATCGCCGCGCTGGTGCTGATGTTCAGTGCCTATGTTGCTGCGGATGGCGCGTTGGTAATTCTGGCAAGGATGCGAGCGTTGCCGCGCGGCGAGCGCTGGCGATTGCTGATCCTGGAGGGGGCGACGAACCTGGCAGCAGCGGCTGCCGTTCTCGCTTGGCCGGCGATAGCGATCGCTGCGCCGTTTGTTCGGCTGGCCTGCGCATGGGCCGTGGTCACCGGAGCACTGCTGCTCGCGGCAGCGCACCGGCTTTCCGGCCCGCATGGTCGCTGGGTCCTGGTTCTGGCGGGTGTGGCGTCGGCCGGCTGGGGGGCCTTGGCAGCAGCCGCGGACGCCAGCGATCCTCACGCGATAAGATTATGGCTGGTGGGGTATGCGGTCATCTTTGGCGGAGTGCTGTTGGCTCTCGCCGGCCAACTGCGAAAACGACACCAGGAAGCAGCTGCAGTTGCCACCCGCGGCTCGTGATCACCTTACTCGATCCGCATCTTTTCCAATCCGGCCATTGCGGATGGGTATGTCAAGTCCAGCGCTTCGAGGGTGATTCGGACAATGCGTGCGATGACCGCGTTGCGGTACCATTTGTGGTTCGCCGGGACGATGAACCAGGGCGCCCATTTGCTGCTGCAACGTTCGAGAGCGGTCTGGTACGCCGACATATAGTCGTCCCAATGCTTGCGCTCGGCGAGATCATCGGGGTTGAATTTCCATCTTTTCGTGGGGTCGTCCAGCCGAGCCTGAAGCCGCGCCTTCTGTTCCTTGCTCGAAATGTGAAGGAAGAATTTGAGAATGGTCACGCCGTTCTCGACGAGATGACGCTCAAAGCGGTTGATCTGGTCGTAGCGCGCCTCAATCCGGTCCTGCGGCACCAAACCGTGCACGCGGGCCACGAGCACGTCTTCGTAATGCGACCGGTTGAAGATGACGATCGTTCCTGCCGCCGGCGCGGCCTTGTGGATACGCCATAAGAAATCGTGCGCCAACTCGGGCGGTGTCGGCGTCTTAAAGGCGACGGCAACGGTTCCGAGGGGATTGAGCGGACTAAAGACCTTTCGAATGGTGCCGTCCTTCCCACTCGTGTCCGCCCCTTGCAGCACGACGAGCAATGCGTGCTGGGCCTGCGCATAGAGGATCTCCTGCAGCCGATCGATCTCGGCAATATCCGAAGCTGTCGCGGCTTCGGCTTCCGGCCTGGGGAAGGGGATCCCCTCCCGGTCCGCGGGATCGATATCGGTAAGTCTGCCTCTCCAGTCTGCCGCCGGCACCCGATAGCGTTCGAGGGCGCCGAAATTGACCACGGGGAACATGCCCGTCACCAGCGGAGCACGGCCGCCATCGGGCCCATGGACGCCATCAATCCGCGCGCTGTACTGCTGCGCACAAGCTCCAACACGGCCTTCTGTTCGAGCGCTTGCTCGATTGCGAGCTCGACGACGTCGCCGACGGCCTCGATGGCATCGCTACCACAGGCGAGACAGCTCGGCGAGGGCGCCCCCCAGAGCCCGCCGCAGTTGCGACAACGCGCCCCGGGCTTGCCGAACATGTCGTCGACGACGAGGGTAGCAACGCGCCCCTCTCGCAAAGCGTCGAGCGTCGGTTGTTCGCCCCATGCGGACAGGTTGGGACCGGCGTCGAGCAGCCGCTGGACGGTTCCGACCTCTTCGCGCTCCTCAATCACGCGCTGTACCGGCTCGGACGCCTTTGCGACATCGGCCGGCAGGGCATGGATGTCGGCGGAGAACTCGCCGCCGAGACGTTGCTGCACGGTCTTGGGCAGGTATTGCGTGACGGCAGCTCGCAGTTCCGGGGCGCCCGCCATCAAAAGGTACCGTCCTTCAAATTGCGCCAAGACCAGGTCGGCGACGTGAGCAAGTGCGCGCGCTTCGTTCTTGATCGCCTCGATCACCAGGACGTCATTTCGGTCACGCGGCACGCGGTCGGTCAGTATCTTGCGCAGCCGTTGGCCTTTGACCCGAAATTACCTCGTCCACCTCACCGATCTGGCTGACGAAGAATCGGCTCCGTTCTCGTGACAACAGCGCGAGCACAAAGCGGTCATGCTCGTCTCGCGTCCGCGCAAGGGGTCGCAGGTAGGGCGACGAGCTCACATATGCGCCGTCCGGCAAAGGCACCGAAATGGCGATCTGTCGCCACAGGCCCAGTTTGCGGCAGGTGAAAAACGCGACACCGCGCCCGAACACGGGGAGCTCGGCTTCCAGAGCCTGGCCGATCCGGTCCAATTCATCCGTCACTGCTTGCCGCTTGTGCCGCTCGGCGATCGGCCGCAGCGCCGCGGCCGAAAGGCTCGAGAAGACCGTCCGCCAGGCGCCGGTTGCCCGGCGGTCGGGGCTCAGCTGCAAGTAGAGGCTGAGCACCGGCGCGTCCCTTGCCTCGATCTCGACAAGGGTGCGCAGATGGGTGGGCGTCAGCAGGCGGTACGTCGCCATTTCTTTGATCGAAGTGTCAAGCTTCCCCAAAATCCTGTCGCGGACCTCGGGCGTGTAACGGTCGTGCACGCTGACCGCTAGGGAGGGAACCCTCATGGCAACTTCCTGTCCGCCCCGACACCGAGATCACGGCGCGCTTCTTCGAGGAGGCGCACCGTCTGCGGGACAGAAAGCCCGAGTGCCAAAGCGGTCTCGGACAACGGCACGCGATGAAGCTCGGATAGGAGGAACGCCTGACGAGCGCGCGGATCAAGGGCGCGAGTGAGCTGCTCGTCAAAGGCCGCCACCTCTTCCGGGGTCATCGAGGGTGCTTCCACGACATCCTCCCAGCGCGACAACTCGTCCGGCTGGTACCATTCCCAGAATTCTTCGTCGTCATCATAGATGCGCTCGGGCGGCACCGGTGCTTCGAGCGGCTCCGTTGGGATGCGCCTCAGGCGGGCTTCGCGTCGAGCAAGGTCACCGGCGACCCGGAACAGCAGTGCGAGCAGCCAAGCCTTCACCCCCAAATAGGCTGGCCGACGATAGCGGTCCTGCCACGCCCGAAGCAGGACCTCGCCCGCGAGCTCCTCCGCGGTTAGGTCATCGGCGCCGAAATTGCCGAGTGCCACCCGATAACCCAGCTCGCGCCGAGCGGCCTCGACCAGTTCTTCGAGGTACGGCGCCACCGTCGCCTGAAAGGCCGCGCGATCGCCCCGCAGGGCAGCTTTCCAGCCCACCTCGGACCCCACCCCGCGAGATGTTATTTGAGCCCTATTCGCCATCGTTGCTGCTCGACGCCCGGGGAAGCGCACCGGCGTGCATCATGGCCTCATCCGGACCACTCATTCCGCGTCCCTTAATCGGTCGTCGCTGGGCGGCGCGGGCAGCAACAGCGGCTCGCGCAGCTGGACAATCTGCGAGACGCCATCGCCGTCGATGACCTCGAAGCTGGACAAAATGCCTGCGCTATCATCGATATAGAGGTCCTGCGGGCGGCTGATCAAATGATCAAGTCCGTCAAGAGCAATCTCGAGAATGTCGTTCTTCGGATCGTAGGTGATGCCCAGCAGAGGCAGCCATTCCGCTTCGATCTGATCGCCGAGGGCGAGCGAGGCGATCTCGATCTCGGCACGCTTGCCGACGAGGCCCTTCGACACCCAATCGAAGAAGCGGCGCCATTCCGTCTTTTCAAGCTTTCGTACAGTCATCGATCCTCTCCAACCTTGGGAAGAGCGGCCGTTGATCCTGGCCTCGCCGCCCATCTCGCAGCCGCGTCAGAGTTGAAGGCCCCAGTCGCGTGGTAGGAATGCAAGAATTCGGCTGACCCTACCTTGACGGCCGTCAATTTTGGCCGATAGAGCCCTGTAGCTTGATCCAATGGTGGAACTTGGCCATTCTCGTTTGGCTAAGAGCGGCTATTGCCATACAAACGGTCATGGCAGGAAACAATGGGGATCGGAAAATCGAAGATGGCTGATATCAGGGGAGTTAAAGTAACCGACTTGACGGGATCTGGATCGTCGGACGATGGCGGGCACATCTGGATTACTCACCGGTTGGGCGATGGAAGCGAGTACCCACTTGTCTATCCTTACGAGGCGATAGGATATCTGATCACCGTGCTGACCGACGCGGCGCGGTCGGCTTCGAGGCGGCGGGTCGCCCGTAACCCGCAGGAGGCCACCGAAGGCTTGAACAGCAATGTCATACCGGTCGAGGAGGTCAGAGTTGGAACCTCACCGGAGAATTCCGGGGCGATCTTGCATCTGACAACTGCCGACAATATTCCGATCGCCGTGGAGTTGCCGGTTGCCCTTTTGGGAGAGGTCGCCGACCAATTGCGGCGCGTGCTGGAGAGCGGACGCAGTGTGGGGGATGGCGGAAGGCGCCTCCATTAACCGCCGCAGGAATCGCGCGGTAAAGTTGACGCAAATAACGGGAGGGACTCGGGCTCGAAGTTTATGGGCGGGCGAGAGGTTCGTCACCGAGCCACGGGTCCGCTCGCAGCGAATGCAAGGGAAGGTCTTCCAAGCGCTTGTCGATTTCGATTTCGTGCCGCCGAACCGCTTCCGCCCCGTGGCCAAGAAGGATCTGCTGCGCTTTCATTTCGTCCTCTGGCGATCGGACGCGCACGCACAAAACGAGATCGCTAGCGGCGGTTTGGGCTTCGAGCTCACGGGCGTGCCTGCGGCCGAGCGCACGTGCAATCAAGAGGCCGACGCCGCCGGCGGCCCCAGCGCCGACGACCGCGGCAGCGCCGGTCCATAACGGACTTCCTCCCGAAGAGATGACCACCGCTGCTGCCGCCGCCGCGCCGAAGAAGATCAGGATGCCGAGGACGAGAGCCAGGACCTCGATAAGGTCCTCGCGCACGATCAACGGCCGGCGCGGAGCGCCCGGTACATCGGGCAGCTCCTCGACGGGGACGTGAACGCCGAACCTTTCGCGCGCATCGCGGCCGGCAACCATATCGATATCCGCCCGGTCGAAACCCGAAAGCAGTAGGGCGTCTGCCGTCGCATCGAGCAGGTCGCGCCGGCGGAAAACGCCCGCCACCTCAAGTATTTTGACCCGTTCGAGGACCCCATTGTCCAATGCGCTCGCTGCCATGGCGCGCTCTCCTTGCTGATGCGCAGCGCGGACCAAGCGACGCCTGCCGCTCGACGCGGCGCTGCAATCGCGCCATTGAACCCGTCGCCGGCGCAACGCGCCTTGAGCATTGTCAATTCGGCCCGGCAGAGGGCTGCTTGTCGCTAGCATGTGTGCGTGCCCAGGAAACGATACTGCGCGCATCGCTGGCGCCGGCGCGCCGCGCCACCGGGTTCCCGCCGATAAACAGCATGAGCATCGGAATGCTGCGGACGTCATAGCGCGCGGCCAGGGTCGGCTGCTCTTCGGTGTTGACCTTGAGAAGTCGATAACCCGGCTCGAGCTCGCCGGCGGCCCGCTCGAAAGCCGGCGCCATGGCACGGCACGGCCCGCACCAAGGGGCCCAGAAATCGACAACCACCGGAATGTCGTTTCGCATGATATGGCGCTCGAATGTCGCGGCATTGGCCATGATCGGAGTTCCCGCGAATAGTGGTTGGTGGCAGGTCCCGCACTTGGCCTGTCGAGCCGGTCGGTCCGGGGGAATTCGATTGATTGCACCGCATGCGGCGCACACGACGTGAACAGTCGATCCGGTCATCGTCAGGTCTCCCTGTCAGCCCGCTGCGCCCCTCCAGCACTGGTGAGGATCGCAAGCCTGCCGTCTTGCTGGCGCCACTAATCGCGCTCCCGTGGGTCCTGATCTCTGACCAGCCAATAGACCCCACCGAGCGACAGGGTAGCTACCGCCAGCGCGAACAGCTGCGGCGCATCTCCCGTCGAGATATCGAGAATGATCAGCTTGCGGACGATGGCCAGCAACGCGATCAGGATCACGGCGCGGACTTGTACGACGCTCTCCGTTCGCTCGGTCACGAGCAGGAGGGTTCGCTTGAACTCGAGCGCGATAATCACCGTGAAGATCATTCCAAACACGCTTTGGAATGCCGCGAGATCGGTCAGGTCGAAGGTGTCCGATAGGACCAGGCTGAACAAGATCTTGATTGCCAGCTTCCAGATGGCCGCGACGATTATAACGGAGATCAGTGCAGTCAAGACCAGGACGACCGCGTGTTCGAACTTCAGGTACGTGGTCAGACGACGCCACCGTTCTCGGCCTGTCTCGAGTTCCTCTCTCAGCGGCATCGCTGGCTCGATCAGGGAAGGTGCGGCGAGCGGCTCGACAAACGCTCGGCATCGGCCACTATAACGGTAACGGTGACGGTTCCTTCTGCCGCGGCACCGGCAGGTACTCGACCCCGCCTTGCTGGGTATGCACGGGCTGCGGGTAGAGCGCCATCAGCTCAAGCACGCGGTCCGGGATCTCGGTGCTGACCGGAAGGCCGAGTTCCCGCGCTTCCTCCGGCGCGATCGGGTAGTCGTGCGTCCAGGTACCGGTCGCCAGCTTCTGCGCCAGCGCTTCGGCCTGATCCGCTGGAAGGCGCCGGGCGAGAAGCCTCTGGGCCGCCATTTTGACCTGGTCGATCGCTTTGCGGCCGACATCCGCGAGGATCAGCGTCTTGTCGTCGATCTCGGAGATGGGTTTCTTCTCCACCACGGTGAGCAACGACGCTGCCGGAGACTCGCCGAGCTGTGGGTCGATCGGACCGAGAACCGCATGCCGCGACATCACGATCTCATCGGCGGCCAATGCAATCAGGGTTCCGCCCGACATCGCGTAATGGGGGACGAAGACCGTAACCTTCCCCTTGTGGCCGCGGACGGCGCGGGCGATCTGCAGCGCCGCCAGGACCAGCCCGCCGGGGGTGTGGAGAACGAGGTCCAGCGGGACATCGGGGTCGGTCATGTGGATGGCCCGCAGCACCTCCTCGGAGTCGTTGACGTCGATGTAGCGCATGACCGGAAACCCGAGGAGCTTCATCGTCTCCTGACGGTGCACGAGCAGAATCACGCGGGAGTGCCGGTCGCGCTCCAGCTGTGCGATCTTGCGCATTCGCATCCCATCGAGCAGGCGCTGGCGGATGACCGGCTGAAGCGCCGACAGCATGAAAAAGATCCAAAAGACGTCGAGTACGCTCATGAGATCCTCCAGGTTATGGTCATTCGCCTCAGACAGTCCCGGAGAGGGCGAAGCCGGGAATGCCGCGATCGGCATCGCGGGGCCAATCCCGGCGCCGAGGCGGCAGCAACAGGCCGGCAAATACGACGCCGGCAATGAAGCCGCCGATGTGAGCCCACCAGGCGACACCGCCTCCGGCGAACGGAGCGAACCATTCTGCCGTGGCCTGCAACACCTGCATCAGAAACCACAATCCGGCGAAGACGATTCCCGGCACCTCGAAGAACAGCGGCAGAAAAAGGATCGGAACCATGACGACGATCCGCGAGAACGGAAACAGCCGTAAATAACAACCGAGTAGGCCGGCGATTGCTCCCGAGGCGCCCAGCGCCGGGACCGTTGAGGTCGGATTGAGCGCGGCATGGGTTACCGACGCCAGCAGGCCGCAGGCGAAATAAAACGCCAGATAGGGCAGAGACCCCAGTTGGTCCTCGACCACCCTGCCGAACAACCACAATGTCCACATGTTGACGATCAAGTGCAGCCAACCGCCGTGCAAGAACATGTTGCTGACAAAAGGCAGGTAATCGCTCGGCGACATCGCGCTGTCGAAGCCGCCGGCATCGAAATAGCGCGCTGGGATCAGAGCGTAGCGGTCGAGGAACAGGTCGAGCTCTGAGGGGCTGAGACTCAGTTGGAACAAAAAGATCACGCAATTGGCGGCGATCAGCGCCCAGGTGGCGACCGGCGAGTAGCGCAGGGGTACGCCGTTAGCGATAGGAAACATCGGTCCCATGCTCCACCGTGGCGCCGGCAATCGGTGCCGAGGCGTCGTTATTAGCTCTGCAGGGTCCGAGCGGCTCGAGCAGACCTGAATAAGTATCATCGTCTGAGCGTTGACGAATTGACGGATGTCAAATTTAAATCGGATGGTCGCCCTCGACCTTCGCTGGGGCAGGATGATGATGCCCCTCGACTTGGATGGCCAAAATGACCTCGGCCATATAGCGCTCGCCGGTGGCGCTGACGTCCATCAACCGGCGCGGATGGCCGGCAGGCATGGCCCTACCGATGAACCAGCCAGGGCCTCATAGGGAAATTGCTATCCGCGGTTTCCGTGGGCGCGGATCACCGATTCAGCCGGGTGGGATGCGGAGAACGTTTTAGCTGATCGCGTCCACCTCGGCCGCGGTGCAAAGAAGGCGTAGCCGGCGTGGCGGACTGCAGCGCCAGGGGAACATTGTGAGTGTCGAGGCGGCAGTTCTCCGCTGCATCCGATTAAATCGGCGGTACCCTAAACGATGCCACAATTTTGTTCCCCCCTTGGGTAGGTCCGGGGTCGCCGAACAGGAAGCGGCATCGTCTCTTTGAGACAAGCGAGCGCGATCTTCACCTACAGACCGCGATTGCGGGACGAATAGCCATCCGCGCGCTTGGAGATGATGCCCTCCACCGACAACTCGCAGGCTCTCGCATAGAACTCCGGGCCTCGTCTGATCTGGTGATCGCTGTAATGCATGGCATACCGACATCGGACAGCGCCGGTTTGCAGAGCTGTGGCTTGACCCACTTTGGAAGACTAAGGGAATGCCCCGCGGCTGATTACCCATCAATTTTGGCATCACGACAGCGCGACAAGCGTTGGTCTCTACAGGGCGGAATCGTCACGGAGGATCGATGCCACGGGCGAGTTGGAGAGGTTACCTGCGCCTCGCTTTGGTGTCCTGTCCGATCTACCTGTCGCCTACGACGGTGCGCACGAAACCTATTCGCCTGCACCAGGTTTGGCGGGCAACTACGGGTGACACATCGGGTGATCTGTCGGACCAGGAGGACGCACGAGATACCCTCGACCGACCGCCGTCGAGGCTTCTTCCGGAGGAGGTCGAGGATCAGCCGGCACCGGTTCGCTCCGCCACCAGGATCACGCTTCGGCCTCATGATCCGAGCACCGGCGAAGAGATCGAGAAAGAAGAGGTCGTCCGGGGATACGAATACGAACGCGGCCAATTCGTGACGTTTACACCCGCCGAGTTGAAGGCGCTCGATTTGGAGAGCTCCAAGGTCATCGACCTGGAGATGTTTGTCCCCCGCGTTGAAGTCGACCCGGTTCTACTTCAACAGCCCCTATTACCTCTACCCCGACGGCCAGATGGCGCTCGAGACGATCCGGGTGATCGGTGCGGCGATGGCTGACGCAGGGGTTGTCGGGATCGGGCGCCTGACGATGAGCCGGCGCGAGCGGATGGTCATAGTCGATCCACGCGGCACCGGGATGGTGCTCATTACGCTGCGCGCCGCCGACGAGGTTCGAGCACCTCAGTTCGCCAAAGCTAACGGCGCCATCGATCCCCGATGCTGGCGATTGCACGAGCCATCATCGAGCAGCGGACTAGGAAATTCGATTCGAGCAGGTTCCGAGATCGCTACCAAGAGGCGCTGCGGGAGCTGATCGAGGCCAAGATGAAGGGGCTGCCGGACAAGCCGCGAGAGATTTCGACCCCCGCGCCCCTCATCGATCTGATGGCGGCCCTGAAACGTAGCCTCGTGCAGGAACCGCCGTCCGCGAAAAGTGCTAAGGCTAAACTGGCCAGGTCAGCACCCGATCGCCGCCAAAGGGCGTTGCTTCTGCCTGTGTCGGGTGGCCGAAAGAAGAAAGAAGAGCGGGCGACCGAACCGGCGACGGTCGCCACGAGGGGACGCAAGAAGGCCTGACAATGCCTGATTGCCGACACCCGATAGAGGCATAACACTGGGTAGTTGATCGATAAGTGGCGGTAGCGAAGCCTATGACGGCAATCCGACCCATACGGCTCAACGCTTTCGACATGGCGTGCGTCGGCCATATTCAGCACGGCATGTGGACACACCCGCGTGACCGCTCGTCGGAGTACACCTCGCTCGACCACTGGGTCGGTCTTGCGCGCATGCTAGAGCGGGGCCTGTTCGACGGACTGTTCCTCGCCGATGTGCTCGGTGCTTACGACGTCTACGGACGAAATGCGGATGCCTCGCTGCGGGGCGCTGTGCAGATCCCGCTACTCGATCCGATATCATTGGTGCCGACAATGGCTTACGCGACGAGGCATCTCGGCTTCGGCGTGACCTGCAATCTTGCCTATGAACCACCTTTTCTGTTCGCTCGTCGCATGGCGACGCTGGATCATCTCACGGGTGGCCGGATCGGGTGGAACATCGTCACCGGCTACCTGGACAGCGCCGCGCGCGCCATGGGTCTCGATGCGCACATCGAGCATGACGACCGGTACGAGCTGGCGGACGAATACCTGCAAGTGGTCTACGTGCTGTGGGAGGGTGGCTGGGCGGACGACGCAGTAACGCGCGATCGCAGCCGGGGCACCTACACCAATCCGCGACGGGTGCGTCAGGTGCACCACCACGGCAAGCAGTTCCATGTCGACGCCCTCCCGCTGTGGGAACCATCGCCGCAGCGCACACCCGTGCTGTACCAAGCCGGCGCCTCAGATCGTGGCCGCGTATTCGCCGCCCGCCACGCCGAGTGCGTGTTCATCAACGCCAGCACAAAACAAAATGTCGGCCGCCTCATCGCCGACCTGCGCACTCGTGCCGCGCCGCGTCCGATGCTGGTGTTCGTCGGAGCGAGCGTGGTGACCGGCCGTACCGAGAAGGAAGCGCTCGAGCTTCTCGCGGAGTACCGGCGCCACGCAAGTGTCGAAGGCGCCCTGGCACATGCCGCAGCTTCACTCGGCATCGATTTCGCCCGCTACGGCATGGATGAACCGATCGACGCAGGTTCCACTCAGGCGATCCGTTCCAATGTCGAGGCTATCACCGCCTCTCTCGGGCCGGGGTGGTCCAAGCGCCGGCTTATCGACCGTTTCGTGCTCGGTAGCCGCCAGCCGCCCATCGTCGGCTCACCGGAACAGGTTGCGGACCAGCTGATCGCCTGGGTGAGGGAGGCCGATGTAGACGGCTTCAACCTCTCCCGCACCGTTGTTCCCGAGTGTCTGGAGAGTCTCATCGACCTGGTAGTACCGATCCTCCAGGAACGCGGCGCCTACAAACGCGGTTACGCCCCAGGCACCTACCGGCAGAAGCTGTTCGGCCGTGGCGACCGATTGCCCGACGAGCACCCTGCGGCGGCGGCACGCTGGAGCGAACCGGAAACGATTGGGCCGCCATAATCGGGAGCTTCAACATGCAGTTCGGTGGCAAGGTGGTTCTGGTCACGGGGGCGCAGCAGGGGATCGGGCGCGCGATGGCCCTGGAGTTTGCTGCGGCTGGCGCCGACGTGGCGATCAACTGGCTCGATGACGGCGGAGCCGCCCAACGTGTCGCCGATGAGGTACATGCTTGCGGACGGCGCGCGATCTTGGTCCAAGCCGACATCGGCCAGATCGGGCAAGTGCAGGCGATGGTAGCAGCCACCCTGGATGGGCTCGGCCCGATCGACGTCCTGATCAACAATGCCGGGGTGTTCCCGCGCGCCCCCTTCCTTGAGATGACCGAGCATGACTGGGACCATGTGCTCGATGTCAACCTGAAAGGAGCGTGCTTCTGCGCTCAGACCGTCGCCAAGGCGATGGTGGCGGCCGGGCGGCCGGGGTCGATCATCAACATCACTTCGGGGGCGGCGCTCCGTGGCTCGCCTCGGGGCGTGCATTACGTAGCGAGTAAGGGCGGAGTACTGTCGCTGACCCGGGCGATGGCGCTGGAGCTCGCCCCCTACCGCATCAGGGTCAACGCGATCGCGCCCGGACTCACGGACACAGCCCAGCCGCGCTATGGCAGCAGCGAGGCAGAACTCGCCGAGATGGCAGGCTCGATCCCGCTCGGTCGCATGGCGCAACCCGACGAGATCGCCCGAGCCGCGGTGTTTCTGGCATCCGAGAATGCCGGGTTTGTTACCGGTCAGACCCTGCATGTAAACGGCGGTTCTTATCTGGCGTGAGGGGCAGTGGACAGCAGAGAAGGCGCCGAGCCCTGTTGCCCCCGTGATCAGATCGGGCGGCCAAAACGGCAGGAGGAGCGCATAATTCCTTCTCGATCGGCTTTGATCTCGGATTGACTTTGGCCGGATTTGCTAATGAAGGGCTTCTCTCTCGTTCCCACCTCCGAAGGTCCTCGGCGCGAGTTCAAGATCACCTGGGGCTTGCGCGCAGGCTATGGCCCGTCGGGCCGGATCTATGATCTCGAAGAGGCGATCCGTGCGGCCCATCGCTGGATGAGAGAGCGAGATGCTCGTGCTGAACCGTTTCTCTCGGGCATGTTCACCCGCGGTGAAGTCGTCTATGCGGGCTCGGAAGTCGAAGCCGTCCATGATCGCGAGCCCGTCGCCATTTTTACCGGTGAGGTGCTTCCGCTCTACTCTGCGAATTTAGATGATAACGCGGTTCGGATACTGCTCAACGAACTCGCATCCCAAATCGGGAGCATCCTCGAACAAGAAGAGGTCCACGTCGCGTATCGCGATCGCACATGGACGCTAAAGGCGGTCGGTGAGGTGGCCCAATCTTGAGCCCTTTGGGCTGGGCCTGGAGACGGCGAATGCTTGCTGGAGAACTTGCGCTCACGATAGCCGCCTTCTTCACGGGAGCAGCGATCTACATCAACATCGCCGAGCAGCCAGCGCGCCTTCAACTTGACAATCGCTCTCTCCTAGCCGAGTGGAAGCCGGCCTACAAACGGGGCTACGTCATGCAGGCAAGCCTCGCGGTCGTAGGCGGGCTCTTCGGGCTCGTTGCCTTTTTGAGCACCCTTGACTGGCGTTGGCTGCTCGGAGCCGTCGTCCTGCTGGCAAATTGGCCCTACACGATCTTCATCATCATGCCGACCAACAGGCGGCTCATGGACACGCCGCCGGAGGCCGCCACGGCTGAAACCCACCGGATGCCCGAGAGATGGGGCGCTCTCCATGCCGGACGATGTGACGAAGTGCTCTTGGCTTCGTGGCAACCCTGATCTTTCTGTGGGCTCAGCGGTGAAGTTGTCGCTGACCCCGCGCTTCGGTCGAGTGTCGGCGCACTCGCTCAAGGGACAACAGTCGATCGCGACGAGATCGCCAGGAGGCAGCTGGCACGCGTTGGTGCTGGCACCCCGTCGCGATCGTGCCGAGCACTACTCTACGGCATCCTGGGTTCGACGTTCGCGGCCAGGCGCTCAGGAACGGATGGAGCCCGCGTCGGCTCAGGTGTGCAGATAGGCCGCGGCTCCGGTACCGGGCCAGCGTTCCTTAGGAGCCGGAATATAGAAGCCGGGAACACCCGGCCATCTCGAACGCACTCCGAATTTGCGCTGGGTTCGTTTGGAACCCAATTTGGAACCCAAACTATGATATTGAAGTGCGAGCGGGGGTCAGGGTTTCTTCCAAATGGTTGATTTATTGGTGGGTGCAGCAGGACTCGAACCTGCGACCCGCTGATTAAGAGTCACCACAACTGCGCTGATTCCGCTATTCTTTTCTCCCAACCGGGCCAAAATCGGGCGATTTCAAATCAATGGGTTGCGTCGGATTTTCCAACTGTTGTTATGATCGCTGATCTGCTACCCGTCTTCATCGAGTGCTAAACGCGAGCGCGACCGGGGCCGGCGAAACTTGTAAGTCTCCTCGCCGGTCGCTTGACGGAGGCAGGCCTGACGCGCGCCGGCCTCACGCCGCTAGTTC
>Ga0210406_10004574_pt1 | contig 14748 bp, 24 predicted proteins | sample IncBWC30MmetaG_FD_155454 | JGI IMG/M metagenome (GOLD analysis project Ga0210406, IMG submission 155454) | Forest soil microbial communities from Barre Woods Harvard Forest LTER site, Petersham, Massachusetts, United States - Inc-BW-C-30-M | ecosystem: Environmental > Terrestrial > Soil >... | reverse complement strand
AAAAATTCGATCTGAAGAGTTCGTATCGGCCCTCGACCCAGTTCAACTCCTCTTCAAGTTCAGACCAAGGGCGCTCCGGTTCGGATGCCCGGAAGAGCTTCCTGATTCGGGAGATGCGCCGCTCCAGCGGGGCAATACCCAATTCCCCGTATAGCTGAAGAACTGCAGTTCCGACGTGCAAGCCAACCCCTAGTTGCACAATGCTCGAAAGGTCGCCATATTTCATAGTTCGCCCCACCCTGTAAACGCGATTCGTGGCATATAACCCCAACATCCTCCAAGAGGCTCTCCGAGCAAGGCGGCTGACTCCTGCCAAGCTCTCGGAACGGCTTGGCATGGACCCGGCCGAGTTGTCTCGTGAGCTGCGGCGCGATCCAGAGCCGAAGTCAGACCTTCTTCGGTCAGTTGCTCGTGAGCTGGTCTTACCACCGTTTGCATTCTACATGCAGAGGCTGCCCTCGCTTGAAGAGGCTATTCCGGACTTTCGCTCGGTCGTTCCGGAGCCGGCTGCAAAGTCACGGGAGACGGTTGAAGCTATCAATCTGGCTGAAGGCATTCAGCGGACGCTAATCGAACTGCAAGCTTCCGGCGTAACTGCATTGCCGAAGTTTACGGCCACGACCGACGAGGAAATCGACCGTTTTGCTCTCAAAGCTCGTGCGTACTTCTCCATCACGCTGGAGGATCAGCAGGAGGCGATGGATGCCCGGACGTTCTACGTTCTGGTCCGCAGGAAAATTGAAGAACGCGGCATCTTGGTTCTGCAAGACTCCTTCCCACGCGAGGATGGCAGCGGTTTCTGCTTGGCGCATGAAACCCATCCTTTGATCCTCATAAACAGCAAGCTGCAAACACGCGCACGCCGACTTTTCACGCTGGTGCACGAACTCGGCCACGTTCTGATGGGGCTGACCGGCATTTCGGACCCGCTCGTTAGAAGGAACGCGATTGAACGGCGCTGCAACCGATTTGCCGGCAGCTTCCTCGCTCCGAAATCTTACGTCCCCAGTTTGCTCGGCGGGCCGGTTACGCGGGACCCCGATCTGGAAGATGTAAGATGGGCTGCTCGCAAGCTCAAACTGAGTCAGGAAGCCACCGTCCTGCGTCTTGAGCAGCTATTGATTTACAAGATTGGAAGCCACAGCAAATGGCTTTCGTTGGTCCACAACGACAATCCCGATTATTCCGAAAAGGGAGGCGGAGGCAAACAACCGCCTGCACAAGAAAAGGTAAAGCTCGCAAAATTTGGATTCGCATTTGCCAAAGCGTTCAAGCGTTTTTTGGATCGAGGACTCATTAGCGAGATTAACCTCTATCGTGCGTCTGGCCTGAAGCCGAAGTACCAAAAATCCTACTTCGACTACGTGTATTCCCTTTCACCTAACGAGCTCCGGAATCTGGAGCTCGATGATGGCTAAGAAGCCGCTGTCTGACTGCTCTTGTGTTATCGATACGGGCGGTCTCCATGAACTGGCGACGGCATCGGGCAATCTGAAAGCGACGCTGATCGCGCGTCTAGAAGACGGTACCATCGGTGTGCCAAGCTGGGCGTGGCAGGAGTTCAAAGACCTTTACGAAGACGAGGCGGAGGAACTTGCCCCATACATTGTGAAGCGACTTCAGTTGACCACGCACGTAGAAGTGCGGGCCGCGCGGATCACGGAAGAATTGGATTTGGGATTTTCGCGAGGTGCCTACGATAGCCACGTCGAACGCCACACTGCGGCGGTGGCGCTGAATAAGGGCTACACCGTACTCACATCGGCTGACAACGTTGCCTCTTATGATGGCATGCAGTGTGCGGTCAAGGACCTCGCTGGCTGGGCCGATGAGATCGAATAGCCAGATCGCCCGTCGAGGGGCGAGAATTTCGCTGCGAACATTTAAGACTTGCGCAGCAAGGTCGCGGAGCGCCAGCTCACCTTTTTGAGGCTCGGGGCCCATGGCGTCAGCAAAACCCCCTCCTTTTACCATTGCTGAAGAGCGTCACGCGGCGATGCGTCTGGTCATCGAGCTGCATCAGGCCATTCACGACCCGATCTTTTATCCCAATCCCGCACCAGCGGCAATTAACACCGATGTCAGAAAATAACTGCACCTTGTCGAGCAATCGCAGCCGGAAAAATTTTTGGCCAAACGGATTTTCTTGGCCGCTGGTGAGTTTATGCAAGTGCACCTCCCGGCGGTACTTGCCGATTGCATAAACGCACGGACGAGCCGCGCGCGGCCCGGGAAACGGGTGTTATTGAGCGGGTTGGAGCGCTCGATGTCCCATCATACCGCAGCCCATGCGCGGCAGAGGCGTCGCAAGCAAGACAAAATCTTTTCGGTGATGTCGCTGAACATCACGGCAGTGCTGCACCAGCTGCACCACCGCGATGGCAAAAGCATTGGCGCGATTGCGAACGATTTCCTGGCGGCGTTCGCGGTGCATGCCCACGAGCCGTGCACGCTGGCCAAGATCGGCAAAGCCGCGCTGATGCATCGCAGAGTGGCGGGGCGTGCCGTCGAGCAGCTGATCAAGCACGGCTTCATCGAGAAGAAAGGCGGCAAGTACCGCGTTCGAGACGAATACATCGAAGCGAGTCTCGAAACCACCGAGCAAATGGAGAAGATTATTGCAGAGATCTGCAAAGCGGCGGACGCCTTCCGCGCGCTTTAGCGGGTGCGCGCTCCGCACAGTTGTCAAGATGTTTGACGAGGCTTACACAGAGCTTACACAGAGCTTACACAGAGCTTACACAGAGAAAAATGTGAATGAGGACTCTCCCAATGGAAAAGGCCCGCCTCGCACAAATGCGACGCGGGCCCAGTTTGGGAGAGAGCGTCACCCGAGCGACAGAGGATGCCGCAACGGGATCGAAAAGAAGCCAAGCTCTCGTCCGGTTCGCAGATCGGTTCGCGGATGTTACCGCACAAAACTAAACATGGAAACACGACGAAGGATTAAAACGCCGAAAGAAGCGGGAAATAAGAACAATGCTGCTGCGGAACAGTTGCTAGAGAGAAAAAAAGTCGCAACCACCTCGAGGAAGCCACGAGGAGACGCCTATGAGCAGACCATCCGCCGCGTAATCGCGGCGAAACATTTCAAAGATTGAGCGCAACGGCTGACCTTGTCATCGTCGATGACAAGAACGGAGGAATTCGTGACGACGGTTCCAACGGAGGGGAGAACCATGCTCTCAAGAGACAACGGCGATGCCTTCGGCACCTCTTTCGCGGCGCCTGTCCTCATCAGAGAAATTTCCCGGGCCGCGAGGATCATCGATCCTCATGCGCCCGATTCCGAGCTAAACCCGCGACGCCTTCGCGCCTTGCGAAAGGCAAAGGAGATCATCCTTCCGTTGCTCAAGATTAACGAATCGCTTGACCTGCTGCTTGACGCGCTGAGCGCGGCCGACGAGGAACTGAAGACGTTGCATAGATTGGCGAGCAATTTTCATCAGGACCTGCGGCCCGGGATAGAACACCGCGCGACACTGCTTGCCCGTTACCGGAGGACCAAATGAGCGAACGCGAATTGAGGAACATGATCGATAAGGCGTCGCGCGGCTGCGAAAAGCTGTTCGCCAGCAAGAGCGAGATTGCGCCGATGTGGCATGCGATCACTGCCAAAGGCGAGAGCTTGATCCAACCGAATCCGGTAATGTTCGACAAGGACACCGCGATTATCTTGATCCGGCTCCGGTTCAAACTGATGGACATCGTCAGGTACGTCTACATCGGCGAGGCCTGGACGCTCGAGCGGGCCGGTTCCACATCAGCGAGGCCGAACTTGCGGAGATCGATCACGAGGGCCTCGCCAATCATCCCAATCGCGTCGAGGTGGTCCAGATTCAGGGCGAGGACCGCGACTACGGGCAGATCATGGCGCATCGCCGGATAATCCGGCCCCCGCATCGCAAGCCCTATCTCGGGCCGCTCAAGATGACGATGACCGGCGAAAGTGTATCCGAGGGCCGCATGGTCGGCCTGCTGCCTGTGAGCGGGACAGTGCAATGACGGAAAAGCTGAGCACGCCGGCAATCGAGTACGCGGTGCTGGTCGAGCGGATCAGGCCGATCCTCGCCGGCCAAAAACCGGAAATCGTCGGCGCGACGCTGGCGCAGCTCGTTGCGACCTTTCTCGCGGGCCATGCGCCGCCGCTCCGCAAGATCGAGCGCGAGCTGCTGCTCGGCCTGATCGACGAGCTGGTGCCCATCTGCATTGAGGAGCTGCGATCAGGGCCGCGCGCCTCCGGAATGGCGGGGGTGGGTGCAATGATCGCGATCTATTCGCCGCCCAACGAGCAATTGCGCATCGATAAGGTTTGGCTGTTCGTCTCGGTCGATGAAACTGGCGAAGGCGTCTGCGCCGCGCCGCTGCTCGGTCCCTGTTCGCTGGTGTCTCTGATCGCGGCCGACAAGGCGCGGCTTGAGTCGCTCGACGTTCAGCCCTCGACGCGACTTCTTTCGGACAAAACACCATATGGTGACCGCAGAATACGGGCGTCCCTTTCAGGAGACGTGACTATCTCCTACCTTGCAACAATAGAGAATAACCTTCGACAGTTGCTTCCCGTGGCCGGTCGGCAGCATCTCTGGTCGGATTTGCCAAGTGACGTATTGCCATTCCTGCTGCCAAGTCGCTTTTGTCCGTCGGACAAGTTCATGAGGTTCGCGCAACGTGAGTTCGGCGCCGCCGGCGACGGTGTGGCGCGCGTGATGGCGATACTGGAGTGGATTTACCGCAACGTCGACTATCTGGCTGGCGTCAGCAACGCTGAGACGACGGCGGAGCGCACATTCGTCGACCGCGCGGGCGTATGCCGCGATTTCACTCATTTGGGTATAACCTTGGCCCGAGCGCAAGGTATTCCAGCCCGCGCCGTAAGCGCCTATGCACTTGAGCTCAGCCCACCCGACTTTCATGCAATCTTCGAAGTATACCTCGAAAATGGTTGGTGGCTGATTGATCCGACAAGGCTTGCGTCTATAGAGGGAATCGTCCGGATCGGAAGCGGTCGTGATGCGTCGGACATCGCATTTCTAACCTCGGACAAGCCGTGCCAGGTCCTCCGGCAAACCATCGAAGTTTCGAAGTTGCCATAGTCTGGGACCGTACAACCAATTTGCCTGACGTGGTGCAACAAATCGGTCGCATCGCAATTTGTAGCGAGCACATCGGTCGGGAAAGACGCTGGGGCTTCGTGAGTGAAATCAATCGAAGAGCTTCCCTATCCTCCGGGCGTTCACTGGGACGTAAACGGCACGAACTTCGCACTATTTTCGGCCACCGCAACCAAGGTCGAGGTCTGCCTGTTCGAAGAATCTGGCGAACGCGAACTCTCAGTCGTGTCAAACTTCCCGAATACATTGACCAGATTTTTCACGGCTACCTTCCAGATATCGGTCTGGGCACATTTTTTCGCCATTCAGGAAATCTCAGCCCACATCGGCCGCATGTTCGCAGGAACTTTCCAGCGCCTACCATCTAGCCCGCTCTTCATCGCGAACACGATCAACATCGCTGCTTGGAACGACGATTTTCGTGTGCAATCCTCGCAGGAGGCCGAGGAACAACGCGCTCGACGCGCAGAAGCCTAGGCTCAAGCAGTTGGGTATCGACCTTCGCGATGGGTTTGTGCATCGTCGGAATGGCCGCGACCCTATCCTTGTAAGGAAGGATACCACGATTTCCCCGCTCGATTTAAGGCAGGATGAACTGCGCAGTGCCCACACGCCTTGGGCGAGTCAGCCGTCCCACCGCTGCCGCCGGATTGAGGGAGGTTTCCGGTGCGATATTCTCGTCATCGGTTCCGGCATTACCGGCGCTCTCATTGCCGAACGGTTGACCCGGGACGGCCGAGACGTCGTCATCGTTGATCGCGAGCGGCCCGGGCAAGGCAGCACCCTGGCCAGCACCGCGATGCTGCTTTGGGATATTGACCGCTCGTTGAGCCAGCTTACAGAGCTTTACGGCTTTGAACGCGCGGCGCGCGCGTATCAAGCAAGTCTGATCGCGGCGCGGGGCTTGAGCACGCTCATTTCGCATTACCGGCTGCCCTGCAGCTTTCGCCCGCGCAAGGCGCTCTATCTCGCAGCCGGCGACACCGCCGACCCGTTGCTTGCGGAAACGGCCTTGAGAAGCCGCGCCGGACTTCCCGCGGCTTTTCTCGGTCATGCGGCTCTTCGAGAGCGCTTTGGCATCAACCGTCCTGGCGCGATCCTCTCGGCCGACGCGGCCGATTCGGACCCCATATCCCTTGCGAACGGGCTGCTAGACGTGGCGCACGGGCGCGGTGCGCGACTGCTCAAGGGTGAAGCCACGACGTTCGATGCGAGGGCCGCTAAGGTAACGGTGGGCTTCGAGAATGGCAGCGAGGCCGAAGCCAACATCGTGGTGCTCGCGACCGGCTATGTCATGCCGTCCATTGTGCGCGCTACCATCCAGCAGCCATCTTCGAGCTGGGCGATCGCCACAGCGCCGCAGCCGCAAAACCTCTGGCCCGAGGGAACCCTAATCTGGGAGGCGACGGAAAACTACCACTACGGTCGCACGACGATGGATGGCCGCATTATCTTCGGCGGCGAAGACGAGCAGGGACTGATCGATCCAGAGGCACGCGACGCGGCGACAGCTTCCAAGGCGCGGCAACTCGAAGAGAAGTTGAAAGCGCTGTGGCCGCGCGCGCAGGCGCCTCTCGCGTATCGCTGGTCTGGTACCTTCGATACCACGCGCGATGGTCTTCCCTTGATTGGCGCGGTTGCAGACACTCCAAATCTGTTTGCCGCCTACGGCTACGGCGGCAACGGCATCACTTTCAGCTATCTAGCCGCCACGCTGATCGCCAAACGGATCGCGGGAGACTCCTCACCACTGTTCGATGATTTCGCCATCGAACGCGACGCCCCCTAGCGGCAAACCCAAGAGATTTGGCAAGGCGCGCACAGGAACTCGCTTCAGCCGACCACGGTGAGATAGATCACCAAATAGACATGCGATGTGATCATGTTGTCCTCCTACTCCTCCACGGCACGTCAGGGCCGCGCTTGATGGAGATCCGACGGCGGCGTTTCTTCGCACTCACGCTGCTGCCGTTGACCGAGACGTCGACCGAGACGTTCTCGGGCGCGGTGATATCGACCTTGACGGACGCGGTCTCAGGCCGCGGTGGGATCGGCGGTGCAACGCCAGCCGGGCTGATCCACTTCGCGAGGTTTTCGGTCGAGCCATTGAACTTGTTGCGATCGACATTGGTGTCGTCGATGCCGCAGTGTCCGCTGCTTGCGTTGCCGCAGGCTTCTGACCAACCCCGAATCCATCGACAGGAGAATGGGTCCGGTCTGCGCCGATAACGCGGCAGCAGCGGCCCCTACGGCAGCGTCCCCGGCCGGCAGCGCCACCGCCGCCGGTGCCCCCGCCGAGGAGGTAGGTTACGATCGGCCGAAGGCGGCCTAAGAATATCTCAGTCGTGAGACGTTAGTAGATGGGCGAAAGCGGTCCGGCCTGTCTGTTCAACAAGCGACACAGCAACGCCTTTTCGTCGTGGTGTGGGAATTGGACACTGCGCCCCCGGGCCAGATACTTGCGTTTCAAGACCGTTCCCGGCTTTCTTTATTTCTGCCCCTCATTGAGATCACGCATGCGCTCGAAAAGCTCTTTCACATCGGAAAGCCTCAGCTTTGCGTCGTGAGGCAGGTGCTCGCGGAGGGCATGAAGCTGGCGGGCCGCGATCTCGTCGCGCTCGATGGGGTTGTCGATTGAGTGGAACGCCCGCATATCTGCCAGAAAGCGCAGGGCAGCAGCGGGGGGTATTTCCAGCGGCTTGCGCTTGATCATGGCTTGAGCGGGGGCGGCCTATCTCGCTGGACCTTCGCGTAGGCCCTTGCGGCTTGCTCCGCCGCCTCCGGCGTCATGCGATTGCTGATAGCCCGACGGCTTGGATTGTCGTCGAAATAGAAGAACGTCGAGACTCGAACCTCGAAGCTCTCCCCGTGCTTGAAGATGCGGACAACTGGGTTGGACATACCCCACCATATAGGACTGGGGGAGGGCTTTCACCCTCTCGTCCCCTCGCGGTCACCCCAGTTTGAAGCAATTTTCACTTGAGATACCAATCGGGCGGACCCACATTCTCGCTTAACTGTGACCCCGTGGGCTCAATGGAGAGGCCGAATGCGTACCTTCATCTTTGCTGCAGCCGTCATTGTCGCTGCTTCATGTGCGATTGATCGGGTTCAGGCCGCTGACGGAATACCCGACTTCAATGTTGCTCGAAACTGCAGCGCGGAAGTGGCAAGTACCGGCATCGGCACCGGAGTCGCGAGCTGCACCAAAGACGAAACAGATGCCAAGAATGAGCTGGACAAACGCTGGGGTAAATATGGCGCGTCAGACAGGCACGCCTGCGTCGGCGAGAGCAGCACTGGAGGCGATCAGAGCTATGTCGAGCTTTTGACCTGCCTCGAAATGTCTACCGGCCAGTTTAGCGGCCGTCAAATGGGGGAGTAGCGGCTCGGTGGGACGATTGCGCCGCCAGTCATATGGTCGGTGTCCCGCGAATGAGTTCGCATACCTCGTGCCACGGCGCCCACCGCGCAATTGTGCCGGTGGTCGTCGCGATGGTCTGGCCACCGCCCGGAATATGGAGCACGCGGAAGTGCTGCGCCTTCTGGTCATAGGTCCACGCTTGGATGTCGCTCAGCACGGTCTGAACCGCAAAATACGGACGTACCTTTGGAGCCGTTTCCGGCCGCTGCCAGTTGATCATCTTTCAACCCCTCGCTTTTTATTAGAATCACTTCACCCGCGAATAGGTGACGATGGCGCGCGAGCCGCGCTCGGTGTGATCCCACGTCACCTCGGGCAGGATCAGCCCGAGCCATGTCACGTCGCGAAACAACGCGGCCAGCGGCAACCTGCAGCCGCAGGTCTCGCCGTGGCGGTCGGAGCCGATTATCAGGCAGCGTCCGGCGATAGGGCTGTTGCCGATCGGCAGCAGGAAGGCGTGGACCGGTTTGCCGCTGATCAGGCCGTCATCATCGACCCAGCCGTAGTCGAAGCCGCCATCGTCGCGGACCGCCAACCGGCCATGATCTAGCGTTTCCGCGCCGACCAGCTCGTGGATGGAATCGAGCGAGCAATCGCTCTGCAGCTCCCTGATGCTGCGCGCTTCAGGGTCGATCAGGATCGCGCGATAGGTTTTGCTCATGGCGTGACCACCATCCTGGCTTTGCCGCCCAGTGCCTGCACGATATCGGTGAACGCGTGAGTGGTTTCTTGTATGCCGCGCGTGATCTCATGCCACTTGCCGCCAGCGTCGAACGCCGGTGCGAAGATCGCGACGGCGATTCGATCACTGAACCGAATGATCGCGGCGATGCCTTCCTGGGCGCGGCGAAACATATAGCGGCGTAGCGCAGGATCATGGCGCGCCTCGGGATGTTTCGGATCGACCCAGATCTGCACGACCTGAATGTTCTGCCGCTCGCCGGTCTCATCGTCGATATGGGTGACATAGTCCGGCATCAGGTCGATCACATAGTGCGCGCGATCCGGGCGCGGTAGATCGGCGGTGTCGTCATTGACCAGCCAGCGGCAATTCCACACCGCACACTCGAACGGCATCTTGGCGGTGTGATAGACCGTGCAGCCCTTGTGGAATTTCTGGAATCGGCACGGTTTGCCTGCCGGCTTATCGATCGACCGCACCGGCAACAGCTTGCAGCACAGCTGGCAATCACCACACTGACGACGCATCGGTACAAATCCTTTCGACATGCTCGGCCATGCTGACCACGAGGGCGTCGAGACCCTCCTTGCCCGTCGCGGCGTCATAATTCGCGATCGAGCAGACGGTGTGAGCGATGATCGTGGCCGAACAGGTTGTCAGCAGAAACTGCCGCTCGGCGGCGCTGAGATCGGCAAGGCCGGCGATGATGCCTTGCGCCTGTGGATCCTCCGCAAGCAGGGCGCGCAGCATTGCCTTGGATTGATGTGGCTCGTGTTCCATCACGCCGATCCTTTCGCCCTCGTCGCCTTCAGCTCGAACTCGCGCGCGAACTTTTGCAGCTCCGCGTCGATCAAGCGCATCTTATTGAGATCGGCCTCGGTCGGCTCGGCGCCAGGGTCCATGATCGTCATGATGCTGGTCAACAGATGCTGCGCCCCGGCAAAGAACGCCAGCTTGCACTCTTCAAGCTGGATCGGTGGCACGTCGGGCGACATCACCGCGAGGCGATAGCCGACCCAGCCGGCTTCGATCAGCTTGCCCTGATCCGCCAGCTCTCTTCGATAGGCGTTCCAGGAATGCACGGTCAGCCATCGCTCAACTCTCCACGCCCCGCTGCGCTAGGGCGTTCGTCTATTCTTCTGCTCCGCAACGCCCCATCCGAACGCAAATAGAACTATCAGGTACAAAACGTAATGCGCGTGAGGTTCGAGAGGCATCATTTCTTCGCTCGCCGCATCACTGCCGCGTCCCGCGCACCGGCAGCACGCCGACCATGCGGCCTTCGGATTGCGAGATATGCTCGCTGGCCGGGATCAGATCGCCGACCGTCTCAAGCGGGCCGAGATACGGCTTGCCCTCCTTGGGCCGGATGATCTTGATCTGGCCGCATTCGCGATCCTCGCCCTGCAGCTGGACGATCTCGACACGGCCGGGATGGTCGGCGATGCCGTCACGCATGAGCGCATCGACCTCTTCCCGCTTGACCAGCGTGTTCAGCGTCCACGCCTCGCCGATATAAACGTAGCGCACCACGTCCCTGGCATCGAAGAAGGCGCGGACCAGCGCCTCGACGAGGTAGATCGGATGCGGCTCGATGATGGTCTCATCGCTCGATGTCACGGCGTGCCACATCGGACTGATCTCACCGTACGTGGCGAAGTGAGCCTCGCAAAACCTCGAGGCCTGGTCAAACATGCGACGTAACTCTTTTTCGCTCATGCCACGCTACTCCGGTGGCTTCTGCCATTTGTTCGCTCGAAAATCTTGGTGAAGGTCAGCCCCGGTTCGACGCGAATGCGCTTGATCATCTCGGCGGTGGTGGCTTCAGGACCGTCGATGCCGACCTCGAAATGACAGCCGGGGTGAGCTGTATCGAAGTCGCGAAGGTGTTGCAGCCAAGCCTGCTGCAGGTCCCCGGGCACATGCGCGACGGTGAAAATCTTGACGGGCTCAGCCATCGCTCATGCCCTTGCTTTCAAATCCCCACCATCGCTGCATGCACTGATCGCAGAATTGACAGACGTATCCACCAGCCGTTGTCAGCATCAGCGGCACGGTGTCGTCATCGATCTTAGCGAAACAATACGAACAAAGCTCACTGCGCGGCGAATCGGGCCGACCCCACGCAACGCGAGTCCAATCAAAACCGTCACGAGGTTGGACTTGGAAACGGTTGCTTTCCATCAGGTTGCTCCGTTTCATTGCTGCCGTGTATGCCCCTTACTTCTTGATGATGACCCGGATCAGGTCCTGGTGGACATCGTCAAGCCGGAACACAACGCCGTGCAGCAGCTCGGCATCGGGATTGTTCTCCTGGCCGATCAGATGCCTTGCTTTCGTCAACGCCAGCTCCACCAGCTGGCAGGTCATGATAAGCGTGCCGAGCCGGTCGATCGGCGTGTCGATACTTTGCAGCTTCATTGGCTGTTCCCTGCTATTCGCTCATGTTAGCTTGCGTGCCAGCTCGATGACGACGCGGCGCTGTGGCTGCTGCAGCTTCAGCATGGCATTCATGATGTCCACACCATCCTTGGTGGCGAGGAAATCACTGAAGCGCGACGTGCCATTGGTGCTCTTGCCTAGGAAGACATCGACGCCGCAGTCCAAAGCCTGCGCAATCTGCACCAGCCTGGTCGAGCCGATCCGATTGATGCCCTTCTCGTACTTCTGGATTTGCTGGAAGGTGACGCCGCAGTCCGCTCCCAGCTCGCTCTGGCTGATGTTCAGCTCCATACGCCGTGCGCGCACCCGCTGCCCGACCAGCCGATCGGTCAGTGGGCCTGGCGTTTCCTTGCTCTGCTTCATGGCTTGCCGTTCCCTTTCTTCCTCCTGTGCTGTCCATTGCCGCGCCGCGCTTCTCGTTCGCGCTTCTTGCGGAGGGCCTCCTTGTGGGCCTTGAAGTCCTCGCGCGCCCTCGGGATTCCCGCTCGTAGTCGGGCTTCTCGTCGCGCGTTAGCTCATACTTGTAGTTCATTGCTGCCAGGTGGCGGAGTGTTAGGACAAGCCGCTGCAGTTGTATAGAGGCTTCGCCACGCCTTAAACCTTAACGGGTAGGACGAAACGCCGCCCCTCTGCTACATTGTCCTCGTGGGGAGATGCCGGGGTGCAGCACACCTATCCCCGCGACATCTCAGACAGCTTCAGGCACAAAAAAAGCCCCGCCGAAGCGGGGTAGATCGCACGCCGGACGCCCGTTTGACGTCCGCTATGCCCCCGATAGCGGCGCGAAAGCGGACAGCGCGGGACTTCCGCGTTGGGCCAGATGCGGTCATTCGATCGCCTCGTCGGTACTGCGCGCCGGGCTATTCGGGCAACCCCGCTTTCCGAAGACCCTCAATAAACAGCTTTGCGTTTGATACACCGCCCCGGGCGATATACGCCGATATTGTAAAGGCGGGATCGATCTCAAGCACACGCGCCGCCGCGTCGTGCGCCTCACCGTTACGTCCGAGATGCGCGAAGGCGGACGCGAGGCAATTGTGAGTTGCCACATAGGAGGGATTCTGACGAAGGGCTTTCTTCCCTGCGACGATGGCCTCGTCAAAGCGACCAAGCTCGATAAGGGCCTGCCCAATGTTAGTAAGCGTCACGTATAGTTGCGGGTCTACCGGGCTCATGCGAACGGCACGTTCAGAGCTCCGGATCGCTTCCTCCGGCAGCCCCGCAAGTCTATAGACTATTCCTCTGCCGTTCCATGTGGTCCATGAATTTGGGTTGAGCGCGACCGCCCGGTCAGCCATTTCAATCTCGGCTTCACTATCGCCGACCATAAACGCCGAGATTAAGGCAGCCCTTGCTAACGTTTCCGGATCGCCATCATCGATGCTCAATGCCAAACGAACAAGCCGAACTGCTTCCTTGCGGTCGAACTGGGGATCGGTGCCATAGCCCAAAATGACGTTGAGCAGGTGGCAGATACCTGCCACAGAAGCGGCCCGAGCAAACCCGGGGTCAAGCTCCAAGGCGCGGTGGAACAGTCGGCTTGCCTCGGCCATCCCTTCGCGGGTCGCCAGATAGTACTGCGGCATACCACGGAGATAAAAATCATAGGCAGTGAGGTTCTCCGGTTGCCGCCGCGTCGCCATTGCAATTTCTGTTTGAAGCATCTTTGGCTCGATGGCCGAGACAACGGCGAGCGTTACTTCGTCCTGAAGAGCGAAAATGTCCGTCAGATCACGCTCAAACCTATCCACCCAGATGTGCGCGCCTGTAACTGCATCGATCAACTGCCCTGTGATGCGAACTTTCCCCGACGCCTTCCGCACAGACCCTTCGAGGACATAGCGCACGCCGAGCCTGCGTCCGACTTCCTTGATATCGACCGATCGGCCCTTGAAGGTGAAGCTCGAATTGCGCGCGATCACGAACAGCGACTTGAAGCGCGACAGCGCGGTGATGATGTCTTCAACGATACCGTCGGCAAAGTATTCCTGCTCGGGATCGCCTGACATGTTCTGGAACGGCAGAACGGCGATGGAAGGTTTGTCGGGCAGCGCGAGCGGTATCGAGGCATTTTCCGACGCAGTGACTACCGCTGCTCGCTCTGCCACCAGAGAAAACGCCCGAACCGGCTCATCGATGTTCTTGACCTGCTGCGCGCCAAGATCAGCGAATGCAAACGGTAGAATTTTTCTGACCTGATCATACGCGACGCCTGACAGACAGACGCCACCAGCACTAGCAAGGGTTTGCAAACGGGCCGCAATGTTTACACCATCACCAAAAAGGTCCCCCCCTTGATCATGACATCGCCGACATGGACGCCGATGCGGAAGTTGATGCGACGGTCAGGTGACAGGCCCACGTTAGCTCGGGAAAGCGCCGCCTGCGCCTCGACCGCACACTGAACGGCATCGACGGCGCTCCCGAACTCTGCCAGTACGCTATCCCCGGCGGTATTGGCAATCCGACCGCGACGGGAGGCAATCAGGCTGTCAAGGATATCTCGTCGTTGGGTCAAATCCTTGAGGGTACCGACCTCGTCGGCCCCCATCAGGCGGCTGTATCCCTCGACGTCGGCTGCAAAAATCGCGATCAGCCTGCGCTCGGTATCGCCCGTTTTGGTCAAGACATGCCCTCGGACCGCACTTGATAGACTACCGCGTGTCCGGTGGGCGGAACACCTCGAAATTCGGGCTATTTTTGTCTCGCTTTTAGGAAAACGAGTATGTCCGGTAATGGGATGGTCCGGCCGTGCTCCAGCCCCGCCAGTGACCGAAGCTGGCTCGGGGCAGCGAAGACAAGGAGCACGCCATGTCTCAGGAACCTCATTGCGCAATCGCTGTGGTCGGCATCGATATCGGCAAGAATTCATTCCACGTCGTGGGACACGATCAGCGTGGTGCGATCGTGCTTCGACAGAAATGGTCGCGCGGCCGAGTCGAGGCGCGACTTGCCAACCTGTCGCCGTGCCTGATCGGGATGGAGGCTTGCGTCGGCGCGCATCATCTCAGCCGCAAGCTGCAGGCGCTTGGACACTAAGCACGGCTCATGCCGGCGAAGTACGTGCGGCCGTATAGCAAGGGACAGAA
>Ga0210406_10004573_pt1 | contig 14749 bp, 15 predicted proteins | sample IncBWC30MmetaG_FD_155454 | JGI IMG/M metagenome (GOLD analysis project Ga0210406, IMG submission 155454) | Forest soil microbial communities from Barre Woods Harvard Forest LTER site, Petersham, Massachusetts, United States - Inc-BW-C-30-M | ecosystem: Environmental > Terrestrial > Soil >... | reverse complement strand
AATCAATATTACTACCACTCGTTTTTGAAGGAACAGCCGGACCTCAATTGGCGAAATCCGGCGGTGAAGCAAGCAATGTACGATGTGCTACGGTTCTGGTTGGATCGCGGCGTGGATGGGTTTCGCGTGGATGTACTCTGGCTGCTGATCAAGGACGATCAGTTTCGAGACAATCCCGTAAATCCTGCCTACGTTCCGGGTGAATCGTCGCACGACCGGCTGTTTCCGTTCTACACCGCCAATCGGCCCGAGGTTCACGCGATTGTTGCTGAGATGCGGAGTGTAACGGATACGTATCCGGATCGCGTTTTGATCGGTGAGATTTATCTGCCGATTGAACAGTTGGTCACTTATTACGGGCACGATCTCAAGGGGGCACATTTACCGTTCAACTTTCAGCTCCTTCAGACTGCTTGGAATGCGGCGAGTATCGCTCAGATCATGGAAGAGTACGAAGCTACCTTGCCGCACGGGGCTTGGCCGAACTGGGTCCTGGGAAATCACGACAAGGAGCGGATAGCGTCGAAAATTGGTTCGGCCCAGGCACGAGTTGCGGCCATGCTGCTGCTTACTTTGCGCGGCACGCCGACCATTTATTACGGGGAGGAAATTGGGATGAAGGATGTTCCCATTGCCCCCGAGCAGGTTCAGGACCCGGCTGAGAAAAATGAGCCGGGGCTGGGATTGGGGCGCGATCCTGAGCGAACTCCGATGCCGTGGGATGGCTCGCTTCTTGCCGGCTTTACTTCCGGAGAGCCATGGCTGCCTTTGGGCACCGACCACGCGCGCGTGAATGTGGAGGGGTTGCGCGAGTCTCGCCGATCGATTTTGAATCTGTACCGGCGGCTGATTGATTTGCGACGAGACAAGCCGGTCCTTACACATGGATCCATTGATGCGGTGACCGTTCAGGGAAACATTTTGACGTACGAAAGACGGCAAGGAGATCAACGACTCGTTATTGCCCTCAATCTGGCTCATGAACGGGCGCGTGTATTATCGCTCCCGTCGGGGAGATTGCTGCTATCCACAGACCTTGACCGTGCTGGAGAGGATGTGGGCGCGAGCGCGTCGCTTCGTGAGGACGAGGGAATAATTATACAAGGCACCTAACCCGATGGTGCATCTGAATTCCTCCCGGCAAATCTTAGGCCTCCAGATCGCAAATGCGCGCGGAGGATCTTATTTGCCACGACCGAAACCTGCCCAATCTTCCAGGTTCTTATGCAGGCACCGGTTCCGAACAAACCAGACCTCCGAACCCTGCTCCGCGCTCAACCAATTACCGGCTCGGAACCCGAGTTGCTTGACTCCTTTGACCCGGCTGATGCCGGCCGCCAACTCGGGACTCAGCAAGCCCGCGTCTGCGGCTTCATGAGCGAGGCGGCGCACAGCGGCAAGCTGTTGGTTGATGGTATTGGCGGCCAGATGCCGCGATTCTAAGTACATGCGATAGCGCACGACCACGATGCGATTGAAGGCGAGGCGAGGCGCGGCTCAGAGCAATACCACACAAACGAACTGGTCAATGGCGTACTCGCAAACACGGCGCGGCGGCGGTAAATCGGATTGATTCTCTGTTTGCCCATAGCGACGGCTTCCCATGCCGCAGCATTTGGGCGACGCAGGTCGGCTGCACGTTGCAACCAACACGATGAATTCGGGTGTGGAGTCCAGTCGGAGCCTGAAATTCGCGTTGCGCAACCCTTCCGTTAATGGCTGCGCGTTGACGACGGAGCATTGCGGAAACGCCAGACGCACAATTCGCCCCACAAGTGACGAAGGCAAGGTGCGACGTGGCTCCGGTCGGATCCAGCGAGCCTCAGCAGGAACGCCAGTGATCATGGATGCGATTATCAGATATCACAGGCGGACTGGTGGAGGGAAGGGGCCTCAGTTAAAGACGAACGCAAGAACATCACCGCTGGGGCTTCCCGCGTTGCCTCTGGTCTCCTCTGCGTACATGCCATCGCCATTACCCCGGCAGAACAACTGCGGCGATGAGCCTGCGTCCCATTCGGCGTCCAGGCTGATCAGGTAGACCATGAGCGTGTCTGGCTCAATGACAAAAATGGAGGGAACGTTCCTTGTTGACTGCAGCTCCTGAGCGACGGTGACCTCGGGACCGTCTGCGAACTGTGACTGGGATGCCCCACTAACGAATCGCTTCGCGATCTGCGGCTCGGGCGAGGAAGAAACCATCTTCGGCTGATTCTTGTGCCCGGCGATGTGCTGTTGTGCGGGGCGTGATGTCACGTTGTTCGCCGCAGGGACCCCCCATGGGTCATACCAGGTCGGATCGACTTCCTGTTGTGCGTAGAGGTTCGTGCCGATCAGAATTGCACTCATGAAAGTCATAACCAGTAGCAAGCGATTCGTCTTCATGGAAATTACCTCGAGACCTATGACAATCTAGTGGAGAGAGGTTGCCATCTGTTCCCCACAAACTGGTGCGATGTTGCCACGCCTTGCCGAGGACGTCCATGGAGCCAGTCTGAAGCGATATGAATTGATCTGAAGAATGTGACGATGATTTGACAGCGGTCCCAGGGGCGGACCGCCATTGTTGGCACCGCTGTAAAAGTGGTCAGGCCATTACAAAACCTCCGCTCCAAGTCCAATGCGGCCTGGCGAGTAGAGTCGAGAACAGGCACTGTGGCGTTAGTCTCCCGGTGGCGGTTGAAGGCGCATTCGCGACGTCACCTCAATCCCCCTCAATCCGGTTTGGCTTGACTCTGTTACCTTTTGCCGAGCAGGCTCGGGGAATTTCACCCCGAGCCTCTCACAGATCCGTGCTTGGCCGTTTCCGGTCACACGGCTCTTGCCACCCCTGAAAGAGTGGCTTCTTTCGCCGAGATCAGCGGGTTCCTGCTGTTTCCAGTTGGCCCGTATCGATAACGGGCCGGGTGACCCACCCCCTTCGCTCCACGGAGATTACCTCCGTCTCATCACTGCCCCGGGGATTCCTGATCGACCTACAAGAGCTCCCCATGGACTACAAGATGCGGACCGGCCACCCCGGATTCGGTACGGAACCTTTTACTCCCACGATGTCGGCCACCTTTCTTTGTCCCGCCAGACTGTCGCTTTGCATTCGGCTGGGGAGGAGTGAAAGACCATGCGCGCCCGGCGGGATCGAAAAAGCATCGGTGTTTCGCTGTCCAATCGAACACTTCTCGCAGAGGATCGCCCGTATGCCGGTATCGATGTTTCAGCCTACTTTCTTCAGCGCCACCAGCCGCGCCGAACTTAGTTCACGAAGATGCTGCGAGATGGAAAAAGATGCCGTGAGTTCCTTCACCGAGCAGTCTGAAAGCGACATTAAATCAATGAATCTTCCTGCCTGTGGGATCGGCAATCGCTTTGAAAACAAGACTTCCGACTGTCCTCATAAAGGATAGGGTTATGGAGTATCGAACATGCTTATGGAATAAGGAGTTGTACGTCAAGCACGGGGACCTGCAACGCCCCCATGCGGAGGGAAGCGCTCGGCGGTCCGTCGAGCGCAGCTCGACTCCGATTGCCTCAAAAAAAAAGGCGCCGGAAGGGTAGCCGGCGCCATCGAGTGACCTATCACTCGCGAGATGCGTCAAGCGAGTGGAAAACTTTGTTTGGCCGAAAGCTAAGAGCTAAGAGCTTTATTTGCTCTCCGCCACCGACGGGAGCGTTCCAAAATCTCCACGTCGATTGTTCACCGCCGTCCGTGCCGCCCTGGCATTTGGCTGATTTGCAGCCGCTGCACCGTACCGTTCCAGCAGCACCGGGGCCATCGTGTTCTCGGCTTCTTTGACGAAGATCATCTTGTTCTCCGAAGCCATGTCGATGCGGACGAAATCTCCCAGCTTCACTTGCGCGGTCGCGACCAGGTTCGCCAGCGGAAACACCAGATTGCGTTCGATCGCGCGCTTCAAGTGCCGAGCACCGTATCGCGGATCCGTGCCTTCCTTCAGCAAATACTCCTTCACGGCGGGAGTGCAGTTGAATACGAACTGGTTCGTTCCCGCAGCCACCAGCACACGCTGCTGCACCATGCCCAGTTCGATGTCCAGAATCTGCGCCAGATGCTCGTCGCGCAGCGTCTTAAACACCACCGTCTTATCAATCCGGTTCATGAACTCCGGTGTGAACTTGCGCCGTGCCGCTTCCACCGCCGTGCGCTGAATCTTGTCATCAAACGACTGATCGACTTCGACCGCCTTCGGCGCAAATCCGAACCCGCCATCCACCAAGCTTGTCATCTCGCTCGCGCCCAGGTTCGACGTCATAATAATGATGCACTGCGACAGATCCACCCGCCGGTTGTCGCCCAGGGTCAACGTCGCCTTGTCCAGAATCCCAAGCAACAGCTGCCATAGCGAATCCGAAGCCTTCTCGATTTCGTCGAACAGCAGGATCGAGAGCTTCAACTTCTCCGTGTACCACTGATTCAAGGCTTCCTGCGTCAGCAGCGGATGCGTCTCCCGGTGTCCCAGATATCCCGGAGGCGAACCGATCAGCTTCGCAATCTCATGCGAATGCTGGAACTCCGCGCAGTCAATCTTAATGCAGGCTCGCGCGTCCCCAAACAAGGCTTCGGCCATCGCCTCGACGACCCGGGTCTTGCCCGATCCCGTCGGCCCTAGAAACAGTAGGTTTCCTACTGGGCGTCCCGGCGCGTTCAAACCCGCCAGAAACATCTGATAGATCTCAACCACCTTTTCGACGGCCTGCTCCTGGCCCACAATGCGGCGGCGGAGCGCGCCATCAAACTCTCCAGCATCGTTGCTGCGACGGTTCGGATCGAGCACTGTTGCGAGGTTCGTTCTCATAAGATCTTTGCCCGCTGGCTTTCCGGACATTGTCCCTTTCGCGGCCGTTTTCTTCGGCTCTTCCTTATTTATTTCCGACGGTTGTAGGTCTGTTACCCTGTCTTTGCCCGATTTCCCGGAAGCGCCTAAATCTTCTCCCTGGAACGGCGCATCCTGTTGCTATTGGAATAAGCAACCCGCTGGCCACGATTCATGTTGTTCTTCCTATATCAGGAACTCCTGTATCTGCCAAGCTTTAGCGCCAACCTTTCCTAAATCATGAACAAGGATCCCTGACCTGCGCGAAACCGAAGAGAAATACTTTGCACCATCAAGGAAGGAAACATACTCCCAGCCGACTGACACACCTCACGTACTGACCGGCGTCCCGTTGTCCCGCAAAGGCGAAGCCGAGCGGCCGTCCTTCATAAAGCCGTCGAGATACTGCTTGCTACGTCTAAACTCGGCGGCCTGCGACGGTAGTCGCTCATCCAACCGTGTTAGTCCACACGTAACTAGCGGCACTCACCACCCGCCTCTACTATCGCAATCAGGACGTCTTTCGCGGAGGATCTCGTGCGCCTTTCGTCGGTTCGCATCATCACTGGACTTTCCTGTCTCCTTTTCGCCGTCGCTGGCTGGCGCATCGCCTCTCACTCATCTTCGGACTTCACCGCCGAAGCTCAAACAGCCAAGCCGGTGCCGGCCGATGCTCTGGGTGCGCAACTGCATCCCATCAGCGCGTCCGTTCCCAACACAGCCAAGCTCACGCCACCTCCCATCGCAGCACCCGGCACGGAAATATATACCGCCAAGCGCGGCGAAGCCATCCCCACGATCGCCCGTCGCTATCTTGGCCGGACGTCGTATCTCACCTCTTCTGAACTCGCCGACGCTATCCGCCACGTCAACGGCGACCGCACCGCCAACATTCTTAAAGCCAACGAAAACATCGTTATCCCCGGGATGCTTTCTTCGCCGGTCACCGAGAAGACAATTCCCGTCGCGAAAGACTTTGAAGTCCGCGCCATCTATCTGACCGGCATCATGGCCGGCAGCGATCACGGACTTCGCATCATCCGCCACTGGCGTGAAGTTGGCGGCAACGCCGTGGTCTTCGATATCAAGGACTCCGACGGCAGCGTGACCATTCCTTTCGAACACCCGCTGCTCGGCAAGCACAACGTCTATCTCCACGACGTCCCGAAATTTGTACACTTCCTGCACCACCAGAACATGCACGCCATCGCCCGCATCGCCATCTTCCGCGACGAGCGACTGGTCAAGGAGCATCCCGAACTCGCCGTCCAGTCCCGCAAGAACCATCAGGCCTGGCGCGAGAACGGCAAGCTGGTCTGGACCGATCCTTCGCAGGCCAAAGTCCAGGACTACAACATCGCCCTCGCCAAGTACGTAACCCAACTCGGCGCCGACGAAATCCAGTTCGACTACGTCCGATTCCCCGCCGAAGGCGACCAAAAAGACGCTGTCTTCGTCTACCAATCCGCTCCCGGCGCAGACCCCGTATCCGCCGATCAAGCCGCCGCCAGCTCAAGTGGCAACAGCCCAAGTGGAAACACCTCATGTGGGGATGGCCGCCTCGGCCGTCGAGCAGAGGCGAAGCAAGTCCGAAGCATCACACCTGCCGATGCCGCCTCGACCGCGAATGTAGACTCTGCCGCAGCCCCGAAGGAGCGAAAGCATGCAGCCCACGGCGCAACCCGTGGGACCACCGCGAAAAACGATCAAACCCCGGAGGAGGTTCAGACCAGGACCGCTTGTAAAATAGCCGCTCCCCGCGGCCCGCAGCGCTCCGACGTCATCACCGCCTTCCTGAAGAAGGCCTACGCCGAGCTCCATCCCACCGGGGTCCTCTTATCTCTCGACGTCTTCGGCGTAATGGCCTGGCAGCGCCAGGTTGATCTCTCCCACACCGGACAGGACATCGTCGGTATGGCCCATTACTGTGACGTAATCAGCCCCATGATTTATCCCTCGCACTTCTTCGGCATGGACAACATTGCCCATCCCGGCGACGAGCCCGCCCACTTCATCGGCGAGTCCATGGACCGCTTCGAGTTGATCACCAAGGGCAGTGGCGTAGCCATCCGCCCCTGGCTCCAGGCCTTCCACTGGCGCACCAAGACCTACTCGCCGGAATACATCAAGGTCCAAGTCGAAACCGCGAGAGCGAAAGGTGGCATCGGATTCTTGTTCTGGAACGCCGCCAACGACTACAGCAAACCATACGAAGCCATGCCCGAAATGAAGTCTGCCAACTTCAAGGCGGGGACCAAAGACAACCCCAAATATTTCCGCGGCGACGAACTCCCCACCGCCACCACCCAGGCAGCCCTAACTCCAACTGAAACACACTAACGGCCTAACGCAAGCCGGGTACCCCATGTCTCGCGTCAGCAGCGCTTTCGCCGGCTGGCTCACTGGGTTTTCAGAGACTGCGGAGTCGGCCGGTCGGCTGGCGCTTCTGTTTTCTCTGCTTCTTCAAGGCGCTCGTTGAGTTGCCGAACTAGGTCCAAGACTTTGTCCTGGTCGGGTTCTTTGGACGCTTTCTCCGCGAGTTCGCGCCAGTTCTGTAGTTGGGGTTGGTTGGGAAGTGGCTTGCCATCGTCGTTCATGTCTTTCCCTCCGGCTGGACTTGGGTTCCAGTCAGTCGGTCTCGCTCAATCGATTGCCGGGCTTATGCGGTTGGCGGAGGCAAGTTTCATCCGCCGTGCTTTTTTCGTAGTTCCTCCGTGCTTCTTCGGAGCGCACTGATGTGGTCGCGGATCAGCCGCTGGAGTTCTTCGGCCACCGCCTGCGCTTCCTTTGCGTCTTTGGCCGCGAGGAGCCTGGCGGTCATCGCGGCAATCTGGTGCTGCGGGTCTTGCATAATAAACTGCCCCAAGTGGAATGGACAGTAGCGTTCGCGCGGGGCGGAGGTAAATAAGGAAAATTATGTAGGGCGCACAGCGGTTCAGCCGCGCTCCCAGCGTGCGTCTGGCGAGGAACGACCTCATCCCCACCTCTTCGACTTCCCTCGGAGAGGCTCCGTCGCAAAAGGCGCGACGAGGACGGCTCACTGCGTTCGTCCGTTATACCCCTCAAAACGAGAATCTTGTTCTCGTTTTGGAGGGGATATCAAGGGCGAAGCCCTTGGCTAGGCGGGTTGACGGTCAGCGTTCGCCCATTTTGTCGCAGCACTCGATGTGCACCTCGTCTTCGTTCTTCAGTTCGACCGCCGTTCGCTGTTCGCTTGTGATGGGCAACTCAAACAGCGCACTTCGTCTGAGGACGAGTCTCTTCCCGCACGAGAGCACTCCTTCCCAATTTTGGATTTGTGGATGCTTTGTACCATAGGAAGGTTCTGGATGGTTACAGTTCGGTGACTAATGCAGTTGGGTCCGATGCCGGCGACGCTCGAAAAGCCGGGGCCCCCACTCCCCCCGTGTTTTTTGCGGCTAGGGTGGGGATGGTCGTCATTCCGACCGAAGACAGGAACCTGCTTTTCGCACCACGAATAACGCCGTATACCTCTCGTCCACCCAGCCTTGTACACTTCGCGTTCCCTTGACCAGGGTTAGCTTCGGCCATGATGGTCGCTTGCAGCCGGAACATTCCGGGGAGGATGGGGATCGGAAGTCCCGGCTATGCTGGCCGTCTCCGGGCTCGACTAGCTGAGCGACCGCTATCTGCTCCCTAAGCTTTTTCCACAAAAATAAACCCGATTCGTGTGACGAACGACCTTTACGGAGAATCCTCAAAGAGCCCAATTGGAACTGATGCGCGAGCGATATCCCAATAGTCTCGGTCCCGCATTCACTCCCGACGGCTCACCCGAATGCCCTGACCCGGGGAACGAAAAAAACCAATTCGATTGCCAAAACGGGAACGACTTCCACCCTCAGCCGACGGACTTAACTCCTTAATCCGCAATGGTTGACGAGCAAGTCATTTATTTCACAAGATGATACGGGGATGCGGCCATATCCTCTCGATCAATCCAAGACCCAACCACGCTCGTGTGGGGAGGGTCTTTGACCCAGAGGGCCCACAGGTATCGGGCCGCTGTTTAACCGACCCGCGGCTAAGATTGAATGATCCTCCGTCTTGCCTATGGTCATAGTAATTTTATGACCACTATCGAGGTAACGTGAAGCAGATGCTCGCAGGTGAATTCAAGGCTCAAATGCCTCGCCGTCATGGCTCAGGGGATGCAAAGCGGTGAGCCCGTCCTCCTCACCAAGCATGGCAAGCCCGTCGCCAAGCTCGTGTCCGCTGCGCTGGAGGCAGACGACCTTTTCGGCTACATGGCCGGAAAGGTCAAGATTGCAGGCGACATCGTCGGTCCCATCACGCCTCTGGAAGACTGAGAGAACAAGTGATCCTGCTCGACACCCACGTTCTTCTCTGGATGGCCTGCGAGCCGAAGCGCCAGTCCGCCAAGGCCCGCGAAGCCATTCGCAACGCTCGCCAAGACTCAGGTGTCGCCGTCGCCACCATCACTGTTTGGCGGTTTGGCATGGTTAGCCGCTGAACGACCGTATCCAGGTCCTGAGCAGCGTTGAAGCATTGGTCCGTAAGATCGTCTCGCGTGTCATTCTCCGCCCGGTCACTCCGGAAATCGTTGCCCTCGCCGAAGGAGTACCCCAGGGATCCTGCCGATCGTGTGATTGGCTCGCCCGCGATCGTTGAGGGGATGCCGCTCGTCAGGGCAGACTCGCAGATCCGCCGCACCAGGGCCGTCCCAACCATATGGTAGCGGCGGTGAGAGCTCCAACGGAGCCCCAAGGAACGGACTCGGCCCTCGGATATAATGTGGAAGTCGAGACCACACTGACCAAGGAGTTTGCATGGCGATTCAGAAGACCGAAAAGATCTGGCACAATGGCAAGCTGATTAACTGGGACGACGCAACCATCCACGTGATGTCGCATGTCGTGCATTACGGCTCTTCGGTCTTCGAAGGCATCCGCTGTTACGAACTGCCCTCCGGGCCTGCGATTTTCCGCGCCGACGAGCACATGCAGCGGCTGCTCAACTCCGCCAAGGTCTACCGCATCGACGTGGACTACACCCGCGAGCAGTTGGTCAAGGGCATGGTCGACACCATCGCGCACAATGGCGCGTGGCCGTGCTATATCCGCCCGATCGTGTTGCGGGGATACGGCGAGGCCGGCGTGAATCCGTTCAACTCGCCGACCGAGGTCTACATCATCAACTATCCGTGGGGGAAGTATCTGGGCGGCGAGATGGAAGGCTGCGACGTGTGTGTCTCGTCGTGGACGCGGCTTGCTCCCAACACGCTGCCCGCCATGGCCAAGGCCGGTGCCAATTACATGAACTCGCAGCTCATCAAGATGGAAGCGATCGTCAACGGCTACGTGGAAGGCATCGCGCTCGACGCGGGCGGTTTTGTCAGTGAGGGCTCGGGCGAGAACCTCTTCCTGGTGCATCAAGACAAGCTGATCACGGCGCCGCTGGGCAGTTCCGTGTTGCCGGGGATTACGCGCGACTCCGTATTGCAGGTGGCGCGAGACATGAGCATACCGGTGGTCGAACAGATGATTCCGCGCGAGATGCTCTACATTGCCGACGAAGCGTTCTTTACGGGCACGGCCGCGGAGGTAACCGCGATCCGCTCGGTCGACAAGATAAAGGTCGGCAAAGGCGTGGTCGGTCCCATCACCAAGGCGCTGCAGAAGGAGTTCTACGCGATCGTGCACGGAGAGAAGAACGACCGCCATAACTGGTTCACGCCAGTCCCGGTCGGAAGCAAGGACCGCAGCAAGCAGCCCGTCGGCGTATAATTGCGACGCGTTGGTGTATATGTTCATCTATGCGAAGGGCGTGATACGCGCCCTTTTCCGTCCTTTTCGTCCGAGCAATCGAACACCTCCAAGGAGGAACTATGTCCCAGCCACCAGTTGCTACGCCTGAATTTGCCCTTGGCCTGCGAGCATTCCTGCTCGAAGGCTTCAAACGCGAAACCGCGATCACTCGCAAAGTGATCGCAGCCGTTCCCGACGCGAAGTCGAGCCATCGGCCTGATCCCAACGCCCGCTCAGCGCAGGAACTCGCCTGGCACCTGGCGAATTCCGATGTCCAATTCCTCACGAGCATTGCGAACCTGAAGTTCGATATGACCAATCCAGCCCAGAAGCCCCGGACAATCACGGAAGTGGTCGCCTTTTACGACGAGAACGTGCACAAAGGTATCGCACGCGTTGAGGCCATGACTGGCGAGCAGTTGCTTACGCCACTGCAGTTCGCCGGCGTGTTCAACATGCCAGCGGTCTTCTATTTGGGATTCCTCAACAACCACAGCATCCATCATCGCGGCGAGCTGGCGACGTATCTGCGGCCCATGGGATCGAAGGTGCCGTCGATCTACGGCGGCAGCTTCGATGAGCCGTTCCAGATGCCGAAGCCGGAACCCGCCGGTACTGCCGCATAGGTCTCGTTCGAAACAGAAGAAGCAAGCCGCCCGACACCGGCGGCTTTTCTTATTTGCGGCGACTGTCGAGGCTCCACGGTCCAGAGCCGATCTGCGTAATCACAAGCGCACCGCCCAGCATTGCCAAGTTCTTCATGAACTTTTGGCCTCTCCGTAGTATCAGCAAGTTGCTGATAAAACATCTCAGGGATGCTCAGAGAAATTAAACATTTAAGCAAGACGCTAGACAAAAACTAGCCAAAAATCGGGTGGGTTAGAAGTTTTCATGCTGGGGCACGTCCCTAGGGGTCGGACTGCGGGAAATCGCTTCCCTGACGCAAGAAAGCACGCTCTAAGGAGCGTGCTTTCGAGTCAATGCTTGCGTGATTTCAGTATGGAATTAGTACCCACGCTCGCAAGAACAAAGCGAGTCCTGAGGGTTTTGAGTGTTAATTGCCTGGTTGCGACAGTTATGAGGACGTGCCAGACCTCTGACATTCGATTCGGTCAACAAACAGCGCTATTTCAGCGAAAGGGACTTCCCATTCAGATATGCGATTCCCTTCTTCGTTCAGAGTAGTTCGCTCAGCCAAAAACCTATTCGCGTCAGCGACAGAGAAGTTGCTGCCAAACTGATCGTAAAACCGCAAGTGATTCTGCACGTACACCATGTCGTCCTCACCGCGATACAGCGCCCACCATTCTAGATGCGAGGAGTGGGCAGGATTTACGTACTGCGTGATCAAAACAACCTTCTTGTCCCCCGCGATGAGCCGTCTCAGAGAGTCCAGCCATTGCGCCTCGTAGTCACGCTTGCTCCATTCGTACAGTGTCGACGCGAAGCCCTCGTCCAATGCACCAGCAACAATGCGACCTAAAGCGTACGACTCATTCGGATCGTCGCCGAGGTGCTGATCTGGCTCACCTGTGAAGCAAATCGAGAATGCCATTCAGAGATTTCCCAATAGAGTTTACACAACGGATGGTTGGCGAAAAATCTTAGGCTCCTATCGCAAGTGCGCCGGCGCCGTGTAGCCGCGTGGACCCGACTGTGTCCCGCCGGGGCACTTGCGATAGGAGGATTTGGACGAAGCCGCTGGCGCGGCGGACGCGGGGGAGCTATGGGTTTTGCATGCGCGATTCGCGATTTGTTCGTCGCAGGGTTGGGTTGAGCGGACTGGTAAAAGATGTCGGCGAGAGTGTTGGTAGGTCCGAGGAGGCGATCCGGTGCGGGTAATTTAGGAAAGTAAGTGATCGATTGAGGTGGATTTCGGTGAGTACAGACACTACGGCTGTCGGAGCAGAAGCTCGCGCTGTGGAGAGCAGCATGGTTGGATGATTAAGAAGAGTCAAGGTACGCGCTCCTGGTCGAGAGTTGCCAAGCAGGAATGACAGAGAATCTTTCGACGATAAGCATGGGAGTGGAACATTTTGGGCAGCGGAAACAAGTGGGCTGAGTCGGTGAGAGAGTGGCTGCAGATGGATGCGGTATGGGCTGGTCGGCGAGCAAGCGCTGACAGAGGGGCAGGAGAGTGGCACGCCGCCGATTAGCCAGGAAACCGAAAAAGCGGATGCGGACCAATCCGCGGGGTAGGACATGGAGCAGGAAGCGGCGCAAGAACTCTTGCGAAGCGAGCGTCATCATTCTCTTCTTATTCCCGTGGGCATAATCCTTCCAACGGAAAGTGACCTGGTCATGCTCGAAAGCCACGAGGCGGTGGTTGGTGATGGCTACGCGATGGGTATAGCGGGCGAGATAGCCGAGCACGTGATGGGGACCGCCGAAGGGGGGCTTGGCGTAGACGACCCAGTTCTGACGGAACAAGGGGCGCAAGAAGGAGCGGAAGGCCTTTTCGTTGGCCAGGGGCTGGAGAGATCCGGCGAAGGTGAGTTGGTGTTGCTGGAATCGGCGTTTTAAGCCGGCAACGAACTTGCCGCGGAAGACACGACTGAGTACGTGCACGGGCAGGAAGAAGGGATAGCGAGGATGGATCCAGTGGGTACGGTCGGGTGAGAGGCCGCCGGCGGGAATGACACAGTGGAGGTGAGGATGATGGAGAAGGTTCTGCCCCCAGGTATGCAAGACCGAAAGGAAGCCAATGTCTGCCCCGAGGTGGCGGGGATCTCGGGCGACCTCTTGTAGAGTCTCTGCACTGGCGCGGAACAAAAGGTCATAGAGGACCTTCTTGTTCTGCAGCGCCAGTGCAGAGAGTTGGTGAGGCAGAGTAAAGACAACATGGACATAGGCGACGGGCAGAAGTTCATTCTGCCGAGCCATGATCCACTTGTCGCGAGCGCCACTCTGACACTTGGGACAATGGCGATTGCGGCAACTGTTAAAGGAGATGGCACGATAGCCGCAGCGCGGACACTGGTCGCGATGTCCGCCCAGTGCCGCGGTGCGGCAGCGTGCGATGGCCTGGAGCACTTTACGATGGCTCCAGTGGATCCAGCGGCAGCTGGTCTGGATAAAGCGATCGCCTTGTGCGCGAACGATGTCGGCCACCTCGAGGAGGGGCCGAGTCATTTTTTCTGTAGCCTCCGAGAACGTTGGACGCGGTCCAGGTTAGATACCTCTAGGGTGTCGAGCGGATTGGTCACCGCCTGCAGATGCTTGTGGGACAGATGCAGGTAGATGAGAGTGTGTTCCAGCCGGGAGTGACCGAGTAACACCTGGAGGGTACGCAGATCAGCTCCGGCATCAAAAAGATGAGTCGCGCAGCTGTGCCTCAGTGAATGTGGGTGGATGGGCTTGTCGATGCCCGCAGCTTGGGCAGCCTGGCGGCAAGCCAACCACACGATATTGGGTGTGATGGGCACGTCGGCGCGGATGCCTTTGACGGTACCGGGAAAGAGATAGGTTTCGGGCTTCATCCAGCGCCAGTACACGCGCAGGGTTTCCAGCAGCTTGGGACTGAGTGGAACATCGCGATCGCGTCCACCCTTGCCTTGGTTAATGCGGATCATCATGCGCTGGCTGTCGATATCGGGGACCTGGAGGCGGCACAGTTCGCTCCGCCGCATGGCGGTCGAGTACAGGGTCATGAGCAGGGTGCGGTGATAGAGATTACGGGCGGAGTTGATAAGCCGGGTGACTTCTTCCGGGCTGAGGATGATGGGCAGTCGCCTGGGCGACTTGGGAAAGGGAATGTGTTCGGCAAGAAAATGGCGGCGCAGTGTCTTGATGAACAGGAAGCGTAACGCCGATACATACTGGCTGACGGTGGCCGGAGTCAGCTTCTTGCTCTGAAACAGGTACGCCTGATACTGCCGAATCTGTTCTGGTCCGAGTTTGTCGGGTGGTTGGTGAAAGTGCTCCGCGAACTTAGACACGATCCGGATGTAGGTTTTTGCGGTACGATGGGAGTAATTACGGCGCTGGAGTTCCTCCAGCATCTTTTGGCGTAGTTGGGTCACAGGGACCTCCTTTTCTGCGACCCAACTTACTTCAACCCTCCACAACTGCCAATCCTCGAACACGCGGTAGCGTCCGCCGCGCCAGCGGCTTCGTCCAAATCTCTATAACGCT
>Ga0210406_10004572_pt1 | contig 14750 bp, 18 predicted proteins | sample IncBWC30MmetaG_FD_155454 | JGI IMG/M metagenome (GOLD analysis project Ga0210406, IMG submission 155454) | Forest soil microbial communities from Barre Woods Harvard Forest LTER site, Petersham, Massachusetts, United States - Inc-BW-C-30-M | ecosystem: Environmental > Terrestrial > Soil >... | reverse complement strand
TCCACCGACATGCCGTGATGCTAGCGTGATTGCGACAGTTGAGGCAATCTCACTTTCGGCTAAAGCATTCAGACTTTGGTCGATTCGATCCCTACTTTCGATAGTTTGGTGAGGGAAGGAGGCGACCAAGACATGCCGGGCCGGTCAGTGTCATCCGCGTGCCTCTTGCGTCAAGTGTCATCTGGCAGGTCGCGCAATTGCAGAATGAGGGTCGGCCCGATGTAGATGAAGCGTGGTTTGTGGCCGTGAATTTCATGGCACGGCAATTGCGTGGGCACGACCGGTACCGCATGTCGGGAAAGGACGGAGATGGCGAGAAAAAGAGTAGCGGCGTTGGTTGGTCGATGTTCTTGTTGATGCCGGCGTCGAGAGGGCTTATGGGTCCTTGGAGTTCGGAGAGCTTCCGAGGTTTTGTGGCATGTTCGGAAAGCTCATAATCGGGAAAAACAGCGCCTAGAACATGTCACCGCAGCCGTGTCCCCGTCCTCGCTATTGCCGCACAGATTCCAAGTAATGAAATTGGCGGCGGCTATTTTCAGGAGACCCATCCGGACCGTCTCTTCGAGCAATGTAGCCACTACTGCGAGTTAGTCTCCGACCCCGAACAGATGCCTCGTGTCCTGGAAATCGGCATTCAGACTGCAATCTCGCGCCGCGGCGTTTCGGGAATCGCTCATACAATGAGGTCGACCAGATTCTGGCGAGACAGCGGTCTTTCTTTTGAACGGGCTGCTGTTGGCAGTTGGATTGCAGCTGGAGCAGCGGAAGAGGTGCTTGCAACATAGTGCTGGGGTACCACTGATGGTCCTCGGCGCAGGAGAGGAGGAAACGGAAATGGACGGCAACTACGTTTTTCTTTGTGGAGTGATGTGGTGCAGGTTCGGACAGCAAGAGGCAGGCAAGGAACTGCTAAGAGCTACGAACTCTGTGGATCCGGACATGAAAGCACTGGCCTGGGCTATGTTGGCAAAAGGCGCACGTCGCTTGAGGGATTTGCAAAGACCGACGCCAACCGGTTCTCGCGCGATCCTCGAGGGAAGCCTATGTGGATGAGATCATGCGCCATTTGCAAAGCACTCTTGCGTAAGCACCAATTCTGCGAGTCCGTGCGTTGTCTATGCGGATGGGTTTGGTAGCCCATTGGAGCCTGAAAGCTGAATTGCATTCCGGCCGTGCTAATAGAGACTTATAAGAACAAGAGGTTGTCATGGCAAAGGTAATTGAGTTTTATGTACCGAAGAACTTTCGGAAGCCGTTGCAGGGGTGGGCCCCTGCGTTGCACTGCGGAAAGATCATTGAGTTCTGCTCGCCGACTAAGAAGTCAGCCTAGCTCCAACGAGTGTCTTGTCCGGTTGATCTTGCGGGCGGACAGGCAGGGCCCAGGAGATGAGTGATGTCCCACAACGAAGCAGCCTTGTATCACAGCAACGGGTACAACGCCCAGGCAGCTTGTGAACACTGTGAGGGTATCGTCCTCCACGAGCGCTGGTGTCAGACAATTAATCCAGTTGTTTGCTACGCCTGCAAAATTGTTGTTTCTGCCGACGAATTGGCGATCGGAGATGCGATTATCCTCCACTCGCTAGGCGTTCTGTGGGACCATAGCCACATCTGAACTCAATTCTCTGGCTAGAAATAAACCGATTGTCATGAAGGGTTTCTCGGGTGATTCGAAACCCCGGTCCCTTTCGACTGCGTACTCTCCCAGTTCGCCAGAGAGTCTAGAACTTCCAGAGATGAAATATCCCACTCTCCTCGGGCCCATCCCGGAGATCTCCCTTGTCGATAACCCGGTATTTACCTTCGGCAGCCTTCGCGATTCCGGGGACGGCGGCGAAATCAGGAACAATAGCAAGACGACGCTGGGACGCTGACTGGGTCCCCACGTTCGTGTTCAACACGCTCAACCGGGTTACTGTCGGCTTCGCTCCGTCGTTGTTTTCTACTTCTCACGCGCGCTGCAAGCGCTACGGTTGGGCACTATGTCCGAGGACATGACGCTCCACCGACATGTTCTCAAGCGAATACGTAAAACTTGACGCCACAGCTACAACACACCGGTACGTTCTTCCCTTTCGACAACGGTACTTCGATTGCATACAACGAGAAAGTCTGATGAGGCAGGGCGGTGAGGGTCGGAGTCGGAGGTGATAACGGCCATGAACGATACATTCTCGAGTGCGGAATTGACGGCTTTACGGAACGATCTGATTCACGATGTTCTGATCGACTCGCGCGAGGCTGCCGAACTACTTCAGGTGTTCCTGATGGGACGCGGTTTCGGGGCGTCGCCCGAGGCAGCCCGAGACGCCGTGGGCCGTGTCGAGAGGTCAGGCTGCTCGATCCCCGTGCTGCAAAGGGAGCTGGAGAACCTCGCGTTGGTAATGTGAGCAGCCACCGATAGAAATTAAGGGATCTGCGGGGACCTCAGAACCTAGTCGTTTCCCCGCAAGGTGATGAACACGAATCAGCCGGGCCAACCAGCCCGGCGTTCTTGTTCTGGTAGCTTCTTGTCGTTGAGCTGATCGAAGGGGAACAGAAAAGAGCGAAGCCGCCGGTCAGCCGCCAACGAATAGCAGAGTCGTTGATCTATTGGTAGAACGCTGGATCAAGCTTGATGCGCTGGAGCATGTTCTGAAGGAGACCAATCCACTCGTTCATGAGCTTTTCCTCGGCACGATTGAAAATCTGCAAGCCCAAGAGGCAGCGGAGTGAACCGAGTGCTTACCCAAACCCTCAAATCAATGCCTAGGAACGCTAGCAGTTTTTTGGATCACTGTAATCTCGTGTATCTCCGATCCCTCTCCCCGTTGAGGATCGGAATATCAGGAGGCGAAGAAGCTTCTCAGGCAACCAACGGCGATGACTCCGTTACCTGGGCCGGCAAGCTCAAGTAAAAGATTGCGCCTTGTCGCCCGTTACCCATAGCCCACAACCGGCCACCATGCGACTCCACAATGGAACGGCTGATGGCCAATCCCATCCCGCTGCCTTGAGGTTTGGTGGTGAAAAACGCAGAAAAGATCTGGTCAACCCTCCCAGCCGGCAGTCCCGGCCCCGTGTCGCTGACCGAGAACTGGAGTTGACCGTCCTGCAGTTGCGATTTAACCGTAAGTTCTCCGCCCGAGTCCTTCATGGCCTCAATCCCATTGACCATGAGGTTCATGAACACCTGCTGCAGCTGCACACGATCTGCCATGATTTTGGGTAGTTCGGCGGCAAGTTCCGTGTGCATGGCAACCGAGTGTCGCGTTGCCTCACCTCTCAGCAGCGTGAGCATTTCCTGAATAATTCCGTTGACGTCGACCAACTCACGTTGTGGAGGAGACTTCCTGTAGAACGAACGTATGCGATCGATGATCTCCGCCGCACGATTCCCGTACTTATCGATTCTGGCCGCTGCCACACGGGCCCGATCAAGATTGGGCGGTTCGTGTGCCAGCCATTCAATACAGCTGTTGGCGCTGGTGATGGCGGCGGCGATGGGCTGCTTGATTTCATGTGCCAGGGATGCGGCCATCTCCCCCAACGTGCTCACGCGATTGATATGTGCCAGATCGGCTTCCAGTTCTCGCAGTTTTTCACGCTCTTGCTCGGCAGATTTGAGCTCCGAAATGTCGGTCGAGCTGCCTACGAACCCCTCCAAATCTCCGGCGTCGGAAAGGACAGGATGGCCAACAGTGTGGATCCACTTCACTATTCCATTCGGTAAAAAGATACGGAACTGCTGATCGTAATCGGCTTTTTCCTCGATTGCCCGTTCGCCAACGCCCTTGCATTCAAGGCGATCCTCCGGGTGGATGCGTTCGAGATATTCTTCCCGAGTCGGCGCTTCCTCGGTTGGATCGAAGCCGAAAATGCGGTACCACTCCTCGGAGAGGTGTTCCGTCTTCATCTTCCGATCCGCTAAGCGCCAAGCCCAGCTGCCCGTGTGAGTCAGCTTTTGCGCCTCGGTCAAATGCGCTTGCCGACGCTCCAACTCCTGGGTCAGCAGTTCCTGCTCGGTGACATCGATTGCGGTGCCGAGAAACCCCTTCAGGACTTCGCCTTGAACAACGGGAATTCCGACCCAGCGAATGTAGCGTAGCTCGCCGTCGGAGCGCACAATTCGTTTTTTCACATCGCAACCAGAGCGTTCAGCATGCATTCTTTTTATGGTGTCAGCCATAAAGTCTCGGTCTTGTGGGTGAACGGCGGCCAGATACTCTTCAAGTGTCGGGGCTCCCTTCTGCGGATCCAGGCCGTAAATCTCGAACAACTCCTGAGACCAGTAATCAAAAAAACCAGATGGGTTAAATGCCCAACTTCCCATATGGGCAAGGCGCTGCCCCTCAGCGAGATAAAATTGGTTTTGCTGCAGGGCTTCATCGGCGCGTTTGCGGTCAGTAATGTCCTGGACGGTACCGAACATTTGGCAGGGTCTCCCCGACGAGTCTTTTTTCACATCGCCCTGACTATGTACGGTTCGCAGTTCGCCACTGGGACGGATGATTCGGTGTTCTACGTCCGTGCGCAATCCTCCGCGAAGGGCTTCCTCGGCCACTCGGAACACAAATTCTAAATCTTCGGGGTGGACCATTTTTCGTATAACAGCTATGTCTATGGGATACTCCTGCGGCCGCAGTCCATAGATGCGGTAGGTCTCGTCTGACCAGATCACGCGATTCGACGTCAGGTCCCACTCCCAGTAGCCTACATTTGCAATCCGCTGGGCTTCTTCAAGCTTGGCTTTGCTGTCTTGCAAGTCGTTAGACACCAACTGCAGGGCTTCCTCGGCGCGCTTGCAATCTTCGATGTCGGTTGTGACCCCATACCACTTGACGATGTTTCCATCTTCATCTCGGAGCGGCACTCCGCGGTCCAACTGCCAGCGATATTGCCCATCCGAGCGGCGGGACCGCACCTCACTTTCGTGAGGCTTGCCGGTAGCAACCGCTTCCCTCCATTTACTTGCATGTCGCTCAAGATCGTCAGGGTGAATTAGCCCTTGCCACCCAGATCCTGCCATCTGTTCCGCCGATGACCCCGTGTACTCCACAAATCGCTTGTTAATGTAAGTATTGGAGCCATCGGGCAGAGTAGTCCATACTATCGCCGGAATCGTATCGATCACGTCGCGAAGCTCTTTTTCACTTCGGCGCAGTTCCGAGGTTCGTTCCGCCACCTTAATTTCTAACTCGTCGCGGGCCTTGCGAAGCTCTTGCTCTTGGTCGCGCAACGCTTTTTGGGCGGTCCGCAGCTCATTGATAAGGCGTGCGTTCTGAAATGCCGTAGCGGCGTTATTCGCACCTACGGAGAGCAGTTGCTGATCAATCTGGTCGGGAAAATCGGAGCGATCACATGCCGCCGCAATGAGACCGCGCTCGCTGTTTACTCCAATAGGAATTACAACACCGCAGCAGGATTTCTCGAACCCGCCAACATTGGTCACGATTTCCGTTCGAGAGACTTGACCGAAGCTGACGAAGCGTTGTTGCAGCCATTCGGGAAATCCCTTCCAGCCGTCACCCCGTATCACCTCGACCGCCTGGCACCCTATCGGATCGCACAAACGCACAAAAGCGAAATCCAACTTGAGCGATCCTATCAACAAATCGGCGAGGTCGGCGGCAATGGCAGTCGGCTCTCTCCCCACCCACGCCTCCGGGATGATCGAAAGCGCCAGGAGATCCCTGACTGTGCCGCGCAGACGGAGGATCTCGGCAGATTGATCGATGTTCATTTTGAGCAGCCACTATGCCGCGGCCTTGTAACCTGACCGTCGCTCGCGCATCTCTACGACGAAGCTATGTCGGAAGAGCAGCACCTTATCAACCGCTTGCGCAATTGCTGGTTTTGGCGCACTACGGGTTACGCTACGGTTAAGCTGCTGGATCACTCCACGATGGGCATTGCCTAGGCCTCGGGGACAATTGGTTTGCTGTCTACGAAAGCACCCGACATTTCAAGAGACACGACTAATGAAAATGCCATGGCCCTCCAGACGAAATCCAGCTATAGCTCGCCTGTGAGGAACTGTGCACGGCCGTTACCGAAGCTCCAGTCAGCATCTGAGTTCGTAACGATCGAGACAACGATATCGTTTGGTTCGATGCCGCAAGTCTTCAGTTCCTCAACGAGCTTTGTATACAGGGTCGTTTTCTGCGCCTCGGTTCGTTGTCTGCTTGTGATCCCTATGAAGACAACGTTTTTGGAGCGATCGATGCCGAGTCCGGTGTCCTGAAGGATGAAGTTCGATTCGGAGTGCTCCTGATAGACCTGGTAGCGATCCCGTAGAGGCACTCCAAAGGCGGATAGAACGGCCCGGTGGATTGCGTCAAGAAGTTCCTTAACCTGCTCCTTGCTGCGGCCTTCGTAGGCATCAACTCGAAGAAAAGGCATTGTGTGTTCCCCCTGGTGGGAGTTTCCGAGCTTTGCAGCTGCGCCGTGCCGACCCGAAACTCGACCCTGGCATTCTGCCAATGCTGCCTCGAATGCTCTTCGTTCGCGCTCGGCGAACTCTTTCTTGTCGTCGACCAGAACGCCGGCCCGACATCCCTGTCGTCCAGACGGTTGGTTCGATTTTCGCGGCAGCCATGTCTCGTCGACCGAAAACGCTTCTCCGTCCACACTATCACAGTCCAGCGACCCCGCCTGGCGATGGTACGAGAGAGGTCAGGACGGCAAGTCTCGCGAGCCCTGGAAGACCCTTGGAGTGGCCAGTCGGTTCAAGTCTGATGCGGCACAGCAGGAAGCGGAACGCCTCGGCCTAGGCCGACCGATCGAAGAGGGGCCACGTACTCTGAAGGAACTCGTCGATCACTGGCTGGATACGGAATGCCCAGGGACGGACTGAGGACCCGAACGAACGTCGGGCGTTCTCCACTCGGGACAACTACCGCGGTTATCTCCGGAAGTGGGTCACACCGCGATGGGGGATGAAGCCTTGGACGAAGTAAAGGCCGTGGCCGTAGAGAGTTGGCTGTCGACCTTGAAGAAAGACGATGGCGCACACCTAGCCGATGGTTCGGAAAAGAAGATCAGGGACCTGATGCATCTTCAACGTACGAGCACGCAATCCGCTATGAATGGACGGACCGCAATCCGATTACGTCTGTTCGGCGAAGCGGCGTGCGCCAGGCAACACCCATCCTCCTCAGCGTTGACCAGCTTTCCCAACTTATCTACGGTGAGCTGAAACAACGAGAGAGAGAGTGATGGTGTTGCTAGATTTCGGAACCGGACTGCGGAGAGGCAAACTGAGGGGCGTCCGCTGGGAAGACATCTGCTTCGACCACAAGGTTTTGATCCCAAAGCGCTCAATCGTGAAACAGCGCATCGGCAAGGTCAAAGCGGAAGCTTCGAAAAAGAGCACCTCACTGGAAGATGCGCTGATCGAAGAATTGCTGGCTTGGCGTCAGGAGACCCCTTATGCTCAAGACAGCGACTACGTCTTCGCCTGCGCGAAGATGAGAGGCAAGCAGCCGTACTGGATGAGTCGGATCATGCAGCATCACATCAAGCCAGTCGCCGCAAAAACCGGGATCGAAATTAAGGGATGGCACACCTAACGCCGCTCCTACACGACCCTGCTGCGCCAAAACAACCACAACCCCAAAGTAGTGCAAGGCCTGTTGCGACATGCCTCGTACTCAATAATGATGAATGTCTACGACGAAGCTATGTCGGAAGAGAAGCACAATGCCCGTCGTGGAGTGATCCAGCAGCTTAACCGTAGCGTAACCCGTAGTGCGCCAAAACCAGCAATTGCGCAAGTGATTGATAAGGTTGGCGTCCCCGACGGGATTTGAACCCGTGTTACCGCCGTGAAAGGGTGCTGTCCTGTTGGATCACGTTGTATTTACAAGGCACGGGTCGCTCCGTAAGGCCCTGTAAGGAACCCTTAGAAAGAAATCAATGTGTATCGTCTGTATTACTAACCTTCAAAATGTTTTCCGTTTGCAAAGATTTTTTCATGGCGTCTATGCGGCGACGGCTGTTAGTTGAGCTGTCACAGGCGTGAGTTGGGCAACGGTGGAGCGTGGAGCGCTGAGAAGAGCAACGATCGTCTTGCGGCCGGTGGAAGTTAACTGATAGCGGTGCGTGCCTGTGATCTTGGTGATCAGAGCGTGAGCCCGCAGCAAGCGGAGTTTGCGGCTGACCCAGGCGGAGCGACGGCGAAGCTCCTTTTTGTCGTCGGTAGTGTGGGAAAAGAAGATGGCGCGGAGATCGCGATTGCGGAAGCCATTGATGGCGAATTCACCGTGATTGATGGCTGATAGCAGTGCCCGGTCATCGGCTAAGGGGCGGAGGCCGCGTACCCGGCGGCCGCGCCATTGTCGCGGTTGTTCAAGCCGTTGCAGCAGTTGGTCCAGGGTGGTGGAGTCGTCGACAGCGGCGAAAGCGTCGAGATAGCGGGCTGCGGCTTTGTGGGAGAGCTGGGCCCGGCGGTATAGGTCGGAAATTCCCCGGCGTAGTCGACGCCAAGCACGGGGCCCTTTTCGGTCCCCCTCTTTGCGTCGATAGACGCGGAAGTCGTCGCCGTTATGGACGGTGGTTTCGGCGCCCAGGACGCTGCCCTTGGGGGTATAGGACTTATCGTAGAGCTTTACAGAGTTGCCGTTGACGCTGTGCTTGACACCTACTCCTTCGACCCGGCGTTTGAAGTCACTGACCACTTCTCAGGAGAAGTCCTGGCGTAGCTGGCCGCTCAAGGTAATGCGCTTTCCCAGAAAACGCAGGACATCGGGGCTGGAGAAAGTGGTCATGGCATGGTTGACCCAGCGAGGATAGAAGTGCCGTAGGTCGGCCGCGTGGTGGAAGACGACATCGAGGGCCCACTCGTGCTGGTAAGTTGACCAGTAGTAGGAGATGGGGTGTTTACGGAAGATCTCGGCATGAATGGGATTGAGCTGCCGAGCAAATATGCGCACCCACAAGACGCAGCCCTGTCAGCTCGGCAAGCCATCCCTTGACAGATTATAGTGAAATCACTATATTGGTGTTCACCTATGGGCAATCACGAGAACGCCCGCAGCTATGAATGAGCGGATGGAAAGCACAGACCCTACGCTGTAGAGAGTGATCCTAAATTGATGTTTGCTCAGAAGCAAAGAAGCGATGGCCTGGTCCTTCCAGTCTTGCGCCCAGCTTTCCTCAACTCGAATCTTCACTGCATCCGTGCGAACCGCGCACACGAAAACGCCTCTCTTGCTTATTAAGGAATAATGCCATATCCTTTAATAGCGTAGGGGCTTATTAAAGGAACCCTTCACAACGCGAATGGCCACTGAAAGCAAGTCGAGACTGGGCACTTACGTCACAACAACCGTGACTGGAGAACCAGTGCAGGCGTTCATTCCGCCTCCCCTGCCGCCCAATCCGCCTCTGGAGTTGGGCGCACTGTACCAACATCTTGATCGAGCCAATCAGGCGTTAGGCCGACTCGATGGCCTCACGACCTTGCTGCCGGACACCAAGTTCTTCCTTTATCTGTATATCCGGAAAGAGGCACTTTTGTCATCCCAGATCGAGGGAACACAATCGTCGTTCTCCGACCTTTTGCTTTTTGAGAGTGACGCAGAGCCAGGAGTGCCGATTGATGATGTCAAAGAGGTCTCAAACTACGTTGCCGCGATGCAACATGGGCTACGACGGATCGCAGGCGGCTTCCCTCTCTCGCTCCGGCTGATTCGCGAGATCCACGCCATCCTGTTGCGCGGCGGACGCGGAGTCAATAGAACCCCGGGCGAGTTTCGACGATCACAGAACTGGGTAGGAGGGTCTCGTCCTGGCGACGCTGCGTTTGTCCCGCCTCCGCCAGAGCGATTGATGGAGTGTCTGGACAATTTTGAGCGTTTTCTCCATGACGAGAAACATAAGCTGCCCGTTCTGGTTGAGGCTGGATTGGTCCACGTGCAGTTTGAGACGATTCATCCGTTTCTCGATGGCAACGGAAGACTCGGGCGGCTGCTGATCACGCTTTTACTTTGCTCGAAGGGAGCCCTGCGGGAACCGCTTTTGTACCTCAGCCTATACTTCAAAACAAACCGCGAACAGTACTACAACCTACTTCAACGTGTCCGGACAGATGGCTCTTGGGAAGAATGGCTAGCGTTCTTTCTCGAAGGGACGCAGATTACGGCCCGCTCTGCAGCTGAAACTGCAAAACAGATTCTGACACTTTTCGCTAAAGACCGAGACCGAATCCAGACAATCGGGCGCGCCGCGTCTTCCGCATTACGCGTTCATGAATACATGCAGAAGAAACCACTTGCCGGCATCGGTGCTCTGGCCGATACGCTCAAACTATCCATTCCCACGGTGACGGTGGCCCTGAACCACTTGGTTCGTCTCGGCATTACCAAGGAAGTCACCGGGAAGCGCCGAGCCCGCCTCTTCGGGTACTCGCGCTACCTGAAAATCCTGAGTGAAGGAACAGAACCCATTCCACAGTAGCCGGGGATGCTTGTCACCTACTGACTAGCTTATATCGTGGACACTTCCTCTCACCAATTCGAACAGGTCTGGGACACGAAGCGAACAGAGTCGAACCCTGTTCGACGGCGTGCAACGTGCCCCCTTCAATCCAATCCCGGAGCAGCTTGGCGCTAGGATTCTTGGGAGCGATCTCCGAACTCTTCAGTCCCGCGATTCCTGCCACGAGGACGGATGTATCGACGACGCCTCTAGGCCGGTTTCTTCTTTGAGCGGGCAACGACGGTAATCTCCGGTAGCTTCTTTCGTCCCGAGCGGTACTCTCGAACGGTTTTTAGAATCTCTTCTTCAGAGATGTCGCCAAGATCCGCGGCAGCCTTCTGGACACTCCGCAAGAAATCCTTCTTCCATCCAGCTCTCTTGCGGCCCTTGGGAAGGTCTTTGTAAGCCGAGGCCAGCGGAATCTGGTCTTCCAGTTCCCGGACCAAAGAACCAACCGGAATCTTGATCTCTACGGCAATGGTGCCGTTAAGCGGACGAGAGCGAAGGCGGATATCCCCCAAATTGCCCATTTTGGCTTTGCCAAGATTCCTCGAAAACGCCGCTGTGAATCTGGTCAGGAGATCACTCGAACTGCCGAGGGTTTCCTTGAGATAAAAAGCCACTTTCGCTTCCAACAGGAGATTCGTGTCAAACCAGCACACACTGTTGCGGCGTGCAGGACGGATGACCCCGAGCTGTACCAGGTTTTGAAGATCCTTTGGCGACACTCCAAGTACGGCGCTGGCCTGCTTGAGTTTGAATGTAAGACTTTGCATTTTGATTAACCATCTAAATATTAGACGGATATTAGGTAAAAAGCAAGCGTTGTTTAAGGAGGGCCGACCCGGGTTGTTGTGGACTGGATCGCCCGCCGAGTTCGCCAAAAATGGCTCACTGATTTGTAGGAGGACTGTGCAGCTATGTCCGGCAAAAAATTCCAAAGAGAGCTTCAATCCGCGCAAGTGGAATGTGACCGTTTACGGGAGGAAAACAACCGCCTACGGAAGCTTCTGTCTGAGCACGATATCCCAATTCCTGCAATCCAGACTCAGGGGCCTACGCTGGTCCAAAGCTGTGCGCACCCACAAGACGCAGCCCTGTCAGCTCGGCAAGCCATCCCTTGAGAGATTATAGTGAACTCACTATATTGGTGTTCACCCATGGCCGATGAACAGCCTTTGAGGCCGGTGATCTGGGTTGGAACGAGCCGCAAAGATTTGCGAGAGTTCCCCGAACCCGTGCAGGATCACATGGGCTATGCCTTGTACGTTGCCCAGCGCGGCGGCAAGCACCGCGACGCGAAGGCGCTGAGCGGCTTTGACGGGGCCGGGGTCGTAGAAAGTGGTCAAGGATTACCGCGGCGACACGTTCCGCTCCGTTTACACCCTGCGATATGCCGGGACGGTCTATGTGCTTCACGCCTTCCAGAAGAAATCGAAGACCGGATGGGAAACGCCGCGCCGGGACATGGAGTTGATTAGGCGACGGCTGCGCGAGGCTGAGCAGATTGCAAAGGAGATGAAGCGATGAGCAAAAAAAAGGAATACGAAATCGGAAGCCGCAACGTGTTCAAGGATATCAGTGTGCCGAATGCGGAAGAGCATTTGGTCAAGGCACAGCTCGTATTCAAGATCGCCACGATCATGAAGGATCGCGGCCTGAAACAGGTCGAGGCTGCCGATTTGTTCGGCATCCGTCAGCCCGATGTATCCAAGATGCTGCGCGGTGAATTCAGGCAGTTTTCTGTTGAGCGCCTCTTGCGCTTTCTGGTGGCCCTCGATCAAGATGTACAGATCGTAGTCAAGCCGCACCATGACAGTAACAACGTTGCTGCGCTGCAAGTCTTCTGAACGGCCTGGCGGCGTGCGTCTCGCGACCCGCACGTGCGATTCCCGTACATTCTCCGCCTTATCGTACGAGCGCTTTACAAGGCACGGGTCGCTCCGTAAGGCTCTGTAAGGAACCCTTAGAAAGAAATCAATGTGTATCGTCTGTGTATTGCGGCGTGCCTTTCCCAAAGATGAGCCAGCTCTTGGGTCCCACGCAACGACTCGGATGTGTGATCGCGCGCGATCTGAATGACGAAAGTTGACTAGCGAATTCCGGCTGCTGAGGTCAAGCAGCTTGGCTCTGTACTGTTGAATCCGGCTTTGACAAAGTCATCAATGCCGCTCGCGGGTGAGGTCGCTGGACCCTCGGCCATAGGGATGTACATCCGAAGCAGCGTCTAATTTTAATCCTAGCCAACTTTTCATCGCACAGAAACAAGATTCATCAGCGAGATTAGCATTGAATACTTGACACTTCCGAGTTGGAGTGCGACACAGCGGTCGCACACCGCCTTGAACGAATCAGCCAGATGTCATGAATGGACTCTTCTCTCGTTTGTGTTCTGGCACTTGCTCCCGCTATCCACTTCCCCCACTTTGAGCGTCTTGTCCCAGGATCCGTCGCCTTTACCTACGATTAGCTGACGACACAGAAGCTGCACTCGTACGACACATTTCAGGGCGGGGTTTGCGCTTCGGTTGTTACCGTCTGATGCGGTCAACGCCTTCCCATCTACGTTGTTGCTTTACTGTGATTGTGAATCTGATTTCTCCTCGGATGACGCCTGGAATCCCGTTCCTGTGCCGGGCACTTGCACGGCTTCGGCTGCAACTGGCAGGGCGAAATGAAATGCCGCACCCCGTCCGTCGTTTGCTGTGGCCCACAAACGGCCGCCATGCGACTCGACGATGGAGCGGCTGATCGCCAGACCCATTCCGCTCCCCTGTGGTTTGGTCGTAAAGAATGCATTGAAAATCTGGTCCGCCTGTTCGGCCGGCAGGCCTACGCCGGTGTCGCTCACCGAGATCAGCACTCCGCCGTCCTGGGCCACTTGTGTCTTCACGGTAAGAACTCCGCCGGTCTCCTTCATCGCCTCGATGCCGTTGAGCATGAGGTTCATCAAGACCTGCTGGACTTGCACCCGGTCGGCCGTGATCTTCGGCAGGTCGGCGGCAAGATCTGTTCGCATCGAAACCGCGTGCAGGTTGGCCTCGCCCCGCAACAGCCCGACCAGCTCGCTAACCAGCTCATTCAGGTTGACCAGCTCACGTTTGGGAGGAGACTTCTTGTACAACGACCGCAAGCGGTCGATAATCTCGCTGGCACGGGTCCCATACTTATCGATTCTGGCCGCTGCCGCACGGGCTCGATCAAGATTGGGCGGCTCGTGCGCCAGCCATTCAATGCAGCTGTTGGCGCTGGTGATGGCCGCCGCGATGGGCTGCTTCAGCTCGTGAGAGAGCGAGGCCGACAACTCTCCCATGGTGCTCACGCGATTCATATGTGCGAGATCGGTCCGTAGTTGCTCGCGATCCTGTTCCGCCCGCTTGCGATCTTCGATGTCGGTCTTGGTCCCGTACCACCTGACGATCTTGCTTCCCCCATCCCGCAGCGGCACGGCGCGCACCAGAAACCACCTATATTCCCCATCCGCCCGGCGGTAGCGCGCCTCACTTTCGAAAGGCTCACCGCTCGCCACCGAGGCCCGCCACTTCTCCGCATGACGTTTCAGGTCGTTGGGGTGAACGGCTGCTTCCCAGCCTGAGCCAGCTCCCTTCTCGAGCGACAGACCCGTATATTCCTCCCAATGATGATTGGAGAAGTCCACCCAGCCATCCGGCAGGGCGCTCCACGCAATCGCCGGAATGGTTTCGACCACATCCCGAAGCTTCTTTTCCTGTCGGCGCAGTTGCCGAACGCGGAATCGATAAGCCCCATAAACCAGCGCCAGAAACGCCAGCACGCACAGTGCGCGAAACCAGTTCGTCTGCCAGTAGGCCGGCGCAATCGCGAAGTCCAGCGACGCGCCTTGCTCGTTCCACACGCCGCTGTTGTTGCAGGCGATCACGCGGAAGCGATAATTTCGCGGCGACAGGTTCGTGTAGTGCACGCGGCGATCATTGGCCAGCTCTCTCCAGTCCATGTCCTGCCCTTCAAGCTTGACTCGGAAGCGCACCTTCTCCGGCGCGACGAAGCTCAGAGCCGTGTAGTCGATGGTCACATCGCGAGCGCGTGCAGGCAGCTGCAAGCCGCTCGATACATCGTAAGTTTTGCCATCGGCGGTGACTTGCTCGATGTGTACCGGCGGCGGAAGTTTGTTGAATGCAAGGTGACGCGGATCGATGACGCTAACGCCGTCTAGAGGCAAAAACCACAACCTGCCATCCGCAGACTTGGCGACACGCGGAGTGGTGCCGGGGATGAACGAATGGCTCCTAACTCCATCCGAACTGTCGAAAATC
>Ga0210406_10004571_pt1 | contig 14750 bp, 8 predicted proteins | sample IncBWC30MmetaG_FD_155454 | JGI IMG/M metagenome (GOLD analysis project Ga0210406, IMG submission 155454) | Forest soil microbial communities from Barre Woods Harvard Forest LTER site, Petersham, Massachusetts, United States - Inc-BW-C-30-M | ecosystem: Environmental > Terrestrial > Soil >... | reverse complement strand
CCCCCTTCACGATGCAGTTGGAATACCGCGACGCGAACGTGATCGACTTCGGAAACGAAATCAATCTCGGTGATCTGAATATCTCACAGACCGAAATCGACAACGGCGTCAGTCTTGTCCTGCCTACATCCCGCGACGTGCGCATCACTCTACTGCCGGTCTGCTCGGACAAGGCGGACAAACCCGAGTATTTCGGATTTGCGAAAACGCTCTTTGCTGGAGCAATCGAGCGGACCGGTGAGCCGGTGCAGTTCTTCGTTCGGCAGGATGCCGTCGAGGAGCAGAAGTTCTTCCGCAAGGATCTTGAGTCACGGCAATTGCAAGGCTTGTATCTGCAGCCTGACCCGCCGCAGATCAACAATCCTTTGACACTGCTCGCTTTCACGGTGGAAGGCAAAGAACTGGAGCAGAGCACGTTGATGCAACGCCTGGCGACCCAGCTCAGCTTGGATTTCAAAGGCTTGAGCTTGCTGGGAAAGCTGGGAGAACGCACGCAGTTCGGCTGCAGCAGTCGCATTCGAAACACTCTCGCTCCGGACAACTCCTCTCTCACGTTCGCCACGCAAGGCGATCTTGTCAATCACTGGCTGTGCGCGCTTTCGTTTGAGATTGACCGAGACTGGACCTGGGATGGTTTGAGCCAGACGGGCATCGAAATTCATCGCAAGAAACAGTTCACCGGGGAAGCTGCGACTATCGAAGACGACGTTGTAGGCTGTGTGCAGTTCAAAAAAACCGCGAGCCGCTTGGCCACCACTCAGCCCGACCGCAGCCATACCCGAGTCCTGTTTCTTGACGCCGTAGAACCCAAGAAAAATCTGGATGCCCCCGCGACGCTCGCGCATCCATTTCCCAATACCATCGACCTCGAGTACACCTTGGTCCCGATGTTCATACCCAGCGTCGCGCCCGCTTCGTCGGTCAATGAAACTACGACCCGCGACCTTCAGCTGCCGGTAACCACTATCCCCTCGCAGGTACTAAAGGTCGTCGCCGCCGGCATCGCGCTTTCACCCTATCAGCATGATGAAACGTATGCGGAAACAGCGGTGCGGCAGCGATCGTTGTGGCTCGAGTTCGAAGAACCCGTGCAGGACCCCAATGATACCGTCTTTGCGCGCGTACTCGGGTACGCACCGGATCCGCTGCTGAGTTTTCCCAATCCCGATCAACTGTTGGTCCGGCAGGATGATCCTCCTTTGGCAATTGACCCCGAACTCATCCGCGTCATTACCAAAGATCATGGCAACGACAATGCTGGTATCGACGCTATGCAGCCGATGAAGCCTGAATCGTCCAATCCACAGGAGCCCCTGCTACAGATTTCTCCTGTCCACTATTTGCTTCCGCTGCCTCCTGGGTTGCACAATGAGTCCGCCGAGCTGTTTGGATTCTTTGTCTATGAATTGCGCGTGGGACACACCGACAAAATCTGGTCGACCGCTCGAGGCCGCTTTGGTCATCCCACCCGCGTGAATGGCGTTCAGCATCCGGCTCCGCCGCTCAAGTGCCTGGTGGACCGCACCCCTGATGGTATTTCTGTCACCGCTCAATACGCGCTCGCGCTTTTCAACGGGAGAAACGTGACCAGCAAGCCTCCGAAAACCGAGATATGGTGCATGCTCTACGCCCAAGTGAAACAGGCCGACGCAGCCCAAAACCGCAACATTCTCTTGTCAGAAGCCCGGGCGCAGTTTGTCGAGTCCGAACAGTTCAACCTGGCGACGTTCCTTGCCGAACGATCGAGCCTCCCTGACAAGTTTGCAAACAGCTTCGATGTGAATCTCGATGCCCCAGCCACGGGAGTCGCTGGTTGGTCGGGGGGCGACATCCAGCAGCTATTGGATCAATTCAACTTGGCTCGCACCACCGGCTTAAGCGTGCTCGCGGTCGAGATGATGCCGAGATACGATCAGTACATTCTTTTTGGGCAAGTGCCGGATACCTCCGTCCGCCCGCTGTCACGACAGTTGGGCCAATACCGGATTCTGCGAACATCGCCCTTGGTAGCTGCGCCGGAGATCTGCTGAGGTGACTGTGCTCCAGACGTTTCGATCGGTGCTTCCCATCGGATCATTGGAGCGTGTACAGCTGACCCATGCAAATAGCGCCACGATTCAGATAGCAGCCTGCGGCATGCTCTTGTGCTGCTGAGCGAAAGGCCTCCGCGCCATTCTCCTTGTGAACATCCAGCCGTTGCGTCTGGTCGTCCCCGCTATCCTTCACGGACTTCACTCATGCACGGTAGCGAGTTTGTTAAAGCGATCGCAGAACTCTGGCCACAAGGCTACTGCTGGAAGTTGATCGCAATCTCGTCCGCATCGCGTCGGTTCCAAGCCTTTGGTGAGGCCACGCCAGGTTTGCCTTTGGGCTTGGTGAAGATCTCAGGCGTATAGCCGAATTTCTCCACTTCCTCAACAATGCCCCACTTGAGTTCGTTCACGTTTGGAGGCAGCCAAGGATCCGCAGGCAAGCTAACGTATATGCGGCGGGTTATTGACACCGGATCTCCCATTGATTAGGAAGGGTCGTACCGCGCATTGCTTCAAAGAACCTGTTCGCGACTTTCGGCGAGATTGAGTGAGGAGAGCGATGCCAAGAGCTTGCCTCGACGGTTGAAGAGGACAGTCAAGGCGCCGTGATTTCGCAGGCTCTGCCTCCGGAACCGCATATGATCGCGGTGTTAAAGGCGGTCCTAGGTTCCCGTTTCGTGATGCGCACGTTCAGCGGTATCGCCATGGATACGCGTCTTATAATAGTACGACGGGGGTCGGTGCGCTGCTCACGGATATGGAAAAACGTGGATTGGTGCAAGTCGTGCAGCGGCGCCGGGGAGTGCGGGCGGTCATCACCGCACAGGGCAGAGAAGCCCTCGTAAAGGCATCATCGTAAAGGTCGCGAACACTTTCAAGATTTCCGTAAGACAGCTGTTCAAGTAGTCCGAGGGGTTTGGGAGCGGTCCCTCTCATCCTTTGAAGACTACTACCCACCTCATAAATCAAATCCACAATCTGGAATGTCGAGGAAGCACAGCTGTGTTTTACTTTTCCTTCCGCGCTTGCTCCTTCGCCTTCGCTTCGGCAGGAGCAATCACCCGGTCGTCGAGGTGAGTGATCAGGAGTTCGTTGGACGTGTATTGGTACGGCTCCAGCACCCAGTGGTATCTCATCTTGAGATCGACGAACATCGCGTACTCCCGCTGTCCTTCGAGGAGAATCGGCTGGACGGGAACGACGGTGCCTGGGACGACCATCGCCAGCTCGTGCGGGACACTGCTTGAGTCGGTCAGATCGGCGATGATGAACCGGGCCATGTTGGCCAGCGTAGAGATTGTCCCTGTGAGGTCCTTGCTGGCAGGCTTTTCAAAATCAAACAGAACCGGCAAGTAGTTACGCTTGCGGAGTTCTTCTCGTATCGCGTCCAAGACGGTCTTTCGCTCTGTTGTGAATCGGCCAAGAATGAGCACGACTTTGGAGGTGATCGTGTCGATCACCCTTCGGACGTGTTCGTTGTTAAGAAGGAGGTAAATGAACTGCGCGACTTCGAGGTCGTCCACCGTGATCGTGGGTTGCCCTTCCGGAGTGATAACGAGGTTTTGCTGCATCGAGTCCCTGAGGCGCAGATCCCAGGCAGAAATCCCGTAAACTCTCGCACCATTGAGGTCTACCTTCTCGAGGTTCGTGCCAACTAAACGAGCACCTTCGAAGTTGGCTCTGCGGCAGATTGCCATACTCAGATTTGTGCTGGTGAGGTCGGTATTACGGAGATCTGTTTCGCTTAGATCTGCACCGCCGAGGTTCGCGCCGTGAAGGTATGCCCCCCAAGCGTTCGCCCGACTGAGGTTCGCGTGACCGAGATCTGCCCCGCGAAAATCGGCCTCACGGAGATCCGCCCCGCTGAGGTCGGCCATCTGAAGGCAGGTCTCCCAAAGATTTGCTCTGCTGAGGCATGCGTCGCCGAGGTCTGCCTCACGGAGATCCGCCCCACGGAGGTCCGCCTTGTAGAGAGGTGCCTCACGGAGGTCCGGGTTCACTATTTCAGAATGTTCTGCCCTCCACCGATTCCACATCTCGACTCCTTCCTTGAGCTTCGCGAGATGTTCAGGATTCGCCATGATGCCTACCCATAGACCTTGGGAAGATTCCACGGCTAGGGATTGTAGCAAACAGATTATCTCCAACTTGCATGCGGTGCGAGGTCAGCGTGTCCGGGTGCTCCTTGCCCAGCACGCGCGTCATCATCTCCAGCGCCCGCTCCTGAAGCCGCCGCGCCCTGTCAGAATGCCCGGGCCGTTTCGACTGCGGCTTGGAATGGCACCCTCTATGGCAGCTTACTGCTGGCGCCCGAGATGCAGTAGCAGACATCAGTTGCGGGCCCGATGTCCGGTTCGAGGAAGTGTGATTCCGCTGAATGCTGGTCGACACCCCATCTCCCAAAAAGCCGATTGGCCCCACGATTTTCGGTCTGTCATAAAAATGTCATACTAATTGTGACAAATGGCGCCAAAACGCCTGCTTAAGGCTGATGAAAAAGGAGTAAGTAGTTTGTCACCATTGATCACAAGTTGCTGATTTTCCCTCGTTTTACGGGGTCGCTCCGGCAAGTTCTGATTAAAGTGGACAACTGACTTCTAAGCAGGATGTCGTGGGTTCGAGTCCCACCGGGCGCGCCACTTCATTTCTTTTCAATAATTTGCGCGAGAATGCGATCCCACCCGACCGTCTGCTTTTTTGACAGATGGTCCGGGATGGCGAGACTATAGCTTTTTTTCCACTTTCTTCTATCGTTCCAATTGCTTACGTGAACCGCACTCAATTGTGCACGCGGCGAGAATCACACGCTGTCATAGAAATGCGTAATACACGCAGAGCACGCCAAGAGCGCGCTCGGGAAGTCCTATTCGTTCAAACTAACCCTTCGCGAATGCACGTAGCGTGCCCGAGTGGCTGGTGATCCGGCCCAAACTTCCCACAACCCCGTTTCTGGCCAACTTCCGAGTAGACGATCATTCGGGAGTTGAGTCGTCGCAAGATGTACGATTTCAACTATTTTACTCAGATAGAGGGCTAAGTGAACAGTCCCTCAAAATCAGATATCGAGTCCGATATTCGTGGGATTGTTGCCGTGCGGGAAGCTTGGATTAAGGGCGCAAAAGCAAGGGACGTTAACGGTCTGACGGATATTGTGACCGACGATGTGGTAGTTGTCCGTCCATGGTTTCGAAACGCCGGATGACCCAACACCTCAATCCTCCAACCAAGCCCCACGATGAGACAACTAAACCAGACAGCTCGAACAGCGATCCTCGCCGGAACCGGGGTATGATTCAACAGTGCTGCGACTGATCTCTCATAGCTGGCGCTCATGGAAAAACGCAAAGGGCGTCGCCGTACTATCCATCCTCGCCCTTGCGATTGGCATTGGCTCTGCCACCGCAATTTTCACCGTCGTTAACGGTGTACTGCTCAAGCCCTTACCCTACAACTATTCCGATCGCTGGGTTGCTCTTTTTGGCGGCAGTACTCTCGGCAGCGAAGCCGACCGATATTCAGCCCTGTCCATCGCGGATCTGATCGATTATCAACAGCGCAGTCACAGCTTCGATATCTTCGGCTACTACAACATCACCTCCGACTTTAATCTCTCTTGGCCCGGCCTCGTCGAGCACGTGAACGGCGCTGAGATCACGCCTTCCCTTCTCAATAACGTCGGCGCGAACCCAGTTCTGGGCCATCTGTTTCAGGAGTCCGACGGCCCATGTAGCTATGCTATCGGAGCGGCTTTGGAAGCGCCTCGGGTCTGGCAGCGCCGTGATCGGAGCCTCGGTCACGCTAAACGGCCAGTCGTTCGCCGTTGCCGGAGTGATGCCGGCCTGGTTTCAACTTCCCATCGTTAGCGTCTCAACCGCGAACATCCACAACGACGTGTGGATCCCCGTGAATCCCCCAACCGATCCCGCACAGCGGCGCGACTCCGCCTACTACGCGGGCTACGCGCGCCTCAAACCCGGCGTGACCATCGTACAGGCCCGCGATGATGCGCAACGCGTGGCCGTCGAAATTGTCAAAGAAAGTCCCGGCCGTAGCGTCACTTACACGGCGACACTGTTTGGTCTTCAGGAGTTCGTGGCCAAAGAGATTCGCCCGTACCTGCTGCTGTTTCTCGGCGCGGCGGCCTTGCTCCTCCTGGCGACTTGCGCGAACGTCGCCGGCCTTTTGGTTGCGCGTTCAGTCGGCCGCGCTCATGAAATCGCCGTTCGAATCGCCCTCGGAGCAAGCAAAACCGATCTGGCACTGCAGTTCATTCTCGAAGGCTGCGTCATTTCGATTGCCGCGGGCGCACTCGGTCTGGTCGCCAGCGTCGGCCTGACGCGCCTGATCGTGTCTCTCGCCAGTCAGTACATCCCGCGAGCCGATGAAGTCTCAACCGACGGTATGGTGGTCCTCTTCGTCGCCGGCGTGGCCTGCCTCACGGCGGTGCTGCCGGCGATTCCGCCGCTCTGGCAGGCTCTTCGTACGCAGCCCCACGAAGTGCTCGGCAACGGCGTCCGTGCTTCGGCTGGGGCACGCGGGCGCAGGCTCTCGCGATCCCTCGTGGTCGGGGAAGTGGCCTTAGCGTTCCTCATGCTTTGCGTGAGCGGCCTTCTTATTTCTGAACTCGAGAAGTTGCGCCACACCTCGCCGGGTTTTGACGCCAGCCATCTGCTCACCTTTCAACTCAATGCCACCGGCGAAAAATATTCCTCCACGAAAGAATTGCTGGCCCACCAGGACCAGCTGTTAACAGCCCTGGAGGTCCTTCCCGGCGTGCGCAGCGCGGCGCTCGCCAACCAGTTGCCTCTCGATGGTTGCTGTTTTTCAACATCGCTCCATCCTGAAGGACAGTTCCAAAAAGAGGAGTTCGCAGGATCGGTAAGCATCGTCATTGTCAGCCCCGGTTATTTCAAAACGATGGGCATTCGGCTCTTGAAGGGCCGCCTGCTCACCCAGGAAGACACCAACGACAGTCCCGTCCCCATCGTCATTGATGAAGCTGCTGCAAAGCGTTATTGGCCGAAGCAAGACGCCGTCGGCGCGTTTGCTCGCCAGGGCGGCATTGACGGAACGCGCGCGCAGGTCGTCGGAGTTGTAGGCGACGTGCGGAACCAGGGTTTAGGAGACGCCACAATCCCTGAAGTATATGTCCTCAATGCCCAGGTGCCCGTGGCCCAGATGCAGTTCATCGTGCGCTCAGATTTGCCGCCGGCTAGCATCGTTCCGGCAGTTCGTCTCGCCGTCCAAACAGTGGATCCTGAGCGTGCCATCTACGCCGTCCGCACCATGGACCGCGTGGCAGGCGATTCCCTCACACCGCAACGGCTCGACTCCATCGTCACTACGTTTTTTGCGCTGGCGGCGTTTTTGATGGCCTCGCTAGGCATCTACGGAGTCATGTCTTACTCGGTGCGTGAACGAACCGTCGAAATGGGCACGCGTATGGCTCTGGGCGCGGTCCGCGGCGATCTCCTGAGCCTCGTCGTGGGAGACGGCTTCAAGATGGCTGCTCAAGGCATGTTGATCGGCATTCCCGCGGCGTTCGGCGTAACCTGGCTCCTCCTCCGCTTCCTCCATCTTCATGAGATCAGCGTGTTGCCCTACGCGTCCTCTGCCGGCTTGGTCGGCAGCGTCGCCACCTTCGCGTCTGTCTTTCCCGCGTGGCGTGCGACCTTGGTTTCACCCATGGTGGCCATTCGCAATGAATCGGAGTCCCTCTGGGCTGTTGGGTGGCGTAGCGTTGAACAAATCGCCGAGCCGGAGCACGTCCAAAACGAGGTGTCTCCGTCTGCTTCGACGCTAACCGCCGGACTGGTCGACGCCAGCCGCCGTGCCGATTCTTTTTCCGAAGCTCTTGCCATCGCGCTGTCTGGTCTGCGCGAAAATTTACGCACAGAATCGGCAATGCTGTTTGAGCGCGGAAAGGCCAACGACTCCGTCTATCGCTGCCGCGCAGCAAGCCCAGCCGGTTCTTCGGGAGCCACCCTTCCTGCCGATGGCATCCTTGCCGCACGCCTCAACTTCCACAGCTCTCCTCTCGGCTTTGCTTCCGACGAAATGGATACCGTGCTCCGCTGGGCTCTTGAGCGCAAGCCGCAGCACACAGCAGAGATCGAATATCTGAAAGAAATCGCCCTCCGCCTCGCCGTGCCTCTTCGTGCCAAAGACGAAATCAGCGGAATCCTGCTCCTCGGCCCTCCGCTTGGGCGGAATCAATACAGCTCGACGGACAAAGACGTGATGCAAGTCTACGCCCAGCAACTTGCGCTGATGATCGAGAACGCTCGTCTGACGGAACGCGCGCTTGAGCATGAAAAGATTCGACAGGACGTGGCCTTGGCAGCGGAAGTGCAAGACCGGCTCCTGCCTCAGAAATCCATCGAAACCGAAGCCGTCACCGTCGCGGCGTTCACTCTGCCTGCCCGTGGCATTGGTGGCGACTGCTATGACTTTCTCGACCTCGCCGATAACGGCGTCGGAATCGCGCTCGCGGATGTGGCCGGCAAAGGGATCGCAGCCGCGCTGATTATGGCCGCCGTTCAAGCTTCTTTGCGGATCATTGTCGCCGAAGGCCTCATCACGCCCGCTCAGATCGCCGCGAAATTGAATAGCTTTCTGCATCGCTCCACTCGTTCCGAGAGCTACGCCACCTTCTTTTACGCACAGTTCGACGCCAAAGCGCGGCAGCTGCATTACGTGAATGCCGGCCACAACCCGCCCTTTTTCGTGCACTCCTCGGCCTCCTCACCGGACGTCATCGAAGAGCTCAAGGACGGCGGCACCATCGTTGGCATGTTCCCGGATTGCGAATATCAGGAGCAGCGCATCGATATTCGTCCGGGCGACTTGCTGCTCGCCTTCACCGATGGCGTGACCGACGCGATGAACCCTAACCAAGAAGCCTTCGGCGAGGAACGCCTCAAGGCCCTCGTCCGTCAGATCGCACACCTGTCGGTCGCGCAAATCATTTCCCGTACTTCTCAGGAACTGCGCGCCTGGATGCGCGACGCTCCACAGTTCGATGATCTGACCTTTATCGTTGCGAAAATTAAGGAATAAGACTGACTTTCGCTAGACCACGGAGAGCACCGCACAACGACGGTTGCGCCCGGTCCGGCGAGAAGCACCAGAGATCTGATAACCTCCGGCTAGTAGACACCCCTCCGATGAGCCCGTTTACCGGGACCTGAACGTTGATTTGTTACTTCAGGATGGCTTCCGAGTTGCCGACAAGCGGTCACGGACGATCCGGGTTATAAAAGACTGCGGCGTTAGTAAGGGTCCTACGCAAGCACAGATCGAGAAGGCAGAAGGTGGAGCGACGATGAGAACGGACTTGCTGCGATTCAACGGCGCTGTCGAGCGGGATCCCGCTATCGATGCTTGGATGAAAGAGCATGCAGGTGGACTGGGAGCCATTGCTCATCAGTGGTTTGAGGTGATGCGAAAATGCGGGGACGAAGTCCGAGAGCTTTTGCATGACGGCTGTCCGGTTGCATGTTTGGGAGATGCGCCCTTTGGCTACGTCAATGTATTCACTTCGCATGTAAACGTGGGGTTCTTTCACGGCGCAGCGCTGCCGGATCCGGCCCGCTTGTTGCAAGGCACTGGCAATTTCATGCGCCATGTGAAGCTGAGACCAGGAACGGCCACAAACGCCGCAGCGCTAAGCACGCTCATCGATGCCGCGTACTCGGATATAAAGGCGCGCGTCGAAAACGGCTAGCTCAGAGAAACGCCTTGGGAGGCCGACGCGGATGTGAACGGCCAGAATAGTAACGATATGTCCCCTGGTGTTTGCTGATCGTGGGCGGATAACGGCTAACCGGAAGTTATTTGCGGGCCAGAAGTCCCGATCTTAGGAAGTGTGATTCCGCTGAATGCTGCTCGCACTCCGATCGATATCTTGATGGGCCCCGCGATTTTCTCTGTCATAAAAATGTAATACTAATTGTGACAAATCGTAGCAAAACGCCCGCTTAACGGTGATGAAAAAGGAGTAAGTAGCTTGTCACCGTTCATCACAAGTTGCTGATTTTCCCTCGCTTTACGCTCGCTCCGGCAAGTTCTGATTAAAGTGGACAACTGACTTCATTACTTACAGACTGCCATCTCTTCTTCTTCTTCGGCGGCAGGCTGACTGTCATAAGAATGTAATTCCTTGCGTCTGCCGTAGACCTTCTCATTCGCCTTCCAAGGTAATTTATCAGAGACAGCAACCGGATTAAAAAGGGAGGTAGGAGACCGCAACTCATGGCCTCTTCTATGGGTTCAACCCGTCGGGACCAAAATGTTTGCATTTGTTAACGATTGCGGCAAGGATACGGTCCGTGTGTCGAAATGCCTGATAATTCCATCTGTCTGAAGACCGGTTCTGACCTGGGGGTAAAGAGGCTGCGATGCCCGGTATTGCACCTGGTCTGAAGCGTTTACAGTCGCTCGCGGCCCTCGCCGCAGGCGTGTTTTGTCTTTCGCTGGCCGCGACAGTGGCGCTCGGTCAGAAACCGGACGTGGGTCGCATTGTCGGCCACATTGATGGCATTGCCGTTGACACTCGCGGTGCGCACATCAAAGGCTGGGCCTGCCAACAGGGCCGTCCTGAGTCCATCACCGTTCACATTTACGCCAACGCTGGGGTTTACGAGAAGTCCAAGGGAATCTTTGCGCTGGCCGGCAAAGCCGATCTCGACGAAGAACCCGCGGTGGACGCGGCCTGCAAGGACACGCAAGGCCGCAAGCATCGTTTCGATATTCCATTGCCCGGCGCGATTCTGGGCAAACTTCATGGAGCGCCGCTCTTCGTACACGGTATTCGCGTCGTAGGCAGTGTCGAGAACGCCGCGATCGGGGGATCGGGAACAGTAAAGTTTCCAGATGCGCAGCCGGTCAGGAGCGTGCCCGCATCCTATCCGCGTCTGGCTGGCCGCTATGTAACCCTCGACGCGCATCCGCACGTCTTCGACACGCGTGAGGAGTTGCAAGACATCGCGCGGCGCGCCAATTCACCAGCATCGTTTACCTCCAGTCGGTTCTCTGCACTGGCTGACCGCGTGCGGCGAGATATTGCCGCGCATGTTGATTGGCAGGCGACCTACTCCGGTTGCGATCTCGAAATTTATTTGCGCGGCTTTTCCTACGAACAGAAGCCCGCCTACGGCAACGACCGCTCCGACGAGGAATTGCAGGCAGCGATGCACGGGAATTCCGGCCTCGCCCCGCCGCACGGAGCGGCCATTGTCGCAGCACGCGCGGCTCTCTATGCCGCGCTCGTTCAGGCCGGTGCCGTGCCGCCTCTTGGAGCGGCTCCGGCCGCCGACGCAGCGGCGTTTGCCAAGCGCATTCTGCTGGCTTGGGCCGACCATGGATTTCGCGACGAATCAGGCGCCTTCCGCGGCACTGAGGGAAAATATTGCGACCTAAATCCCGACGGCAATCCCCACGTCACGCAATTCGGCACTTTTGTCGGCGCGCTCACGCTTTCGCGCGGAGTAGTTTATTCCGTCCACGCACAGGATCTTTTAGAGGGCATCACCGGGCTGACGCGCGACGAGCAGGTCCGGCTTGACGCTTTTCACCACAACATGTTCGAAGTGATTCGCTCCATAAACAACCAGGAGTACGACGTCAATATGAAGTGGCGGTATTCCGACGAGGTGTATAACAACCAGTTCGTCGGCCATCTCACGGCACTTCTTTCCATCGCGCGTCTTTTCGACGACCAACCGGACTTTGATGCCGCCCTCAACGGAGGCGACGGAACCCGGGCCGTAAAACTGCCGTGGATTGAGCTATTCGATCACGTCATCTATGGTACGAACGATACTCCTCTTCTGAAGATCACCCCGAATTCCAGCGTCGATCCCTTGAAAAGTCACCCAGCCTATTCCACCGCGATTGTCGCCGCTGGCGAGATCAACGACCGCTATCGTCATGATAACCCGGCCCAAACCATCGGTTACCCCATGGGGTCGTTGCAAGGGTTCTATATGGCCGCGGAACTCATGAAAATAGCTGGGCTGAACGCGTATGCCTACCGCGGCGCCCACGGCCAGTCCCTGGAGATGGCGACAAATTACTACGCGTGTTTCGCGAAGTACGCCGGGTTTTCGAAGGTCATTACCGCGGAGAATTCAGGCGCCTGCCCGGATGCGACGCAGTATCTCGGAACGATCGTGAACGGTGTAGAGGTGAACGTTCTGATTGGTGCCTATCGCTTCCCCGACGATGCAGAGCTTCTCGCCCTTGATGCGCCCGCAAAGTCCTCTTTGGCAAAATCCGCCTTTTCGCTGGAGCCCATCCTTTTCGGCAAATGGCGTGACTAAGAAAGAGCTCTGAGGCCACACATGGGAAAACCGATGCTCCGCGAATTGCCCGGCCATCGAACCAATGCCTGGCTTTTGGCTCTTTTGCTTCTTACGCCGTCGCTGACTTCGGCGGATTCCGGCCGGATTATTCCGCGCCCGGCACAAACGTTCCGCGGCTGGGGCATGTCGCTGGCGTGGGAGGCCAACGATCTGTATGGCGGCGGACGCCAGCCCGCCCGAATCAAGGGCCCCGACATCCAGAGCCAGTATATGGACCTGCTTTACGGCGATCCGGCGACGCGTTTGACGCTTGGATTCACCGTTGCCCGCTACAACATTGGCGGCGGCGACGATCCCACGCACCAGCACATGCGGGCCGATGCGCAGATGGAAGGCTTTCAAAGCGGAGCAAGCGCAGATTTTGACTGGACGCGGGATGCTCCGCAGCGGCGCATGCTGCAGGAAGCGAAGAAGCGGGGCGCCAATATCTTCGAGGCTTTTTCGAATTCCCCTCCGTACTGGATGACCGTGAGTGGCTGTTCCTCCGGCGCAAACGTAGGGCATGAAGACAACCTGCGGCCCGGCATGTACGGGAGCTTTATCAATTATCTGGCGACGGTGGTCAAACACTTTCGAGATGTGGAAGGCGTCCGCTTTGAGAGTCTGGAAGCGTTCAATGAGCCCGACGGCGGCTGGGCAATTCGTGGACGCCAGGAAGGGAATGGCGCTTCCTATTCTTCGCAGAATGCGCTCATCCCCATGCTGGCGAGCAGGTTGAACCAGGATGACCTGAACACGATTGTTTCGGGCGTGGACATGAACAACCTCGACGCCGCGATCGGCGGTCTCGGCCAGTTAAACCCCGCGGCGCTCGCGGCTCTGGGCAGGCTGAACACGCACGACTACCATATGAACCCAAATCCGGGGAAATTGAAGGAGTACAAGTCGCTGGCGCAGAAGCTTCACAAACCTGTCTGGATGAGCGAGGTGGGCTGTTGCTTTCACGGCCAGGGCGATGGAACCGACATGTGGGGCGCTTTGTTCATGGCGGATTCCGTGCGCATGGATTTGCGCGACATGGGCGCTGAAGCTTGGGTGCTTTGGCAGCCAGACTGGAACGTGATCGCCTTCGACACCAATGGTGGAGTTCCACATCCAAAAAAACAGTTCTACGCGCTCGCTCAGTACACCCGCTTCATTCGGCTCGGTTTCCAGATTATTTCGGCGGGAGGAGCCTACAACACGCTCGCGGCATACTCGCCCTTGTCAAAACGGCTAGTGCTTGTCAGCACAAATTGGAATGCGGTGACGCCGAATGATCTCGACCTAAGTGCATTCGCGGGAATCCCGTCGTCGGCCGCCGTCTACCGAACGACCGCAGATGAGACTGTCAATCTCCGAGAGGAAAGCATTTCGCTTTCCTCCAAAGGCCACCTCATCGATCAGCTTCCAGTGCGTTCCATTACAACCTACGTAATCGACGGAGTCTCGCCATTGTCCATGGCAGCTTCCAGGAGCATCGAAGGCACGCATCAGATCGTTTCCGAGGGAACAAAGCTGTGCGTGAACATCAATCAAAACTCCACGCGGAGCGGAGAGGCAATCCTTCCCTATCCGTGCGGCGGCTTCAGCAACATGGAGTTCAATCTTGTCGATCAAGGAAACGGCTTTTATTCGATTCACACAGTAAATGGCGCGAAGGGTCTCTGCCTGAACGTTTCGAATGCTACGGCGTCGCCCGGCGACGGCAAGAAATATGGAGGCCCAGGGAATCTGATTCAGCGGAAATGCAGCGACGGCCCCTTGTCTGACAACGAGCTTTTTAGAATCGTGGACCTGGGTAGAGGCCGGGTGCAAGTCCGCGTCAAGAACAGCGGGCTTTGTCTAGAGGACCCCGGCAGAGGAGGCACGATCCGCCAGAACCGGTGTAATCGGTCGATTCTGAACCAGGCATTCATTTTGACCGAATAGAACTCTCGTTACGAAGGCGACGACCCAATAAGGGTCGCGGAATTTTCAACCGGAATTGACAGATTCTGCTTCCTCAGCATTTCGAGTTATGCCAGCAGTGTCGGTGAATCCGAGTGGCACACTGACTAAATCGTGGCCTTCCAGGTTAATGACGTTTCCGGCCAGCTCTTCGGCAATTGCAAGATGGCTAGCATCACCTAGCTACCCCCTAGCGTTAATGATTATCACGTGTTCCCCAGCCGGATCTCCTCTGCCAAATGTTCGCTGGCGCGTAAAGCCAGCGCCATGATCGTGAGCGTCACCGACTTCTCCGGATGAGATGTGAAACAGGCTGCATCCACCACCAGAAGATTCTTGATGTCGTGGCAACGGTTCCATTTGTCGAGCACGGAAATCTTCGGATCATCCCCCATGCGTGCGCCACCCGCTTCATGCGTTACGC
>Ga0210406_10004570_pt1 | contig 14753 bp, 15 predicted proteins | sample IncBWC30MmetaG_FD_155454 | JGI IMG/M metagenome (GOLD analysis project Ga0210406, IMG submission 155454) | Forest soil microbial communities from Barre Woods Harvard Forest LTER site, Petersham, Massachusetts, United States - Inc-BW-C-30-M | ecosystem: Environmental > Terrestrial > Soil >... | reverse complement strand
GCCGTATCCTATCTACGAACTGGCCGGCCCGCGCGTCTATTCATACGAGGAGTTGTTGCGGACCATTGCTCGCACCGCAGGTTTGCGGCCGGTGCTGATGCGAACGCCGTTTGCCTTGTGGGATGTACTTGCCGGCGTCGCTGAAATCTTGCCGCACCCGCCCCTCACCCGCAATCAGGTCGAACTTATGCAGATCGACACCACAGCCTCGGACAACTTGCCGGGGTTTCGTATGCTCGGCATTTCGCCGCGATCGCTCGAAGAAGAACTCGGAGCGATGCTCAAGCAAAGCAAATGAGGAAACTCAGCAAAATTGCGACCGGACAGCGAGGAAGAAATGGTGCCGACCGACATCAGATACGACGGCGTGATGTCCGAGTTGGGTCCAAAAGGCGACATTCCGGCAGCTTTCGGGCATGTCCGCTCTATCCCTGAGACCGGACGCCGTGTGTCTATGAGTAGACGCGCCTAGTGGGTCCTTTTTGATTCTAACATTCGCAAAGATGCCTGCTGAAACGGGATGCGATGTTAGAATCGGACCGCTAGTCAGCCTTTGGCTTTCATGCCGTAGACGTGCTCGGGCCCGGGAAACGCGCGGGAGCGCACGTCTTTGGCATAGCCCTCGATCGCCGCTTCGATCGCGGGGGCGAGGTCGCCATAACGGCGAACGAATTTCGGCGTCCTCGGCGACAGCCCCAGCATATCCTCCAGCACCAGGACCTGGCCGTCACAGGCAGCGCTGGCGCCAATGCCGATAGTCGGGACGGAAACAATCCCGGTCACACGGCGGGCAAGTGGCTCCGCCACGGCTTCGATCACAATAGAAAATGCACCGGCCTGCTCGACGGCGCGCGCATCGTCCTGAATGGCGCCGCTGCCATTATCACCCTTGTCGAGCCTGGCGGCTTCATCGCGGCCCTGCGACTTGAAGCTGCCGATTGTGTTGATCGATTGCGGTGTCAGGCCAATATGCGCCATCACGGGAATGCCACGCTGGCTAAGAAATGCAATCGTCTCCGCCATCCGCAGGCCGCCTTCGAGTTTTACGGCGCCGCACTGCGTCTCCTTCATGATGCGCACCGCGGAATGGAAAGCCTGCTCTTTCGACGCCTCGTAGGAGCCGAAGGGCATGTCGACCACGACCAGCGCCTGGCTGGAGCCGCGCATCACCGCGCGTCCCTGCAGGATCATCATATCCAGCGTCACCGGTACCGTGGTCTCGAAGCCATGCATCACATTGCCGAGGCTGTCGCCGACCAGGATGACGTCGCAATGGCGGTCGACCAGTGCCGCGGTGTGCGCGTGATACGAGGTCAGCATCACGATCGGCTCGCCGCCTTTGCGGGCACGGATTTCCGGCGCGGTCTTGCGCCTGATAGCGGACTGCACTGACATGTCAGACTCCAATCACGGGAACACCGATCACGACCGGATGGAACGCGAAGGCGAGCGCAAGGTAAGCGACCAACCCGACCGCGACCGCGATCAGATCGTTACTGAGGCCGCCGACCGGGATCGGCGGCGCGCCGGCGTCGTTGCGGCGCTTCAGCGAGACCCGGTCGAACACCGCCCATGCCAGAAACGAGCCGAACAGGATGATCGAGCCGAGATCGCCATTGGCAAGCAGGTGAGCCGCCGCCCACAACTTGACGCCGGCCAGCATCGGATGCTTCAGCGCGGAAAAAATGCGGCCGCGAATATAGGACGCCACCACCAAGATCACCGCCGGCAGCATCAGCGCGACCGTGATGTGCTTTGCGAATTTGGGCGGATACCAGACATTGGTCATTCCGGCCGCACGGTAGTGCGCAAAACCCCAGACGATCAGCGCAAGGCCCACCAGCGATACCAGGGCATAGAAGATCTTGTAGCCGCTCTCGCCAATCGAGGCGATCAAGCTTCCGCGCAAGTCCCGCTGCGTCGTGAGCGTATGGACGCCGAGGAACAGCAGGAGACCCAGGATCATCACCAAAAGTCCCATGAGCCCTCCTTGCGCGCCCGGTTTCTCGGGTCTTCGCGTATCATTTTTTGCAGAGCGCACGCAATGCCGGCCGGCGACGTACGATCTTGGGTCAAGGCATCGGGTCCATAGATCGCATTTCCAGGAAGATACTTCTTTTCATAACTACCCAAGCGTGTAGTTTTGGTCTGGATTTTTCAAGGGTTCATTTTTGCGCTGGAAACTTGCCGATCATTTGAGGGGTACGCCATGACCGATCTTGTTGCTTTAAAGGCATCGAACGAACAGCGCTGGGCAAACGCCAAGCTAACGCGCGCACGCGCGCCGGAATTCAAGGCACCGGCTCAGAAGGCTGTCACCAACAAGGCGAGATACCAGTCGATCGAGGCGCGAACCGGCGTCAGCTGGATTTTCATCGCCGTCTCACACTACCGTGAATCAACCCAGAATTTCAGCAGGAGCCTGGCGCAGGGCGACCCGTGGAACAAGGTCTCGACGCATGTGCCGGCCGGACGCGGACCGTTCGCGAGCTTTGAAGATGCGGCGGTAGACGCGCTGGTGAACTGCGCTCCACATGCCGCCCGAAACACGGATTGGTCGATCGGGGGCATGCTCACCCTGCTGGAGCGTTACAACGGCTTGTCCTATGCCAACGCCAATCGACCAAGTCCCTATATCTGGTCGGGCACGGACCAGTACACGATCGGCAAAGTTCTGGTCGATCACGGGCCGATCGAGGAAGTCGTGGATAAGCAACTCGGATGCGCCGGCTTGATCATCGCCATGATGGGCCTCGACCCGAGCATCAAATTCGATGGTTCGTCCGCTCCCACCGCCGCACCCGGGCAAACCCTGGATGCGACGTGGCTGCAGACTTCCCTCAATACGCTGGGAGCGACGCCGCCTCTGGTCGTGGATGGCATTTTCGGAGCCGCAACAAGAACCGCTTTGCGCGCATTTCAGAAAAGCAAGGACGGATTGACGGCCAATGGTGTTGCCAATGCCAATACCGTTGCGGCGATAAAGGCTGCTCTTACGGCTGCCGGGGCGCCATAAATTGCCGCGCGCTACGGTTTCTCGGGCTTCCCCAGCTCGCGATTATCGACATAGCGGATCGCGATCGGCCGCCCGGCGAGCGCGCCGCCGAGCCCGTCGGTGAATTTTAGCGGCAGGCAGGCGTCGAGCGACGTGTTGATCGCCTTGAGATAGGTAGCGCGGGCGTCGGCCGGCGCGCCCACGGTGGCAAAGGTCATGCGCGGCGGTCCGATCATCCCGCCGGATTTGTTGAAGGAAAAGCGCACCGACATCTGCATGCCCTCGCGCGCGCTGTCGGCCGGCGGCGGCGACCAGCAGGAGCGTAACGCCGCGAAGAGATCGCCGATAGTATCGAGATCGTGGTCGGGCTTTTGATATTTCGGCGCATCGTCCTGCGCGGGCACGGTTTGAATCGTGAGCTGCAGGTTTTCACCATAAGGGTAATCGATCTCCGGAATGCACGGGCCGTGGTTGAAGACGCTGCAGAACGACGGCGTGCAGGGACGGCCGTCCAGCACGCTGCAAGGCTGATGGGAGAACGGTATCGGATTTATCTGCCGCCGCCGTGCATCGGCATTTCCCGTCATCGCGACGGCGATAAGAAAAAAGATTGTGATGACAATAATGCGCCGCAGCATGAACGCGACCTCGAAAGCGACATGAACGGAAAATGATGCCCGCGGCAGGCGACATCAAGCCCGGGTGCGTTCACAACCCTGCGTTCATGACCTGAGCGTTCCCGAAGCTCGTCGTCACCGGGCTTGTCCGGTGATCCACGTCTTGCTTTCTAGCTTTTGAGAACAAAGACGTGGATGGCCGGGCATAGGCGAGCGGAAGCGACGCCGTCCTTCGGACGGCTATGCCCGGCCATGACGAACGGAGAGACAGTTGTGAGACGCCGATCCCACAGCGGCTACGGCTTCCTCTTCACGTCCTTGATGCTGGAAAAATTGATGCCCTCGGCGCGCTCCCGTGTATAGCCGAGATAGAATTCGTTCTTGGCTAAAAACACCGGATCGCCGTCGACGTCGTCGGCGACACCGGAGCCATTGGCAGCGATGAACGCATCCAGCTTCTTGCGGTCGTCGGACGAAATCCAGCGTGCGAGCTGGAATTCGCTGACTTCAAACTCCACCGGCAGCGAATATTCGGCATCCAACCGCGCTTTCAGCACGTCGAGCTGCAGCGGGCCGACCACGCCGACCAGCGCCGGCGCGCCATCACGGGGACGGAACACCTGCACCACGCCCTCCTCCGACATCTGCTGCAGCGCCTCTTTCAGCTTCTTCGCCTTCATCGCGTCGGTCAGCCGCACCCGGCGGACGATTTCCGGCGCAAAACTGGGAACGCCGACGAAGGTTAAATCCTCGCCCTCGGTCAGGGTGTCGCCGATGCGCAAGGTTCCATGATTGGGAATGCCGACGACATCGCCGGCAAAGGCTTCGTCCGCCAGCGCGCGATCCTGCGCGAAGAAGAATTGCGGGCTCGACAGCGACATGTTCTTGCCGGTGCGCACCAGTTTTGCCTTCATGCCGCGGGAAAGTTTTCCCGAGCACAGTCGCGCAAACGCGATGCGGTCGCGGTGGTTCGGGTCCATATTGGCCTGGATCTTGAACACGAACGCGCTCATGCGCGGCTCGGCGGCCTCGACCTTGCGCAGGTTGGATTCCTGAGCCCGCGGCTGCGGCGCGAACTTGCCGAGCCCCTCCAAGAGATCGCCGACGCCAAAATTGCGCAGCGCGCTGCCGAAATAGACCGGCGTCAGATGGCCCTCGCGAAACGCATCGAGCGCGAACGGCTTGCAGGCCTCCGTCACCAGCGCCAATTCATCCTTGATCGCCGCGACGTCGAGATTTGGATTGTGCCCGGCGAGATCGGCGATATCGATCTGTTGGGCCGCGCCGGTCTTGGCGCCCCCGCCCTCGAGCAGCCGCACCCCGCCGCCCGCGACGTCATAGGTGCCGAGGAAATCGCGGCCGCGGCCGACCGGCCAGGTCACCGGCGTGGTGTCGAGCGCGAGCGTCTTTTCGATCTCGTCCAAAAGCTCGAACGTATCGCGGCTTTCGCGGTCCATCTTGTTGATGAAGGTGATGATGGGAATATCCCTGAGCCGACACACCTCGAACAGCTTTCGCGTACGGGCTTCGATTCCCTTGGCGGCGTCGATCACCATGACGGCGGAGTCGACCGCGGTCAGCGTTCGATAGGTGTCCTCGGAAAAGTCCTCGTGGCCCGGCGTGTCCAAAAGGTTGAACACCAGGCCTTCGAACTCGAACGTCATCACCGAGGTGACGACGGAGATGCCGCGCTCGCGCTCGATCTTCATCCAGTCGGAACGGGTATTGCGCCGCTCGCCCTTGGCCTTGACCTGGCCGGCCAGATTGATGGCGCCGCCGAACAGCAAGAGTTTTTCCGTCAGCGTGGTCTTGCCGGCGTCCGGATGCGAGATGATCGCAAAGGTCCGCCGGCGCGCCACTTCGGTTGCAAGCGGCGAGCGGGACGGCGATTCGACTGTGACGGCAAGGTCGGACATGGGGCCTTGGTGTTTGGCGCTCGAGCGTTTGGCAGGGAAACCGGGCCGGATCAAGGGCTTCCATATAGGGATTGGCCGGCCGAACTCCAGTCGGCCAAGCTCCCCTTGCCGCAGCAGCACCCCTACAGCGATATCCGGAAGAAATGCGCGATCTCGCCGATCAGGCCGCGGCGGAACGTCAGCACACAGATGACAAAGATCACGCCCTGGATGACGGTGACCCACTGCCCGAAACTCGCCAGATATTGCTGCATGGCGATGATCACGAAGGCGCCCACCACCGGGCCGAATACGGTGCCGAGACCGCCGACCAGCGTCATCAGCACGATCTCGCCCGACATGGTCCAGTGCACGTCGGTGAGCGAAGCGTTCTGCGCGACGAACACTTTTAGCGACCCCGCAAAACCCGCCAGCGTGCCGGAGAGGATGTAGGCGAGCAGCTTGTACTGATCGGTCTTGTAGCCGAGCGAGATCGCACGCGGCTCGTTCTCGCGGATCGCTTTCAGGACCTCGCCGAATGGCGAGTTGATGGTGCGATAGATCAACAGAAAACCGAGGAGGAATCCGGCCAGCACGACGTAATAAAGGGTCGTCGGCTTCGAGAGATCGAAAATTCCGAACAGATGTCCCTGCGGGATGCCTTGAATGCCGTCTTCGCCATGGGTGAACGGCGTCTGCAAATAGACGAAGTAGAGCAGCTGCGAGAGCGCCAGCGTGATCATCGAGAAATAGATGCCCTGCCGGCGGATCGAGACGAAGCCGGTGACAACGCCGAGCGCGGCTGCGCCGGCAATACCGGCCAAAATCCCGAGCTCAGGCGGCAATCCCCAGACCTTCAGCGCGTGCGCAGTGACGTAGCCCGCAGTCCCCAAAAACATCGCGTGGCCGAACGAGAGCAAGCCGCCATAACCGATCAAGAGGTTGAAGGCGCAGGCAACCAGCGCAAAGCACAGCGCCTGCATCACGAAAAATGGATAGATGCCGGTCCACGGCACGATCGCCAGCAGCGCCGCCATGGCCGCGAACACGATCATCTCGTCGCGCATCGCGCGCGGGGTTATCGGTATCGTATCGTCGGTGATTGCTGTCATTTTATGCCGCCCGTCCGGTCAGTCCCGTTGGCTTTACCAGGAGCACCAGTACCATCAGGACGAATACCACGGTGTTGGAGGCCTCGGGATAGAAGTATTTCGTCAGTCCCTCGATCACCCCGAGCGCGAAACCGGTGATGATCGATCCCATGATCGAACCCATGCCGCCGATCACCACCACCGCGAACACCACGATGATGAGATCGGCGCCCATCAGCGGCCGCACCTGGTTGATCGGCGCCGACAATACCCCGGCCAACGCAGCGAGGCCGACGCCCAATCCGTAGGTCAGGGTGATCATGCGCGGCACGTTGATGCCGAAGGCCCGCACCAGCGTCGGGTTTTCGGTCGCGGCGCGCAAATAGGCGCCAAGCTGCGTCTTCTCGATCAGGTACCAGGTAGCGAGGCATACCACGAGCGAGAAGATGACGACCCAGCCGCGATAGATGGGCAAGAACATGAAGCCGAGATTCATGCCGCCCCTCAACTCATCAGGGATCGCGTAAGGCAGGCCGGAGGAACCGAAATAGTTCTGGAACACGCCCTGAATGATCAGCGCCATCCCAAATGTCAGCAGCAGGCCGTAGAGATGATCGAGGCCGGACAGCCATTGCAGCATGGTCCGCTCCAGAATCATGCCGAAGATGCCAACCGCGATGGGGGCGATGATCAACGCAGGCCAATATCCGATGCCCGCGACGCTCAACAGGAAATAGGCGCAGAACGCCCCCATCATATAGACCGCGCCGTGGGCGAAATTGATGATGTTGAGCATGCCGAAGATCACGGCGAGCCCAAGGCTCAAAAGCGCGTAGAACGAGCCGTTGATCAGTCCCACCAGAAGCTGGGCGTAGAGAGCCTGCATGTCGATCGATCTTTCGCACTCAATCTCGGATAACGCGGTGGTAGACATCCGCCGGCGCAGGGCCGGCGGATCGTCGATCCTACTTCTTCACCAACGGGCAAGCACTTTCCGACAGCGGCCGGAAAGCCTGGTCCGCCGGCGTCGTTCCGACCAGCTTGTAATAGTCCCACGGTCCCTTGGATTCCTCCGGCTTCTTGACCTCAAACAGGTAGGCTGGATGAATCTTGCGGCCATCCACGCGGATCGAGCCCTTGCCGAACAGCGGATCGTCGGTCGGCAGTTCCTTCATTTTCGCCACCACCTTGACGCCGTCATGCGGATTGCCGCCCATGGCTTCCAGCGCCTTGAAATAGTGGATCAGGCCGGAATAGACGCCGGCCTGCACCATCGATGGCTGCGCCTTGTTCTTCGCGCGTTCGGAGAAACGTTTTGAAAACGCCCGGGTCCCGTCATTCAAATCCCAGTAGAAGGTTTCGGTGAAGTTCAGGCCTTGGGCCACCTTAAGACCAAGTGAGTGAACGTCGGTAATGAACAAGAGAAGCCCGGCGAGTTTCTGGCCTCCCGCGACGATGCCGAATTCCGACGCCTGCTTGATGGTGTTGGTGGTGTCGCCGCCGGCATTGGCCATGCCGATGATCTTGGCCTTGGACGCTTGCGCCTGCAGCAGGAAGGACGAGAAGTCCGAGGAGTTCAGGGGATGCTTGACAGCGCCGATAACCTTGCCGCCCGACTTCACCACGACGGCAGCGGTGTCGCGCTCAAGCGCCGCGCCGAACGCGTAGTCGGCGGTCAGAAAGAACCAGGTGTCGCCCCCAGCCTTCACCAGCGCCTGGCCGGTGCTGTTGGCGAGCATGTAAGTGTCATAGACCCAATGAATCGTGTTCGGCGAACACTGGGCATTGGTGAGATCCGACGTCGCTGCGCCGGTGTCGATCAGAATCGAGTTTTTCTCCCTGACGAGATTGTTGACCGCCAGCGCAACGCCGGAGTTCAGCACATCCATGAAGATGTCGACCTTCTCGACATCGATCCATTGCCGCGCAATGTTGGTGGCAATGTCGGGCTTGTTCTGGTGGTCGGCGGAAATCAGGTCGACCTTCCAGCCTTTCGCCGCAAGCCCGGAATCCTCGATCGCCATCTGGGCCGCCAACGCCGAGCCCGCGCCACCGAGGTCGGAGTAAAGGCCCGACATGTCGGTCAGCACGCCGATCTTGATGGTCTTGTCTTGCGCCAATGCGCCGACCGACGCGGCCAGCGCCAGCGTGGTACCGAGCAAAAGCGCGGAAATTTGATGTTTCATGTTCTCTCCCTCAATCTTGCCAAAAAACACTTTCGTCGTTCAAACGCCGAGATAGGTGTGAAGCTTGTCCATGTTGGCCTGCAGCTCCGAATTCGCGAAACCGTCGATCACCTTGCCATGCTCGACGATGTAATAGCGATCGGCGACCGTGGAGGCGAACCGGAAATTCTGTTCGACCAGCAGGATGGTAAAACCTTGCGTCTTCAGCCGCGCGATGGTGTGGCCGATCTGCTGGATGATGACCGGGGCAAGGCCTTCGGTCGGCTCATCCAGCATCAAGAAGCTCGCGCCGGTGCGCAGGATTCGCGCGATCGCCAGCATCTGCTGCTCGCCGCCCGATAATTTGGTGCCCTGGCTGGAAAGCCGCTCCTTCAAATTGGGAAACAGGTCGAAAATCTGATCCAGCGACAGGCCGCCGGCGCGCACAATCGGCGGCAACAGCAGATTCTCGCGGACATCGAGGCTGGCGAAAATCCCGCGCTCCTCCGGGCAAAAAGCGACGCCCATGCGCGCGATTCGGTCCGACGTCGCACGGATGATCTCCTGGCCCTCGAAATTGACCGAGCCGGTACGTTTGCCGATGATGCCCATGATCGATTTCAGCGTCGAGGTCTTGCCGGCACCGTTGCGGCCGAGCAAGGTGACGACCTCGCCGGCATTCACGTTGAAATTGACGCCATGAAGAATGTGGGATTCGCCGTACCAGGCCTCGAGATTTTGAACCGACAGCACCTGGGCGCCGGCAGTCGCTGGTGCCGGTTTCACTGCCGCGGCTTCGGCCATTTTCAGATCAGGCATGGCCCGCCCCCAGATAGGCTTCCTTGACGCGCTCGTCCTTGGAGAGATCAGCATAATTGCCTTCGGCCAGCACGTGGCCGCGCGTCAACACGGTGATGATGTCGGAGAGGTTGGCGACCACGCTTAAATTATGTTCGACCATCAGGATCGTGTATTTCGCGGAGATGCGCTTGATCAGGCTCGCGATCTTGTCGATGTCTTCATGGCCCATGCCGGCCATCGGTTCGTCGAGCAGCATCATCTCCGGATCGAGCGCCAGCGTGGTTGCGATCTCAAGCGCGCGCTTGCGGCCATAAGGCATCTCGACCGCGGCCGTATTGGCGAATTCGCTTAAGCCCACGTCGTTCAAGAGCTCGAGCGCGCGGGCGTTGAAGCGGTTGAGCACCGATTTGGAGCGCCAGAAATCGAACGAGCTGCCATGCTGGCGCTGCAGCGCGACCCGCACATTCTCCAGCGCGGTCAGATGCGGAAATACCGCGGAAATCTGGAATGAGCGCACCAGGCCGAGGCGCGCCACGTCGGCTGGCGCCAGCGCGGTGATGTCCCGTCCCTTGTAGAGGATCTGGCCTGCCGACGGCCTCAGAAACTTGGTCAACAGATTGAAGCACGTGGTCTTGCCGGCCCCGTTCGGGCCGATCAACGCATGAATGCTGCCGCGCCGTACCTTGAGCGCGACGTCGCGAACGGCAAAGAATCCCGCAAATTCCTTCGTCAATCCGTGCGTTTCGAGAATGAACTCACCGGCCAAACAAATTTCCCCTATCAGCCATCGTCGCCGAGGGTCCCCCTGGCGCGGGCTCTTTTTCTCCTGACCGGCGGTATACTCCCCGGGCGTCTTGGAACGCGCCCCGGACCGCCGCCTCCGGGCCGGAATATGCCGTCAACGCGAGGGATTAGGCAAGGTGGAAAGCTGGGCAGACCGCCGCGCGGACAACGGGACGAATGCGCCATTAGTCGAACGTTCGAACGGCGGACGACCGCACTTCCTTGGCGTAAATCTCCGGCTTGAATCCGACCAGCAATTTGCCGCCGAGGTCGAGCACCGGCCGCCTGATCATCGAGGGCTGCGCCTGCATCAACGCGAGCGCCTTCTTCTCGTTCAGGCCCGCCTTGTCCGCATCGGGCAATTTGCGAAACGTGGTGCCGGAACGGTTGAGCAGCGTTTCCCAGCCGAGTTCTTCGCTCCACTGCTTGAGCTTTTCCTTGGCGATGCCCGCGATCTTGTAGTCGTGGAAATCGTAACCGACGCCGTGGCCGTCGAGCCAGGCGCGGGCCTTCTTCATGGTGTCGCAGTTCTTGATGCCGTAGATGGTGATGGGCAAGCTATTCCTCGCTTGAGTGAGCCGGATCAAGTTAACCCCGCAACGACCATCGCGCCAGATCAGACCGGATATCGAAGGCGTTGCCGCGCGCCGCGTCTCCCATTGCGGTGTTGCCGCGCGCCGCCTCTGCCATTGCGGCGTTGCCGCGCCGATTGACACATCATAAGTCACTTCTTCAGCGCGGCCCACTGCTCATGACGGCAGCTCCTTGCCGGCCTGCTCGCGGACGATGTAGTCGGCGTACCAGTCCGGCCAGTTCGCATCATGCCCGCCGGTTCGCTTCTCGTGCTCGCCGTGCGCGGCCGCCGCGCGTCGGAGCGCGCTCGCGAGATCGGTCGACGAGGCGAATGTCGTGTCCGCGTCCACGCGTCCCGGCAATCGCCCGGTGACCTCCTGGAACAGCCAGCCGTTGCCGTCCGGATCGCTGAACGAGGCGAACGAGCGGTAGCTGCGAAGCTCGGGATCCGGACCGTCAACCCGAAGCCGCCCAAACAGATAGGGCTCGCCCGCGCCAGCATATTTGTCGCCGACACCGTGGAACACCTCGCCGATCTCGACGCCGCGACCGAGCAGCTCGGCGCGGGCGGCCTTGATGTCGGAGACGATCAGGTACAGTCCCTGGGCCGAGCCGGGTGCCGCCGCGGTGACGTTCTTGCCGAAGATGACCGAGCACCCGGAGCCAGGCGGCGTGAACTGGATCACGCGGAAGTCGTCACCGGCGGCGAAGTCGGCGTCTAGCCTCCAGCCCAGCTTGCTGTAAAAGCGCTTGGCGCGATCGACGTCCGAAACAGGGATGACGACGATCTCGAACTTCATGTCGACCCCCCGCGCTTTTGGGGTCTCGATTGCGGTTGTCATGGCTCTCTCCCTCATGTTGGTAAGGGGCGCGATCTCCCTAGCTTCGTTTGCGCGGATCGTCGGCGGGATCGAGATATTCAAGGCCGAGCGGGCCGATCGCGGTTACTTGCGTGACGTACTCGCCGGATTTCGCCCAGTGGAAATGGGACGTGTTGCCGGGCAGCACGATCACGCTTCCGGGCGGAAAAGCTTGAACCTTGTCGCCGTCGAACTCCTCGCCGAAGCCGATGTAGAACACGCCTGACATGACCGTGTAAATCCGGTCCTCCGGATGCCTGTGCGGCATCAGTTTTGTGCCGCCGGGCGCCTTCACCCTGATCACGTAAGGGCCGGGCTCGGAGGGATGGCCGACCATGACGGCAAGACGCACCGCAGCCGGAAAGGCGGGAAACGGCTTCCAGTCGATGTCTTCAGGCAGGATCGATCTGAAAACCGCTTGGCCTGGCTGATGGATCGTAACCATGTGATCCTCCATGACGTGTTGGTCGCGTTATCCGGAGCCTCAAACCAACTTGGCGTCGAGTGTGATCGCGGCGTTGAGGACTTTCGAGACCGGGCAGTTTTTCTCCGCTTCACCAGCCAATCGGGCGAACATGGCCTCGTCCAGGTTCGGCACCTGGGCGCGCAACGTTAGCGCCGAGCGGCTGATGCGAAACCCCGTGCCCTCCGGCTCGAGCGTGACGGCAGCCTCGGTAGTGAGCTCTGTCGGCGTAAATCCGGCGCCCTGCAGCCCAAAGGCCAGCGCCATGGTGAAGCATCCCGCGTGCGCAGCCGCGATCAGCTCTTCAGGATTGGTACCCTTCTCGTTCTCGAAGCGGGTCTTGAACGAATACGGCGTCGCTGCGAGCACGCCGGAATCGGTTGTGAGATTGCCGCTGCCGGCACGACCGGTACCTTGCCAAACTGCTTTCGCCTTGCGGATCATGTGACGTCTCCTTTTGCTGCGTGTTTGTCAGCCCCGATCGAACGTTCTGCACCCATGATGCGCTCGCTCTCTCAAACGCAACCCGGTTATCGGCCGAAAAGCACGGACGGGCCAAATTGCGCGACGACGAGAAGCACCACGACCGCGATGACAACGAGGGCAACGATCTTGCGCATTGTCATAGTCGAACGACCCTTCTTGTCGGCCGGCCCGCAGGGGATGGGCGCGTCGTGTGGCCTTTCGCTGGTTGGGATATGGTGCTCTCCTGTTTACTTACTTTCATGCTCCTCGTTGCGCCGCCGGCTTCGATCAACCTTCGGCAATGTCGACGACAGCCTCGGCAAAGGCTTGCGGGGCTTCCTGGGGCAAATTGTGCCCGATGCCGCCCTTGATGGTCCGGTGCGAATATTTTCCCGAGAACATCTTGGCGTAGGCACTCGGCTCCGGATGCGGTGCACCGTTGGCATCGCCTTCCATCGTGATGGTGGGCACGTTGATGATCGGGCTTTGAGCGAGACGCTTGTCCAGATCGTCGTATCTCGACTCGCCCTCGGCGAGGCCGAGCCGCCAGCGGTAATTATGGATCGCGATCGCGACGTGATCGGGGTTGTCGAAGGCGGCGGCGCTGCGATCGAAAGTGGCGTCATCAAAATCCCACTTCGGCGACGCCAGTTGCCAAATGAGCTTTGCAAAATCGTGCCGATATTTTTCGTAACCGGCGCGACCGCGTTCGGTGGCAAAGTAGAACTGGTACCACCATTGCAGCTCGGCCTTTGGCGGCAGCGGCATCTTGCCGGATTCCTGGCTGCCGATCAGGTAACCGCTCACGGAAACCATGGCCTTGCAGCGCTCCGGCCAAAGCGCGGCCATGATGTTGGCCGTGCGCGCGCCCCAATCGAATCCGGCGAGCGTTGCCTTCTCGATCTTGAGCGCGTCCATCAGAGCAATGATATCGACCGCGACCGCCGACGGCTGGCCATTGCGCACGGTTTCGGCCGATAGAAAGCGCGTCGTGCCGTAGCCGCGCAGATAAGGCACGATCACCCGGTAGCCGGCCTGCGCCAGCATCGGCGTCACATCGACAAAGCTGTGGATATCGTAGGGCCATCCGTGCAGCAGAATGACGGGAGGACCGCCCGCGGGACCGGCTTCGGCATATCCGACATTCAGAAGGCCGGCATCGATCTGCTTCAATGAACCGAACGACGTGTGCGTCCCCGGCTTGGTTGCGCGCAACCCCGTGGATTTGGCCTTGCCAGCCTCCGCACCCGCGGCGCCGATCATGCCGAATTCCGCAGCGGCGATGGTGAGCGCGGCGGCGCCAAAAAAACGGCGGCGTTGCCGGTCAATCGCTTCGGATGTCTTGATCTCATCCATGGTCAGTCTCCGTCATTCGATGGGCGTCTTGTGTGAGCGCACCTAACTTAGCTTACAGCCCCGCGTCAGGCCGGCCCCGCGCCAGGCTCGAGAGCCTCGCCAAGTTCGATCGGATGCGCCATCGCCTCGTGCAGTTTTGCCGTATCGAGTTCGCCCTCCGAGAGGCTGATGACGATACAGGCGACGCCATTGCCGATGAGATTGGTCAGCGCGCGGCATTCGCTCATGAACTTGTCGATGCCGACAAGAATGGCGATCGACTGGATCGGTATGTCCGGCACGATGGACAGGGTTGCAGCCAGCGTAATGAAGCCCGCGCCGGTCACGCCGGAAGCGCCTTTCGAGGTGATCATGGCGATGCCGAGAATGCCGAGCTCCTGCCCGATCGTCAGATGGGTGTTGGTCGCCTGCGCCAGGAACAACGTCGCCAGCGTCATGTAGATGTTGGTGCCGTCGAGATTGAAGCTGTAGCCGGTCGGGACGACGAGGCCGACCACCGATCTTGAAGCGCCGAGACGCTCCATCTTCTGGATCAACTGCGGGAGCACGGTTTCCGACGAGGAGGTTCCGAGCACGATCAGGAGTTCGTCCTTGATGTAGGCCAGGAAACGAATGATCGAGAAGCCCGACAGGCGCGCGATCGCGCCGAGAACGATCAGCACGAACAGCGCGCTGGTCAGATAGAATGT
>Ga0210406_10004569_pt1 | contig 14754 bp, 10 predicted proteins | sample IncBWC30MmetaG_FD_155454 | JGI IMG/M metagenome (GOLD analysis project Ga0210406, IMG submission 155454) | Forest soil microbial communities from Barre Woods Harvard Forest LTER site, Petersham, Massachusetts, United States - Inc-BW-C-30-M | ecosystem: Environmental > Terrestrial > Soil >... | reverse complement strand
GTGCGGCTGCCGGAACCAGGCGCTGAGCACGCCGTCTTCGGAAACGCGGTTCAGCACGCCGTTCGAGCCCACGATGGCCGTATTCACCGCGCCCGCCAGGATCAAGGTGCCCACGACGACAACGAATCCGTGGAAGATCAGGCGCGCGAAAAATGGTCCTTCCAGGTTCATCGCCAGCCCGCCGATCAGGTTTTCGAGGAAGTGCTGGCGGACGTCGTCCGGAATGATCATCACGGCGAAGAAGGAAACCAAGGAGGTAAAGACCAAGCTGTAAATAAAAATGACCGCGCCGGCCTTTTTCAGGTTGGGGAGCTTGGGACTTTCGATTTCGCGATAGACCTGGGCAAGCGATTCCTCGCCGCTCATCGCCAGGACGGAGTGGCCGAGGGCGATGAGGATGGCAAGGATGCCAAACATGTGAGGAAGGTTGCTGTGCGCGAGCCAACCGAGGGCGCTGCCGCTCAGCCTGAGGTTGCGAGGGTACGGCCACGGAGGCAGCGCGGAATGGCGCACCGCCACTGTGTAGGCGCACCAGGCGATGAGCACCACTACCATCACGGTGACCAGCTTCATGATGTGCAGAGCTTTTTCGCTGGACTCGGCAACGCCCTTGGTGTTCTGCCACCAGAAATAAAGCGTGACGACGATGGCAAAGCCCGCGGCGATGAAACTGGCTGTTCCTGAAGAGAGCGGGCCACTCACGTGAAAATACTGCAGAAGGTCTTTGATCAATCCCGCGAGGTATTGGCCCGCCGCAACTCCGCTGATCGGTCCCGTGAGGATGTAGTCAAACATCAGCGCGGAAACGCTGAATTTCGCGAGCGTCCCGCCGAGGGACATTTTCACGGCGCGATACACGCCGCCGCGCACGAACATGCTGCAGCTTTCCACGTAAACGGCGCGCACGGCGTACGAAAACAGCATGATGGCGAGGATGAACCACGGCGCAGTCTTGCCGATGTAGCCTTCCGCTTCGCCGCCGGCATAGTAGGCCGAGGAGGCCAGGTCGTTCAGCACGATGGCCGCCGCCCGCCAGAACGAAATGAATGTCAGGAGGGCGGTAGTGGCGACGATGACACGCGGAATACCGTTGCCGCGGCTGCCTCTGGCAGCAGGGCTATGGGGAGTGCTGCTCATGTATGGGTTTCGCTAAATCGCAGATTGAAATGCTCGCATTTTTGGGGCGCTAAGTCTAGCTTATCACCGCGACGAGTCGTCGAAATGATCTAGCCCGCTGAAACGGAAAGCTTTAGCGCATTCTGCGCAAGGGCAGATGTTGCGGAGATGGTCGTAGCTGTAGATGCCGGTGGAGTGTCCGTCCGTGAAGCTGATTTGAATGGCGTAACTGCCTACTTGCGTAGCGGCCTGGGCGCGCGGCTTGGGCTTGAACATAGGCAGCGCGGGAGATGATAAAAACGCCGGAGCGGCCTCGCCGAGCGACGCCTTCTTCTCTCGCGCGTCGTTGCAAGTGGCGCAAGGGCATTCCTCGCGCAAATAAGCAAATTCGTAGTGACTCGCGTGGCCGTCGGCCCAGGTGACATCCACGCCCGCGCCGCTCGAAACATGAATCTTGATGCTGGTTGGTTTTTTCCTAGGGTCGAGAGGGGTCGGCATAGTTCGGGTGTGCGGTCAGGCCTTGGACTTGCCGTTGCAGCACTCGCCCGGTGGAATGGGATTCCCGTGCGGGCAGGTCTTCGGATGGCCGAGGAAGGTGCAGATACGCTGGTCCAGCTCGGGGCTGATGATGTGTTCGAATTTGCAGGCTTGCGTGTGCGCCTCAGAATCATCGATGGAAAAAGTGTCCTTGAAGAGGCGCTCGGCCAGGCGGTGACGGCGTACGACGTCGCGCGCGCGCTGGCTGCCCACCGACGTGAGTTGCACTTCCCCGTTTTGCATTTGCACCAAGCGCAGATCGGACATGCGCGACAGAACCCGCCCAGCGGGCTCGTGGGGTACCACCGGCAGGCGCCCCGATGGGCCGGTAGCGCGAAGGCGCTCCGCCTGCGCGGGCTTCCCTTCCTCGCCGCAGATCCAAATCTGCTCGAGGAGATGGTCGAAACGGATTTCGTCGTCGCTGGAAATGGGTGTGCAGCAGTCCGCCGTGTCGGCGAGAGGACAAGCCAGCGGATGGCCCGGACCATGCTGCGCGGTGTCGAAGTGCAGATGGCCGTGGGCCAGTTCGATGCGGCGGTCGGCCTGGCGTGCGATGTCCGGGTCGTGCGTCACCATCAGGATGGTGTGTCCGGCATTGTGCAGTTCGCGGAAAATCTCGAGGACGACTGTTTCGTTGGCCTCGTCGAGATTTCCGGTGGGCTCGTCGGCGAGAATAATTTTTGGCTGATTGATGAGGGCGCGCGCGATGGCCACGCGCTGCTGCTCGCCGCCAGAGAGCTGCGCGGGGAGATGGGTCAGGCGGTCACCGAGGCCCACGCGCTTCAGTGCTTCCTCGGCCTGCTTTTCGTCCGTGACGCTGTGGAAATACTGCGCGAGCATCACGTTTTCAAGCGCGGTGAGATACGGCACGAGATGAAATTGCTGGAAGACGAAGCCGACTTTTTCCGCGCGGTAACGAACCAGCTCGTTTTCGCGAAGTTTCGAAAGATCGACGCCATCGACCACCACATGGCCTGATGTGAGTGTGTCCAGGCCGCCGAGAATATTGATCAGCGTGGTTTTCCCAGAGCCGGACGGCCCCATGAGCGCGACCCATTCGCCTTGATTCACGCGGAAACTGATGCCGCCGAGCGCGCGCAGGGTGCCATACTGCTTGATCAAATCTTCGATGACCACTTGCTTCGCTGCGATTAGCGGCGGCGCTACAATGACGGAACTCACGCTTCACCCCGGAAAACCGAAGCTGGGCGGATGCTGGCCAGCCGCCGCAGCGGATACGCGCTGAGGATCGCCACGATGATTGTCAACGCCACGGCTACAGGATACACAATCAACCTCGGCCGCGCCGCCACGCCAAAAACCGCTTTGCCCAAACCGATAGACAGAAAAATTCCCGCCGCCCCGCCAATCATTCCTCCCGCCAGGCCAAGCAACGCCGCCTCCGCAAGGAAAAGCCTCAGTACGCGGCGCACCGAGCCGCCGATGGCCTTCATCAAGCCAACGTCATTCTTCCGCTCCATTGCCACATTGGTCATCGCTGCCATCACGCATAGCCCGGTGAGCACCAGCACGATCCCCACCGTTGCTGTCAGCAACCCGCTGATGCGGTCGTAGATCTTTCCTTCGCCCTCTGTGAATTGCCTAATTCCATGCACATCAGCTTCTGGGATTCCTTTTTGGAGATCGGAGATATAACGATTGATGCGCTCAGGCGTGCCGGAAACACTCAGTTGAACAAGACTTATGCGGTCATCAAGAATTGTCAGTCGTCTTGCAGTCGCCATGTCCACAAAAACATAGGCGTCTTCAGGACCACCGAAACTCTGAACCTGCACCATTGAGCAAAGAATGCTCAGATTGCGATAGTGGATCACCGGCCGCAACGGGACACCGCTGGAATTCTCTTGCAACTTGGCCGCAACCTGCTCCCCGAGAATACAGGCTCGAGAATCATTTGCCGTGTCAGAGAAAAGTACTCTCGCATTCCGAGAAGGCAGAATGTCAGCCAGCTTTGCCCCCTCAAAACCAGCAACCACGGTTTGAATAGTGCGTTCGGACTCGAAAGGGGAGTCCACGGAATTGAGCGGCGTAACACCAGCGACAAAATAGAGGAACGCAATCTTGGCAACCCCATTCTCATTGTTCGAGGAAGGAATTCTCTGCAAGATTGATTCCTCAAGGGTTTGGTCGTCGACACCTGTTTGATTGTTATTGCGTGGAGCGATGACGACGTTGGCGCCGAAGGCGCGGAACTCCGCAGTAAGGCGGCGCTTGGCATCAACTTGGAGATTGAGAAGTGCGGCGGTGACCGCGGAGCCTGCGCCAAGGGCAAGCAACATAACGAAAAGGCGGCCCGGATTGGCACTGAAGAGACGCCGGATGATGCGCCAGAACATCGCTCGATTAGTTGCGCGAGAGCCTGTCATTATTCGCCTCGCAAGATGGGCGCCGGCTCGTAACGCGAAGCACGTCGCAGGGGGATGGCGCTCCCTAGAAGTGTGACACCCGTGGCAAGCGCGATAATCACCAGGAAAACGATCAGTGAAGGTTCAGGCACCGCGCCAAAGATTTTTTCGCCCAGAAGCCGCGCCAGAATAATTCCGAGCGCGTAGCCGGCTCCCCCGCCTACGAACGCGAGCAAAAGTTGTTCTGCCGCAAGCAGGAAGCCCACTGTGCCGGAGCCTGCGCCCAGTGCCTTCATCAAGCCAATCTCGGTTCGCCGCTCGATCACCGAAGCCGCCGAAGACGCCCCCACCGCTAGCGCCGCCGCCAGCAGTGCTGCCCCCGTGACCAGCCATAGCAGCATGCGCACCCGCGTAAGAATGGCACCCTCGCCTTCCGCCACCCGGCGAACTACGCGAACGTCTGCCCCGGGCAAGACCTGCTTGATCGTATACGCAATCGAGGAGACATACGGACTGCAGGACCACCGCTCGAATTCACCGGCGTTCATCGTCTTCGGATCGCGCCGCGCAAAGTCGTCTTCGGGCTTCGTCAGCGCGCTGACATAAAGTCTGCGGTACCGGCCGGGCTTTCCAACGTATTGCTGCACTATCGAGAGCGAGGTAACCACCGCATTGTCCTCTGAGCCGCCGCTGGTGAAGATTCCCGTGACCTTAAGCGAGAGTCCGTCTGAGGAGGTAGTTGCGAGGTAGAGCGGACTACCGACAATTACGCCATTCCTTTCCGCGAACGCCTTGCCCACAATACATTCGCCTGCGCCATCCTGAAACCAAGAGCCTTCCACCCGCCACCAGGGACTGGTCTGTTGCAACCCGGTAATGAATTTCCCGCCGTCGGGCAGGGCAACGGGATGGTTTGACCACGTTCCGACCAAAACTGCGTCGCCATCGGCAGCGGGCCTAACAAAAGTAGCTGACGCCGGTGACCAGCGAGGAGTGGAAGATGAAACCCTGACTTCGAGAATGGGCGAAAAACCAATGACATTGTTGTGCCAGAAGATTGTCTTAAGCTTCGGCAGGTCGACTTCAGGCAGATACGCCCCCGCATTCACAGGGCGATAGTCTACGCCGCCGATTTCGAGCGGCAGCGAATCCGCTTGCGGCGTCACTAGAAGATTCGCGCCCAGGCTACGGAATTCCTTGGCGAGCCGGTCGCCCACATCCAGCGAAACGCTCAAGGCCGCCGTGGCTACTCCCATACCAAGAGCCAGTGCCGCCCCAGTAAGGAGCTTGTGGCGCGGACGGCGTCCAAAAGAGTCGGCAACGATTCGCAGGAACATGGTTGTGCAAAAGCCTTCTGTTTTCAGTTCTCAGTATTCAGTTCTCAGTGCGGGATTTGTTGGCATTTTCCTCTTTTTCACTGAAAACTGATTACTGGGCACTGATAACCTTTCGTCATTGAGGGGCCGTCTGTCCAACCACATGCCGCAACCTACTGCGGAATTTCTTTTGCAGCTTGCGTCAACGATGAAATATCAATCAGCAGATCTCCGCCATCCAGGCGCGATGGCACGCCGATGGGGTTGCAGCCTCCCTGATCGCCAATCGACGGAATGTAAATCGCTGAAGCGCAATGCCGGCAAATGACGTTCTGTCCATCCTGCCGGTAGCCTTCCGCGCCACAGATGCGGCAGGCATCCATCGCCACTCCCCATCCATTGGGCTTCTTGATGATCATGAACCGCAGCGACTGCACGCCCGCATGCGCGGTGAAGAGATGCATGCTTCCATCCTGTACTTCGGCGACCGGCACGCGAACGATATTCCCGGCTGCTTCAATCGGCCGCGCTGCCGGGGGCGCCGAATTTGCCCGCGCATAAATGAAATCCGCCGTCAGCACCAGTATCACGGTGAGAGATGCGACTGCCGCGGCCATCATCCAACGCCGCTGCCGCCGGTTCTGCGATTCCAGAAGACGCTTCTCCGCATCGTTCAGAGTTTCCCGAGCGTTCTTGTCGTGGGAAGCCGCCTGCCATTCGCGCAGGATCAGCAACGTGGCAGCTCCAAAAATAAAAACAAAAAAGAAGAGTTCATTACGGACGATGGGCCCCAGAATCGCCATCTCCGCCTTGCTCGAAGGCAGCCAACGCGCCTCGCTCAGCTCATGCAAACCCGTGAGCGCCAGTTGAAACGCGACGAGCATCAAGATGACGCTAGTCGCTGCAAAGAAACGGTGCAGCGGAATGCGTAAGGTGCCCTTGAAGAAAAAAAGCCCCACCGCGACGGCCGCCGCGATGCCCACAATCGTTCCAATCCACGTTTGCAGCCCCTCGCTCGAAAGTTCCACGGCGCGCAGAATCAGCGCCAGCTCCGCCCCCTCGCGCAGGACCATTAGGAAAACGAAAAGGAATATGCCCCAGCCCGCCGCGCTCCCGGCGCGTTCGGCATAAGCCTCCACTTTTTCCTCGATCTCTTTTTTCAGGTGGCGCGCAACGCGGTTCATCCATACGATCATCGTAACAACGAAGACCGCCGCGATCAGGAGCATCAGCCCCTCGAAGCCGTCTTCGCTGATGCGCCAGCGCTCCAGGGCCACCGCCACTCCCAGACTGAGCGCGGCAGCGGCTGCCACGCCGTACCAGACGAAACGTGTCAGATGCCCGCGGCTTGTGCGGGAAAGATAGACGAGGATAATGCCGACGACGAGAGAAGCTTCAACGCCTTCACGAAGTGCAATTAGGAGAGCCGAGAGCACGAAAACTCCAGTTGTGAATGATTTGCAACTACAATTTAAGTGTACCGCACCGAGAAACTTCCGTCAACCGGACCAGACTGGTCCTATTTACTCTTCGGGGTTAGGTTATCCTGTCTGATGCTCATGCGCACCATACGCCTAAGCACCTCTTTGCTCTTGTGGTTACTGCTTTGCCCACAGGCTCCCGCGCAGGTACCCGCACCATCGCAGCTTCAAGCCCCAGTGGTGCACCCTGATCCCAAGCGCGCACAGAAGGCTGCCGAACGGGGCGACAAAGCCGAAGCAGCAGGGCGCTTCGATGAAGCGCTGGGGGCTTACGAAGAGGCCGCGCGCTACGCCCCGCAGGATGCCACAGTCGTCGAACGAAGTGTCGCGCTGCGCTCCAAGCTGGTTCGCGCGCACGTCGAGGCTGCCGAACGCGACGCGTTGGAGGGCCATCTGCACCAGGCCACCGAGGAATTGGGAGCAGCGCTCCAGGTCGATCCCGGAAACACCATCGTCGAGGAGCGCCTCACTCAACTCAAGACCATGGACGATGAGGCGCGCGCAGGGCCCGCGGCCGCAATCTCCAGCCTTCCCCGGCTACAACCGCAAGCCGGAAAACGCAACTTGGACCTGCGCGGCGATACCAAGACGGTCTACGAACAGTTGGCGGACCTCTTTGGCATCAAAGTGACCTTCGATCCGGACATCAACGTTAGGAGCGTGCGCCTGCACGTCGATAACGTGGATTTCTACACCGGCTTGACCCTCATTGGCGCGCAATCGGGAACCTTTTGGCGCCCATTGAATCCCACCATGATGTTTGTCGCTCCAGACACGCAGGAGAAGCGGCGGCTGTACGCCATGGTCGCAGAGCAGACCTTCCCCCTCTCCGCAGCCGTCGGCCCGGAGGATGTTACCGAAATCCTGCGAGTCCTGCGCGACATCACCGGATCAACGCGCATCGATCTCGACACTCGCAGCCGCACCATCACCATGCGCGACACTCCGGAGCGCCTCGCCCTTGCCGGTGAACTCATCCAGCAACTGGAAAGAGCTCGTGGAGAGGTTATGCTGGAAATCGAGCTCCTCGAGGTCAACCGCAACAAGGCGCGCAGTCTGGGAATTACGCCTCCGGCTTCAGAGCAGCTCATCGGGCTGAATACCGCTGACCTGAACAAGCTCAAGTCTTCGACAACCCTCACGAATTTGCTCACTAACATCCAACAGGTTTTCGCGGCAAAGGGATTCTCCGGCATACCGGCCGTCGTTCCCATCGGCGGAGGCCTCTCTACTTTTCTACTCACCCTTCCCAGCGGCGCGGCCAATTTCTCCGATTCTCTCTCGCTGGTGCAGAGCGGGCGCCAGGTACTTCTGCGCGCGCAAGATGGAAAGCCAGCCAGCTTTTTCGTAGGGGATCGCTTTCCTATTACGCTTTCCTTGCTCTCCGGAAGCCTGGGGACCGGCGGCGCGTTGACGGGAGTGCCGGGCTCCACGATTTTCCCGGAGACTAGCTTCACCGTCGGCAAGAATCCCGTCGCGCTCGTCGCGGGCAATTTCAATGCGGGCACATTGCCTGAACTTGTCGTTGCCAATCGCAACGACAACACCATCACCGTCTTGCGGAATCAGGACAGCGGAAACTTTGTTGCCGAGGTCAACTCGCCATTCTCGTTGCCGGTAACAGCGATTGGTCCCACTGCACTCGCTGAGGGAATTCTTCGCAATAGGTCCAGTTCCGGAACGAATGCCAGCCAGACGCCGGATCTGGTGGTCGCGAATGCGGAGTCGAACAATGTCACGGTCCTGCTCAGCTCACTTGACAGCAGTGGAAATCTGCTGCTGAAAGAAGCGACCGGCTCTCCCTATCCCGTGGGAAACTCGCCGAGTTCCATTTTGCTGGCGGATTTTGACGGTGATGGCAACCTCGATTTTGCGGTAGCCACTGAAGGGGACAGCACGATTTCCCTCTTCAAAGGCGACGGGAACGGCGGCTTCACTGAATTTCCCGGTTCTCCCTTCGCACTCGGTGGCACACTGGCCATCGATTCGACTTCCCTTCCCGGCGCGACGCTGCAGGTACCCTATTTCGCTTCTTTGCGCGCTGCGGGAGGCATCGGTGCGCGTACCTGGGGTGTTATTGCAGGAACCCTTCCGAGCGGGCTCTCTCTGAACCCAGCGACGGGAACAATTAGCGGCACACCGACTACACCAGGTAATTCAAACTTCATGATAAGTGTCGCAGATTCCGGAACTCCTACGAAATCCGTGATGACCACACTGAGCATATCCGTCGCGGCGGTTGCCCCTCTTCTAGCCGTTGCGAACTCCCTACCGAACGGCAACATCGGGGGACCTTACGACGCAGTATTGACGGCGACCGGCGGAAAGGCTCCCTACACATGGACGGTTGCCGCCGGTGCGTTGCCCACTGGGCTGACCCTGGCGCCATCTACGGGCGCGATTACCGGAACCCCCACTGCGGGGAGCTTCACTTTCACAATGCAAGTCACGGATTCTAACGCCCCTGCCCTGACGGCGCAGCAGCAGTTCACGCTCTCGCCATTCACAGGTCCGGAACGCGGACCCGTAGCGCTGGTGACGTCCAATTTTCGAAACAGCACGCTGGCCAATGCGAATAACGCTCCCGCAGTGGACCTCGCAGTAGTCAACGAGGCCTCCAATAATATTTCAATTCTGTTGGAAAGTGTGGACACCAACGGAAATGTGACTTTTACGGAAGCCACGAACTCACCGATTGCGGTGGGGACTTCTCCAGTTGCCATCGCCACGGGAGACTTGAATGCCGACGGTGTGCCGGACCTTGCCGTCGTAAACCAGGGCGATAATACTGTCTCGGTCTTGCTGGGAAGCAGCAATTTAGACGGCACATTCACCGATGCTACTGGCTCCCCGCTGCCAACCGCGACGACTCCTGCCGGAATCGTGATCGCCAATTTTGCGAACGGCGCTGTGCCGGACATCGCGGTGACGAACAAGGGCTCAAGCACACTTGGCGTTTATATCGGTCAAGGAATGGGCACGTTTGCCTCGCGCATCGAACTCAACACTCCCGTGGGGCCCTCCGCACTGATCGCCGCTACATTGACCACCAGCGGACTTCCCGATGCCGCTTTGGTATCTCAAGATCCTGCCGCTGCCCAGGGCGTGGTGACGGTGATTCAGGATTCCTCGAACTTCGCCAACAGCACCGCCGGCGGCGCGGCGCAGACGCCCTATCCGGCCTCGGAATATGTCGATTTAGGCGTGAAGATAAAAGCCACTCCCACGCTTCATCCCAATAATGAAGTGACTCTGCTGCTCGAGTTCGAAATCCGCGCGCTGGAAGGCTCCAGCGTGAACGGGATTCCCGTCATCTCCAATCGTACGCTGACCCAAACCGTTCGCGTCAGGGAAGACGAACCTACCCTGATCGGCGGCCTCACCGATGCGGAAGAAACCCACTCCATCACTGGCCTGCCAGGCTTCGCGGAAATCCCGGGCGTAGGATACGCGTTCGGCGGCCGGAAGAATTCGCTTCAGGATACAGAACTCCTGATCCTCGTCACCCCGCGGAAGCTGCGCCTGGCGGATCATCTCACGCGGACAATTTTCGCGGGTCGCGGCGGCGACACCGGAGGCCGCGGAACCCCCGCTCCAGGGACTCTGCAATCACCGGGAGCACAGCCTCCTCAGCCCTAAGTCCTGACTCCTTGAATGACGGAATCCTTAGTGCTATCGCTCTGGCAATCTGAATCTTGCTCGGAAACCACTTTGCGCTTTGGCGTGGATGACCTACGGCAGAGCTTCGAACACTACGATCGGCTGGTAAGTGCGCGGCACAACGGCTTCGGCAATGGCGATGAGTTTATCCTGCTGGCTGAATACACGCAGCCGCGACGGCTTCGATTCGCCGCCATCGAGCTGCGTCGTGGCGCCAGGAGGCGGCTCGACGCGGCCCGGCTGAAGCTGCGCGAGCGTAATGTTGAACTTCGTGCCATGACGCACGCGCTTTTCGATCACCGGCAAAACGTTAACTCGTGGAAAATTAGCCAACAGGTTTTCAAGGGGGATCAGACGGTCCGCGAATTTTCCGGCCTGCTTGGCTTCGGCGAGTTCTTCAAGCGTGATGGCTTGTTCCGTCGAAAATTCTCCCACCGCCGTGCGCGTGATTTCCGCGAGGTGCGCGCCACACCCTAGCTTTTGCCCCATCTCATGCGCCAGCGAACGGATGTATGTGCCGGACGAGCACTCGATGACAAAGCGCGCGATGCTGCCCTCAATCCCCCTGAGTTTGTATTCGTAAATCTCGACTTCGACGGCCTTCAGCTCGACGGCCTGTTTTTTCCGCGCCAACTCGTACGCGGGGCGCCCTTTCACTTTCTTCGCGGAAAAGGACGGCGGCATTTGTTCGAACCGCCCGATGCGTTCCGCCGCAAACCTTTCGACGGTCGCGGCATCCAGCGCCGGCGCGGCGTCTGGCCCCTGCGCTTCACCATCGGAATCGTAGGTATCCGTCGCGAACCCGAACCGAAAGCCCGCCTCATATCGCTTGCGGCGTCCAGCGTAGAACTGCACCAGCCGCGTGGCCCGGCCGAGCAGCAGCACAAGAACGCCCGTCGCCAGCGGATCGAGCGTGCCCAGATGTCCGATCTGCCGGAAGCCTGCCAAATGGCGCACCGCATCGACCACGTCGTGCGACGTTTTCCCTTTCGGCTTGTTGATGACGAGCGCGCCGTCGATCGGCGCCGGCTGTGGTTGTCGTGGCATTTTTGGAGTGATCAGTAGTCGATTCTCCGTTTTCAGTTGTAGACAGTTATCGGCTTCAGTCTTGGTTCTTCGCTCGCCTTTCTTAGTTTTCTGTTTTTAGTTTTGACACTCAGACATGATCGACTTTAACTCGATTGCGTTCCTGCTCGTTCCTCCACCCGGGCTTCAGAGCGCAGGGGCAGCAACCACCGAGGCTTCCCTTTTTTCGGAACTGAAAACTGACAACTGATCACTGAAAACTCTCAAGGCGCGGGCGGATTGTCCTTTTTCATTTCCTTCAAGAGCCGCTCGATGCGCTCGAGGTGCTCCTGGGAAAGATCCAGCGTGAAATGCAATTCCGGCACGCGGCGAAGCTGCAGCCGCTCGACCAGCTCTCGCCGGATGTATCCGGAAGCATGTTCGAGCGCCTTGATCGCGTCGGATTGCTCCTTGTTCGTCCCCTTGACGCTGATGAATACCCGCGCGTGCTTCATGTCGGGCTGGACGCGCACTTCGCTGGCGACCACGCTTACTTCCAGCCGCGGATCTTTCAGTTCCCCCGCCAGCATGGCGTTGATCTCATGGGCGATCTCCTCGCCCACGCGTTCGTGTCGGTGATTGGCTGGACTCATCGGGGCCCCTGAAACACTCTCTAAACAATCTCGACCGCTTGATTGATTAAAAATGAGCCGAGGATGCGGTCCGCCTCGTCCAGAACTTTCTGCAGCACTTCCCTCAAGTGCTTCTCTTCATTCGAAATCGTCACGATCCCGACGACCGACCTCTGCCACGTGTCGTGATGCTCCAGCTCGGCCACCGCCACATTGAAATCCCGCCGCAACTTGTCCTTCAAGCTGCGCAGTACCTGCCGCTTGTCCTTCAGCGATTGCGCGTCCGGGATGTGCAGCTCGAGGGTGAGCAGACCGACCGGCATGAGCGGCTCCGGGGGACAGCTTGGCGGATTATTTCTTGCCGGCGGACCCGCCGCCCTGTCCGGCGGCTTCCGCGGCGCTCATCTTGCTAACGCTGAAGCATTCCAGGATATCGCCGACCTTCACATCGTTGAAATTGGCGACGCCCGCGCCGCATTCGAAACCAGTGCGGACTTCGCTGGCATCATCCTTGAATCGCTTCAGAGAGTTGAGCTTCGACGTGTAGATGACCGCACCGTCGCGCAGCACGCGGACCTGCGCGTCGCGCTTCAGGATGCCATCGACAACGTAGCAGCCCGCAATCGTACCGGCGCCCTTGACGCGGAACGTATTGCGCACTTCCGCGCGGCCCAAATACGTTTCCGTGACCACCGGCTCAAGCAGACCTTCCATGGCCTTCTTCAGCTCGTCGGATACTTCGTAGATGATCGTGTGCGTGCGGATGTCCACGTGCTCCTGCTGCGCCAGGTCCAGCGCCTTGCGGTCCGGCCGCACGCCGAACGCAATCACGATCGCGCCGGATGCGGAGGCCAGCAGCACGTCATTCTCCGTGACCGCGCCGACGCCCGAGCCGATGATCTTCAGCTTCACCTGGTCGGTCGAAAGTTTCGGCAGCATTTCGCTCAGAACTTCGACGGAGCCCTGCACGTCCCCCTTGATCACAATTCCCAATTCCTTGACGTCGCCGGCCTTCAGTTGCTCGTGGAGCTGGTCGAGCGTGATGCGCGAGCCGCTGATGCGCGCCATCGCTGCGTCGCGCTGCTTGCCCTGGCGGTACTCGACGACGTGCCGCGCTTTGGCTTCGTCGGTGACCTGGAACAGGTCCCCCGCATCCGGCACACCCTGCAAACCGAGCACTTCGACGGGCGTGGATGGCGGCGCATCATTGACGACCCGGCCGCGATCGTCAAACATTGCGCGGACTTTCCCGAAAACCGACCCGCAGATAAAGAAGTCGCCGGACTTCAGCGTGCCATTCTGTATCAGAATCGTAGCCACCGGGCCGCGTCCCTTATCAACACGGGATTCGAGCACCGTGCCCGTCGCGGGCGCGTCGGGATTGGCCTTGAGTTCCCGCAAATCAGCGACCAGCAAAATCGTTTCGAGCAGCTTCTCGATGCCCTGCTTCTTTTTCGCGGAAACTTCCACGAACTCCGTGTCGCCACCCCATTCCGCGGGCATCAGGCTGTTTTCCGTGAGTTGGCGTTTCACGCGCTCCAGTTGCGCTTCCGGCTTGTCAATCTTGTTGATCGCCACGATGATGGGAACCTTGGCGGCTCGTGCGTGGTCGATCGCTTCTTTCGTTTGCGGCATTACACCGTCATCGGCGGCCACCACCAGCACCACGATATCGGTAACCTTCGCGCCCCGCGCGCGCATGCGCGTAAACGCTTCGTGACCCGGCGTATCGACGAACACCACGGCGCGATCATGGACGACTACCTTGTAAGCGCCGATGTGCTGCGTGATGCCGCCCGCTTCGCCCGCGGCAACATCCGCTTCGCGAATGGCGTCGAGCAAACTCGTTTTGCCGTGATCGACGTGGCCCATAACGGTCACGACCGGCGGTCGCGGTTTCAAACTCTCCTTGGTCTCTTCCTTCGCAACTTCCAGCACCATCTCCTCTTCCAGGGAGACGACGCTCACCACTCCGCTAAACGATTCGGCAAGTGTCGTGGCGGTAGGCACATCCAGCGCCTGGTTGATACTGGCGAAGACGCCCCGGTCGAGCAGGTTCTTCAAGAGCTCCTTGGCGCGCACGTCCAGTTTTTCGGCAAGTTCGCGAATCGTGATGCCTTCGGTGATTGTCACTTCGCGCGGCGGACGCGGCTCCGGCGGCGCGATAACCGCGGCGGCGGAACTTCGGCCCGCGCCCGGACGCTGCCGCGTCGGGTGCAGTTTGCGTTCACCTTCCTGCTCGCGCTTATCCAGAACGGGACGTTGCCGCTGGGGAGGCTTGCGGGTGTAAAGCGGCTTGCCCGGCTCTGCCTTCGGCGGCAGTTTCTCTGGAAACGGCGGCGGCAGCATTCCCGGACGCCCGGGCGCGCGAGGACCGGGACGCGTACCTGTGGGCATCGGGCCGCGGCGCTGCTCAAAAGGCCGCGATTGCGGTCCACCCGGACCGCCGGGGCTGCCGGATCGAGGCGTGAAAGGCCGTCCCTGGCCGGATTGCTGTGGACGCATCGGCTGCCCGGGACGTGGGCCACCCGAGCGCGAGCCCTGCGACGTATCGGGCAAAGGCCCGCGATTGCCAGTAGGCATTGGACCGCGATTTCCTGTCGGCAATGGCCGAGCCGGAGCGCCCGGTCTTGCCGACGCG
>Ga0210406_10004568_pt1 | contig 14757 bp, 17 predicted proteins | sample IncBWC30MmetaG_FD_155454 | JGI IMG/M metagenome (GOLD analysis project Ga0210406, IMG submission 155454) | Forest soil microbial communities from Barre Woods Harvard Forest LTER site, Petersham, Massachusetts, United States - Inc-BW-C-30-M | ecosystem: Environmental > Terrestrial > Soil >... | reverse complement strand
GGATATCCATGATGGCCAGGAACACAAACGTTCCGTTCAAGGCCGGATACAGAAGCGCAAGACCCATTACCTCCAGATCATCACTTTCGGCTTGCAACGCGCGGCCGGTCCATACAGATGAGCCATGTGTGGACGGCTCCGGGTTGGCAAGAAGAATCTTCACTTTGCAGCGTTGATCGGAGCAGCCATGTGTTCGGCCTGTTGTCGCGGTACCCATGACCGCTGGCCATAATGCCCTCCGCGGATCAGGTCCCGGTCAAAAGCACGCATTCGATGATGCTGTGGCCCAAGTGGGTTGCCCTGATCGCCGGATCGACCGGCTCTGCGCTAAGTGCTGTTGGTCCTTCCAACCGTTACGTCACGCCGGGGCTCCGGCGTGATCTCGTTTGCGCCTTGAGAGCGGCAGGTTCCTTATACCGTTCGTTCCTTGCCATCATTGCCCAGGCCATTTCAGGCAGGACCGATCAATCTCGTTTGTCACGTCTTGCCAAGCGTCAAGCGGGCCCTCTCCATTTTCGGGTTGTGCAATCAAGGAACAAACAGATGCTGCTGCGCGCTTTTTCTAAACCAAGGTTTAGACGACACAACGATAGCCGTACCTCGAACGACTTTGCATACAATAGAAGAAACACCCGCAGAACGATAAGTCTCCTCGTAACAACTCGGTTTGTGGAGTTCGGTCATGAGGAGACTAATCGCCTCTCATCGCTTCTGCCGCAATCAACGCATCCACGACTCCCGCGGTTGCGGCGGACTGCATGCCAAACAAGGACATCGACGCCTTGTGAACGCACTGGCGATGCTGCGCAACCAACCAGCTAGCGCAGCTAACAAGGAGAAAGCTTGTCGCGCCTATGCCGCCTCACTCTATCAGTCTGTGACGCTGCGGCAGGTCGCTGCAAGCAGCGGCGACGGAGAGCGATATCTGGCTCTGCTTGATTCCACGATCAATGCTTTCAACGACCTGTTGGCTACGAAGTGCAGCAGTTAAGCCCTACTACTCCCCGGTAATGGCAATCCGGAAGGTGTGCAGATGATCCTCCTACCTCTCATGACCACTTGGATGTGGTTTCAACTCTTCACAGCGTCACCGCTCCCATCTTCGGGTCGCCCTGTCGAGAATACCTCTGACGCTGACGTCTCGTTCCTACCGGTCCAAGTGTCATTTGAAGGAGGCCGAACATGACCCAGGTGTATTTCCACTGCTCCAACACGAAGAACGTTTTCGTCGATCGCCGCGGCGCCGTGGTAGACGATCTTGGCGAGGCGCGTGATCACGCGACCCGTGTCGTGCAATCCTTCACAAAAACAGACAGCCTTGAAGATTGGCGTGACTGGGTGTTGCACGTCAGCGACGATCTCGGCGATGAGCTCTTCGTCGTTCCCTTTGTTTTCGTGCTTGGCAAGCCGCATTGAGTCATCCTGTTCGCGATTCAGTCACGGATAGCAGCGCTCGGCCAATGCGTCTTGGCATCAAGAGAAGATAAGGCCTGAGATCGCAACACCGCGGTGGGGACTAATGTGGGCTAAGACACTGATCGCCTTTCCAGCGCAATTTCAGCGAGGCGTGACTAAGATATTTTTCATGGCGCCGCCGACATTTTTTCATGGTGTATCACCAAGTGTTGTCGCGGAAATCGACAGAGTACTGCCTACTTGAGATGCCGGTGGTGATGAACCAAGGATGACCCGACATGAATGAACGACTCGAAATTGGACGTCGCCGCAAGCAGGCGCAGGCGATCGCGCTTGCGGCGCACGTACCGTTCGAAGCAGTGATGGCAGTGTCGACTGTCGCGCTTGTAGTGGCACTGGCTGCCGCCTTCTGGCAAAGATTGATTTGAATGGACGGTCGATGCGGAAGTACATAGCGCTAATGTTCGAAGTAACGGCGGTCGTGTGCCTTATCGCATGGGTGGTCATAGTGACCGACATCTTCTGGTCAAGAATGCCGCCGGTCACCAAACGCTACTCCACCAGCGTGGGCACATCTCAAGTGTGACGCGCCCGATCGAGGCCACAAACGCAGCCCGCCGCATTGATCCTAGCGAGGCGTAAGGCCCTCACGTCGCTATCACCAAATGTTGTCGGGGAAACCAACAGTGCACTGCCTACATGAGATGTGGGTGGTAATGAACAAGGATGACCCCGAATGGACGACGTGGACGCTGTAGTTAAACAGCTCGAAATTGAGCCCGCGCAGATCGCATCGGCGACACGCGGTGAGTCGCCGCCGTTTCCGCGTCACGAAGTAATGCTAGCGGGGATTGTCGCGGTCATAGCGGGTCTAGCGGCCTTCTTCGTAGTTGTCTGAGACGCAAAAAAAGCCCCGCCACCCTTTTCGGGCAGTGGGGCTCTCCTTGGAGGTCGGCCCAGGGCATCGGCCGTTATGTGCTAAGTCATCGCTGGTCGTCATCGATTAGTCGCGACCTTGCTGCTTGAGCTTGCTGACATTGTCGCGAATCGCGACAAGCATGTCGCAATGGGCCGAAAGTTCGGCCTTGTTGCGGACCGGATTGCCGTGGCCCGGGATGTCGATCGTCCTGCCAGTCACGGCAGCGACATTCGCCTCGGCCGCCTTGATCATCCCGTCGATGTTTCCACCGGTGTCAGCGAGGCATGAAGCCGTCGGTGAGTGTCTGCATGAAAGCGACAAGCGCGTCTTCTTCTGCATCCGACAAGCCCAGCCGGCCCATGAATTTGGTGTTCATGTTGTCGGTCGACTCAGGGGCCGGCCAGCATGTCGTTCCTTCACCGGGGTCATTGGGCTTGCAGCGCGGCAGGACGTCCCGCATGTTATAGTAGTGAACGATCGCCTTTAAGCTCGTGAAATAGCCGTTGTGCGTGTAAGCCTTGACGAAGGAAGAATCGGGTCGCTTGTCTACGTTGCGCAGTGTCGGCACCTGAACTCGGGCCTGGTTGTCTTTTGCCAGCTTGACCCATCGGTCGTCGACTTCGGACGGGTGACTCAGCTGAGGCCCGCTGGATAGAAAGTTTCCGACGCCGCCATCCACGTAGGACGACCCTGCTGGATTGGCGACATAGCCCAGCGCGTCGGGCCGGTTTTCGCGATAGAAAGGAAGCCTTGGGTTGGCAGGGGTTCCGATATTGCTAGCGGTGAAGTCCGTGAACAGCGGATCTTCGCCAGGTCCGCCGTCACGGTGACATTCGTTGCATCGCGCCTTGCCGCGAAAGAGATCGTATCCGAGCTGCTCCTGTGCTGTGAACGTTGCTGTCTTCGCGAGCACCGCATCGAACTTCGAAGTGAAAGGCGTCACTTCGGCCGACGCCTCATAGCCGGCAATGGATTGCGCCATCTGGTCGAACGTAGTCATCGCCCGTCCACGGTCAATTTCGCTCAGGTGGACCGGCAGAGGATCGCGCGCGGGTGGCGGGCCTGGGCGGTTACACACCTCCTCCACATCGCCCGGCCACGCGATCGCAAACGCCTGTTTTCCCCAGGCGAGCTCAAACAATGTGCGATACGGCCGCTGCGAAGCGCGGTAGACCGCACAGGCTATATCGGGCAGGCCCATCTCCACTGGGTTGGTGGGGGGCCCCTGCGCCTGCTCGGCTGCCGGGTTGCCCAACCGACGGCCGGTCGCGCGCATGTCCCAGAAATTGCCGCCGACGAGATCACCCTGGCCCGGATTATAGTGGAGCACAGGCGACAGCGGCGCGTAGGCATGCGTCTGCGGCTTGCGGTTGCTGAAGCGTGTGCGCACCGAGCCGGGATAGGAACCGGTCGTTCGGTTAAGCTCAGAAACAGGACCGGTGAAGCCCGTCTCTGGCATATGGCAGAACGCACAAGCTTCATTGCGATGCACTGAAAGGTGCCTGTCATAGAGCATTAGCTTGCCGAGCAACTCGATGCGCTGCACCTGGTTGTTTGCCGGCGATGCGAGCCGCTCGAGCGTCTGCGCCTCGATCCGGTCAATTTCCGCCTCCACCTGGGCAATCTGGCGCAGTGCCTCGGGCGAAACCGTCATCTGCTGCGCAGACGATGCACCGCTCCCGAGCGTGGCAGCGATCACCGCCACCGCAGGGAGGCAGAAGCTTGTCCGACACTGCCGAGTCACTCCAATCTCGATTATTGCCTGAGTGCTGGTCATCGTCGCCCCGCCTGCATATGCCGATCGCTCCATTGCCGCGAATTGATCAGTTTTGCTGCGCTAGCTGGTGATCGCGTCGCCGGAAGCGAGATCCGCTCTCTATTCGATCTGCTCAGCAACGTGATGACCTCGCGCCGTTTCAGTTGACCGAATTGCATCCGCTGCCTCAAGCCAAGGTGCCGTGACAGCATAACAGATAGGCTAGGATCAAGTCAGGCTCGCTGCGCTGCGGGATTTTGACCGGGCTTACTGCTCCGGGTCACGAGCGTCGTCCTCTGCAAAGGACGGCTACCCACTGCATTTCCTGGTAGGAGACTACTCGCCGGCGCGGCGTTCTTGGAGCTGGCCAACAATGTCGAGCCAGTGCAGGACGGCCGGAATCGAAGCCTGCCCAGCGCGCCAAGACACGCGCGGCGAAGGCGCGGTTCGGCCCGAGCGGTACGCTTTCAAGATTTTGTGTAGTGCGCGTCGCGTAACACCCAACGCTCGGCAGCGAATTCGGTTTATCCAACCGTCGGAGGATCATCATGTCGTTGCGCTTTCTGATGTCGCTCGGATTCGCTGCCTGCCTGGCTCCTGGAGTTGCAGGGGCCACCGAGCGTCCCGTCGTGGTCGAACTGTTCACCTCGCAAGGATGCTCGTCTTGTCCTCCCGCTAATGCCTACTTGAACGAATTGTCCCAAGGTCGCCACGACGTCTTGCCCTTGGCATTTCACGTCACCTATTGGGACAGATTGGGCTGGAAGGACCCGTTTTCGCTGGAAGCGGCGACTGAGCGGCAAGACCGGTATGGTCACCGCTTCGGCGACGGCTCCTATACCCCGGAAATTGTTGTGGATGGCGCTAAGAGCTACGTAGGCTCGCATCGTCAGGAAGTCGGATCTGCTATTGAGCGGGCCAAGAACGACGGCCGAACCGCGGCTAATATCAACGTCACGAAGGATGGCGGCCGTGTGTCGATCGAGATCGGTAGCGGTAGCGGTAGCGGGCGGGTGTTGCTGATCGGGTTCGATCACGATCATCACACCGCGATTGGGCGCGGCGAAAACGCGGGTCGGACCCTAGACGAAGCCAATGTCGTTCGCTCGATCCGGTCCGTCGGCGACTGGTCTGGCGCGCCATTGCGCATCAGCGAAGGTTTTCCCGAAGGTCAGGACGTTGCCGTCATTCTCCAAGCTCCAGATGGCCGAATCGTTGGCGCGTCGCGCCTGTCCGACAGCTCTACCTGATCTTGCAAACCTCACGATATCGCCATGCGGTGCCCCCCGCGTAAGGGCTAGCGATGCGTTCGAAGTCGAGCGCATCGACAATCCGCCGGCCGGTTCTTTGGCTTGATCGACACATCGCCATAGGTCAGACTCATGACGCTCGCTCGTGTCCGCCTACCTTTGTTTGCGCTCTGCCTTGGAACAGCGCTCTGTACCGGCGGGGCTGCGCACGCCACAGCTACTGAATGGGTCGGAGACAAGCATGCTGCCGTACGGCTGATCACGAGCGCCGACGACGTCGCAGGTGCCACACTCGATGCGGGCTTGGAATTCCGCTTTGCGGACGGTTGGCACGGATACTGGCGCGCACCGGGAGATGCAGGCGTTGCGCCGCAGATCGACTGGTCTCGTTCGGACAATATTGCCGGTGCTAACGTGGCCTGGCCCGCGCCGCATCGCCTGGTGATTGAAGGTCTGCAGAACTACACTTATGAGGGCCGGGTCGTCCTTCCGATCAAACTCCGCATCAAGAACTCCACTGCCGCCGCCCGGATCGAGGTGGGCGTGAGCTACGCGGCGTGTTCCGATGTCTGTGTGCCTTATCAGGCTAACCTGACCTTGCCCTTGTCACCTGGCGCTGGAACACCTGCGGCGGAAGCGCCCCTGATCGATCAGGCCAAAACAAGAGTCCCCGGCACCCCACAAGCGGTCCAAATTGATGTCATACGAGCAGTAATCGGCGGCGATGGGTCCGCCCACACGCTCACGGTCGACCTGCGGAGCGTAAAGCCATTCGTGCGGCCCGACCTTTTTGTCGAAGGCGCAGGTAATGTGATTCCTGCTGCACCGGCGGTCGATCTTCAGGACGATCGCCGATCCGCACACCTGACCGTAGCGCTACCAGGATCGTTGCCCACCGATCATCCCTTGACGCTAACGTTCGTCGACCTGGATCGGGCAGCGGAATTCTCGACGACGGCAAATAGTGCTGGAGCGGCACCAGCCGGCTTGGGAACGCTCGCCGCGCTGCTATCCGCCCTGCTTGGCGGTGTCATCCTCAACCTCATGCCCTGCGTGCTTCCGGTGCTCTCGATCAAACTATTCGCCTTCACCCGACACGCGAGCGAAGGACTACGCGTGATCCGGCTGAGCGCCCTAGCCACGGCGGGCGGCATAACGTTCAGTTTTCTTCTGATCGCACTATCGCTCGTCATCCTGAAATGGTCCGGCGCCACACTCGGCTGGGGGATCCAGTTTCAACAACCATCGTTTCTAGCTGGTATGGCGACGGTGACAGTGCTGTTTGCAGCAAGCTTCTTCGATCTGCTTCCGATCGCTGTGCCCTCGTCAATAGTTGCGCTTGCGCCGGGCCGTATCCATCATCATCTGCTTGAGGCCTTTCTGGCCGGCGCCTTTGCAACGCTGCTCGCGACGCCATGTTCTGCGCCCTTTGTCGGGACCGCCGTCGGGTATGCGCTCACGCAGGGCCCATCGGAGATCCTTATTATCTTCCTCTGCCTCGGGATCGGCATGTCGCTGCCGTATTTGCTGGCTGCAGCGTTCCCTGGCAGCGTGCAATGGCTTCCGCGTCCGGGTCATTGGATGACTTCGTTGCGTCAGGCGCTCGGCGTATTACTGCTCGGAACGGCGGTATGGTTGTTGTTCGTTCTATGGAGCACAGCTGGCGCTATCGTCGCGGCGACCACAGGCATTCTTCTTGCGGCCCTGATCGGATTTCGCACTCTACTGCGGTTCCGGGAAGGCACCATCCTGAGCCGTGGGTCGCGCGCCGCGACTGCTATTCTCGCCGTAGCTCCGATCGTCGTTAGTATCTCGGCGGCTTCGCCTACCTTCCAGACCTCGGCCGAACCCCAATGGCAAACCTTTGACCCTGTCGCGTTGCAGCGCTTGGTCGGCGAAGGCAAAACTGTCCTTGTGGACGTCACAGCTACTTGGTGCCTGACCTGCAAAGTCAATGAATTGACGGTGTTCGAGAACGATAAAGTTCGCTCGCGTCTTGACCAACCGGACGTCGTCCGGATGCGTGCGGATTGGACGGGGCCAGATCCAGCGATTGCGATGTATTTGCGCCACTTCGCAAGGTTCGGCATTCCACTCGACGTGGTCTACGGACCCCACCGGCCTCAGGGAGAACCGCTTCCAGAGCTGCTGACACCCGGCATTCTTATACGAGCGCTTGATCACGTGGCAGCAAGCACGAGCGCCGAAGCGCATTTGCATTGAGATGCGAGGCAATTACAATTGCGCCAACCCTAGCAGTGGCACATTCGTATTCGACTTTGTAGCGCATGATCCGGAAAAGTGTGCAGCGGTTTTCCGAGAAGATCACGCGCAAACAATAAGCTAAAGCGCGATGGCGATTCGAGCTAGAGACGATTCGTCCGGCATCCGATCGCCCGTATGACAGGAGTCGGTTCGCTAGGTCGTCGAGCGATGGATGAGTCCGAAAGCCAGCCCGTCCGGGGCTGAACGGGCTTGGCTCCAGCGGAGGCGGCTCCACCGCCTAGGGACGAAGAAAGTGCTTACTTCTTCATCTCGTCCTTTTTCATGGCATCCTTGGCCATGCTGTCTTTCGCCATGGCGTCGTCCTTCTTCATGGCGTCGTGGGACATGGCATCATCCTTCTTCATTGCGTCCTTCGACATGGTGTCATGAGACATCGAGTCCTTTGTCGTCTTGTCTTGCGCAAAAGCGGCGGGCGCTAGGGCCAACCCCGATGACACGACGATCGCAGAGAGAAGGTACGAGACGCGGGAGGTATTTGTCATAGACCAGATTTCCTTGTTTGATGGTTTACCACGACTGTTGCCCCCTGAGATCAATACGCCCCCCGCGACGGGTTCGTTACAGCCCTCACGAAGATGGGAAGCGAAGCCGTTCGTAACGGAGAAAGACAGCTGCCAACTAATTTGTCAGAGGATGCCGCGGTTCGTTGTGCCGTCGCGAAACCGACCGCAGCTTCCAGGATCGCAGACGTCCGCGAAACGTTGTCGTCCTGATCGCGCGCTACATTCCACATAGGCATAGGTTCTATTCCTATGTCCCGTACTCCCATTCCATCAGGCCACATCCGAACTTAGGCTGGTCGGGCCCTTCGGACTCGCAGGCAGATGAATTCAGAAGGATGAGCTATGGCAAGATTGGATGGAAAGGTCGCCGTCATCACCGGCGGCAGCAGCGGAATCGGTCTGGCGACAGCTAAGACTTTCGTAAACGAGGGGGCCTATGTCTTCATCACCGGCCGCCGTCAGTCTGAACTGGACAAGGCCAAGGCTGCCATTGGGCGGAATGTCTCGACGGTACAGGGCGATGTCGCGAAGCTCGAAGACCTCGACCGGCTCTTCGGTCAGGTGAAGGTCGAGAAGGGCGGCCTCGACGTTCTCGTCGTCAGCGCAGGCTTCGTGGAGATGGCGCCGATGGCGGCCGTGACCCCGGAGCATTTCGACAAGACTTTCGCGATCAACGCGCGCGGCGCTTTCTTTACCGTGCAAAAGGCTGTTCCACTGATGCATGACGGCGGCTCGATCGTGCTCGTGTCCTCGGGCGCGCATCTGAAAGGGATCCCGCTCTACCAGACTTACGGTGCGACCAAGGCGGCGGTGCGCTTTTGGGCCAGAAGCATGGCGGCGGAGCTAAAGGATCGGGCGATTCGGGTGAACGCGGTGTCGCCGGGCGCGATCGACACGCCGATCATAGACGGCCAGTTCAAGACCAAGGAAGAGGCCGATGCCGGCAAAGAGACGTTCAAGAAAATGACGCCCCTCGGACGGATCGGGCGGCCGGAGGAAGTAGCCAAGGCTATCCTGTTCCTCGGTTCCGATGACAGTAGCTACACGACGGGCGCCGATCTCGTCGCCGACGGCGGCCTCACCCAGCTCTGACGTTCCGGATCGGCATGAACTGGTCGCGGCAAACCCCGTCGCGTCGGTCGCCAAAAAAGTCGGTCGCCAAAAAACAAGAGAGGCCAGCCATGCCCTTCTCAGTCTACGATTGCTGCCGAGGGATTATCCGAATTGAAGACAGCCGTTCTTCGCCTAACCGAAAGGCTCTTCTGAAGTTCTGGCATTATGAGCGGACCGTCCGCTCCCATCATGTTTTCAATCGAGCTTGAATTTGGCGACGGCCGCTTCGTCCCATCGCATACCGTTGCCGGCGCGGTTGGGGACGATCGCCAGGCCGTCGACGATCTGCAATGGCTCCTGGAGAAGCACCGCCCAGTCAACAAATTCCAGCCAATGCCGGCCCGGCGTCGCGGCAAGCAGATGCGCGCTGACTTCCGGGAAAAGGTGTGAGGAGACTTCGCGGTTGTAGGCTGCAGCAAGGCCCGCGGCACGCTGCCATCCCGTAACGCCACCGATACGATCAAGATCCGGCATGACATAATCCGACGCCGACGCTTCGAGCGCAGCGGCCATTGGTGCCAACCCGGCGAAGTTCTCGCCGATCTGGATTGGCGTCGTGCCGGATGGGCTCCTCGATCCAGTAGACCCCCTCTTCATCTAGCGTGAGGCAGTACTGCATCGCGTCGGAGAAGGTCAGGGCCTGGTTGAGGACCTGGTCCGGCAGTCGCTTTCGGACCGCAAGATCAAGACCGATCTCGCCGCGACCCAGCCGCAACTTCACAGCGCGGAACCCATTCTCCAGCAGGGCTTCTGCCTCGTCGGCGGCCGCGCCAGGCGACATCAGTCCCAGCCCGTTGCTGTTGTAAGCGGGAACCTGATGAGGGCTGGCCCCCAGGAAACTTGCAAGTGGCATGTCAGCGGCTATCGCCAGCGCGTCCCACATCGCCATATCGACCGACGAGGCGACCATGGCCAATGGCCCCACGACTCCTGGCAGCTTGAAATGCCTCGTGATCTGATCGGTAAGGTCGAGGGGAATCAGTGGTTGCCCAGCCAGCACGCCGCTCAATCCCGCCACGATCCGCACGAGCGACCGCGCGATCCACGGCATGTAACAGAACGCATAGGCCCGACCCGTGATGCCTTCGTCCGTCAAGAGATCGACGAGAAGAAGCGAAGCCGTGTCGATCGTCTGTGCGCTAGTGCCAAGGTCGTCCTTACACGTAGGGCATCAGCGCTTCCACGATCGCCGCATTCGCTGGCGTCGGCACCCCGAGCTGAGCACCAAGGTCGACGAGGGCACCGCTAAGCCAGGGCAGTTCCAGCCGGCTGCCCCGCTTGAGATCGACCTGCATCGACGATGTCATCTTCGCCGGGATCGTATCGCAGAACGCAAGGCGGTCTTCCGCGAAATCAGGGCGCAGAGGCACGCCCTTCGCACGGCCCACGGCGACTACCTCGCGCATGGTTTCGAACAACATCGCGCGCCTCTTCGGGTTTTCCCGGATCGGACCGATCGGCGTTCCGAACTTCGATGTCATGCCCGAGAGCCCGACAAGAAATACGAATTTCTCCCAAATCAGCTGCTCGATTGCATCGCTGAGTTCGGCGTCGATGTCGGCCGCCTGGCAGGCCGCCAAGAATGCTTCGCCGCGCGCGGACTTGCGCGCTCCATACTCGCCGAACACCAAACGCTGCATGGTGCCGGTGTGTCCGATAACGCCCGGCTCGGAGATGGCGGCTGCGACATAGCAAGCGCCGCCCAAGACGGAATCCGCAGGCGCATATTTGCGCAGGACGTCATCCTTGTGCACGCCATTCTGAAACGAGATGATCGCCGCACCCCGCTCCGCGATCGGCTTGAGGCTTGCCGCAACCGATTCTGTATCCCAGAGCTTCACACCGACCAGCACGAGGTCAGCGATCTCGATTTCACGGATCGTTTCCGCGGTCTTGATCTGTGGGATGTACAGATTCCCGCGTGGGCTTGTGATCTTGAGTCCGTTACGGCGGAGTGCAGCGAGATGCGCGCCGCGAGCGAGGAATGTCACGTCGCTGCCAGCTGCTGCGAGCCGCCAAAATACCTCCAAGCCCACCTGACCCAAGAATTTTTTCGCTTCCTCATATTTTTCTCATGCCAGCGAAACTGGCCTATCACCCGGCGCGCCAGCGATCGTGCGAGACTAGCCCGCCGCCAGCGCCAGCTCGGCGTACGTCGGATAGTCGATATAGCCTCGCCCGTCCCCGCCGTAGAACGTCGAGCGGTCGTAACGGTTTAGGGGCAACTTGCGCCGCAGCCGTTCGGGCAGATCGGGATTGGAGATGAAATGGCGGCCGAACGCGACGAGGTCGGCGTCGCCTGCCGCGACAATGGCCCCGGCGCTCTCCCCGTTAAATCCGCCAGCAGCGATCAAGGTGCGGCTGAATTTCTGCCGCAGCTGCTGCGGATGTACGCCGACGGCTGTCCGTTGCACCTTGCCGACGTGCTGAACACCGTCCGTCCAACTTCGGCCGCGACATCTACGTTATCAATGCGCCATCTCGACCGCGAAACCGGCAGGCGTCCGCCGTAATCAAATGCTCCGCATCGAAGCCGGTCGCGCCAGTCGCCGTTGCGCGCTGATCTTGCCGAATTGAAGTTCTTGTCCGGCTGCAGTCATTGAATGGGAAATCAATCAGCACGAAAGCCGAAGCTCTCGCGGCGACTTGCCAGTCCACCGGCGGCAGGCGTGACTAAAGGAACTTGCGTCCTCGTAACCGAGAAGCCAAGCGATCCTGGAGATCGGCATACCGTCTTCCTCTAACGTCTCGCAGAACCTGCTTGCCCGCGCCGATGAGGTGATCGAGTAAGGGTATATCGCCTGTTGACCGCGTTTTCGCACAGCCTAGACCCGTAGCTGACCTATGTACTGGTCAACACGACCGCAGGGCGGGCTCATGCTAACGCTGATGAACGAAAGTGGCCTAACCATAATGGTGCAAGCTGGGCGGGCTTCGTGCCCCTTAGAGGAGGCATACCAATCTCTCCTCAGCAACGATAAATTCGAATCTTACACATTCGGAAAAGGGACTAATCATGGTCAATATTAACCCGCTCGCAAACCCAGACATCGATCTCAACCGATTGGCTGAGCTTACCTACAGCGCGGTGTTTTCGGATGTCTGCGATCGGCTGAGTTATCGGAATCAGACCGCTGAGCCCGGCATCGTTCCGCTTGCTGGCAAGGGGGTTGTCATTGGCTGGGCGCGGACGGCATGGACCCGGCCAGTCGAGCAGCCGCCGGAGCGTCATTATGGTGCGGAGATTGATTTTCTCGACAGTCTTCGTCCCGGCGATGTCCCAGTCGTGAACTGCTCTGAAAGGCCCGCAGCTGCCTGGGGTGAGCTATTTTCGACGGCCTCCGTCGTGCGCGGCGCTCGTGGCGCCATCATCGATGGGTACATCCGTGATCGCGAAAAGATTGCGGCCTTGGGTTTTCCTGTTCTCGGTCGTGGATGCCACCCTACTGACAGCCTAGGACGCGTCTCCACGCAGGCAGTCGACATTGATATTGATTTCGGAGGCGTGAAGGTCTCTACGGGCGATCTGGTAGTCGCGGATATGGATGGCGTTACGATTGTGCCGCGTGCAATCTCTGAAGAGGCAATCAATCTTGCGGTCGAGAAAGCCAGCCTTGAAAATGGTGCGCGCGACCTCCTGCTTGCTGGCGGCAAGATGGCCGAGGTGTGGGAGAAGTACCGCGTCCTTTGATCCCACCAGGGATTCCGTTCGCGATAAGCGATCGACGGTCGACCTTTGGCCCAGGGAGGAGCGGACTAGATTTGCTCCTCTCATTTTGACCGACTTCGGACATCGAACGTGTCGCTCTGTGAAAAACCACTCATGGGGAGAGGCGACCGCCTTGCTGCGAAGGCTACAGATGGCGCCAACGGCCAGTACAATGTGGGCCGCATCGATCTTGAGGCCTAGAGCATGATCGGCTCTGTTGGATCAGGACCGATCGTGCTTCACCTTTTTTCTGGTTTCGGCGTTTCGGTCTAAGGTCGTCAAGAAGCCATCGAGACGTGGGCACGAGAATAGCCTTCCAGCGCGTGCCGACTCTCAATGCGAGGGACCCGGGATGCAGGCGACGATCGCGAGTACGGATGCCGAACTCGTCCCGTTCTGGTCGGCCCTCGTCAGGGACAGGCGAATCGCCCCGGCCTTGGGCCTGGGCTTCACGTCCGGCATGCCGTTTCTGCTGACCTATTCGACGCAATCGGCTTGGCTGACTGATGCGGGCGTGTCCCTGGCGACGATTGGCCTGCTCAGCGAACTGACCCTCGCCTACAAGTTCAAGTTCGCCTGGGCGCCATTTCTCGATCAATACGATCCGCCGTTGATCGGGCGTGTGCTCGGGCGGCGGCGCGGCTGGTTGCTTGTGGCCATTTTCGCCGTTATGGCCCTGCTGGCCGGAATCGCCTTCGGCGATCCAGGCCATTGGATTTGGTGGACGGTCGGATTCTCCTTCGCGCTCGGGATCGCGGGCGCAACGCTCGATCTCGTGCTCGACGGCTGGCGCATCACGAGTGTGCGCCCGCCGGAGAAACAGGCGGTGCTGTCCTCATGGACCGAGGTTGGCTGGCGCGTCGGCAATCTCGCGGCCGGCGCAGGCGCGCTCTACCTCGCCGATCATATCGGTTGGAAGGGCGCCTATCTGTGCATGGCGGCCCTGATGCTGGTTGGGATCGTGGCGACGCTACTCGCGCCCGAACCGCCCTCCGACATGGAGCCCCACAAGCCGCATGCCGGCTTCGTCGAGACGATCTGGGCGCCAATCCACGACCTCCTCAAGCGGATCGGCCCGATGGCGGCCGCGATCCTGCTGCTCGTCGCGGGCTTCCGCATGCCGGGCTACATCGCGAGCGCGATGGCGGTGCCGCTCTTCAAGCACCAGGGCTTCACAAACACCGACATCGCGACCGTCACAAAGGTCTTCGGCTTCTGGATCGCGCTTGGCGGGACCTTCATGGCCGGGTGGCTGATCCCGCGCATCGGCATGATGTCGAGCCTTCTCATCGGCACGGTCGCGGGCTCGACATCGCATATCGCGCTCGCGCTCCTTGCGGCGCATGGCGGGGATGGCGGCAAGGCGTTCTGGACCTTCGCGCTGGCGGTCGGCGTCGAGGGCCTTGCCTACGCCTTCGCGTCGATCGTGCTCATCACTTATATGTCGACGCTCGCGTCAGTGGAGCATGCGGCGAGCCAGTTCGGCCTGCTGACCTCGCTCTGCGCCTTTCCCGGCAGCATTCTGGCTGGGTTCTCGGGCTTCGTGATCGAGCATACGGGCTTCGTCTGGTTCTTCATCTGGACCTCGCTCATCGGCATCCCGGTCGCGCTGCTGGCGGTGTTTGTATGGTACCGCGTCGGGATATCGGACGAGGCTCCGATCCAGGTCGAGGGAGGACATTAGAGCGTTTTCAAGCGAAGTGGATACAAGCGGCGGCACGCTACAATCGAGGCCGTAACTGGCGTGCGTCTTTGCTATCGTCCGCTGCTGATGCTGTCGACGGCTCCTCCAGCGGCGCGACTAC
>Ga0210406_10004566_pt1 | contig 14766 bp, 14 predicted proteins | sample IncBWC30MmetaG_FD_155454 | JGI IMG/M metagenome (GOLD analysis project Ga0210406, IMG submission 155454) | Forest soil microbial communities from Barre Woods Harvard Forest LTER site, Petersham, Massachusetts, United States - Inc-BW-C-30-M | ecosystem: Environmental > Terrestrial > Soil >... | reverse complement strand
GGTGTGGGGTTTACTCCGCGGCGCTCAAAAATGGGCATTCACTTCGCGGATGTCTTATTATAGGTGCTGGAACCGCTCATTGAAACGAAAACTAAATACCGCTCTGGTCCTGATATTCATCGCGGGTCTTCTCTACATGTTTGCCCGCGCAGACTACCGCCAGGGTGAACCCAGCCTTCGCGGCCAGCCAGAAAAGGACTTTGCGCTCACTCTCGACGGCAAACCCGCCCGTCTTTCTGATCTTCGTGGCCAAGTGGTCCTCCTCAATTTCTGGGCCACCTGGTGCCCACCGTGCGTGGACGAGGCCCCGTCGCTTAATGCTCTGCAGCGCCTGATAGCTCCGCGCGGAGGAACGGTGCTAGGAATCAGTCTGGACGAAGACCAAACCGCCTACGACAATTTCTTGAAGACTTATCAGCTCGGTTTTCCAAACTTTCGCGACCCGTCGAAGAAGATCGCCCTGGATTATGGCACCACAATGTATCCGGAGACCTACGTTATCGATCGCAAAGGGCGCCTCGACCGCAAAATCATCGGTCCACAGGATTGGACCAGCTCCGAACTGACGACATACCTTGATTCCGTACTAAAGTCGAAGTAGTTTCACGAATCGGAAATCGGCGTCGTTGACTTTGAACCGCCCCAACCCCTAACATCCTCTCCATCTCTGGGTCCCACGATCGATTTCTGGCGGAAAATTCATGTCTCTTCCTAGCGCACAGCCCTCGCCCAATTTCGTGCGCATCCGCGCATTTCTGTCGAATCAGGGATTGTTCCTCGTCGTCGCCCTTGCACTTTTTGCGATTCTGCGACTTACGAATTGGTCCGGCGCGGATTTCGGCGCGATACTCCTCTATTCCCTGGTCGCAGGTAACTTAGTTTCTCCCGCGATGAATCGGATCGCTCCATGGTCTTCGAGGTTTCGAGGCCCGTATGACTGGATTGCCTATGAATCGTGCCTGGCGCTCGTCGCCCTCGTCAGCTCCGCAGCGGCGGTAGCCACCACCATGGCTGCGTATCGCATACCTCTTTCGCGATTCCCTTCTCAATTTCGGGGCGGAGGCCGGCTCGGTGTTGTTGTCGTCCTAATCGTGGGTACGATCGTTCATCTGTACCATCTGACTCGCGCAAAACTCGAGCATACCAGCCTCGAATTGAAGCGCACTCTCGAACTCGGGAAGACTCAATCTCAAAAGCAGGAGCAGGATCTCGACCAGGCGCGCGAGATTCAAGAGCGCCTCCTTCCCAAGCGGATCCCTCAAATCAGAGGTCTCGACATCGCCGGTGCATGGAACCCAGCCGCTGTCGTCAGCGGTGATTATTTCGATGTTGTGAAATTTGGCGAGACAAAGATTGGCGTCTGCATCTGCGATGTCGTCGGAAAAGGAATCAGTGCCGCGTTGTTGATGGCCAACCTGCAAGCCAGCTTCCGGGCCTTCGCGGCAGAGCCGGTATCGCCGGGCGCGGTGGTCAGCAAGTTGAACGATGTGATTTGCAATAACATCGCCTCCGATAAATTCGTTACCTTCTGCTACTGCATCCTCGATATGACCAAGAACAGTCTCACGTATGCCAGCGCCGGACACTGGCCTCCCATCCTGCTCCGGCGGTCCGGACGAACGCACTCTCTAAGAGACGGAGGACCGCCGCTAGGTCTCTTCCCCGATCATGCTTACGACAACATCGAATTGCAGCTTGAGCCTGGCGATCACCTTGTCCTCTACACCGACGGCTTGACCGAAGCTCGCAACACCAGCGGCGTCGAATTCGGCGAGCATAATGTTGCCCGTATCGGAAACGCGAACATGCGCCTGACCGCCGCCGAAATGATCGCGACGTTGAGGCGCGAGGCGACCAGCTTTTGCAATGGCGCGTTCGACGACGACTTGACGCTCGTGGTCGTCACCGTGAAGTGACGGGTTCCCGTTCTGAATCGCGGTCAATTCGCTGCGACGATACTTGACGCCAGCACTCCTAGCAATGTATCATACCCCCCAGGGGTATGTGGATGGGTTCAAAACAGATCGCGAGGAAAAGCAGTGCGGCGTGCGCCTGTGGAATCCCCTCGACCGCAGCGCGTAAAGCCATCGCCGTGGATCCCGCTATTAAATCGGCCAATCTGAAACGCCTCCGCCGCATCGAAGGCCAGATTCGAGGCCTTGGTCGCATGATCGAAGCAGACCGCTACTGTCCCGATATCATGGTGCAGATTTCATCGGTTCACGAGGCCCTACGCGCCGTGGGCCGGGCCTTGATGCGCAACCATCTCAAGCATTGCGCGTCGCAAGCCATTCGCAAAGGCACCGCCGCGGACGCAGAATCTACGTATGACGAACTTATGAGGCTGATTTATAAGCACGCCCGCTGAGGACAATAGCGATGGAACTTGATCCAGTCTGTGGAATGACGGTGGACCCCGTCCGGGCCAAATCTCACGTGGAGCACGCGAACAAGACCTATTCGTTTTGTTCAGAAGGCTGTGCGAAGAAGTTTTCGAGCGAGCCGGCGAAGTACCTGAATTCAAAGCAAACGCCCACCATAGCAACAGCTGCCAGTCTGGAAGCAATCAGCGTTGCGCGTCCGCAGCCCTCAAACGAATCGGCAAAGGCCTCGGGAGCAGGCTACATCTGCCCGATGGATCCCGAAGTACACGAACAAGATCCCGGTGCATGCCCGAAGTGCGGCATGGCCCTCGAACTATCGGTCCCCAAACCTTCCGCCGCTCGTGTCGAATACACCTGCCCGATGCATCCGGAAATCATTCGCTCCGAACCAGGCGCGTGCCCGATCTGTGGGATGGCTCTCGAACCGCGGACCCTCAGCGCGTCCGAAGACGAAAATCCCGAACTCTCCGCCATGACGCGCCGCTTCTGGATCAGCGTTGCGCTTGCAATTCCTGTTCTCATCCTCGGTATGTCTGACATGCTGCCCGGCCAACCTTTGCAGCGATTCCTTTCAATGCACGCAATCGGCTGGATCGAGTTCCTTCTCGCAACCCCCGTTGTCCTGTGGGGAGGCTTTCCTTTTTTTCAGCGTGGCTGGGCCTCAATCGTAAATCGAAGCCTCAATATGTTCACCCTCATCGCGCTCGGCACCGGCACGGCCTACATCTACAGCGTGGTCGCGGTAACCTTTCCCAACATCTTCCCGCCCTCGTTCCAAACTATGCGGGGCGCCATTCCAGTCTATTTTGAAGCTGCAGCCGCGATCACAACTCTCGTTCTGCTTGGCCAAGTGCTCGAACTCCGCGCGCGAAACCGCACGTCGTCCGCTATCCGCGCACTTTTGAATCTGTCCCCAAAATTCGCGCGCCTGGTTCGCGCCGACGGCACCGAGATCGACGTCCCCGTCGAACACTTGCAGCCGGGCGACTCTCTTCGTGTGCGTCCCGGCGAACGAGTACCGGTCGATGGAGCTCTGCTCGAAGGTTCAAGTTCGGTAGATGAATCTCTGATGACGGGAGAGCCAATCCCCGTCGAGAAAGCGGAAGGAAGCCGCGTCACCGGCGGCACAGTAAACGGCACTGGCACTTTTGTCATGCGGGCCGAGCGCGTGGGCAGCGAAACGCTGCTCTCCCAAATCGTCCGCATGGTTAGCGAGGCACAGTGGAGCCGCGCTCCCGTCCAGAAGCTCGCCGATCGAGTTGCAGGTTACTTTGTACCTGCAGTTGTTCTTATCGCAATACTCACCTTCGCCATGTGGGCCGTACTTGGTCCCCAACCAAAAATGGCGCATGCGCTTCTCAATGCTGTTGCGGTCCTCATCATCGCCTGCCCCTGCGCGCTGGGACTGGCAACACCGATGGCGATTATGGTCGGCACCGGACGGGGAGCTCTCGCCGGCATCCTCATCAAAAATGCTGAATCACTCGAAATTCTCGAGAAGGTGGATATCGTCGTAGTCGACAAAACCGGTACGCTCACTGAGGGGAAGCCTCGCGTCACATCACTGATTCCAGCGGCAGGATCGACCGAAACCCAGCTGCTTAAGGTCGCAGCCGCTCTCGAACGCGCCAGCGAGCATCCGCTGGCAGCTGCGGTTCTCGCGGCAGCAAGTGAGCGGGAAATTGAAATCGGCAGCGTCACCGATTTTCGCTCGTTGACTGGCAAGGGCATCGCAGGGATCGTGGACGACGCCAGAGCTGCTCTCGGCAATCGTGTACTGTTCGACGAATTGCGGGTTCCGCTCGGTCCGCTCGACGATCGTGTCAAATCTCTCGAATCGGAAGGCCAAACCGCAATGTTCGTGGCCGCAAACGGAAAAGCGATCGGTGCCATTGGAGTCTCCGATCCAATCAAGCCGACAACCGCTGAAGCAATTGACCGCCTCCATCGCGACGGGATCCGGATCGTGATGTTAACGGGAGATAGCCGCGCCACTGCTGAGTCAGTCGCTCGAAAACTCAAGATCGACTCTGTCGAGGCTCAGGTCCTGCCAAATCAAAAGGGTGAGATCGTGAATCGGTTGAAAGCCGAAGGTCACATCGTCGCGATGGCCGGCGACGGTGTGAACGATGCCCCTGCTCTCGCCGCCGCGAACGTCGGAATCGCGATGGGCACGGGAACAGACGTCGCTATTGAAAGTGCCGGAATCACGCTCCTCAAAGGCGATCTCGTCGGCATCGCCCGCGCTCGCACCCTCAGCCGTGCCACGATGCGCAATATCCGCCAGAATCTATTCTTCGCGTTCGCTTACAACGCGCTTGGCGTTCCCATTGCCGCCGGAATCCTTTATCCGTTCTTCGGTCTTCTTCTAAGTCCCATCCTGGCCAGCGCCGCGATGACCTTCAGCTCTGTGTCGGTGATCACCAACGCACTCCGTCTGCGTCGCGTCGCTCTTTAACAATCGCATCACGCCTTCCAGCATCACCTGAGCCCGCGGATGCTATAATTCCGCGCATGACACTTATGACCGTCACCTACGAGCTGCAGGATCGGCTCAATCCAGCGCAGTTCCGCACGCTTGGCGAATTCTCAAATACCTACGGTCTGCACAAATTCCGCTACGACGAGAAAACCAACCGCCTCATGTTTGATTATGACGCTTCCCGCCTCCGCGAGACCGTCGTCGAACACGTTCTGCGTCAGTCTCGGATACCTGTCCTCCGCCGCGTCGAAAACTCCTGAGCGCCCTAAGTAATAGGACGCAAACCTGCGCCACGTTTATTGTGCACACACTCCCCTAAACAATTCTCACGGCAAATATGCCTCGGAACACGCTAGTTATGCGCAGGGTTGAGATGCTTCGGTAGGGTGACAGATCGGCAGAAATTCTACGCAACGAAAAAAGAGGGGCTCTCGCTTGGGATCGAGAGCCCCCAAAGGCCGCGTTCCATTGATTCGACCTAGGCGTGATCGAATCATGGGGTCATCCATCCTAGCTTCCCTCTCAGAGGCAGGTGGGAACGACCCGTTCCTCCCGATGTCTGGGCCCCTTCCTCCCCATTCACCAGTTGGGCGGATCGTGTTGGAACGCGACCCACTCCCCACCTTATGCAAATGCGTGGCCCATCGCGGCGTTCTCATTCGCAGCCAACATACCTGTGTTTTCAGTCACTTAGTTGCGCGACTTCGAAATCACCTCGCGCATTCGATTCCAACTTGGGAAGCTGCGTCCCAGACTGGCACCCTGCACATTTTCTCCAGCCCCGCTCCCAACTCAACCTTCTCCCCTCACTTCTCGCGCACAATTGCGATCCAAACTTGTCCCCCCTCTCGCGCTGCTGCATAATGAGAGCTCGCAGCACAAATCATGCCGAAACCATTCATCGCAATTCTCGCAATCGCGGCCGGTTTGGCAGGCCTCGCGATTGGCATGGCAGCCTCGAGCGAGCGCCATCTGACGCCTCGAGCACCCGTATCCCACGAGCGAGAGGCAGAGAAATCATCAAATGTTAAGCCAGTATCAGATTCGCAAGCCCAGCCTGACATGGCTGCTTTGGTTGACGACGATGGTGATTGGGTGATTCGTTTCGCGAGTAACCCGCAGAGGGTCCCCCCGTTTCTTGTGCAAGATCTCGATGGCAATGTCGTTTCGACTGCGCAATGGCAGGGCAAAGTCGTAATTTTGAATTTCTGGGCCACCTGGTGTCCGCCATGCCGCGAAGAAATTCCTATCCTCACTGAACTTGCCAAGAAATATAAGGACAACTTGCTCGTCGTCGGAGTGTCTGTCGACGATGGCTCCCCGGATGACGTTAAAGAATTCGCAAAAGCCTTTCACATGAACTATCCCGTCGTGATGTGGAGCCGCGAACTCATTTCTGAATATGGCGGCGTTCCAGCTCTGCCCACCACTTTTCTGATCAACAAAGATGCTCGCATCGTCCAAAAGCACGAGGGTTTGTATCCGCCCGAAGTGTACGACACAGAAGTACGTGCCCTGATGGGCTTGCCTGTGAACGTGAAGATCGAAACTTTCGAGGACACGGGCCAAATCTTTTTGAAGAATGCGGTACGAGCCACTGAACTTCCCGACGTCGATTTCTCCGGACTCTCGCCCGAACAGAAAACCATCGCACTCAAGAAACTTAATTCGGAAAGCTGCAACTGTGGATGCCGTCTGACCCTGGCCCAGTGCCGCATAAACGATACATCGTGCGTTCGCAGCAGGAGCCTCGCCGCAAAGGTAGTTCAAGAAATAGTGAACGCGGGGCCGGTTCCACCATCCTCGGCCACGCCGCCAGCCCCGGCCACCACCAACTGATTTCTCGGACCGAAAATACAAATCGCTCGCAGGGCCTCAACCTCATCGATAGCGCTGCGAGCGATCGGGATTCGCAATCTTCTTCTAGTGATTCTCGTGCTCCCTGACCTCAAGGGCTTGATTTGCTTCTCCTAGTGCCAAGTCCAGATGCTTCATTGCCTTTTCCCGGTGACCGCCAAATGATCCAGGCGCGCCCGCCAGCAGACCGCGGGCCTGCTGCATCATGTCTCGCGCACTACGCACATCTCTCAGTGCTTCGTGTTTCTCTTGCGCTGCCACGGCCGTAACGCTGTTCGCACCCGGGATCAGGTGCGAGGCCGCACCTGCGACAAAAGCCACTGCAAAACCGCCCACAATCAGTAATCGAGAAATCTGATTCTTCATCGTAGATCCTCCACGTTAGATTTGGTCAGCCGGGTCATATCTTGGTATGTTCCGCAAAGGACTGCGCGGCTGGCGCGCATCGCCAAGAATCATACTAATTGAACCCGAAAATTGATTATGCAGTTGAATTTACGATGTGTCGTAAGAGGTTTCAGCCTAGCCACCCGGGAGCTGACGCGCTTCCTGCCGACTTCGCATATGCGGTGGCCCCCGGAAAATGAACCAGCCTGAAATCGGTGCTGATCCCGTAAAGCGACTCTGAATGTCCTAGAAATAAATGCCCCTCAGGAACCAAATCATTGAAGAAGTGCTGGACAGTCCGCCGCTTGGAAACAGAGTCGAAATAGATCAGGACATTCGCGCACACAATAATTTCGTTGTTCTTTACGAGGGCAATCTTGTCATCATCAAGCAGGTTGAGCCTGCCGAACTTGACGTGGTCTTTAACATTCTCCGAGATCACAAACTCGGTTCCGCGCTTCTGAAAATATTTGTTCCTGAATCCGGCCGCAACATTTCGCAGGGAGTACGAGTCATAGACGCCCTCTCGCGCCGCCGCCAGTGAACGGTCATTAATGTCGGTGGCGACGATCTGCCAATCGTGGCCGAGCAAGCTTAGGGACTCCTCGAGCAAAATCATGGCAAGCGTATAAGGTTCCTCGCCCGTGGAGCAGCCGCAACTCCAGATCTTCAATTGGACACGAGGTGTTTTGCGCACCGCTCTGGTCAGTTTTGGTAGAACGATCTTTCGGATCGCATTAAGCTGTGGCTCGTTGCGGAAAAAGCAGGTTTCACCCACTGTGATTTCGTTCAGCAGGCGTCGGATTTCGGAAGCACACTCGGAATGATTGGTCAAAAGGCCGAAATATTCCGCCGTGGACTGCGCACCAACAGCACGCATCCGTCGCGCGCACCGGTCTTTGAGAAAGCAAAGTTTGTTATCTGGCTGAAATATCCCGCTGGTCCTGTAGATCAGATCGCGGATTGATACGAGATTGGGATCCTTGGCGCTGCGGTCTCGTTCGTTGGCGTGGTTGGCCAAGGTGGGGCGGCTGGACAATGGGCTCCAAAGCGTCGTTCAATTCCCGCGAGATTCGAGGGCTTCAATTAGTCCCGCCGGGTCGAGAATGAGGCGGATATTCCCCTCACCGGTGATCGTTCCGCCTGCCACGCACGGCACATGCCCCAGATACGACCCGAGCGGTCGAATAATCGTTTCTTCCTGGCCGATAAAATCGTCCACAACGAGGCCCAGTTTCTTGTCCGCAATCGACAGAATGACCACGCGAAGCCGATCGTCATTCTGCGCGGAAGCTTCGTTCTTAAATACATGGGCGATTCGGCCAAGCGGTATCACCTGGTTTCGAACGCGTAGGATTTCTCCCTTCTCACTGCGATGTACACTTTCTCTTTCCACTCGCAGTATCTCTACCACTGATCGAAGCGGCAGGGCATAAGTATCGCTGCTCGCTTTGACGATTAGCACCGGAAGGATTGCAAGCGTCAGCGGGAGTTTCAATCTGACCAGGGAGCCTTTTCCGAACTCGCTCTCCAGTTCCACGGTGCCGCCCAGTCTCTTCAGATTGGAGCGAACGACATCCATGCCCACCCCGCGTCCCGAGACGTCGCTGACTTTCTCAGCCGTGCTGAAGCCGGGAAGAAAGATTAAATCCAGCATCTCTCGGTGACTCATTTCGCGGATGCGGGTTTGCGTAACGATTCCTCGTTCCACCGCCTTCGCCGCGACGCGATTTGTGTCAATACCTCCGCCGTCATCGCCCACTTCTACGAGGATGAAATCCCCTTCTGCATGAGCCTCCAGTTTCAGGGTTCCTTTACGAGGCTTCCCTTTCGCTTCGCGGGCGGCTGGCATTTCAAATCCGTGATCCATCGAATTGCGGATTAGGTGGACCAGCGGATCTGCAATCTGTTCGACGATTGTTTTGTCAAGCTCGGTGTCTTCTCCTCGAATCTGCAGCGTCACTTCCTTGCCGAGACTATTGCAAAGGTCCCGAACCAGCCGTGGAAATCGCCGGAACACCACGTCGATGGCTAGCATTCGCGCTTTCAGGCTGGCGTTTTGCAGTTCGTCAGTAATAGCGCCCAATCGCGCGGACGATTCGCCTAACACACTTTCGAACTGTTCCTCAGAGAATCGCCGTGCGACAAAATCCCGGCTCAGCTGTGCCACCCGGTTCCGCTCGAGGACCAGCTCTCCCGCGAGATTCACGATTTCGTCAAGCTTGTTTACATCCACTCGAATCGTTCGCGTTTCTTCCTTGGAGTCTGAAATCGCAGCCTGCTTCTTCAGCGCGTCGCGGATTTGCCCCGGTGTGACGAGGTTCTTTTCAATCAACACGTCGCCCAACCGTTGCTGATTTTCGACGGATTCCTTCAGTGCCTCACGACGTTCTGAATGAGAAATTGTGCCGTCTGCCACAAGGATTTCTCCCAGCATTGGCCGGTCCGGTGCCTCAGGCTGGGTCAGTTGCCGAATCCTTCCGAGTAGTTCACCAAGTTCGTAGTTGTGCGGGATATTCTGCCGGATATCAGCGAACATGCGCCGAAGTTGATCCAGAACGCTCAAAAACACGTCGATCGCTCGGCGGCTGACTTTACGCGCGCCCTTGCGCATAAGGTTCAACACGTCTTCCGCTTCGTGCGTCAGGGCCACTACGCTCTGAAAACCCATGAAGCCGGACGTACCTTTAATTGTGTGGAATGCCCGGAATACGCGATTCAGCAGTTCGGTGTCGTTCGGCGAGGTTTCCATGGCCACTAAATCCAGGTCCAACTGCTCGAGGAGTTCGCCGCATTCAGTCAGGAAATCTTGCAGCAGGCTCGCATCTTGCGCCAGATCTTCAGTCACGGAGGCCCCGTTCGAACTCAACACACTCGAATTCAATTCTCCAGGCGCTCACGATACAAGTGCCTCCTGAGGAGCAGTTACTGGCTCCTCGGTGATCGAGGGAGCAGCGACCTCCACCACAGCCTCGGAAGGCGGTTCCGCCAGGACTCGATCGATGTCCAGCAGAAGCAGCAAGCGATCTTGCAATTTGCCGACGCCGGAAACGTACTCATCGTTGTGCCGCGAGAGCCTCGGAGGTGGCTCGATTGTCTCGACAGGGATCCGAAGCACCTCAGAAACAGAGTCCACTTCAAACCCAATCACCTCACTCGCCACTTCAACCACGATAATTCGCGTGTCCCTGTCACTTTCCCTCGCCTCAAGCCCGAATCGCTTTCGTAAACCAAGGATTGGAATCACTTTGCCTCGCAAATTGATGACGCCTTCGACAAACCTCCTCGAATTCGGCACCCGCGTGAGTCCCACCATACGAATGATTTCCTGCACGCGGAGAATTTCCAGTCCGTATTCCTCGCCTCCGAGCCGAAAGCTCACTACTTGCAGCAAGCGTTCGCTGGCGTTGCCATTGCTGTGCGCACCCGATTCCGCTATCTCTGTTTGTGAGACTGCCATCCCAACCTCCCCCGCGCTGCGTACTGGTCAGTGCGCGAGCACGCCTTCGTGCTCACGAGAGAACTCTGCTTCGCCTCGCTCTTCAACCGCGCGGTCTGCAGTGCCAAAACGCAGTGCTCTTCCGTTCGATCGCGGTGGCTCCCGCCGGCTGCTACGGGCAACTGACCGGTGGCCATTGGCGCTCAGTTTGAATTGGCCCACAAGGTTCTGCAGATCAAGCGCCAGGCTCGACAGGTCATGGCACGCCTTCGCCGATTGTTGCGCCCCTTCTGCCGTCTCCGCCGTGATCTTCGCTATCTGCTCCAGGTTCGCGTTCACTTCCTCCGTCGCCGCCGATTGCTCCGTCGCCGCCGTCGCTATGTGCGTCACCATCTCTCCCACCTGCTCCGCCGACTCGATAATTGCTCCCAGCGAGTTCCCCGCCTCTTGCGTTGTCGCTACTCCCGCTTCCACCTGCTTCGTCCCCGACTCCATCGCTTCCACCGCTCTCTTCGTCTCCCCCTGTATGCTCTGAATCATCGCCGCTATCTCTTTCGTCGCCTTTGACGTCCGCTCCGCCAACTTCCTCACCTCATCCGCCACCACTGCAAATCCTCGTCCCTGCTCCCCAGCTCGCGCCGCTTCGATCGCCGCATTCAACGCCAACAAGTTCGTCTGATCTGCTATATCGTCGATCACGCCGACAATCTGCCCGATTTGATCTGATCTGGTCCCCAACCCATGCACCTTCTTCGCCGTCTCCTCCACCGACCGCGCGATCCCTCGCATCTTTCCCAGCGTATCCTCCACGATCTTTCCGCCCTGCCTCGCCGTATCCGACGCTTTGCGCGCCGCTTCAGCCGCCCTGCCCGAATTGCCGGATATCTCAAGCACAGTGGCGGACATTTCCTGCATCGCCGTCGCTACCTGCCCCGTCTGACTGCGCTGCATATCGGCGCCAGCGGCTTGCTCGTTTGCCGAAGCCGAAATTTCCTCGCTGGCAGATGCCAGTCGCTCCGACGAAGACGCAATCGAGCGAAGCACATCTCCGAGATTGTTTTTCATTCCGTTCAATGCGAGGGTGGCCTTGCCCAGTTCATCTTGCGAAGTTACTTCAAGGTCTGATACAGCCAGATTATTGGCAGCAATCTCATTGATAAGCCCAAGCATGCGCAAAATAGCTGCTGCGATGTCGCGACCCATCCAGAACGCCACAAACGCCCCGATCGCGAAGCCAGCGGTACTGAGCGCGATCGTAAGCAACCGCGCCCGGCTCTGCATGTTGCTTTGCTTATGAAGCGCTTCGTCACGAAGTTTTTCCTCGAAGTCGTCGAATTCCTTCAGAACCTTGCGTAGGTTCAGGTGTGTCTCATCGGCCGTATCGCTGAACAGTTCATCCTGAGCGCCTTTCACGTCGTTGTTACGTCGGTAGTCGACAGCGAAATCCTCAAGCTTCGCGAGTTGTTCCGTCCCCTGCTGGACTTCGGTCAACAGCTTCTTCTCCTGCTCAGACGTGACGGTCTGGCTGAGTTGAGCGAGGGATTCTTTCAGATCATCTCTTCCCTTTTCTCCCCATTTGAGAAGCTTGTCCTGCCCCGTCAAAATGTATCCGCGCGAGGCACTTGCCCCCCGCTCAATATCGAACGCGACTTGCTTCGCTATCGCGACCTTCTGGTGGATGCTGTCCACCTCCCGTGACACAGCGTCCAGATCGTTCACCGTCGAGTATGACAAGAAACCGAGGATGCTGAGGATCGCCAGTAACACTCCAAATCCCGTTACGATTTTCTGCTTCAGGCTTAGCTTGCTCATTCAGATCTCCCCGCGATTTCTGGGACGATAATGTCTAGCTTGCTCGCGCTCGGATGGCGTGTGGACGGTTTTCCGAAACTTGCTTTCGTGTTGGCTCCAGCACTCGCGGCTTCAACGATGTCTTTAACTGGCGCAGCGGCACACCTTCTCCATGAGCCGCAGTTGATGTCTCGGGCGTTCGCCGTCCGCCCTGAGTTGGAACCTGCCCACGAGATTCTGCAAATCAAACGCGAGGCTCAACAGGTCATCGCCGCTATCTCTTTCGTTTAACGACGCGAATCCCAAACCGATCTTGCCGGCTGCCGAAACTCGCATTGGGACACACTCCCTTACCTAAGTCTTTGAATCGGCATACAAAGCGCGCTTCTTTAATTAGGCGTCTGAGAAGAGATGTCCGCTGGGGCCTTCGCCGGCACATGTGGGGCGCTGTCGGTTTGGGAATTCAAGATCACCAGGTCGATTCTACGGTTCATTCCTCGCCCTTCTGCGGTTGCATTCGACGCCACGGGATAGAACTCCGAGTACCCTGACGCCGAGAGACGCGACGGGGCGATCCGATATCTCGTGATTAAGAGTTTTATAATCTCCGTCGCTCGTGAAGTCGAAAGCTCCCAGTTGGACGCAAATCGATTGTTGTGAATGGGCACATTGTCGGTGTGTCCCTCAATCCGCACTCGGACACGCCTCGGCCCCACCACGTTGACGAAATCGGCGAGAGTCGGCTCAGCTTCGGGCCGCAGCGACGTTGATCCGCTGTCGAAAAAACCCATTTCGCGCAGGCTCACCACGATTCCCTCTTTGGTGGGCGTTACAGAGACAGTGTGCTTCCCTATTTGTGCTGCGAGAGCCGCCTCTAATTGTTTCTGGATTTGATCCATGTCCGGCTTATCGGGCGATTCGCCCAGTACGCCGCGCGGCGAATTCACCAACCGGCCCATCGCCTGAACCCGCTCCTGGTTCTCGACCATTTGAACTTTCGAAAACGGCATCGGCTCGGAATTCGATACTTCGGGACGAGTATTCGAAGCATCGAATATTCCCATCTGCTGAAACGCCACCTGAATCGCCATCGCGAGCTGCCCCACTTTTCGCTTGTCCACCTGTGCCGATGAATAGAGAACCACGAAAAATGCGAAGAGCAGCGTGATGAAATCCGCATAGGAGATCAACCACCGATCGTGATTCTCATGTTCTGCGTGTTTTCTGCGTCTTCGGCGGCTCATGCCATTACCTTTTCTGTGTCCCGGGTCTTTTTGTGACTTTCTTCGATGAAGCTCAACAGTTTGGTTTCCAGCATGCGAGGATTCATTCCTTCAAGAATCGAAATTACTCCTTCCAGCACAATCTCTCGCCGCAACTGCTCATCCCGCTGCCGGAGTTTTATTTTTCCGGCGGACGGAAGAAGAAACAGGTTCGCTATGCCTACTCCATAAATTGTTGCGACAAATGCCACCGCAATCCCGCGGCCTACCTCCCCGATGTTGTCCAAGTGCTGCATCACCTGGATTAATCCCAGTACTGCGCCAATAATTCCAATCGTCGGAGAAAATCCTCCGGCCGATTCGAATACTTTTGCCACGCGTTCTTCCCTCTCCGCACGATTGTCCAATTCCAACTCCATAATCGAACGCAGCTCAGCCGGCTCGGTTCCGTCTACCGCTAGCATGAGCGACTTCTTGAGGAACGGCTCCCGGATGCTTTCCAGCTGGGCGTCGAGAGAGACGATGCCCTCCTTTCGTGCCTTCTGCGCGTAGCCCACCATCTCAGTAACCGCGGCAACTGGATCGTCAGTGTGCTCAAAGAACACTTTGCGGAGGCTCGCAAACGCCGTGAGGACTGTCGGAAGCGGATATTGCAGTAGCACTGCTCCGAGGGTGCCTCCGAACACGATGAGCGCGGCTGTTGGCTGCAGTAGTTGAGCGATTCGGCCTCCCTCCAGTGTGAGGCCGACCAGAATCCCGCCAACCGCCAGAGCGATTCCGCCGAAACTGCCCTTGTCCATCCCCGAGGCCATTTCAGCTTCTCTCGCTTTCCGGCGGTTTTACCGGCGGCAACGAAGCTGAGTTCTTGTCAGGGTTCCCGGCTGAAGCATTCTTTGAAAGTCCAAAAACAATCCGGTGGGCTGATTGCGAGTGAAATTCGTGAACTCGCTCGAGCACCTCCGCCGCCGACTCCCGCACCACGAGCTTCTCCCCGGTGATCAATGTGATCACTGTGTCTGGCGCGTTCTCGATGAACTTGATCAGGTCCGCGTTCACCACTAACGCCGTATTGTTCAAACGAGTCAGATGAATCATTGGAATCCGGGCACCGGCCTATTCTGCGCACACCCTGGCTGTCGCGCCTCCCACCACGACTTTTCTATCGGCTGAGAGCCCAGAACATATGAGGAAGGATTAAGAGCT
>Ga0210406_10004565_pt1 | contig 14766 bp, 15 predicted proteins | sample IncBWC30MmetaG_FD_155454 | JGI IMG/M metagenome (GOLD analysis project Ga0210406, IMG submission 155454) | Forest soil microbial communities from Barre Woods Harvard Forest LTER site, Petersham, Massachusetts, United States - Inc-BW-C-30-M | ecosystem: Environmental > Terrestrial > Soil >... | reverse complement strand
CCACTGCGCTCGCGCTTGCGCGGCGCGTGCTCGGCGAGGTAGCGGTCGACCAGGTCATTGACCGTTGGCGCCGCGCGCTCCTCATGGCGCTCGCCCATAGGGTCACGGCCCTGGTCCACGAACCGCTTGAGGCGTTTCGCTTCCTCGCGCGCGGCTGACACCTTCCAGTCGGGAAACGAGCCGATCGTGTAGCGCCGCTCGATGCCGCGGCTGCGATAGTTGAGAACGAACGCGCGGAAGCCAGCCTTGGTCACCCGCAGCCCGAAACCCTTCACCTCGTGGTCGTAATAGATCCGGTACGGCCTGCCCTCCTCCGGCGCTGCGGCCGATTTCACAAATCGGTCCGTGAGCTTCTCGTTCTCGGTCATGTCCGCACCCGTGTCCGCAGCTTGTCCGCGCACCAAGGGTGCTCGGCTGTCCGAGTGTATACCTCCGATGTCGTCTATATGTCAATGAATGTCTTATTATATAAGGGCCTTATCGGGCAGGTGCCGTGGATCTGGGGCCTTTCGCGAGTCCCTCCCCACAGACTCTTAATCAGCGGGTCGCAGGTTCGAGTCCTGCTGCACCCACCAAGTAAAGTCTATTCGATGCGCCCGAGCTAAGGTGGGACATAGCCCCAGATAGCATCCCATGAGTGAGGAAAGGATCAATCTCGAGCTGCTCGGCGCGCGTGTTCTGACGCTGACCGCCGAGGTACGCGACCTGCAACACCGCTTCACGGCAATGGAGAGCCGTTTTTCGGCATTGGAGAGCCGGTTCACGGCGATGGAGGCTGGCCTGAGCGGCATCGAGGGCCGCCTTGGCGTTCTGGAGGACCGCATGTCGTCGATGCTGTCACTGATCGTACCCATTGCCGAGCGGCTCGACGGGGGAAGTCAATGATCCACGAGGGGTCGCCGAGCGCGTTTGCTGCGGCGACTAGCGGGTGACGACGACCGGGCAGCCGCAAATCGCGCAGGTTGCGGTCAGCGAGGCTGCCGATGGATCCTCGGTGAGCAGCGCCTGCAATCGGGCGATCAGAGCCGCGTGCTCCGAGGAGCCGCCGCAACGCTCGGCATAGGCGCGGCCAACCGCGCTCGCGGGCGGCATTTCTTCCACCTGAAACCCTCGCGCGGGCCGGTTGGCGGCGACAGCGGCCAACCCTCCGACCCACGCGGCGATCGACAGCAGCAGCCGGCGACGCCCGTACATGGTCTCGCTCATTGCCCTTTGCCCCCGACCTCGATCCGGTCCACCTTCTCTGGGTAGAAGCAGAGATAACCGGCAATCCGCGGGCAGTCGGGCAGCGGATCGAGATAGGCCCAGACCGCGTCCTCCGCGACCCTGCCGCCGACCCGCAACGACCAATAGGCGGCCGTCCCCTTGTAGGGGCAGACCGTGCTTCTGTCTGAGCGGGTCAGAAATTCCATCCGCACGTCCTGTTGCGGAATGTAATAGCGGGTCGGGTGACCGGTTTCGAAGAGGAACATGCCCCGCTGCGTCTGCGCAACGACCTGCCCATTGAAGGTCACCCGCACCTCTCGCGAGCTCGGCCGCACATCGACGCGGGCATAGGGGTCGCGCGCGTGACCGAAGATCTCCTCGTCCTCCTCGATCCAATGGTCGACCTTGTCCCAGTAGAAGGCGAGATAATCTTTGATCGACGCCATCTCGTTGATCGGCTGCTCGTAGCTCCACACCGCGTTTACGACCCGGCGATCGCCGACCCTTATCGTCCAATAAGACGCATCGCCCTTGTAAGGGCAGTGCGTGCGGTGCTCGGTCCGCTCCAGCAGATCCACGCGCACGTCCCGCCGCGGGAAATAATAGACCGGCCGATAGCCGGTCTCGAACAAGAGGCCGGGCTCCAACGTATCGGCAATCGTCGTGTCCGCGACGACGACGCGCATCCGCTTCGGGCTGCGTTCGAAGGCGACGCGATGATCGGGCTTGCCAACCGCTTTCGGGAGTTCCATCGACTTTTCTTCCGGCTCCGTCACGACCCTCCACCCGAGTAGCTCATCAGGTCAATGAATTCTAGCACCGTGCCGTCGGGATCGTGAAAATAGGCCCGCGGGCCGTTGACCACGCCACCTTGGCGGTCCTCCTCGAAGGTGATTTCGACGCCGTGCGCCCGCAGATGATCGAGTGCCGCCCGGTAGTCGTCATGGGCGACGATGAAGGAATGATGCACGCCGCCGTGGTCGTCGGGCACGGGATTGATGGGCGGGTCGCGCTTAACCAGGATCAGGCAGGTTCCGGCGGCATCGAGAAACGCCATGTTCCCGCGCGGCACCGTCGACAAATGCCGGCAGCCCACGACCTCCGTGTAGAACTGCGTGCTTCTCGCTATGTCGCTGACGGGAATGCTGAAATGGGCAACGCCCTGAATCGCGACCATTTAATCCTCCTAGCTCGGCATCACTTCGTCTGCGCAAAAGGCGGACTAGCTCCTCCTGCCGAGGAGCGAGGCCGTCGCGTAAAGCCGACCGGCTCCAATACCATGCTCCCGCCCGATCGAGGAGGTATTCGCGATTCTGCTGCGGCGGCCGTAAAAAAGGACGCCGAAGGGATAGCGCCTCGATTAGGTCGCGTGCAATGACAGCGCTGCTTCCTGGAATTATGTAGGTGTCTCACTTAATCGATGCCCGGCGCCCACAATCAAAAATTGTATTGGCGATTCGATCGCCGCTGCACCTGCAGCGGGTCTGCAGCGGGAGCTCTCCTGTAGGTTGTGGCGCGGCTTTAGTTTGACGTCCTCTTAGTTACAACGTCTGCGCACCGTAGCATACGATATTGTCAATCTCGCGACGCCCAGCTAGCGCGCGCAAGCCTTCCGCCCCCACGGCTCGTTTCGTAGTGGGATTTATCCCATGATATTGCCCACTATCCTAGTGGGCAATAATTCATTTGACTGTAGGGCTCCACTCGGCTCTTATTGCCGAGCGGAATATCGGGAAATGCTCCGATGAGCGAAGCACTGCTGCGCGACATCGCCGATTACTGTCGTAGCATCGGCATCGCCGAATCTACATTCGGGCGCCTCGCCGTGAATGACGGCAAGCTAGTCGGCCGCCTGCGCCTCGGCGGACGGGTGACGACCGACACGGCAGAGCGCGTGCGCGCGTTCATTGCCCGCGAACCGCCGCCCACTATAAGCGGCACCCCCACAGCGGCGCTCTCGCCGGTGCTGTCGCCCACTCTGCCGGCTGCCCACAATTTCCGCTTTTACGACAACCGCCAGAAATACCTGCTGTTTGTCACCACCTGCAGCGAGAAGCAGGTGGTCGCCCAGCGCGTCGTCATGGAATTAGCCAACATCCACCCGCGCCCGCCGGCATTGCGCGTGTTCGACGCCGGCATGGGCGACGGCACGGTGCTGGCGCGGACTATGCGGGCGATGCACACCCGCTTCCCGACGATGCCGTTCTACATCGTCGGCAAGGAGTTGAGCGTCGAGGATGTGCGGCTCGTGCTCGAAAAAATGCCCGATCGGCTCTACGAGCACCCGGCGATGGTGCTGGTGATTACCAACATGTTCTACTCCGAGGCGCCGTGGCTGAAGCCCAACTCCGTGACCTCGGCGACCAGCCTCGTCTGGCACGAGCTCTCGCTCACCGGCAACACGGCGCATGAGTTCGAGGCGCAGATCACCGACCTGCAGCCCTTCCTCGCCGAGCATTGGCGCGCCCACGTCAGCCGTGGCACCGGCAACCCGGTCTACGAGAAGCCGGTCGTACTGGTGATCTACCGGGACGACCACAAATTCCTGCTCGACCAGGTCCGTCCGCGCCGCGGCTTCACCAACGCCGAATACGATCTGGTCATCGCCTCCCAGCCCTATCGCGCGCGGGCCACGATCGAGTTCAAGGCGCGCCGGGTGATTGCCCCGCTGGCGCGCAGTCTGGCGCCGGGCGGCCGGCTGATCGCGATCCACTCCTATGGGCACGACCCCGGATTGGAGATCATCCAGAAGGTCTGGCCCGGCGAGGACCCGTTCTCCAGCGATCGTCACGCCTTGCTGCGCGCCACCAAGATGGAACTCGGCAATGCCGGGCGCGACCTCAATTTCGGCGCCTATGCCGACACCCGATCGCTGTTTCGCTACGACATGCACACGCTTCCGAGCGAGATCAGCGAGACGATCGGCACCTCGACCTTGTTCGCGGCATGGAACGCCGCGGTCTATGTGGCACAGGTCGAGGACCAGCGGCTGTCGGAGGCGATCAGCAGCGGCGCTTATCTCGAGGCGACCAAGGAGGTGCTGCGCATCCACGGCGGACTGTGGTTCTGGGACGAATCCTACGTCATCTCCCGCAAGCGGGGTCTTGGCTGATGAGCACGGTCACAAGACCAAGCGGAGCGCCGGGCCTCGCCCTGCAACCCCGTCGGGTGTCGGAGCTGGTCGCCGCGTCTTCGATCGAGATCTCGCCACGCGACGACTTTGCTGGAGAGAGGCTGCGCGAACTGCTCGATCCCGGCACAACCGTGTTCGTCAACCATCCGGGAAGTGTAACGCATCACGACATCGTCGCCGCCTGTGCGAGGCTGCGGCGCGGCGGCTTCAACCCGGTGCCGCATATCGCCGTTCGCCGCCTCGCGAGCTTTACCCAGGCGAGCGACTTCCTGCAGCGTGCAGTGGGTGAAGCGCAGATAAGGACCGCCTTGATCATCGGCGGCGACCCCGATTACCCGGTGGGTCCCTTTCCCGACAGCGCCGACCTCTTAGCCTCCGGGTTGATCGAGGGTTACGGTCTGCGCGAGGTTGCCTTCGCCGGCTATCCGGAGGGCCACCCGAGGATCGCCGCGCGCGTCCTCGATGAAACGCTGCGGGCCAAGGTGGCCTCGGCGCGCGGGCGCGGTCTCGAAGTGTCGCTGGTAACGCAGTTCGGCTTCGAAGCCGCGCCGATCCTCCGCTGGATCGAGGCGTTGCGAGCGCAGGATATTATCTGCCCGGTCCGGGTCGGCATCGCCGGGCCCGCCACCGTCGCGACCTTGGCAAAGTTTGCGGTGCGTTGCGGCATCGGCGGATCTTTGCGCGCGCTCGCACGTGGCCACACCGCCTTCGCTCGGATCCTCGCCGAGGCCGGTCCCGATGCGCTCGTAGACGCGCTGGTTGACGAGGAGGACCGCGATTTCCCAATCGACGGCCTCCATGTCTTCACATTTGGCGGTGTTCGCCGCACGGCCGCGTGGATCCGGTCCACAACGACCGCCCAGTGAGAATACCTTTTCCTAGAGGAGCCCGCGGCCAGACGCCGAGATCAGACCCTTTCGTATTCGGCAGAGATGTCCTTGTTGGTGTAATCGGTCAGCAGTGCAGTCGCGATAATGCCGACGACGGCACAACCGAGGATGTACAGGGCGATCGGCAAGCTCGAATGATAGGCGGCGAGCAGCTGGTCGCCGGAAAGCCAGCTGAAGACCAGCACCGCCAGATTGGCGAGGAAGAACCCGGCAGGCGCCCCGAATTGCGGCCAGGAGGCGATAAAACCGCGATTGCGGTCGGTTCGCGCCCATTCCATCGCCAGCAACACCGAGCCGCCCCATTCCCCGCCGACCCCGATCCCTTGGATCAAGCGAATAACCGTCAGTAGAACCGCACCCCAGATGCCGATGCTCTCATATGCCGGCACGAGACCCACGGCGACGGTAGCGAGGCCGGTCACCAGCAATGTCGCGATCAGGGTTGCCTTGCGTCCGATCCGATCGCCCCAATGGCCGAATATCGCCGCGCCGATCGGCCGGCCGAGAAACCCGACGAAAAAGACGGCGAACGCCTCGAGGACGCCGACCAACGGATCCGATTTGGGGAAGAAGAGTTTGCCGAAGACCAGAGCCGTCACCTGGCCGTAGAGCAGGAAATCGTACCACTCGATCGTCGTCCCGACCGTGCTGGCGATCATGGCGCGGCGCAAATGCGCCCGATGGTCGAGTTCGGAAAGGCTGCGTCCGGAAATTTCCGCCGACGTCATCGAAGCTTCTCCTCCAGAGTATCGGGCCTTCGAGAGGTCTCGGTTGTTGGCCTCCGGAATGTCGAGGCGACGAACGGTTGGTTAACGCGGCGATCCTGCCAGCCGTTCAGGCGTGGACAAAAGGATTGCCTGGGTCACTCACCTCATGCCTGGTCAGCATGGATCGCAAGGTTCCCACCCACCGACCCACTGGGATATGTTCGGCAGCGACGAGCGATGATGACGGAGATCGAGGTAAAGCGCGCGCGGCTCGCTGCCATCGAGCGGGAGCTCTCCGGGCTTGGCGCCCGACACGATCTTGCGATGTCGGCGTTCAGATTCGACGAAGCGCGGGAAGTGCAGCAACGGATCACGATCCTTCAGCGCGAACGCGCGGAACTCGTGAAGGCACTCCCAGCGGCAACGCCGCCACCCCCCGCGGCGCCAGTGCCGGTCATGATCCGCCCGCGGCGCCCCGTGTCGCGCGGCAGCTAATCAATCATCGCCAGAGTTGGCGGCTAGCGAGGGCCGCAGCTTGCACCAGCGCTTCGAGCTTGGCCCAGGCGATGTCGGGATGGACCCGACCACCGAGTCCGCAATCGGTCGAAGCAATCACGCGATCGCGGCCGACCAGGTTGGCAAATCTCAGGATGCGGTCGGCGACCAGCTCGGGATGTTCGACTACATTGGTTGCGTGGCTGACGACACCCGGCAGGATAATCTTGCCGTCGGGTAATTTTACGTCCTCCCACACCCGCCACTCATGCTCGTGCCGAACATTGCCGGCTTCGAACGAATATGCCCCCGCATTGACGGCCAGCATCACCTCGACGATGTCGCGCATCGGGATGTCGGTCGTGTGCGGCCCGTGCCAGCTGCCCCAGCACAAATGGAAGCGGATGCGCTCCTGCGGCAGGCCGCGCAGCGCGTGGTTCAGCGCCTCGATCCGCGCCATCGTGAATTTCTTGTAGTCCTCGACAGAGGGCTCGGGATCGATCATGTCCCATCCCGTCGCGGTCGCCGGATCGTCGAGCTGCAGGACGAGGCCGGCATCGAGAATGGCCGTGTACTCCTCGCGCATCGCTTCGGCGCAAGCGTAGAGAAACTCCTCGTCGCTCTTGTAATAGGTGTTGGGAATCCGGTAGGCGCTGCCCGGGGCGACTGCGGTCATGAACCCCTCGTCGACCCCGGCCGCGGCTAGCGCCGACTGGAAATTGGCGATGTCGGCCTTGATCGCGTCGTGCCCGATATAGGTGAGCGGACCGACGCAGACCGGGCCGGTGGTGGGCCGGGGACCCATGAACACGCCCGAGACCGGGTCGGCGTAAGCCGCCGTGAAACGCACCCGATCACGCCGATGGGCAGCGTTGGTCAGCACGATCTCGCCCGGGCGGGCGGGACGCGGCGTCATATGGTCGAGGCTCTGGCCGCCGAGCTCGAGGCCGCCCAGGCGCTGAAACGCGTAATTCCACCAGGCGCCGTAGTTGACCCGATTACCGACCGACTTGCCAAACTCGCCGTCGCCCGGGATGTCGACCCCGAGCGCCTTCTGATGGCGGACGACATTCTCCACCGCCCGGCGCAATGTCTGCTGAAACGCGCGATCGTTGGCCGCCTCGCCAGCCTCGCGCGCCCGGTTGGCCTCGATCACGTCATCCGGACGGGGCAAGCTGCCGGCGTGGCTGGTCAGGATGTGGTCGCAGCTGGCTCTCATGGCTCAGCTCCACAATTGACGTGTGGCGAGTGCGGCACCCTGCGCCAGGGCCTCGAGCTTGGCCCAGGCGATGTCGGGGTGGACGCGGCCGCCGAGCCCGCAATCGGTCGAGGCGATGACCCGCTCGCGGCCGACGAGGTTGGCGAAGCGCAGGATGCGCTCGGCGACGAGCTCCGGGTGCTCGACGACATTGGTCGCATGACTGACGACCCCCGGCAGGATCAGCTTGCGGTCCGGCAGTTTGACATCCTGCCACACCTTCCATTCGTGCTCGTGGCGGACGTTGCCGGCCTCGAACGAATAGGCCTGCGCGTTGATCGCCAGCATGACCTCGACGATGTCGCGCATTGGGATGTCGGTGGTGTGCGGCCCATGCCAGCTGCCCCAGCACAGATGAAATCGGATCCGCTCCTGCGGCAGGCCGCGCAGCGCGTGATTGAGCGCCTCGACCCGGACCATCGTGAATTTCTTGTATTCCTCGACGCTGGGCTCGGGGTTGATCTGGTCCCAATTCTCGGCGATCGCCGGATCGTCGAGCTGCAGAACGAGTTCGGCGTCGAGGATCGCCTTGTACTCCTCGCGCATCGCATCGGCGCAAGCGTAGAGGAGCTCCTCCTCGGTCTTGTAGTGGACATTGCCGATGCGCGAGGCGCTCGCCGGGGCGATCGAGGTCATGAAGCCTTCCGCCACACCGGCGGCGGCGAGCGCGCTCTTGAAGCGGGCAATATCGGCGGCAATCGCCTCCCGCCCGGTATAGCTCAAGGGTGCGACGCAGACCGGGTGATTGGCCGGCCGCGGCCCGGTCGTAATACCGGTATCGGGATCGGCATAGGCCGCGGCGAACCGCGTGCGGTCGCGCCGGTCGGCAAAGCTCGTCAATACCACCTCGCCGGGACGCGACCGCCGCGCCGGCATCTCGTAGAGGCCGGGCCCGCTCATTTCGAGCCCGCCCAGCCGCAAGAACGAGTAGCGCCACCACGCCCCGTAATTGACGCGGTTGCCCATCGACTTGCCGTATTCACCATCGCCCGGCACGTCGATGCCGAGATCGCGTTGGCGGCGCACGACCTCGCTCACGGCCGTCCTGAGCAGCTCCTCGATGGCGCGATCGTCCGCGCCCTCGCCCGCGTCACGCGCCCGGTAGGCCTCGATCAGCGCGTCCGGGCGCGGCAGGCTGCCGGCATGGCTGGTCAGGATGTGGTCGGAACTGCCCTTCATGACGCGCCCCGTTCATATCGCCGTCCGCGCGGCTCTCAAACGAGACTCGCACGCTCCCGCCCGTCGGAGCAACCGCCATTTCCGATCCTCATTAGGCGACCTTGTGCCAGCCGGGCAGCGCGTCGGATGCCGCGGGATAGGTCGCGGCGGCGGCCTTCAGATCCGATCCGTCGAGCAGCGTCACGACCCCGCCTTCAGCGTCGAAGAAGGTTTCGGGAACGTCAATCGCGAGGGTCTGGCCGGCCCGTACGGCGCCTGCCAGTCTCTGACTGACCTCGCGCGCAGTGGCGAGCGACCATCCCGCGAGACCGATGTCTTGATCGGTGGTGTTGAGGAGCAGGACAGCGGCGGGTGCTCGTGGTGTCGGCGCGACCCGGACGGCGACAAGGTCGACCGTCCGCCGGGGCTGCCCGGCGGCAGGAAGCCGGCGGCTGCGTTCATCGAACCGAGGAGGCTCGAGGCCCGTCTTCCCGCCGATCGGATTGCCGGTATGGTCGTCCGTGTGCCAGGACTGGCTCTGAAAGGCGAGAAAAACGGCCACCCACCGATCGGCCCCCGGGAACCAGAAGAGCAGGCCACCGTCATGCCACACGCCGTTGTCGCCGGCGTGGCCGCCGGAGCGCGGGTTGCCCTGGTTCATGTGAATATCGTGGACACCGCGATTGGGCTTGAACTTGAAGGTCGTGTCGGGCTTGTTCTCGGGACCCCAGGGCTGGCCGAAGGCGAAGATCACCGCGTTCGGATCGGTCATCGCCCGCGCGACTTGCGCGTCGATCACGTCGTTGAGGTCGTTGCCGTCGCCCGGCAGGTCGGGCGGCAACAGGCGCATGTCCTTGGGATCGAACAAATGGCCGCGGATGTAGTCGAGCCCGCCATTCTTCAGGCCCGCAGCGATCGGGTGGAAGCCCTCTCCGAATAGCTTGACGGTCGACAGGATCGGATGCCGGAAATCATCGATGATCCGATAAAGGAGGAGCGAGCGATCAGGCCCGCTGCCGCCCTTGTCGCTCGATTTGACATTGACGGCGATCCGCCAGGGCTGGGCCTCGGCCATGACCTTGATCTGGTAATGGGGCGATGTGTGATCGCCGCGCTCCTCGGCCGCAGCGACCGCCCGCCCGCGCAGCACCCCGTATTTCGGCTGGCCCATCACTTCCTCCTCTTCGGCATCCTGAGCTCTCCGACGTCCCAAATAGGGACGCGAGGCGGTCGGTGTCTGTGAGCCAGCTCACACGGCGATCCGCGAGACCCGCGCCGGCGACGCTGACGGAATGTCGGCTCAGGCACCACCGGCACCTCCCACTGCCTCCCTGAGAGCAGGGAGAAAATTTGCTTCGCCGTTGGAATCACCCACCGAAGCGACGATAAAACGATACGGATCAAATAGTTATGGATGCGTAGCACCGGGCGAGCAGGGAGCGGGTTTGCCGTCCTGAGGGAGGGAGCAGGGAGAGGCAGCGTGAGCATGATCGACCAGCCGATTTAGCGATATTAGCTAATATTAGTTATGATAACAGCATTTTCTGGGATTGACAAGAGCGCTTCGGTTGGATATAATTGCTAAACTTGCGGCGACCCGACTGGTCACCGCTGGTCCGCGTCATTCATCGCGCGCCAGATCCGCTCCCGCAACGCGGGGACGGCGAAATCGGTGACCCAGAAGGGCGCCGGGGCGTCGGCAATGGCGCTGGTGACGGCCGGGAAGGCGGCGACGGCGCCGGCTTCACCGCAGCCTTTGACGCCGGGCGAGTTGGTCGTGCACCGCGTGCCGTTGAAGCCGACGTTGTATGACGGCAGATCGTCGGCGCGCGGCAGCGTGTACTCAATGAACGAGCCGGCGAGCAGCCGACCGGAGACCGGGTCGTAGACGGCGTCGACCGCTGTATAGCGGGCGAGGCTCGCCTGGCCGGTGTTGCGGCCGATCTCGACCTCGACGACATGGGCGCCGTTGGGGAAGGTCATCCATCCCCGGGGCCAGGCGTGGTAGATATCGAGCGGCGTGCCCTTGTCGCGCCCGCCAGTCCGGCCAAGATTGTCGGCCGCCGGCGGCCAACGGAAAAAGGGAGAGAAGTGACCTACGACAGCATGGATCGCGGCCGTTACGTGGTCCCCGCCTTGGGCAGCCTGTACACGGCACTCGAGGCTTATAGCTGGCTACTTGTGCGAGCTGCGACTGGCCTATTTTTTATCCCGCACGGCATGCAGAAGCTGTTCGGATTCTGGGGCGGCGACATCGTCAAGACCGCCGAGGGATTCGCCAAGCAAGGGCTGAACCCGTCAATGTTCTGGGCCTACTACATCGGCTGTCTCGAAGTCTTTGGCGGGCTGTGCCTCGTCCTGGGTCTACTGACCCGGCCAGTCGCGGCGCTGTTTGCCGGCTTCATGTTTGTCGCCGCCTTCCATGTCCATATGCCGATCGGCTGGTTCTGGAACGCGCGGGGTATGGAACTGCCGCTCTATCTGCTGCTGATCTGCCTGGCGATACTGATCCGCGGCGGCGGGCCCCTGTCGCTCGATCGCCGCCTTGGCCGCGAAATCTGAGGTCAGCCGAGGAACGCAAGGCGCGTCGTGACAACCTCCTCTCGAAACGGCGTGCGTCCGAGACGCAGTGCTGTCACCGCGCCAGCGATGTGGTAAGGCCGTTCTCAATTAACGTCGAACGGTTGCGAAACGAATGCCTGCGCGACGGGGGACGGCCAATTTAGGTCGCTTTCGCTAGACAACAAAAACGAGCAGCCGCGCGGATCCGCGCCGGGCCTATAGCCCCTCAGTTGAACTTTACGCAGGCACGGTGTATCTATGCATCGTTGCCCCGAACGCGATAAGTCCGTCCCCCGGACCCCGCAATGGCTCTCCCCCAGCTGATGCGGGCGCGCTCGGGGCAGCGGGACCCTGCCCCTTTTTGCAGAGTTCGTCAGGCCTCGTCGGTGCAATCGCGGACATTTCGTTAACGACTGTAACCTTGCTGCAACAATCTGAGAACCTAAGGTCAGGTTAACGGCTACCATATGCGCGCAGCACCACCGGAGCAGCGGCCCTATAGCTGCCGCCTGTTAGACGACGCGGAGCGGCAAGTGCCCCTTTGGCGCCTGCGACGCGCGCGAGCGCCTGCGTAATAAAGTGTCTGCGCGATGGCGGTCGGCCGTGAACGGGGTCTCGTAGCGTGACGATCGTGGTGACGTAGGATCGCTATCTTCTAATGGATAAAATCTGACGCTTGATACCTGCGCCGGGGTCGGCTTGAGTGGAAAACGCCCCAGGTGGTGCCAGGGGCTGGAGAACTACCCTCGACCAATCAAGGATATCTAATGACCGAGAGTGAAATTTCCGATAGCGGACCAAGTGATGATGCTACCGACATCATCAAATCCGTGAAGAGACACACGGCTCGATCGGTGTTTGAGGTAAGCATCCGACGGATCCAGACCATTCTAAAAATGGTTGAGAGTGGGATAAAGAACGATACCAATAAGGTCAGTAAACTGCAGATAAAGCTCTCCGATCTGCAACTCATATCAAATGTCGATACCAACGTAGATAAGGTAAAACGGTTGGAAAATGGATTGACCGAGATTAATCTTACTAAGAGCGACGTGGGTATTTTGCAAAAAGCGCTTACTTATAATCTACAATTTAACGATGAGCTGCCTTTCTATCTTCATAACGTTCTCCTAGTGGCTGCCTGGGGTGCCCTGGAGGGTTACGTTCAAGCGCTGCTTGCAGAATTGTACACTGAGCACGCTAATCTCCTCTCTTCTGAGAAGAAGATAACTTTTGCCGAGATAATAGGTGCCGGTGAAACCTAATCGCGTATTTGGTCGGCAAAGAGATAGATGATGTCGGGCGCAAAAATTTCACTGATTTGCAGTCGTATTTACAATCCAAAATCAAACTGCAATTTTCCAATAGACATACAGAAAAACTGCGCAACGCATATTTCTTAAGAAACGTTATTGCTCACGGCGCTGGGTTTTTGCGTTCTGAACAATTGAGCTTGGTTCCGGAGGGTGTTGATACGGAAGGATCAGAACTGCGAATTAGCCAAAAGTATTTGGAAAATTTGATTGGTGTTATTCGAGAAGCAGTATCGGAGTTCGACAAAAACGTTCGCACTAAGTTTCGCTCAGCCCAAAGTAGTTGCATTGCCCCCGGAGGCGCCAAAGGAACTGGAGTCACCGAGGGATTAATGATTGAGGTCGGGGATCTGCCGGGGAATTCCGCTTAGGGTCGAGAGTAGAACAACCACCGATCTACCCGCCCCGCCCACCGCCTGCGCGTGCCTGATACGGATACGTTGTTATGGATGGCGGATGGTCACAAATCGAGGTGGGAAAAGCAGGAGGGCAGATTGGTTCCGCCACTTGTGGAAGACGCCGCTGTATGGATAAGCATAGCAACGGCGCCATCGCTGATAGTCACTTATTGCGCGTTGATCAGGAGGCCGGGGATTGCGCGCACCATCATCCTGATATGGCGGGTTCGGTTGCAATTGCTGCTTACGCGCTGGACGTAGCTGATCGCTTAAGGCGAGCGCTGTCTTAAAATCGCGCTCGAATTGTGCGATGAACTAGTCTTCATCTAGTCTATCGTCGAAATATGGACACGGTAGGGACATTCGAGGCAAAGACCCACTTGACCCGTCTCCTCGACCGGGTGGCGGCAGGTGAGCAAATCATCATTACGCGTCACGGAACGCCGGTCGCCCGGCTCGTGCCGGTAAAGCCCGCCGGCTCTCGGCAGCTCCGCGAGACCATTGCCAGGCTCAAAGAGTTCAGCCGAGGTCAGACGCTTGGCGGTCTCAAAATCAAGGACTTGATCAACGAGGGTCGGCGCTGAGCGGCTTTGTCATCGACGCCTCCGTCGCCCTCGCCTGATGCTTTGACGACGAGGCTACAGCGCAGACGCGCGCGCTGTTAGACCGGTTCGAAGGCGACCACGCCTAGATCCCCGCGTTGTGGCATTTCCATGCGGGGCTAAGCCTGCTTAATGTTCAACATGACACCGTAGTTTTGATGCCGGCCGGGATGCCGAGGGTTGATCCCGACGCCACCGCGCATCGTCAGCAGGAGCGGTCAAAACACCCTCGCCCGTGATGGTGCCGGCGATCGAGGTGTAAGATGCTGGCCCCGCTGGGCCGAAACTCGTTGCTTGTGTTGATTAAGGCCTACCTCAACATATTGTAGCTTATACGACATCAGAACCATTGCACCGCAAAATAAGGTACCATCCGGGGAATGCGGCTTCAAACGCGCCCCACCTACCCGAAAGTCCCGCGTGCATAATGGGTGCCGGCGACCACCTTCATGCCGCGTCCGGGCACGCGCGCCGACGTGCTTACTGAATAAGCAAATCCGTCGAGGGTGTCTGGATGATCTTCCCTCCTAATCGCTGTACATCGGACAACGACCGCAATTGCTCGGCAGACAAATCCTTTGGAATAATAACAAGGTTCAGCGCTACTGGAACCCTATACTTATCTCCGGGCCTTATGTTGGGTGGTTGCGAAATAAGAAGATGTGTCGTTCCAAAGTCAAAGGGGATAGCAACGTTTGTTATACCGCCTGTGATTGAAAATGGTGAACTTTTATCTATATGAACGTCCGTCATCATGTCTATGTTACTATACATGGAGGCCACAATTAACATCATGTTGAATTTATCTTGATATTTGAGCAGTGATGCAGAATTAACTATCACGTATAGCGCATTGTTATTGGTCTCTGGAGCGCCCCTAACACCAAACTGTTGTACTGCTGGGCCTTTATTTGACAAACTAATCCAATCTAAGTGTCCGACTCAGAATCGTATAGGTAGAATTAGGCACGTGCCAGTCGTCTAATGAGGAGCTGGACCGAGGCGAGATAGAGCCAAGCCTTGGCGCTGGCGATTGTCGCCTCG
>Ga0210406_10004564_pt1 | contig 14768 bp, 12 predicted proteins | sample IncBWC30MmetaG_FD_155454 | JGI IMG/M metagenome (GOLD analysis project Ga0210406, IMG submission 155454) | Forest soil microbial communities from Barre Woods Harvard Forest LTER site, Petersham, Massachusetts, United States - Inc-BW-C-30-M | ecosystem: Environmental > Terrestrial > Soil >... | reverse complement strand
ATGGAGAGATATTTTACTTTGGCTAGGGCCTGGCCTTCTGTGATGGCGGGAATGGGGGAGTCTGTTAGTTGGAGGACGTCGGGAGTGATCAGGTCGGTGGGGCGGTTGGCTAGGAGCCATTGACGATTGGTGGTTGGCATGTGGAGAGAGTAGAGAAGAGAAAGATGGAAGTAAAGGAGGTTGAGGAGTAAGAGGAAATTAAGGAAAAGGGAAGAGAGGTGGGCAAGAGCGGAATAGGCATTAAGCGCGGAAAGTTTGCGGCGTTAGATCGTAAGAGCCCGCCCTTCGCAAACCCCGCGAAGGATGGGGCACCCTCAAGTTCAGTTGTTGGGAGGCCGAACTGACATCCAAGAGCACAGCGAGGAATCGCCGTGCCACAGGTGGGTTAGGGGGTTTTCAGGAGGCGGATTAGGTCGGAGGCGTTTTTGGTGGCTTTTTTGATTTGGGTCAGGCTGCGGGTGGCCATGTGGGTGGCGTCGAGTTGGTCGGTGATGATGTCGGCGTTGGCGCTGATGACGCAGAGGAGGTTGTTGACGGCGTGGGAGATGGCGTCGAGTTTGTTGGCGGGGAGACGATCGGAGGATGAGTGTTCGAATGGAAATGAGATCGGGCTTACCTTTCTTGGTGAATTGCGAAGAGTTTCGGTGTTGATGGCGGTTACCAGGGCGTGCTGCAAAGAGGCGACGTTGAGTTCGGAAAGGACGAGTGAGGAAGCGGCGCCGGCTTGGGCGGCGGCTTCGTGGAATTGGGGATCGGAGATCGGGAGAAGGGCCACGATGGGGAGGGAATCCAACCCATCATGGAGCTTCCGGGCGGCTAGAAGCTCCTGAGCGGACGGGTGGCTGAGATCGAGGAGAAGGGCGTGCCACTGTTCGGAATTGAGGCGGCGCATCGCGTCGTTGAAAGAATGAGCGCGGGAAAATTGAAACGAGGAAGCCGGGGCTTCCAGAATGGACTGGGTGATCTTGAGCCAGAAGGGCAGCTCGCCCAGGAAAAGAATTTGAGAACCAGAGGTGGACATCGGTCTTGCTAAACACTCCTCACACTTAAAATAAAGCCGTTGGCGGTACGGCTTGGCCAACTGCAAGAAAACGTTCGTTGCTGGGCCTACAGGGTTGCTGCACCCCAAGAGCACAGCCAGGAATGGCTGTGCTACAAAACGGAATCCGGGAACAGACGGCGAATTTCGTGGAGCAGGCCGTCGGGCAGGCGACCTTTGGATACGTAGCCGTCCGCGCCGTGGTTGCGGCATTCTTCTTCTAACGTGGTGCCCTGGATTTCGGAATAGATGATTACGCGCAGAGACGGGTGTGCGCGGCGGAGTTCCTTTGCCGCTTGCAAACCGTTGAGGCGCGGCATGCGGAAATCGAGTAACGCGAGATCGGGCTGATGCTTGGCGACCAGTTGGACCGCGTTCATGCCGTCGCTGGCGGTGCAGACGACTTCGAGGCCGCCGGCGAAGTCCAGGTAGTCGCAGACGGAACGAAGGGCGGTGGGTGAGTCGTCGGCTACGAGAACGCGGATTGGGGCGATGTGCGGCATTGCTGCTCCAGTGTGAATCCACGTTCATATTGGAGGAATGGGAAGGGGAAGGGTATTGGGGAGATTGCGTAGTGAATATTCACTAGAGGGAGGAGCGGACAGATGGCAGGGATCAGATAACAAGAGGCGAAGAGAAGAATTACGCAGAGTTCGCTGAGACCACGGAGAGGGGGAGGGGTTGACAATGAGCTTTAAACGGGCTGAGCGCTTGCCACGGTCGCTCCGCTCCGTGGCCGGCGCGCCGCGGACGGCGTGGAAGATAAAACCGGCCACTCCGGTCGGGATGACAGAGTCGGACAAGAGAAGAACACAGGCTGAAGCCTGTGCTACTGGGCTGGGTCAGGTTTGGATGATGTTGTTGCGGATGGCGTACATGATTAGTTCGGCGAGGGAGTGGAAGTCGAGTTTGAGCATGATGTTGGCGCGGTGGGCTTCGGCGGTGTTGACGCTGATGTTGAGGAGGTTGGCTACTTCCTTGTTGCTCTTGCCTTCGGCGAGGAGTTGGAGGATTTCGCGTTCGCGCGGGGTGAGGCGAGAGCGGGAAGATTTGGCGTTGTCGGAAGCGTCGGGAGTGGCTGCGGCTTCGGAGACCCGGGAAGAAAAAAAGGGTTTGTGCTGGCTGAGGGCGTGAACGGCGTCGAGGAGAACGCGGTCGGCTTCGTCCTTGAGAATGAAGCCGCGGGCGCCGGCTTGTACGACTTGCTGAACGAGGTCGTCGGACTCGTGCATGGTAAGGATGAGAATTTCGGTGGATGGGGAGGCTTTGCGGATGTGGCGTGTGGCTTCGACGCCGTTGAGGAGAGGCATGCCAATGTCGAGGATGGCGATGTGCGGTTTGTGCTTCGCGGCTTTTTCGACGGCGTCGCGACCATCGGCGGCTTCGGCGCAAATCTCCCAGCTGGGGCGCGATTCGAGGAGTGTGCGGAGGCCAGCGCGGACGACGGCGTGATCATCCGCGATCAGAATGGAGAGACGAGGCATAGATGGAGTCCTTGAGAACCGGGGCCGAGAAAAGGATTTTCGCACGGACAGTGGTGCCGGCGGCGCCGGAATCGATTTCGAGTGAGCCACCTAGCTGGGCCATGCGTTCGCGCATGCCGGGGATGCCGACGCCGAGGCGCGGCTGGCCGCGATGGGGCGCGCCGTTGGAGGGGATGCTCATGCCGCTACCGAAGTCAGTGATTTCGAGGATGACGCATTCGGGATCTTCGCGGAGCGTGACGCGGGCACGCTTGCTGCCGGAATGGCGCTGGATGTTGGCGAGGCTCTCCTGAGTGATGCGAAAGAAGGCGGTTTCCGCCATTTGCGGTAGGCGGCGAAAGCTGGTGAGGAGTTCGAGAGAGGTTTCGATGCCGCTGCGTTCGCTGAAACCGTTGACGTATTCCTTGAGTGCGGAGACGAGGCCGAGGTCGTCGAGGAGAGGAGGGTGGAGGAGATAGGAGAGTGTTCGAATTTCGCGGGACATCTGCTGGAGGAGTTCGCGGGCTTTTTCGAGGGCGCGGTGAGAAGCGGCGTTGAGCGGCTGAGCGGATTGGCGGAGCTGAGCGAGGCTCAGATTAACGGCGAGAACGGTTTGGGCCATGCCGTCGTGAAGTTCGCGGCCGATGCGGCGGCGCTCTTCATCCTGGAGCTTGAGGAGTTCGGTGGAGAGCTGGTGGATGGCGCGCTCGGCGTTTTTGAGGTCGGTGATATCGGTGAAGGTAGCAATGACACGGAGAAGGGAGCCGTCGGGATTGAACTGTGGGATGGCGTTGCCGAATATCCAGAGGATTTCGGAGGTGCCTGGAATCCGGTAGCCCAAGGTGGCTTTGCGAAGGGAACGCTTGGTGCGGAGGACGGTTGGGACCGGGCGATCGGAGTAGGGGATGTCGCGACCCCGATCGTCCATGGGAACGATATTGAGTTGGTCGGCTGTGCGGCCGATGACCTGCTCACTTGCGACGTTGAACATATTGAGCGCGGCCCGGTTTGCGAATTCAAAGGTGCCATCGGGCGCGGTGAGGATGACCCCAGCGTGAATATCGCGGACGAGCGTGCGGAATCGCTCTTCGCTTTCGCGAAGGGCTTCGGTGGCGCGATGTTGCTCGGAGAGGTCGGTGAGGGAGACGAGGATATTGGTGACTTCACCGGAGGAGCCGAGCTGGGGAACGACGTCGACAAGAGTCCAGAGGATTTTTTTTGTGTCCAGGTGGCGCCAGCCGACTACGCGGTTGTGGATGGGCTGGCGGGAGGCAACGACGGTAGGAATCAGGCCTTCGGAATCGGGGAGAACGGAGCCGTCGTCACGAAGGGGCTCGAGGTGTAGATCACTGAGAAATTTTCCGGCGACCTGCTCGATACGAAAATCGAAGAGGTTGAGGGCGGCAGGATTGCCATAGAGAATCTCGCCGATGGGACTGCTTGAAACGATGCCAACGTGGAGGTTTTCGACGAAGGAGCGGAAGCGCTCCTCGCTTTCGCGGAGGGCGTCCGAGGCGCGGCGCTGTTCAGTGATGTCGCGGACGACGACGAGAGCGCAGCGGTGGCCATCGAGTTCGAGCAGAGAACTGGAAAGTTGACCGGTGCGAAGCTGGCCGGATTTGGTCTGAAAGGAGAATTCGACGTTGCGGATTTCCTGGCCCGCGATTAATTGGGCAAGGATTTCAGCGCGGCGCGCAGGCTCGGTCCAGATCTTGAGTTCGAGAGGAGTCTTACCGATGACCTCTTCCCGGGAATAGCCGGTGAGGCGGGTGAAACTGTCGTTGACGGCGAGGTAGGGGCCGTCGGGGAAGACGTTGATGGCAAAGCCGTCGGGGCTGGAGCGGAAAGCGGAGGAGAGCAGGTGCTCGGAGTGGGCGAGGGCGCGCTCGGTTTGGAGAAGTTCATCGGAAACGCGGCGTTGCTTGCGATTGGTGAGGATGAGGCGGACGGAGGAGCAGACAAAAGAAGCGACAATGGCGAGCCAGGCGAGGGCCATTTGATCGCGGGCAAGGGAACGACCCATAAACAGAACGAGAAGGGGAATTACAACGGGGAAGCCGTGAGTGGCCGCGAGATCGCCGAAACGCGAGACTGGTTCGGCGATGGATTCCTGGCCGCGTCGCGGCCAGACGGCAGCAAGAAAAATGACCGCGAACCAAGGGCTGAGGAACAGAAAATCGCCCCAACTGGCGGCGCCAAGCGCAGTTTTGATGGTGAGGAGAAAATCCGCGTCGGAGAGCGAGGCGAGCAAAAACACGAAGCAGAGTCCGAGCGAGAAGGAGCGCAGACCGGAAGAAGCGGATCTGCGAGAGCGATAGAAGAAACCCAGGGAGATGGCCGCGTCACGAACGATATAGAGGATGAGGATCTGGCCGGGAAGATTGGAAGAATCGAGACGCCAGCGAGACGGCGAGTAGAAGAAGTAGAGGTAAGCGGTGAGAGCTAGGATGGCGATCTGGGCGAAGTCCAGGATGCGGAGCCAGTCCCAGCCGCGGGATTTTTCGTCGGCGGCAGGAAGAAACATCATGACAACCGGAGCGGTCCAGACGAAAAAAAGAATGTCGGAAGGAATCGGCATGTGGGATGAGCCGGGGACGAAACTTTGATAGTAGGTGGTGGTGGCCTGGGCGAGGGCTTCGAGGGAGAGGGCGATGGTGAGGAGAGTCCACAACTGGCGAGCGTAGGATTGTGAGCGGAGGGCAGCGTGGGCGGAGGCGAGAGCGGCGAGAAGGACAATGCAGAAATCGAGGGAGTTGGCGAAGAGGTGGCGTGATGCGGAGTTGCGAACGGAGACGAGGTCAAGGAATTGGAGCGCCGCTACGAGTAGGGCGAAGGCAATGAGGAGCTTGGGGAACTTGCCTAGGGGTAGCAAGCTGACCTCAAAGGGCACGCCTGGCGGTGCGTGCCGGGTGATGGACTTGCAGCAAGAGGGAGTGTACACCAGCGGGGCGTAGAGAAGAGAAGCATGTTCACGAAATTGTAAGAGAAGAGTGAGATAGATATCAGAGGCCAAAGAGGACGCCAGGTGATTTGGAAGAAATTTGTAACGGGAATTGTGGTGGCGCATCCGATTGACAGAAGACGGCGGGGGAGTGGATGCGTTCGCTGACCATAACCATGCTTGTGATGGGCGGGCTGCTGGTGTGCGCCGGTGCGTGGGGCCAGGACAGTGCGGCTGCGAAGAATACCGACAATTCAGACGAAATTCCGATTGAGAAGTGCGACCTGCTTCCGGTGGTGCGAGTGAAGATAGGCGGGAGCGAGATGCGGTTCCTGCTGGATACAGGTGCGACGACGATTCTGAACCTGCGTTCGTTCGCGTCGGGCCGGCCGAGAGATATTCAAGTAAGTTCATGGAGCGGAACAGCAGCGACGAGCGCGCGCGAAGTGCGGCTGCCGGAGTTGGCGCTTGGGAGCCACCGGCTGAAGGATTTGCGGCTGCCGGCGATCGATTTGAGTCCGATTGGGAAGGCGTGCGGCGGGCGCGTGGACGGAATTCTGGGGGTAGACTTGCTGGACAAGATGGGAGTGACGATTGATTTGAAGCGGCAAGTGGCGTCGATGGGGCCGCCGATAGAGCCGGACGCGCGGGCGATGTACGGCCAGATGGAAGCGCATATGCATCACTGCGCGGAAGCGTTTGAGCAGGGAGCCGCCAAGGAACTGGAAGAGTGCTTCGATCCGGAGATTGTGCTGTACACGCCGGATGGCGAGTATCACGGACGCAAGCAAGCAGTGGAGTATCTGCAAGCGCGATACATGAAGTATGCTCCGAACCTTTGCTACAGGATGAGTCTGCAGGACGTAAAGAGTTTCGGAGACGCGCTGTGGTACTCGTATGAATATGAGATCACCGCTCCGCAGGAGCACGTGGTGGGGCACGGGATGTCCATGTGCAGAAAAGACAGCAACGGGAATTGGGTGGTCTTGAATCTGCACAATTCCCTGAAGGGGCCGGAAGTGGAGGCGGGGGTGGCGAAGAATCGCTGAACAAACTGCAAGAGTTGAATTATGCGGCGGGGATTGAATTCGTGGCTGCTAGTTGCGGACGGACACAGGCGAGGAAACATGAGAATGCGGAGGCTGGCTCTTGGGGCAGTGGCTACAGTTGCCGCCATTTTGGGCGGGACCGAACTTGCGGCGCGAAAGGAACATGCAATGGGAACACAGAGCGCGAAAGCGCAAGAGGGTAGACCGTTTCATATTTTTAATCCGGAGACGATGGCCAAACCCACGGTGGGGTATTCGCAAGTAGCAGAGATCGGTGAAGGGAAGATCGTTTACATTGCGGGGCAGGTCGCGCTGGACAAAGCCGGAAATCTGGTGGGCAAGGATGATTTTCGGGCACAGGTGCAGCAGGTGTTTGAGAACCTGAAAGCCGCGGTGGAAGCCTCCGGCGGGGATTTTCACAACATCATCAAATTGAACTACTACTGCGTGGCAAGCGTTGATCCTGCGCAGATGGCTGTGGTGAGGGAAGTGCGAGACAAATACGTGAACACGGCCAATCCACCGACGAGCACGTTCGTTTTCGTGCAACGGCTGGTGAGGCCGGAGTGGCTGATCGAGGTGGACGCGGTGGCTGTGGTCAAGAAGTGAAACGCAGAAAACGCGGGTCCGGATTTACAGGAAGGTTTTGGCAAAACTAGCTAAGCGAATGGAGAATGGAAAGATGGCGAAGAATCTTGTGGCGCAGGTGGGGAAGGCGGGCGGGGAATTTGAATTGGTGGAGCGGGAGATGCCGGGGCCGGGGACGGGAGAGGTGCGGATTAAGGTGCAGGCTTGCGGGGTTTGCCACAGCGATGCGGCGACGAAGTTTGGCGCGTTTCCGTTCATCACGTACCCGCGCGTGCCGGGGCATGAAGTGGCGGGAGTGATTGATGAGGTCGGCGCGGGCGTGACGGAGTGGAAGAAGGGCGAACGCGTGGGGACCGGATGGCACGGTGGGCATTGTTTTGTGTGCGAGTCTTGCCGCAGAGGCGAATTTATTACCTGCAAGAACGAGCAGATTAACGGAGTGACTCGCGATGGCGGGTATGGGCAGTACATGATCGCGCGACATGAAGCCGTGGCGCGGTTGCCGGAGGGATTGAACGCGGTGGATGCGGGGCCACTGTTGTGCGCGGGGATCACTACCTTCAATGCGCTGCGGCACAGCGGGGCGGGGCCGGGAGACCTGGTGGCCGTGCAGGGAATCGGCGGGTTGGGACATTTGGGGATTCAGTATGCGGCGAAGTTTGGATACCGCGTGGTGGGAATCGGGCGCGGACCGGAGAACGGGACGCTGGCGAAGAAATTGGGGGCGTGGGCATACATCGATAGTAAGAGCAGCAATGCGGCGGAAGAGTTGCAAAAATTGGGCGGGGCGCGCGTGATTCTGGCGACGGCGCCGAATGCGAAGGCGATGTCGGAACTGGTGGAAGGATTGAGCGTAGGCGGAGAACTGTTGGCAGTTGGGGTGCCGTCGGAACCACTGGAAGTGCCACTGGCCACGATCATTCTGGGGAAGAGAAAGATTCAGGGATGGCCTTCGGGAACGGCGATCGATTCGGAAGACACGTTGCAATTTTCGGCGCAGACGGGAGTGCGGGCGATGATTGAGAAGTATCCGCTGGCGAAGGCGAATGAAGCATTCGAAAGGATGATGAGCGGGAAGGCGGAGTTTCGGGTGGTGCTGACGATGGAGTAGGGGGAAGTAATCAGTACTCGGTAATCAGTTATCAGTAAGAGCGGAGAGGCGCCGGGTGCTTCTCCGCTTTTTACTTTTTGGTGGAGGGATAACAGCAATCAGATAACAGATAGCAGTAGGCGGAGTGGGGCGTGAGGATTACGGCGAGTTGCGATGAGGTCGATTGGTTGCCGTGGTCCCTCCAGTACGGTCCGCAAACACCGCGGCCCTCCGATCGGGATGACGGAGCCGGAATAGGGAAGAGCGGCCCGCCACGGTCGGCGGGCCCTACCGGAGATGGAGGATACTAGCGACGAGCCTAGAAAGGGATGTCTTCGTCGGAGATTTCGGGGCCGGACGTCTGGCCGAACTCTTCGGCAGGCGCGGCACTGTGGTCGAAGTCATCTCCGCCGCTGCGGGCTGCGGGGGCGCCTCCGCCGGCGCTGGCGCCAGCGGCCATGCCGTCACCACGGCCGCCGAGCATGCGGAAATTGGTGGCGACGATTTCAAAGCTAGTGCGCTTCTGGCCTTCCTTGTCCTGCCATTCGCGGGACTGGATGCGGCCTTCGATGAAAATGAGGGAACCCTTTTTCAGGTATTGCTGCGCAATTTCCGCCTGCTTGCCCCAGACGACGATTTTGTGCCACTCGGTGCGTTTCTGGCGCTCGCCGTTGCGGTCTTTGTACGTTTCGTCGGTGGCGACGGAAAAATTGGCGACGGCCTGGCCGCCGGAGGTGAAGCGGGTTTCGGGGTCACGGCCGAGACGGCCAACGAGGATGACTTTGTTGACGGACATTTGAGTTGCTCCTATTCAAAAAGTTGAGGAGGACGGGATCCTTCGTCGCGCTGCTCCTCAGGACGACGATCCTTATCGGATCGTCGCTTTGTTGACGGACATTTGAGCTGCTCCTTGATTACGCCGAAGAAGAGGACGGGATGAAGGATGAAGATAACACGGAGGAGAAGAAAAATGAAATGCGGGGAGAGGGAGAAAGGAGAGAAGAGAGACGTGTGTCGGGTAGTAGCCGTGTGGAAAAAGAAGAATGTGTCGCACCTACGGTGCTTGAGGGCGTGGGGCTGTGACCCAGTGCTTACGCACTGGGCAAAATTCTGGCGCGCCGCTGGCGCTGTGGGGGTGGTTGACGGGGAGCGCGGGGGGAACAGGAGAGGGGAGGGGCTGAGGGAAGATTTGGGGTTGGGCTACATGCGTAGAAGCGAGAGCTTCGCTCTCGCACTCAAGAGTTAGCGGGTGGAGGCGGTTACGGCTACGCCTAGTTCTTTTAGTTTGGCGCGGGCGCGGCGTTCTTCTTCGGTGCCGGGGTAGCGTTTGACGACTTCGCGGAGTTCCTTGACGCCGGCGTTTTTCTCGGTGAGTTCGATGAGGGCCATGCCTTTTTTGTAGCGGGCGGGGGCGAGCTTGAAACTTTTCGGATAGTTGATGAGAACTTTGTCGTACTCGGCGACGGCCTGCTTGTACTGGCGCTGGGAGTAGGCGATTTCGCCGAGGTAGAACTGGGCGTTGGAGGCGAGTTCGGTGTCGCCGTAATACTTGAGGTAGTCCTGGAATTCGGAGCGGGCGAGATCGTTTTTGCCGGTTTGGATGTCGCTTAGGCCGTTGGAATAGAGGGTGTCGGCGGGAGGATGGGAGTTGTCAGCGGCTGGCTTTGCGGCGGGACCGGAGGCAGAGGGAGGAGTGCCGACGGGATTGCCTCCGGCGAGGCGTGCATCGATGCTCTGGACGGAGTTTTGCAGGTCGACCAACTGCTGATTAACTTTGCCGAGGCGGGATTTGATTTCTTCGAGGTTATCGGAGAGGCCCTGGACCTGGGTGGACATGGTGTCGAGGCGGGTGCCGGAGTTGGCCTGGACGTCCTGAACGGATTTTTGCAGGGAGCTCATGGTGGTGTTGAGCTTGTTGACCGTGTCGGAAGATTGTTCGATGAGGGTTTTCTGGACCGTATGGTCCTGCGTGAGCTGGGTCTGCATGTCTTTTTGACCCTGGAGGATGGAGGTGACATCGCGCTGAAGCTCGATGAGTTCGCGGGCAACGGCCATGACGGGCTTGGGGCCGATGAGGCTGCCGGCCACAGCGCTGGCGAACATCGCGCCGGAGAAGAATAGAATATTACGAACACGCATAATCAGGACCTCCGAAAGTTGGGCATGGGCACGGGGGACAATGTGGAATGCAGAGCGGATTGCGCCCCAATATTCAATTTAGCGGGAGAATGGGTGTGGGGCAAGTGGGGAATGGGGAATCGGATAGAAGAGGGGACTTAACGCAGAGTTCGCAGAGGTAAGAACGCGGAGGGCGCAGAGAAGAGGGACCGACCAAGGTCGGCCCCTACAAAATGCAGGAACAAAGAGGGCGGCGTAAAGCCGCCCCTACATTTCGGAGGTTACTGACGAGCCGGGACGAAGTGGCCGCGGCGGTTTTGCTGCCAGCAGGTTTCGTTGGACTCGGAGCAGAAGGGTTTTTCCTTGCCGAAGCTGACGGTGTTCAGATTGGCGGCAGGAATGCCGAGGTTGACCAGGTATTGCTTGACCGCATTGGCGCGCCGGTCGCCGAGAGCGAGGTTGTACTCGGTGGAGCCGCGTTCGTCGCAGTGGCCTTCGATGGTGACCTTTTCATTCGGATAGCCCTTGAGGAAGGAAGCGGTCTTTTCGAGCGCTACGCGGGCATCGGGACGAATGTCGGCCTTGTCGAGGTCAAAGTAGGCGTCACGAACTTCCTCGAGGAATCGGTCCGCGAAGCTCGAAACCTTGGGAGTTTCGGCGACGGGCGCGGGTGCATTGACCGTGATGCGGACGTTGGCATCGGCGCTGCCGCCGGGGCCGGTGGCGGTGATGGCGTAGGTGGTGGAGTCGGCCGGGGTGACGGTGGTGGTGCCCTGCGGGGTGACGGCGCCGACTTCGGGAGAGATAGAGACGCTGGCGGCGTCGGTGGTAGTCCAGGAAAGCTTGGCGGATTCGCCTTTGTTGATGGAGATGCGATCGGCGGAAATGCTGACGGTGGGCTTGGCGGCTACGGGCGCCGGAGGTGGAGGAGCCGGCGGAAGAGCCTTTGGTTTCTTATTGCACGCGGCAACGAACAGGAGAGCTGTCGAAGCGAAAATGAGAAGCGACCGATGCAGCGGGGAGTGCGGGTGATTCATTCGTGTCCTCCTAGAACACTACTGACAGGTTGTCGTGCGAAATCCACCGGAAGGAGAATCATACCACCGGAGGCAGGGTTCCGGGAATATATCGCCATACGATATATTGTAGGGGAGGAACAGGGAGGAAGGCAAGTTGGGTGGCGAGGGATGGCGGGAAAACAGCGATCATATAGCGGATAACAGGAGGCGGGGAGCCGGGTGATTGCATCGAGCTTGGCTGGGTGGCGCTGGTTGCCACGGTCCCTCCGCTGCGGCCCGCAAAAGGCGCGGGCCTCCGGTCCCTTCGGCTTCGCTCAGGGCAGGCGGGATGACAGGCGATTGTTGTTGCGTTGGGTGGCACAGATAGATCGAAGAACACAGGCTGAAGCCTGTGCTACCGGGTGAGATTACTGATTGTTTCGCGGGGGCTGCACAAAGGGTGGGAAGAGGATAAGCTGGGGTTATGACGCACACATTGGAAGAGCTGATACCGGATTATATTCAAGGGCTGCCGGCTTATGTGGCCGGGAAGCCGGTGGAAGAGGTGGAGCAGGAGCTGAAGATTCATGCGGTGAAGCTGGCGTCGAATGAGAATCCGCTGGGGCCATCGCCGAAAGCGATGGAGGCGGCGCGGCGGGCACTGGGTGATGCGAACTGGTATCCGGATGGAGGAAGCAAGCGGCTGAGGGAAGTGCTGGCGTTCCGGTTTGGCGTGAAGGCGGACGAGATTTTTGTGGGGTTGGGATCGAGCGAGATTATTGATCTGGCTTCGAGAGTGCTGTTGAAGCCGGGGAGCGAAGGGATTACGAGCGAGGGGTCGTTCGCGCTGTTTTCGATTGCGATCCGGGCGAGCGGCGGGAAATTGATTTTGACGCCGCTGAAGAATTTTGGATTTGACCTGGAGGCGATTGCGCGGTCGGTGATGCCGCAGACTCGGATTGTGTACATCGCGAATCCGAATAATCCGACGGGGACGGCGTTTGGGGCGGCGGAGTTTGGCGCGTTTATGAAGAAGGTGCCGGGGGACGTGCTGATTGTGCTGGATGAGGCTTACCGCGAGTACGCGGACCTGGCGGATTTGCCGAAGGCGATGGAGTTGTTCCGCGAGCATAACAATTTGCTGACGCTGCGGACGTTTTCGAAGGTTTATGGATTGGCAGGGTTGCGGATTGGGTATGGGATCGGGCATCCGACTTTGGTGGCGGAGATGAACAAGCTGCGGACTCCGTTTAATGTGACGAGCGTGGGACAGGCGGCGGCGCTGGCGGCGCTGGATGATGAGGAGCATGTCCGGAGATCGGTGGAGATTAACCGGGCGGAACGTAAGAGGATGTACGAGGAGCTGAAGAAGCTGGGATTGGCGCCCGTTGCCAGCGAGACGAATTTTCTGTTTGTGCCGGTTGGGCTTCGGGCGAAGGCACTGTGCGATGAGCTTTTGCAGGAAGGCGTGATTATCCGGCCGCTGGGATGGATGGGGTTGCCGGAGGCGATCCGGATTTCGGTGGGGAGTTCGGCGGAGAATACGAAATTGATTGGGGCGTTGGCGCATGCGCTGGCTCGGCCGGCGGGGAAGAGGGTGCTGGCGGATGAGTTTTCTAATCGGCCGGTTTAATTTTGGAGAATGGAAATTGGAAAATAGAAAATGGCAGAGACAATTGAGCGCTGAGTTTGGTAGAAAGACGGATTTAACACAGAGAGCGCAGAGGTAAGCGCGCAGAGGTCACTGAGAAGAGAGACCCAAGAGCACAGCCAGGAATGGCCGTGCCACCTAAGAGACTTTAGCCATCCAAGACGCATGAGACTACATATTCCGGAAAAATTTGAGGGTGGTAGCGATGTGGTGGCCCAGATTCTGCGTGGGGCCAAGACCATTGCGGTTGTGGGGTTGTCTTCGAATCCGATGCGGGCTTCGCATGGGGTGGCGGAGTATTTAAAAAATGCTGGGTATCGGATTATTCCTGTGAATCCTAACGAGACGGAAGTGTTTGGTGAGAAGGCTTATGCGCGGCTGGAGGATGTGCCGGAGCCGGTGGATATTGTGGATGTGTTTCGGCGAGCGGAAGAGGTGGCGGCGGTGGCGGATTCGGCGATTCGGATTGGGGCGAAGGTTTTGTGGATGCAGTTGGGGATTGAGAATGCGGAGGCGGCGGAACGGGGGCTGGCGGCGGGGTTGGTGGTGGTGGAGGATTCGTGTTTGATGGTGGAGCATAAGAGGAGAAGAAGTTAGAAAATAGAAATTGGAAAATTGAAATTGGGAAGAGAAGAGTTCAACGCAGAGTTTGCTGAGGGCGCAGAGTACGCTGAGAAGAGGAGTTGGACAGAAAGAGTTGTGGAATTGGCTTACATGTTGCCGCGATCCCTCCGCTCCGCGGCCGGCGCGCCAAACTGCGGCGCGGAAGAAAAACCCGGCCACTCCGGTCGGGATGACAGAGTTCAGAGAAGAGAGAAAAGGAAGAGAAGAGAGTTGTGGCGTTGGATCGTAAGAGCCCACCCTTACAAACCAAGGGTGGGGCACCCTCAAGTTTATTTGTTGATTGCCGCAACTGGAGAGGGAAGAACACAGGCTGAAGCCTGTGCTACTGGAATTAGAAGGAGAAGATTTGGAGGTTGCGCTTACCGGGGAGGACTACGCCGAGGAAGCGGCCGTCGGGGGAGAGGGAGTATTCGCGGACGGTGAGGCCGTGGAGGAGAATGCGTGGTTCGGGTTCAAGGATGGGGATTTCGGCGTGGGCCGGATAAGCGCGGAGTTCGGGGACGCGGAAGGTGACGAGGTCGGCGGATTTTTTTTCGAGGGTGCGTTTTAAATAAAGTTGGGATTCGTCGGCGGACCATTGGAGAACGCCGAGGCCGATGCGCAGGCGGGCTGTGCGAACGGGAGCGGTGAGGTCGCGGATTTCGAGGACTTCCTTATCGAGGAAGTAGGCGACGCGGGTCCCGCTGGGCGAGACGAGGATGCCGCCGGCGTAGGCGTCGAGGGTGGCGACTTCGCGATCGTCCTGGGCGAGAAGATCGAGGCGCTGGAGGCGCGGCGGACCGTCGAAATGCGGGGCGCGTTCGACGGCGATGGCGGCGTTGCTGCCGGAGATGCGCGAAGCTCCTTCGAAGGTGCGGCCTTCAAATGCTTTTCCCGCGGGGCCGCCGGCGATATTCAAATACTGCATGGCGTAGAGGCCTTGAGGCGTGTCCTCGTTGGTGAGGTAGGCGAGCGACTGATTGTCGCGCAGCCAGAGAGGTTTCTGAGCCTGCATGATGAGGGGATCTTTTCCCGATGGGTGGAGTTCGTGGCCGGAGTCTTCGAGGAGGAGAAGGGCGGGGGCGTCTTCGCGGGCGCCGGCGTCGGGGTCCATGGTGGTGGTGAAGAGTTGGACGGCGATGATTTTGGCGTTGGGAGACCAGGTGAAGGATTCGACCTGGTAGGTGAAGAGTTTGTCTTCGTGAGAGAATTTCTGGCCTTCGAGGAG
>Ga0210406_10004563_pt1 | contig 14770 bp, 17 predicted proteins | sample IncBWC30MmetaG_FD_155454 | JGI IMG/M metagenome (GOLD analysis project Ga0210406, IMG submission 155454) | Forest soil microbial communities from Barre Woods Harvard Forest LTER site, Petersham, Massachusetts, United States - Inc-BW-C-30-M | ecosystem: Environmental > Terrestrial > Soil >... | reverse complement strand
TAAAGGTCTGGTTTGTCGACAGGTAAAAGGGGTAGACAACGCGGCCGCAGAACGCGAGAAATGCAGAAAGGATGTCGCAGGGCACGGTGGCTAGAAAAAGATAAAGGACCAGCGACCATTGCGGCGTGTTGGCTTCGTTCGGCGGAGGTGTGATGATCGGCTTCCAGAACAGAAGCCCCGCGCATATAAAAGATGCGTCCTCGATCGTATGCCAAGCCGGCGACGACAAGCCGAGCTGGAAGAAAAAGGGAATGTGCCACACAACGACGGTGGTGGTACCCGCGAGCCAACAGAAAATGGAGTTACCGAAAAGGCCTCCGAGTGACGACGCGAGCCTGGTGGTGAAAAGCAAGCTGCCACGGGCAACCCAATTCGGAAGCCCGCTCCGTAGCGGTCGGCTCACTGCCCCGAGTAATGTCAGAGGGGCAGCCACGACCATCAACATTAGGTGCTTCAGCATATGTGCAGTGAGCGCTTGATGATCGAGAGCCCCCAGAGGAGAACCCACCGCGACGCCTATCGCAAGAAGTCCGCCCAGAAACCCCAAGAGCCGCCAACCCGGAAAAAGAGTCGGCGCAGTACGTCGGAGGCAAAGCCATCCGCGAGAGTACAAGAAAGCGATCAGCATTAAGATAAGAACAATCCACCGGGAGAAACTTCCCGGTTGCGCGTGGACGTGGATCGGTGAGGGCATAAACAAATTCACGTCCTAGTTGGTTTCGCCTTCTCTCAAAGCGATGGCGCGAGACGCATTACTTGCGGGTAATTGGGTTGGGGGATGAAGCGTCTTAAGAAAGGCAACTAGGGCAGTGGTCTCGGCCGGACGCAAATTCTTTCCATACGCTGGCATATTCCCGCCGCCCTGGATCACCTGCCGGACAAGCTGATCTTCGGTAAGACTCAGAGCAACACGGTCGAGTGCGGGGCCGCGCTCGCCTCCTCGACCATCCAGCGAGTGACAGTTGTGACACTGCTTCGCTTGAAAAACCAGCGCCCCCTGACGTTCCAAAGCGGTGCGCCTCTGGAGATATTGAGCGGGAATCGGCTCGCTGCTCCATGCGTCCATGACGGGACTCCAAGGCGTGCGCTCGCCCAAATGCGTCAGGGTGCCGAGACCCACGGCGATCAGCAGAATGGTCAGGACCGCAATCGGCCGGCGCTTCCAACTTTTTTCACCTTCGCCTGCAACAAAAGGGAGCGCGATAAGCACTATGAGTCCGATTGCGGGGCCAATTAGCAGAATCGGCGTCTCTGCTGCAGGCGGTAAAAACGAGAGCAGCGCATACAACCACAGAAAGAAAAAGTCAGGCCGCGGGGCAGTCTGGATAATGGTCGGATCCGGCTGCCCGCCCGGACCGAAGGGTCCGAAATATGCCGCGCAGACCGCTATTGAAAGAAGAACAAAGCCGGAAAACAAGATGTCCTTCCACACTGCGTTCGGCACGAACGGCACCCCCTGCGTGTGGGTCAGTTCGTGATATTCCTCTAAGTACGTGGCCCGCCGGACGACGCGCCCGGGCATGGGCCATTCGTTGACCCCCAGTTTCAGCACCATCAGCAAGTGGATGCCGACGAAGGCGATCAACAATCCGGGGATGACGAAAACGTGCAATGCAAAAAAACGTGAGAGCGTCGCTCCAGCAATGATCGGGCCGCCAAGCATCAGCGTGACAACCCACGGCCCGATTACTGGTACTCGGCTTGCGATCGAGGCCCCGATGCCTAATCCCCAGTAGGCGTCCTGGTCGAATCGAAGTACCTGGCCAGTGAAGGCCATACCGAGCGTCACGAGCAAAAGAAAAACGCCAACGATCCAGGTTAGTTCTCTCGGAAACTTGTAAGCTCCAAACAGAAAGACTTGCACCATGTGGATGAGGACAATCGCCACCATGAAATTCGAGCCCCATCCGTGCAAGGCGCGAATGAACCAGCCTAGCGCAATGGAATGATTGAGGGTCTGAAGACTGGTCCAGGCCTCGCCAGCGGAAGGCACATAAATCAGTGCAAGCAGTATGCCCGTGACAAGCTGCAGGAAGAACACAGTGAGGGCGGCGCTGCCGAAGACATAAAACCAGCTCGCGGTTTCGCGGGGAACAGGGTGCTCGGCTGTCTCGCGAATCGGAGTGCCCAACTGCAACCGGAGATCAAACCATTCGGCGACTTTTTGGATCAAGCGCATGTCGCCGCTCCACCTTTATCGTTGGCTGCACGACCGGGTGTCGGCATTTCCCCAGCCCTAATCAGAAGCTGCCCGTTTTCGAGCTTGTGGTGATACTGGAACAACCCACGTTCTGGAGGTCCAGATGCGCGGGAGCCATCCTGGTAGTACGCTCCTCCGTGACACGGACACATGAATAGGCTCGACTGGGGAAACCAGCGAACCGGGCATCCGAGGTGAGCACAGTTTATGGCAAACACCTGGAAATTCTTGTCGTCCACGTTTCGAACCCAGCAGGCAATGTCATCGGTCTCTCCGTCCCAAGCATTAACGACAGGATTTCGGTAAGTAGCGAGCCGTGTCTGTCCCGCAGGAAACTGCTCCAGCTGACCGAGAGAGAGCCACGATTCATAACCCGCCTTCCTTTCACGAGTAACCGGCGAAAGCAGATATCGCACAATCGGCACAGCGAGAAAGGCTCCAACAATGCCGTTAAGAAAGACTCCCAGTTTCACGAGCGCAGCCCGGCGAGACACTCCGTTTTCTGTCTTCATTGAGTTCCTCCCCTAGGCTGCTCCGGAAAAGAAATGGCAGAGAGCCTCGGCCCTTGTGGCCTCTGGCTGGAAAGCCACGCGACAGCATCAGAGATCTCTTGGTTGGACAGGGGTCGGCCCTCCACGTCACCGCGCCAGTCCGGCGCCCCCAGTTCGGGCCGGCCGGTAGTTACGATAGTCCTCAGGTATTGGTCGCTTACTAATGTGAGATAGGAGCCGTCTACGACCGAGCTGGCCTTGCTACCACCTCGCCCGTCGCTTCCGTGACATGAAGCACAGTAGCTTCGAAAAACTTCCGCACCTTTTTGCGGGTCGCCAGGACTCTGCGGCGTGTAAGCAGGAAGAGTCGCATCACCTGGAACATCAGACTTGGCCCAGGATCGAATACCTCGCACAATCGCTTCAATTTGTTTCTCCGAGAGCATGCCTCCGCTGGCCCTTGCAAATGCGGGCATGGCCGTACTCGGCACCCCCTTTTCCACAGTGCGACGAATAGCAGTATCGTCCGCAAATGCGAGAAAGACCGGATCGGCTAGGGCGATCGCCGCTCCACCTTTTCCACTCACTCCATGGCATCCTGCGCAATTCTGGTTGTAGAGAGTTGTGAATGCAATAACCTGGTCTGGGGCAAGTGACGCGGAGTCCGATTTAGGCCGACCTGGCGAACTGCTGCAGCCTGTACCGACCAGGAGCATCCAGGCGACCACGAGGATAGGTTGCATTTTCATTGTTGCCGATCGTCTCCATAGTCTTCGGCTCTGATTCCTGGCGCCTCAACGCCGGCGCGGACGGCAAAAGGCAGATACTGTCGGATGCGCACCTGAGCTTGTCTGGAAACGACGACGCCGGCAACGATACCGAATCCAATCTGAGAAACTACGAACCAGGGCCAATCAATCTGCTGGTTAAGCACTGGGTCCACAGCTTCAAGCATGCTGTGCAGCAGACCAGACCATAAGACAGGCGCCAGAATCCCGCCGAGCAGAATTGGGCGACCCGGCAACATGGGGAGCGTCGCACCATACAGGAGGCCCACCAGGAGAGAACAGATGAGATGGATCAGCGCGGCGATCAGAAAAGCGTCCCCATGAAAAACGGCCATTTGGATCGTGGTCCTTGCAGGAAAGAATCCCGCAGATAGCAGATTGATCGGATACCAGATGCCATGGCCGGTAACGATTCCATATAGCACTGCGAGAACGGCCATAGCGACACTCCCGGCCAACCCGCCTTTGACGCCTGCTGAAATTGGGTAGATCTCAAGTGGAAGTCGCGTGCGATGCAGCTGTTGCTTCATCCATTCCATGTGATCCACTTGCGGCCTTCCGGTTGTCACGGGCGAGACCCCCTCTTGAACAGGTACGCTCTCGTGTTTCTCGCGGGGTAATACCTCCCGAAACCATCCTCCACAGGCAAAAAACACCAGGATTGCACCGAGCACACTCACTGCCGGGCTGGTCAGCAGTCCCGCGGACAGTAACGTGAGACCGAGAGCCAACACGATCGGCCACGCCGTAGGCGCCGGCAGCTCGACCGAACCCGACATCTCCTCCACAAGCTGAACCGACGATTCGGTTATTTTGCTGTTCATATGCAGTCCTCATTTATCGCCCAACGATATATACGACCGTGAAAACCACTACCCACACCGTATCGACGAAATGCCAGTAGAGAGATAAAAGCTCAACCTGATATTCGTGCTTGGGTTCCACGTGACCCAAAACAGCAAATATGAGTACTAACGTGAGGCAGAGCAAGCCCACGATCACGTGAAATGCGTGCAATCCCACCAAGGAGAAGTAGGTGGTCCCGAAGAGATTAGTCGAGACGGTCAATCCTTCCTGGTAAATCAGTCTCTGCCACTCACGGGCCGTCCCAAAAAGAAAAATCGCACCCAGTGTGATGGTGGCGAACCACCATCGTGAAAAGACAGCTGCTTTTCCTTGGCGAAGCGCTTTGCCTGCGAAATGAATCGTCACGCTGCTCGATAACAGGCAAATGCTATAGAGGACGGGCGCTTTCAAAACGTCTTGCGGAGCGGGGCCGGAGAGACTTTTGCCAATGTAGAAGATGTAAGCGACGACGAAAATCGTGAATATGGCTGACTCCGCGGCAATTAAACTGATCATAGCCACGCGTCCGCGTGAGGGAACTTGCTCAGCGACCGGTTGTCGCAGCATGATCGAAGTCGCGTTCATCGTGTTCCCTCGTACATCCAATCGGGATCATCTAGGTGTTTAAGATCCCAAAGCGGCCGGCGGCTGCGGATCGTTGGAATCGAAGCAAAATTGTACGTGGGCGGCGGAGAAGGGACCGACCACTCAAGCGTCCATGCATCCCACGGATCACCGCCCGCGTGCGCTCCGCGCGAATATGACCACAGGAGGTTTACGAACAACACCAGAATCGCTGCCGCCTGAAAGAAAACACCAACGGTGACGATCAGGTTCCAACTATCCCAGCCCCGCCCCGGCTCATACGTGTAGATTCGTCGTGGCATGCCGAGCAGGCCGGGAATATGCATGAAATCAAAAGTAAGGTGGAATCCGATTAGAAATAGCCAAAAGTGAAGTTGCCCAAGTCTCTCGCTGTACATCCGCCCGGTCATCTTCGGGAACCAGTAATACATGGCCGCAAAGGTGGCGAAAAGAATCCCTCCCACGATCACATAGTGGAAGTGGGCCACGACGAAATACGAACTTCCAAGCTGCCAGTCAAAGGGTGCACAGGACAACATGATTCCGGTGAGACCAGCAATCAGGAATTGGAAGAGAAAACCGACGCAAAACAGCATGGGTGTCTTAAACTCAATCTTCCCTCCCCACATGGTCGCCAACCAGTTAAAGATCTTGATACCAGTGGGGACCGCGATCGCCATCGTCGACAGCACAAAAAAAGTATTCGCGCCGGCCCCCATGCCGACAGTAAACATGTGGTGAGCCCATACGCTCATGCTGATAAATCCAATCGCGACTGTGGCCGCGACCATCACGGAATAACCGAAGATGGGCTTGCGAGAGAAAACTGGGATAATCTCGGACGCGAAGGCGAAGGCCGGAAGAACAAGGACATAAACTTCGGGATGTCCAAAGATCCAGAAAAAATGCATCCAGATGACCGCCGATCCGCCGGCCTGCGTGTCAAAAAAATGTCCCCCCAGATACCGGTCCACTAGCAGCATGATCTGAGCTGCTGTCAGTGGACTTATAGCAAGCACGACCAGGGCCGCCGTCACAAGGTAGAGCCAAGCGAATAGCGGCATCTTCCCAAGTGACATTCCCGGGCACCGCATACAGAGAATGGTTGCCAAAATATTGATGGCCGTGCCAATGCTGCCAAAGCCCGAGACCAGAAGAGCCAGGATCCAGAAATCAGTGCTGTGTCCGAGGGAAAAAGTCTGGGACGTGAGTGGCGCGTAGGCAAACCACCCCACGTCGGGAGCATTCCCCGCCCCGTAGAGCCCGTTAGCTCCCACCAGACTGAAATAAAGCAACAGCCCCCCGAAGGCGGTCACCCAGAAACTAAAAGCATTAAGCCGCGGGAACGCCATGTCCCGCGCTCCAATCATGAGAGGAATCAAGTAGTTTGCGAACCCGAAGAGCATGGGCATGACCACGAAGAAAATCATGGTTGTGCCATGCATGGTAAACATCCGGTTGAAAACTTGCGGCGATACAAGATTGTTGTGCGGGCGAATCAGTTGGAGGCGCAATACCGTCGCCTCAATCCCGCCGACGATCAGGAAAACCAGGGCATAAGCAATGTATAGAAGTCCCAATCGTTTGTGATCAACCGTTGTTACCCACTCGTGAATCAAATCGACGAGAGCCCGAGGCTCGCCTGCAGCGGCAGACCACGTGGTAGAGTTAGTCGACATCTGTCAGTCCCCTGGTTCTCAATGAAGCGTCTCCAAATACGCCGTCACCGCGTCCAATTCCTGTTCATTCAACTGCATGGCCGGCATGAGTGCGCCGGGTTTGACGGTGTCGGGATTGCGAATCCAACGCCGAAGATTCTCGTCGGTATTTGCCGCGACTCCGGCGGCAATCGTATCCCGGCTCATCAGGTGAGTCAGATCCGGTCCGAACCGGCCGTTCGCGGCCGTGCCCGCCACGGAGTGGCAGTTAATGCAGGCGGTACTTTCGAAAATGCGTTGTCCTTCAGAAGGGACGCTGGTCGGGCGTGGCGTTTGCTTCTGAGCTTCCACCCAGTGCTCAAAGTCATCCCTGGTCTGGACGTAGACGCGCAACAACATCTTGGCGTGCTGAGTTCCGCAATATTGTGCACACTGTCCAAGAAACAGGCCGGTCTCACGAGGATCGATCCACATTCGATTGGGGTGATTGGGGATCAAGTCGGTCTTTCCGGCGAGACGAGGCACCCAAAAACTGTGATCTGTGTCAGCGGACAACAGAGTGACAAACGTTGGTGTCGGTCGGCCAGTGTCACTCACAGGCACGTGCAATTCATTTGCGGTGACGATTCCCAAGCCAGGGTAGCGGTACTCCCACCAGAACTGATGACCGACGGCGACAACCTCGAGCCCATTGTCGGGCCGGACCATCTTTTGGGTGTCGGCAATCACACGCACCGTCGCCATGAACAATGCGACGACGATAAGGATTGGAACCACAGTCCATGCAACCTCCACCTGGGTGCTGCCATAAACCTGGGGAGGCTCGCTTCGATCGTCTGTTTTCTTGCGGAACCTTACAACCGTATAGACCAGCAGGCTGAACACGATCGCAAAGATCGCCCCGGTCACAGCCAGGACAAACAGCGAGACCCCGTAGATCGAGTCGGCAGGCTTAGAGGCCGGCGCGAAAATGTTCGTCGGACTGAGAGACTGCCATGGAAGTGCGAACACTTCTCCGGAACAGCACAGCACAAAGAGACCACGTGCCGAGCCCCGGTACCAGCCGTCGTAGCTGCTAGTTCGCAATGATGCACCTTTTGTGAAGAGTCGCCTGAGGACGCGCTGATGGCATGTTGGTGCCTCGCCACCCGTCCGCTCACATCCCGCCGAGCATGCAAGAGTCGTGCCAGTCGGCGAACGGTTTGGGGGTATACGAGTGACTGAGGCGGCGCGGATTCTAGCGCCGACCGGCGATCAGGCCGCGTCCTCCTATGGACACGCGTCGGTCAGTCGTCATTTCAGAAATGTTCCCACAATGCGGGACCGAGGAACGATACCGGAAGGTGACTCAGAAAAAAGATGTTTGCGCTATTGCGCAGTATTCAGCATGGCGGTCTATTCTGGCGGATCTTTGGGCGAGTGGCATAGAGCCGTGGTCGCTCGCTCCCTGAACATTGTTGTGTCCACGCAAGGGGTACGCTCCGGTTCCGGGCCGCATGTAGTTTCCGGTGATGAGGAGAAGATTCGAAATCGGGGTCGATGTGTCCGAGCCCTGTGAATGCTGGGTAACCACCATCGCCCAGAGAACGCAAACAGACTTGGCTTCGGCAATCATGTGAGCGACAGATCGCAGCGTCTCTTGAGACAGTCCCGAGATCCGCGAAGCGGTTCCGATGGTGAAGGGCTCGAGACTGGCTCGGTACTCCTCGAGGCCGTTTACCAATTCAACCAGAAACTTGGAATGGGCAAGTCCTTCGTCCAGCAGATCGCGATTGATCGCGCTGAGCCACCAAAGATCGGCGCCAGGATTAGGGTGCGGGAAAAGATCGGCGTGTCTCGCCATCTCGTTCTCACGCAAGTCGGAGACGATCAGCTTTTGCCCGTCAAGTTTATGGAGCTCTTGACCCGGGTCGCGATGACCGGATGACTTTCCGCCGAGTTGCTGCCGATGATGAGGACCAGATCGGCTTTTTCGATATCGGCGATCGAACTCGAGTCGCCGGCCAAGCCCACGGTACGGAATAACCCCTGGGTTGCAGGCGACTGGCAATAGCGTGAGCAATTGTCGACATGGTTGGTGCCGATCACAGCTCGCGCCAGCTTCTGCATCAGGTCGCTCTCTTCATTCGTACACTTAAAGGAAGAGATGAATGCGATTGAGTCGGGGCCATTCGTTCTCTTGAGACCTGAGAGTTTTTGGGCGACCAGGTCGAGGGCCTCGTCCCCGCTGGCCGCGCGAAATTTGTCTGCTTCGCGAATCAGTGGAGTAGTGAGGCGGTCGTCGCTATTGATGTGGCCCCAGCCAAACTTACCCTTCATGCAGGTGGATATTCCGTTTGCCGGACCGTACTCGGGCGCGATCTTGAGAATGTGGCGATCTTTGGTCCAAACGTCGAAACTGCAGCCCACTCCGCAGTAGGTACAAACTGTTTTTGTCTTGCGGATGCGATGCTCCCGCATCGCACGTTCGGCCTCCGATACTTGAAGAATGCTTCCGTAGCCGGTCTCTGGTTCAATCCCCTTGACTATTTCGATCATGCCGCTAAGCGCCGACTTCTTGAGAGACGTCAAAAAAACGGCGTGGCCCAGCATGCTTTTTTCCATGAGAGCGTTGCAGGCACACACGGTGACGCAGTGGCCGCAGGAGACGCAGCTTGATTCTCCGATCGTTGAACCGCCATCCCACAGCAGGCGGGCATTAGGATCTTCCCAGTTGATGAAAAGCGTTTCGTTGACCTCGACACTCTGGCAGGCCTCAACACCGCGCCCGCAGAGTATGCATTGATCGGGATCGTATCGTTAAAACGGATTCGTGCTATCGACCTCGTAACGGCTTTGGCCGAAAAGGGATTTTTTTGGTGCTCGATCGCCAGCAACTTGGTCTTGTTATGGACTGTGCAGTTGCCATTGTTGTTGTCGCAAACCGTGCAATAGAGCATCTGGTTGCTGAGGATGTGGTCGAATGCTTCAACCTGCGCAGCCGCCGCTTTGGCTGACTTGGTAGCGATCTGCATTCCATCGGCGACGCCGGTCGCGCACGCCCGCACGAGGCGGCCATTCACTTCAACCATGCACGTGTCGTTTGAACCGGGCCGAGCTGAGGATGGTAGCAGACGTGAGGAACCGACCCTCCGCTACGGTTGATCACCACGATCAGGAGTTCCTCTCGTTCGGCTTCTTGAACGGCGCCGTCGATAGCAACTTTCACCATTGTCTTTTTCGTCTCCATCGTTCCTAGTGAAGTTGCGTCCTGGTCTGCGCTCCAGTCAACCAGTCGTTTGGGTGCCTATAATTAGAGTCCAATCCGGTCAAGCACGCGCTCCCCTCTTCTTCCAGCTACGAGACGGTTGCGATCGCGCTTGCACACCTGCAGGTTCGTCAGCCACGAGTCGCAGAAAGACGCTCCCAAATCACACGCCAGTCCGTCTGGCACTGGCCCTGGCACTTAAACTCGCTTCCGCGACCGCCCATCCTCCCGCCGCATTCGGGGCATATCCAGTTCAAAATGCCGGAAACCACATCTGTCGTCCTTTTGACATTGCTCAACCTAGTGAACGTCATACTCACCTCGCCGATTCAAGTGATTGCTTTACGATCGCGCATCGCATCCCGGAGAAGTGCATTTCTGGTTCCAAACCGAAAAGAGTTAGCGGGCAGAAAGTGTTTGGCTAAAATGAAACCAAGTTCAAAAGCGCAGCATCAAAACCGAAAATGGCAATTCGCCAGGAGCGTCAGTCGCCTTCGTAGTCCTGCCTCCATATAACGCCCGTTCCACTGCGAAGGCGCTTGGCCCTCCTCTGCTAGAGTCAAAGCCCACAGACAATACTCGGCGATGATCTGCGCCAGGAATAGCGAACCTAGCGCGTCCTGTGGAATTGCGCTTCGCCAAGACTCACCACCCCAGTCGAAATCCCGACATCTGTCAATTGCAGGACGGTGTTGTGATTTTCGCAAGCTCATTTTCCCCACTCCGGGCGACACATACGACTGAAGATGCGCCCATACCAACCTTCCCTCATGATTGGAAAGCAGCGTGCCTGTCCTCCTCACATTAGGAGGCAAGACGCATGGAAGAAACAGAAGCATGCATCCCATCTGAGCAGATCCTCGATGTCCGCAGGATCGGATCTCACGCGATGGAGGACGTCCTGTCACGCCGTCTGCCCTCGTTCTACAGAACCGCTTACAGATTTCTGGGCAACGCAGCCGATGCCGAGGATGCAGTCCAGGACGCACTTTTGTCCGCTTATAAAAACTTGGACGAATTTAGGGGGCAGTCGCAGTTGTCGACCTGGTTGACCAGCATTGTGAGAAATTGCGCGCGGATGCAGTTGCGCAGGCGGCCGCGCCGCCTACACCTCTCTCTAGACGAGCCAATCGGTAAGGAGAAGGAATATTCGGTGTCAGAACGGTTGGCAGACAACCGCGCGAATCCTGAAGATGAGTGCCAAGAGAACGAACGAAAGTCGCGATTGAGACAGTTGGCGGCGGAACTCTCGCCGGTCTTGCGCCGAACATTTCAACTGCATGAGCTACAGGGCATGTCAATCCAAGAAACAGCGAGCATTCTAGAAGTGCCAGTGGGCACCGTGAAAGCGCAATTGTCGCGCGCACGCGCAAAACTCACGCGCTCGATGCGCCGGAGTTTTGCCCGACGACGCGGGACAATTGCCGCCAAAACTTCTTAACGCAACGCTCGGATGATTCTGGCGATTTCGCTCATGCCAAGAGATCGTTGTGCGTCTCTGTCGTTTAGCAGCTGAGGCTTGTTGTTCGTCCGCAAATGCCTTGTCCAAATGCCGACGCGTCCGCCTTCGGTCGACACGTGGCTCAGTTCAGGTCTTCCTATCACAGATCCCAAGTTCCTGAAAAACTTGCGCTTGCGGAGAAGCCTGCCTTTGGAGAACCGCGTGCAGTCGGTAGAGGAAGTCAGCGCTTTCTCGACTGGAGAATTGCTAATGGCGAATCGAATGACGAAACCATGGGCGCACATTCCATGTCTTTGCAATGTAGCAAACGGACAGGAGTACTGCGGACAGTCATGCCGTGACGCGGGCAGCGATGACGTCGAGATCGCGTGTCAGGGCGACCATTCTGCATATCCGGCTGACGCCTAGGCAGTTCCTGGGTCAGAATGCCCGCGGGCTGATCAATTGATAACGACGGAGCTGGCGTCGACCGGCTCGCTAGGATCCACGGGGAGTAGCAACGTTGGCTGATGCGGCGTCGCCGCAGGAGAGTTCACTATGAAGTTTATAAAACAGAGTTTGTCAGTCGTTCTTTCATATTGTCTTGTTTTGGCTACTGTACCAGCGGGGTTTGCTGACCAGACACAACAGCCCGCCCCACAAATGCCGATCCAGGCATCGCGACAGACGCCGGAACAGCTCGACCAACTGGTTGCTCCGATCGCGCTATACCCGGATGCTCTGGTTGCTCAAATCCTTGCCGCCTCCACCTATCCTGACCAGGTTGTCGAAGCCGATCGCTGGATTCAAGCGCATCCCGATCTGAAGGGAGAACAGCTGGGCAAAGAGGTCGATAAACAACCTTGGGACCCCAGTGTCAAGGCGCTCGCGGAGTTTCCTACCGTGCTCGCGAACATGGACAAAAATCTTTCTTGGACATCCTCACTGGGCGATGCTTACGTCAACCAGTCGGAGGACGTGATGAACGCAGTCCAAGTGATGCGCCAGCGCGCGCAGCAGGCGGGCAACTTAAAAAGCACGCAACAGGAAAAAGTATCGCAGCAAGGGCAAACCGTTGTGATCGAGCCTGCCGATCCGGAGGTTGTTTATGTGCCGGAGTACGATCCCTGGCTGGTCTATGGAGGGCCTCTCGTGGCCTGGCCAGGCTGGTACTGGTATCCAGGGTTATACCTTAACGGGCCTGGACTTGCATTCGGTCTTGGTTTTGGGATTGGCTTCTTCGGGGGGTTTGGCTGGGGCTGGGGGCACTGGGGATGGGACTGGCATCACGGTGTTATGTTCGACCACCACGGCTGGGTGTCTCACAGCAGAGTTTTCGCGAACCGCGGCTTCAATGGTGGAAGAGGCGGATTCGATCGCGGCGCTGGTTTCCACGGAGGAGGATTTCACGGCGCGGCCCCGCAGCATGGATTCGCCGGCAATCATTCAGGGGCTTTTGGCGGCATTAATCATGGAGGCGTGACCAGAGGCTTTTCCGCCCGCGGACAGTCGAGCTTCGGCGGAGGCTTCCACGGCGGGGGCGGAGGCTTCCATGGTGGCGGCGGTGGTCACCGCTAATTCCGGTTCAGCACTAAAAGAAATGACAATTGACGATATGGAGAATGAACTTATGCGTACCAGGAATACGAAGATGGGAACACTTAGATCGAGACTTCACGGCATGGTAGCGATGGCTGTGTTTCAGTTGCTAGTGGTCGGCTGCGCACAAGCTGGTTTCGCTCAGGGGTCGGAACCAAAGACGTTTTCATCCGCGACCGAGGCTTGTCAGGCCCTGAGTCAGGCTGTCAAAAATGAGGATGAGCAGGGGGTAGATGCAATCCTCGGAACGGGAAAAGAAGTTAGTGCATCGAACGATGCTGAGGACAAGCTCGAACACGAACGATTCAGCCAGAAATATGAGGAGATGCACCGTCTGGTCCAAGAAGCCGACGGGAGGACGATCTTGTATATCGGCGCAGAAAACTGGCCATTTCCGATCCCGCTGGTCTCCTCGAAGGGCACGTGGCATTTCGATTCAAATGCCGGCAAGCAGGAGATCTTGTTCCGAACAATCGGAGAGAATGAGGCCACCGCAATTCAGGTGTGTGAGGAGTTCGCGATGGCAAACACCGAAAGGGACGCAAAGGCAACCAGTGAAGACCCGATCACACAATTCGCCGAAAGCCTGACCCGAACTGGAGCAGCGAGTCCCGACAGCAAAGAACCCTCTCTTTTCCATGGGTACTATTTTCGAATTGTGACGCAAAGTTCCGCAGCAGCGGCCAGTGCGGGCGGCAGAAAGACCGGAGGCTTGACTTTGGTCTCGTACCCCGCACGGTACCAGTCATCAGGGGTTATGACTTTCGTAGTCACCAAGCGTGGGTTGGTGTACGAAAAGGACCTTGGGCCCGGCACAGCGACGGTCGCGCCTCAGCTAAAAGCCCGTACCGGTTCGAAGTGGCACCCTGCAGCGTGAGCTAACTGTGTCGGCCACTCGCTTACTGAACACGCTTCTCCATGTGAAACACATATCCCGGTGTGAGACATCGACGCACCGGGATGATGTTTTTATTCCAGAACATGAACCCGAAAGAAAATCACGCGATACGCCAACGCACGGAGGCTCTGTTATTTCCTTTTGGGTCGAAGATCGGGGATTGAGCTTCTTTCTCGCTTTTCTCGTCCTCGTGACGATTTTTGTTCCAATGATTCGCTGGTCACGATTTGGGCGCATCGGAGTCGGCTTGATGTTCGCGCTCATGCTCTTCTCAGGTGCCGTCGCGACGATTCGTCAGCGAACTCTAACGGTGCTGGTCATCGCTGTCACCGTTCTAGAGTTCGCGGCGGACTTGATCGTCAAATTTATTCCATCGCTTGGCCACTGGGGCTGGGATACAGCGTTCAAGATATCCGACCTCGCCATCTTGGTGGTGATGACCCTGAAACATACGTTTCGCCCAGGGCCCATCAGCCTGCACCGGGTGATGGGCGGAGTCGCAGCCTACCTACTGATCGGTCTAACTTGGGCGTTCGGATACAAGTTGCTCATGGAAGCGCGTCCAGAACCGATCCATTTCCGAACATTTGTCGGTGAGATTCCCACCGGTGAGCCTAGCCGTTTGATCGATTTCAGCTTTTGTACCTTGACCAGTGTCGGCTATGGCGACGCCTACCCTGTACATCGTATGGCGCGATCTTTGGCAACGGCAAGGCACTGGTCGGGCAACTGTATCCCTCCGTTCTAATCGCGACATTAGCGGGGATGTCATTACAGGAGCGATCCAGTGCTGGTACCGGAAGCTGAGGTGGAGTTCTTAGCAGCGGCCACCCCGTGCGGGGTGGTTGTGTGAGCCTGAAACTCGTACAGAGTGCTCTCTGGTCAGGGCTGTATTTTGATCCCAGTTCAGCCGAGTTAGAATCTGCGGCACAACCTGGCTCGGCAGCTAAGGCCGTCTGTTCTATGGAGCGTTTTTGCCCGATTCTTAGCATGGCTCCGGCATTGGCGATTGTATAG
>Ga0210406_10004562_pt1 | contig 14772 bp, 13 predicted proteins | sample IncBWC30MmetaG_FD_155454 | JGI IMG/M metagenome (GOLD analysis project Ga0210406, IMG submission 155454) | Forest soil microbial communities from Barre Woods Harvard Forest LTER site, Petersham, Massachusetts, United States - Inc-BW-C-30-M | ecosystem: Environmental > Terrestrial > Soil >... | reverse complement strand
GCGATTTGGGAACTATTTGCCCGAGAACACTGATGGGAAATTTGATGGACCTATTCCCGCCCGTTTGGCTTTGGTCAGGAGTCGAAACCTCCCTGCGGTCACGTTGGCTTCGCGTCTAGGTCCGGACGCACTCTACGAATTTTTAGAGTCCGCCCAAGTCAAGGGTCTTAACCAGATCAACAACTATGGACTCTCCGCCGTGCTAGGAACCGTGGAGATATCGATGGAAGATTTGGTGCGTCTCTATGCCGGGTTGGCAAACCATGGCCAGATTAGAGCGTTACGAATTAGGATGTCTGATCCCTTTGATCCCGGCGTACGCCTGCTTTCTCCGGAAGCAGCCTTTATTACACTCGATATGATGTCCACCAGTGAAGCCGGTCTTAAGTTGCCCACTGCGCCCACGGTGAACATTCCTTACAAAACTGGCACTTCGACAGGGTTTCGTGATGCTTGGTGTACCGGAGTGATTGGACATTACGTCCTGGCGGTTTGGGTAGGCCGATTCGATGGACGATCAAATCCGGCCTTCACGGGCCGCACTGCGGCTGTGCCGCTGTTTATCAGGCTTGCGTCAAGGTTAGCGGAAGAAAAGAAAATCGCCGTCGCCGCTCTGTCTCCGCCGCCGGGCGCTAATCTTCGCCAAGTCGACGTTTGCTCAGTTTCCGGCTGCCTGCCGGGTCCGTATTGCACGCATACCAAAAAAGAATGGATAATTCCCGGCGTGTCTCCCATTACGCGCTGCCATATTCATACCGCAGCGGGTACGGAAGCGTGGGATAGCGAAGCGGAACATTTCTTTGAAACAGTTGGCCTCGCACGAAAGGCGTCGAACGAGACTGGTATCAATGAGGAGCTCCATATTTTGCCGGTAGCCAGAGAGGTCAGTTGGCAAACAAGTCAAGCGGCCGAGTCGCGTATTATCGCGTTGCGTGCCCGCACCGGAGCGGGTGCTACCCGAGTCTTTTGGTTTGCCAATCGCGACTTTCTCGGTTCAGCCGGCGCAGGGGAAACCTATTATTGGTCACCCGCGCCAGGGAGTTACACCGTTGCCGCCACTGATGATCGAGGGCAATCGGATTCGGTCCAGATCACCGTGGAGGGCGCCCGTTAGGGACGAGCCCGCGTTGGCGTTTCGGCGTAACGGCGTAACGGCGTGTGGGCTGTGGGCGTGTGGGCGTGTGCGCGTGTCGGTGCAAGAGGTCCACGGGGCGCGGCGATTCGGATGGGACCTATGGGACTTATGGGACTAATGTTTTATTTCGCGAATTGCGTGTGCTTTACGCCCATACGCCCATACGCCGACACGCCGACACGGGTTCGTCCCTACCGACTACCGATTTGTTGAAACTTTGATGGGAGTTTTCCGGTACTAAATGCTGACGATAGGTGCCGTTGAAATGGCGCCGGCCAACGAAAAAATAGAAGAAAAAATTGTCAATTACGACGATCCCCGTTCGTCGTTTATAAAAGCGGAAAGTTGATTTCATGAGAACAAAGACCATTTCGGATTATCCACTTTTGATCGGGGAACTTATTCGCCGCTCGGAACTACGAAAAACGCGGCGCCAGCGTTGGTCCGCCTTCTTTAAGATCAATCGCCCGGCGCAGAAGGCCTAAATCGACGGTTGCTACTGCACTGCTGCCATGAGATCTGCTAGACTGCCGAGAGAACAAAACCCGCACTTTCTGACTGGTCGGGGTAAGAAGAATTTTTGGCGCTTTTTTCGTCTGAATCTGGCCAAGAGAAGTTAAAAGCAAAACTTGGCTCGTAACGCAAGCTAGACGTCTTTCGACCCTGTCGCTCGGAATGTGAATTAGGAAGAACCCGGCGCCCAATAGGACCGCGGCCGAATTGCTCGAGTCACGATTTTGTTGATCGTGGTTCGAGCATCGTTTTCGGCAAGAAATCGCGCCCTTTCTTTACCATAAAGCTCCACATGGCGCTGCCCGCAGGGGTTAGCACTCGGTCCGAGTGATGCATGACGTACCAGTTCTGGATAATCGGTAATCCGTCTATCTGCAGGACCGCTAGTCTACCGGCTGCAAGCTCGGCCTGGACGGTGTGCGCTGAAATTAGAGCAAGGCCGAGTCCGGCCATTACTGCTTGCTTAACGGTTTCGTTTGATGCGATCTCAATTCTGACCTTGTCAGTCTGCACAGTGAGACCGCCGAAAAAGTATTCAAAGATGCTCCGGGCGCCGGATCCCTCTTCCCGTAAGATAAAAGTCTGATTCGTTAACTGCTTCTTCGCGATTCGCGATTTATCAGCCAAAGGATGATCGGGTGAAGCAATCACTATGTAAGGATGTGGTCCGATCGATTCGCTGGTTACGCCGAAATCTTCGGGAGCGCGCCCCATCAGCGCGATGTCAGTCTCAAAATCGCGCAGCGCGGAAACCACGACGCCGCGATTACCGACAGATATTCTGAGGTCGATCTGCGGATGTTGTTTCATGAACGCGGCAATGAGCCGGGGGGCAAAATATTTAGCCGTTCCCTCGAAAGCGATCCGGATCCGTCCTCCCAGCAGTCCATTTCTGCCGTGTAGCGAACTGAGGAGGTCAGACATGATGTTGTCGATGCGCGTGGCAGCCGCGACGACTTCTTTGCCTGCATCGGTTAATTGCAGGTGACCTTCGAATCGTTCGAAAAGGTCGAATCCTAAGTCCTCCTCAAGCGATTTAATCCGTGAGGTAAGAGCCGCGGGCGTCACGCAGAGAACCGGGGCCGCCTTGACCATACTGCCGCACCTGGCTACTTCCCGAATCGTTTCTAACTGCCTGAACGTGAGATTGTGCATGCATCCGCCCGTTTATCCTGAGCTCCCCGTGAACGGCTCGGTATAATAAGCGCTCTGGATTAGTTTCACCAGAGCAAGTACATGGCGTCTAACCGATAACGCTGCACTGGAACCGCTGTGAACCTCGCCCGAGGCTCGGTTCCGGTGATAAATGACAGGTGGCAAATGACAAATTGAGAAGGCCTCGGCCTATCTGCTGGCTCTCCCGATCATTTGTCATTTGTTATCTGTCATCTGTCATTCCGAACGAGGTCCAGGCGAGTTCGGCTCATAACCAAAGTTGTTTCCAGTCTGTTTGCAGGTTAGTGTCGCTATTAAGTTTTCTCAGCGATGACCGAGAACCTTCATTCCCCCGGGTCCGGTGACGTAGCTGCCCACCACGGCCAGGATCAAGCTTTGATCAAGACCTTACGCCGTTTTCGTGATCGACGTTCCTACCAGGAAAAATGCGAATTTTGCGGCGTTGGTCTCGAGACGGAACATCGGCATTTGTTGGAAGTTTCTAAAAACCGAATTGTTTGCACCTGCTCCCCTTGTGCCCTCCGGTTCCAGGATGTGGTAGGAGGCAGGTTTAAGCTGATCCCGAGAGATATCCGGCGCTTGTCCGAATTCAATATGTCGGACGCGGAATGGGAAAACCTGGCTCTGCCAATTAATCTCGCGTTCTTTTTCTACAGCACGCCCCAACAGAAGATGAGCGCGATGTATCCTAGCCCGGCTGGTGCAACTGAGTCGCTTCTGCCGCTCACAGCTTGGACTTCCCTGGCCGAAAAGAATTCGGCTCTGACGAGGATGGAGGCCGACGTGGAGGCGCTTTTAGTGAATCGGGTGGGCACCAAGCGTGAATATTATGTTGTACCAGTCGATGTTTGCTTCGAGCTGATCGGCTTGATTCGCCTACACTGGCGCGGGTTCTCGGGTGGTGACAAAGTCTGGGAAGAAGTCGAAAGATTCTTTGCCAAGCTTGACACAAATTCTTGTTCTTGAACGGCGTTGTCCGGGTTCGAGCCAGGCTTAAGTCGCGAAAAAACTGCTAGGCGCTTAAAAACCAATGCCTGATCTTGAATTCAAAGTGACCGGAGTGAAGCCGGCGGCGCGTGGGCTATTGCCGTTGCTTCATTTCAACCTGGAGATTTCAAATCGGCCGTCTGCGGAATCGATTCAGTCGGTAATGATCCAGGCTCAGATACAGATTCAATCGGCCCAGCGCTCGTATGATGAGGGAGAAAAAGAAAAATTAGAGGACCTTTTCGGTACCCCGGATCGTTGGGGCCAGACACTGCGCAATCGGCTGTGGACGCATGCCAGCACAACGGTCTCACCTTTTGCTGGAGAGACTGACGCCATTCTGCCGGTCCAATGCACCTACGATTTCAACGTTATCGCTACGAAGTATTTTTATGCCTTGGATGGAGGGGAAGTGCCGTTGCTGTTTCTATTTAGCGGAACCGTTTTCTACGCGGGCCAGCACGGCGAATTACTGGTGCAACAGATTTCGTGGGACAAGGAGTGTATCTATCGGATGCCGGCGAAAGTCTGGTCCGATTTAATGAACCATCACTATCCTAATAGTGCTTGGCTTTCTTTGCGCCGTGACGTGTTCGACAAACTATCTGATTTCAAGCGTGAACGCGGTTTACTAACTTGGGAGCAGGCGCTGGAGCTCCTGTTGGAGGGTGTTACCAAGGAGCAATAAGAGCGACTCCGTAATGGGTCCTTAGCACGAACCCCCCCGGTAGCCTATGAATCTCCCCTTAGTTAAGGAAGTCGTCGAGGCGGTGTTATATGAAGGGTATATCCTTTATCCCTACCGGCCGTCCGCGAAGAAAAATCGACAACGGTTCACTTTTGGTCGCGTTTATCCACACGCTTACAGCGAGGCGCAAAAAGGAGCGGAACCTTTCGTGATGACGACTCAGTGTGTGGCTCTGAGCCAAGGCGAAGGGACTCGACTGGAAGTCAGTACCCGGTTCTTGCATGTGACTTCCAAAGAGATTCTATCGCCCCGGGAACCCTTGCATGACCTACCAGCATCTTTGTCTCCGGGCTTGGTAGAAGTTGTGCCCGAACTCGTAGTAGAGGGGCAGCATTTCTTAACCTGGCAGGAAGCGGTTGAACGAGAGATCAATATCTCTCCCCAAGATCCAAAGCAGATCTGTGGCGCAGCCTGCCGTCTGGCCTTTGAGTTTCCTGCTTCCGAGAATTTGGAGCCGATAAAAGATAGTCGCGCATCGATTGTCGGCATAATCCGGCGGCGCCAGGAAAGGTTAACGGGAGAGATCCTGCTTCAGGTGGAGGAACTACGGTCAGGTCTATTTAAGATCAGCGTAGACGTCATCAATCAGACCCGAATCTCAGAACACGACCTCGAGAATCAGGATACGGTTCTGCTGCGGACCTTGACCTCGACCCATACCGTCCTCCACCTGGAGGATGCAGAGTTTGTTTCGTTGATGGATCCCCCGGATTCGCTACGCGAATTGACTTCGTCCTGCAAAAACGAAGGAACCTGGCCGGTATTGGTCGGGGACGAAGCAGCCGGTGATCGGACGACCATGCTTTCCTCGCCCATTATTCTCTACGACTACCCGAGAATTGCTGCGGAGAGCCCCGGCGAACTGTTTGACGGCACCGAGATCGACGAAATTCTGACCTTGCGCGTCATGACAATGACGGATGCCGAAAAAGACGAAATGCGCCAATCGGACCCCAGGGCACGTCGGATCTTGGAGCGCACCGAATCAATGCCGGAAGATCAATTGCTGAAGATGCATGGCATTGTGCGCGAGTTGCGATCATTTGATGAGGACTTCTTCGGCGATGACCGCCGCTTAGAGGTCGCCGAGGTTAAAGGCGTACAGCTCCGCGCTGGCGATCGAGTGATAATCAGACCTAAATCCCGAGCGGATATCATGGATATCGCACTGGAAGGCAAGATAGCGACTATCGAGGCGATCGAACAGGATGCGGAGAGCCGCATCCATTTGGCTTTGGTACTGGACGACGATCCGGGTAAAGACCTCGGGTTCATGCGCCAGCCCGGCCATCGATTCTTTTATACGCTCGACGAGGTAGAGCCTGTTTCGGAAATAAAATGAATGCGAACGAGCGCATTCTGATTGCTGGCATCGGGAATATTTTCTTCGGCGATGACGCGTTTGGCGGCGAAGTAATAAAAGAGCTCACGAGATCTCAACTGCCCGACCAGGTCGACGCGAAGGACTTCGGCATTCGAGGGTATGACCTGGCCTACGCGATTATGGACGGCTACGCCGCCACGATTCTGGTGGATATTACCGTGAGAGGAGAGCCTCCCGGAACGCTGTACCTGATTGAATTGGATCAAGAAAAGATCGCAAATGTGGAGGCGTCAATTCCGGACGGCCATAGCCTTGGGCCTGTCCAAGTCCTTCGTCTGGTTCAATCATTAGGCGGTCAAATTGCCACCCTCTACTTAGTCGGCTGCGAGCCGGCAGTGTTAGAGACGGAAGACGGTTACATCGGCTTGAGCGGACAAGTACAGGCCGCTGTGCCTGAGGCTGTTCAGATGATTCAAAGGCTTATCGATCGACTGCGTCTCTCGGCGCAGGCTTCGCCGCCGCCGTCTGAGCATTGAGGACGTCACGCGCGGCTCGAAGTGGCGTATTGATCTCAGAAATTGGCAAAGGAGATCACCCAGTTGCATTGTCCTCCATCCGAAAACGCCATTTAAAAAAACTTAATTCCGACCGGCAAAATACAATTTGCCTTAATCCGACCAATAATGCTACGGTCAGGATACTGACCCCCCCATCGGCTACTCTCGGTCCAGAGTGGTCAAGTCCATATGGCAGCAATTTCTTGTTCTACCGAGGATTGCCCCCGACTGCAGTCGAGTTGTAGACCGCCCGCGCCGGAAGTGTTCAGTGGCGGGCGGATTTCACAAAAGGTAATCGGATAATGAGCGCCAAAATCTCTTCCTTCCCCGGGACATCCGGGCGTAGTGCCGATCTTCTACTGGAAAAGCTCCAGGATCCCAAGGTCGCCCAATCACTGGTTTCGCTTTTGGAAAAGTCGCAAGTGCTTAACGACTTTCTAGAGCGAAGCGAGGTTATGTTAAACTCGATCACGAAGGGCGTGGGCGAGCTCGGCCGCGTTGGGGTAGCAACACTTTCGAAAACCTTTCAATCGGTCGAACTGAACGACATAAAAGCGGCCGGCGGACAGTTACAGGCCATGATACCGGCGATGCGGGATTTTATGGCCGAGCTTGGATCTCTCAAAGAGTCCGGGTTTTTCGACCCCGAAGTTGTCAAGGTCTTTGGTCGAACCGCGCGAGCAATGTCGGCGGCAGCCCGAGACCCGGAGGCGCATTCGGATGACACGTACGGGATATTCAGCGTGGGTAGTTTGCTGAAGGATCCTGAGATCGCCCGCACCCTAAACTTTTTCATTTCATTCGCTCGCCATTTCGGGAGCGATCTCAAACTAGACGGAGCAGGTTCCGCCAAAAAGTAGAAGATAAATTGGGAGCCGAGCCGAGATAAGGTCGGGCTGGCGATTAAATAATTGTAAAAGCGAAACGGAAATTAAAGCCATGGCAGCAGCAGCATCCCCTCCAATCGGAGCCCATCGTCCGCCGGACGTAAAGGAAGTTCACGTTGTATGGATGACGACCGGTCTTGGATGCGACGGAGATTCAGTTTCAGTCACCGCCGCCACCTTGCCGAGTATCGAAGATGTCGTTATGGGAGCAATTCCCGGTCTCCCGAAAGTGCATCTGCATAATCCGGTGTTAGCCTATGAAGTTGGCGACGACTTCATGCAATACTGGTACCAGGCAGCGGAAGGAAAGTTAGATCCGTTTGTTCTGGTGATGGAAGGTTCCGTTCCGAACGAGAAGATTAAGAAGGAGGGCTACTGGGCGGCGCTAGGCACCGATGCGAAAACCGGCCAACCGATAACCACCAATGAATGGTTGGACCGCCTTGCACCCAAAGCGTTAGCCATTGTTGCTTGCGGCACCTGCGCTACCTACGGGGGTATCCACGCCATGGAGGGTAACCCGACAGGAGCGATGGGAGTTGCGGATTATCTAGGCTGGGATTGGCGCTCAAAAGCTGGTCTTCCAATTATCAATGTACCCGGTTGTCCGGTTCAGCCCGATAACATGATGGAGACCTTACTTTACCTGCTTTACCAGGTTGCCGGTTTAGCGCCAGTGATTCCTCTGGATGACGAGCTACGACCCAAATGGTTGTTCAGCCGGACGGTACACGAAGGGTGTGACCGAGGCGGCTACTATGAAGAAGGTGAGTTCGCGGAGACGTATGGGTCGCCGAAGTGCATCGTGAAGCTGGGATGCTGGGGACCGGTTGTTAACTGTAACGTCACCAAACGCGGTTGGATGGATGGAATCGGAGGATGCCCCAACGTCGGCGGCATCTGCATCGGCTGCACTATGCCGGGTTTCCCGGACCAGTTCATGCCCTTTATGAATCCGCCGCCTGGATCAATGATTTCTTCAGCGGTTTCCGGGGTAACGGGAGGCATTATTCATGCCTTGCGAGAGATCACTCAACGCGCCGCGAATAAAGAGCCCGCTTGGCGGCATCCGCGCGCGGAACTAACGACGGGCTATCAACCTACAACCTATTCCGCCTGAACAAACCCGCCGCCGTCCAAACCAAAATTTTGCCAACCGAAGGAACTAACCAATGTCAGTTGCAACTGCTCCCGTTAAGGAAACCCGGACCCACCCGGAAAATATCGTGGAAATGTCCTGGGATCCGATCACCCGGATCGTCGGAAGTTTAGGCATTTTTACGAAAATAGATTTTGCTAACAAAAAGGTCGTCGAATGCCATAGCACCTCGTCCATCTTCCGGGGTTACAGCATCTTCATGAAGAACAAGGATCCCCGGGATACGCATTTTATCACGAGCCGGATCTGCGGGATCTGCGGGGATAACCACTGTACCTGCTCGATCTATGCTCAGAACATGGCGTACGGCATTAAGCCGCCACCAATGGCTGAATGGATCCTCAATCTAGGAGAAGCGGCCGAGTACATGTTCGATCACAACATTTTCCAGGACAACCTGGTAGGGGTTGATTTCTGCGAGAAGATGGTGCGGGAAACCAATCCTGGTGTTTGGGAAAAAGCTAAGACTACAGACTCGCCGCATGCGGCTGATCACGGGTATCGCAAGATATCCGATATCATGACAGCCCTTAACCCATTTGAGGGCGAATTTTATCGCGAGACGTTGCAGGTCAGCCGGATGACCCGAGAAATGTTCTGCCTGATGGAAGGCCGCCATGTGCATCCATCGACATTGTATCCAGGCGGGGTCGGTACGGTGCCATCGGTACAGTTGTTTACCGATTTTCTCGTGCGCTTGATGAAATACATCGAGTTCATGAAGCGGTGTGTACCGCTGCATGACGATCTATTCGATTTCTTCTACGAAGCATTGCCCGGTTACGAGCAGGTCGGATTCAGGCGGACGCTTATGGGTTGTTGGGGGTCGTTCCAGAATCCCGATGTTTGTGATTACAACTACAAGACGATGGATAAGTGGGGGAAAGCGATGTTCGTTACCCCTGGCATCATCGTGGACGGCGAGTTGGTAACTACCAATCTGGTCGATATCAACGTCGGGCTGCGCATCCTACTTGGCTCCTCCTATTACGAAGATTGGGATAAGAGCGAAACCTTTGTGAAGCAAGATCCGCTGGGGAATCCGATCGATCAGCATCATCCGTGGAACCAGACCACGATTCCTAAACCGCAGAAGCGTGATTTCGGCGGCAACTACACTTGGGTGATGTCACCACGTTGGCTGGATAAGCGGACCGGAGACCATCTGGCGCTGGATACTGGCGGTGGACCTCTCCCTCGGCTCTGGGTGACGGCCATGGCCGGTCTCGTGGATTGCGGTTATGTCAAGTCGACGGGAAAGAGTGTTAAAATAATCCTGCCGAAAACTGCCATGAAGCCTGAAGTCGAGTTGGAGTGGAAGATTCCGAAATGGAGCAATGCACTCGAACGCGATCGGGCCCGCACTTATTTCCAAGCTTACTCTGCGGCAGTAGCCATGCATTTCGTGGAGAAAGCGATGCAAGAACTGCATGCGGGTCGTACTGAGACTTTCACGCCGTTCAAAGTACCGAGTGAAGCGATTGGCTGCGGGTTCCATGAGGCTGTGCGCGGCGTTCTCTCGCATCACCTGGTTATCCGAAATGGCAAGGTGGCGAACTATCATCCTTATCCACCGACCTGCTGGAATGCTAATCCGCGGGACATTTACGGCACACCTGGCCCCTATGAAGATGCAGTGCAGAATACGCCGATCTTCGAGGAGAACGGACCGGATAAATTCAAGGGGATCGATATTATGCGTGCGGTACGCAGCTTTGATCCGTGCCTTCCCTGCGGAGTTCACATGTACTTAGGCGATGGCAAGGTCGTTGAGCAGATGCACACACCCACGGTGTACGCCGGGCTCGCCAAAAAATGATCGATCGCGCTACCAACTCTAAGACATCGGCCTCGCAAGCGAGGCGCGCTCCACAGAAAAAAAAGGTATGATTCAGACAATCGAAGCGTCTCCGGACGAGATATACGACATTGAACTTGAACATAGCCTTCTAGAAGCAAACGCCCAGCTCGCGAAAGAAAACCGGGCCCTGCTTGATCGGCATGGGGTAACGGCGATCGATGTGATGGGTGCGATTGGATCAGGGAAGACCACTTTGATCGGTCGTCTGGTAGAAAAGTTGAAAGATCGATTTGGCGTCGCCGTGTTCAACGGCGACGCAACCACTAGCGACGATGCCAATGTAATCGCGAGCCAAAGCGTACCGGTAGTTCAGATTGCGACCGTGAACGGTTGTCACCTGGATGCCAACCTGGTGGGGAAGGCGCTCAAGAAAACCAGCTTGGATAACTTGCGGCTGATCTTTATCGAAAACATCGGCAACTTAATTTGTCCGGCCGAGTTCCCTCTCGGTTCCAAAGCACGAGTAGTAGTAGTGAGTGTCACTGAGGGGCCGTGGATGGTTAGGAAACATCCTCATATGTTTCTTGGGGCGGAACTGGTTGTAATTAACAAAGTTGATCTTGCCGAGGCGATGGAGGTCAGTGTTTCGGAACTAACCAAGGACGTTCACCGCCTGAAGCCCGACATCGCGGTCATTCCCACCAGTTGCAAGACCGGTACCGGCCTTGATGAAGTGGCGGCTGCATTGCTGGCGGTGTGAACTGATGCGCCGATGCATGAGCTATCGATTGCCTCGGCCGTTGTAGACAGCGTCCTCGAGTTTGTCGCTGAACGCTCCGTAAAGAGAGTTCTTACCGTCAGACTGGCGGTCGGGGAATTGAGCCATGTAGAGGAGGAACAACTCCGTTTTTGCTACATGGCTATTACCCAGGAAACGCCTATGCAGGATTCTGCTCTCGAAATCGAAAAGGTCCCAGCGATAGTGCGCTGCGCACGTTGCGAATATTCCGGACGGCCGAAATATTGGGATGATGCGCTTTCTGTCGCGCCCATACCCACTCTGGAATGCCCGAATTGTGGAGGCGCAGTTGAGCCCGTGGAAGGAAATGACTGCGCGATTAAGTCGATCCGGTTCGCCAGGGAAGACAACGATTTGGCAATTCCCGCTGCCTGAAAGACGCATATGGATAGAAATGAAATCTCGCCGACGGGCGGTCGAAAGTTAGAAACAGGTGCGCCGGCAGTAAACACGAACGGCGATATCAATCTGCATGGTGAACGCATTCGGCGGCTGCTCGAAAAGATCGAATCGCTGCCTTACCCGGCAGCTAAGGAACTGATCAACGAATGCATGGAGGCGGTGCTGGCTTTTTACGGAGCGGGCCTGCAAAGAATCTTACAAGTCGTCAGTCAGGATGGCGCCGAAGGGCGCAAGGTCTTCCGTGATTTGGTCCATGACGATGTGATCAAAGGGCTTCTTCTGATTCACGATCTACATCCGTTAGATTTAGAAGCTCGCCTGCGCGAGGCCCTCGATAAAGTCCGTCCGTATTTGAAGAGTCACGGTGGGAATGTTGAGCTGATCAGCCTGGAGAACGATATTGCTAAGTTACGGCTCCAAGGCACTTGCGAGAGTTGCGCCTCATCCTCGGTGACACTGGAGCTTGCCATCCGGCATGCTATAGAGCAGGCGTGCCCGGATCTAGTTCATTTCGAGGTCGAAGGGGTAGCGCAAGAAAAAGCCGTGGATTCACTGATCCGGCGCCCGACGGTCACCGATTGGACCGAGATAAAAAGCGCCTATCAGCTTGAGGAAGGTGCGTGGATGCCGGTTCGCCTCGGCGACGTCCGGCTCGTGGTGTGCAAGCTCAACGGTACCCACTATGCCTACCGGAATCGTTGTCCGGCCTGCAATATGCCGCTAGACACCGGGTCTTTCGAAGGCGGTTTTCTTTCCTGCTCGTTGAATCATCGATACGATGTCGTGCGGGCAGGCCACTGCGAGGAAATTCCTACTGCGCATCTAGATCCTCTTCCCCTTTTGGTTCAGGACGGCGTCGTCAAAGTGGCGCTAACTCGAGAGGTCGCGGATGCTGCCCCCCAAACAATTTAACCAAGAACCTGAGCAGCGGAATCTCATAGAGTTTGCCCGGGCCAAGGTCACGGTACATGGCGCCGTTCAGGGAGTCGGTTTCCGTCCGTTTGTTTATCGACTAGCCTCCCAGCTTCACTTGAACGGATGGGTGTTAAACTCGTCCCAAGGCGTTTTCATTGAAGTCGAGGGCCAGCTTAATCTTTTACAGATATTTTTGGCCCGGCTAGAAAAAGAGAAGCCTCCCTTAGCAATCATTCAGAGCTTGGAATATTCATTTGTCGATGCGGCCGGCTACGACGGGTTCGAAATCCGGTATAGCGACCAAACCGGACCAAAGACCGCACTTATTCTTCCGGATATCGCGATCTGTTCAGATTGCCTGCGGGAAATGTTTGATCCCACTAACCGGCGGTATCGATATCCGTTTACTAACTGCACCAATTGTGGACCCAGGTTCAGCATCATCGAAGAGCTTCCGTACGACCGGCCAAACACTTCGATGAGACGATTCAAACAGTGCGCGGAATGCGAGGCGGAATATCACGATCCTCTCGATCGCCGGTTTCATGCCCAACCAAATGCCTGCCCAACGTGCGGGCCGCATCTTGAGTTATGGAGTGAGCAAGGGAACGTTTTAGCCCGGGAAGATGCGGCTTTGTTGAAAGCGGCTGAATTGATTGGTCAGGGAAAGATTCTCGCCTTGAAAGGGATGGGCGGGTTTCAATTGGTCTGCGCAGCTCAAGCAGAGGACGTGGTAGTGCAATTGCGCGAGCGCAAACGGCGGGAACGAAAACCGTTTGCCTTAATGTATCCGACCCTGGATCAAGTTAAACAGGATTGCCTGGTTTCGAGTTTGGAGGAACGGTTACTCGGTTCACCTGAGTCACCCATTGTATTGTTGACGCGCCAGCCCGGAGATTCCGCGATCGCTGCTTCCGTTGCCCCAGGTAACCGCTGTTTTGGCGTCATGTTACCGTATACGCCGCTGCATCATTTGCTACTGCGGCAGCTCGGGTTCCCTATCATTGCCACTAGCGGCAATTTGGCGAATGAGCCTATCTGCATTGAGGAAAGCGATGCGTTAGACCGTTTGCAGGGAATCGCAGACTTCTTCCTCGTTCACAACCGCCCCATCGTTCGGCATGTGGATGATTCCATCGCGCGCGTGGTCTGCAATCGAGAAATGGTCCTGAGACGGGCGCGCGGTTATGCGCCGTTGCCGGTACGGATGAAAGAGCCTTTGCCTTCCATTCTGGCGGTAGGAGCACACTTGAAGAACACGGTCGCATTGAGTGTCGGTCGAGACGTATTCATCAGCCAGCATATCGGCGATTTAGAGACGCCTATGGCCTTGGCTGCTTTTAAGAGGACTGTGGTGGATCTACCCCGGCTATATGACAGCCAGCCTGAGTTAGTCGCGTGTGATTTGCATCCGGATTACCTCTCTAGCCAATACGCGGCTGGTGCACACACGACGGTAGAGCGAGTCCAACACCATTGGGCGCACGTGCTCGCTTGTATGGCCGAGAATGAGTTGGAGCCGCCTGTGCTGGGCGTGTCTTGGGATGGCACCGGCTACGGCACCGATGGGACTATCTGGGGAGGTGAATTTCTTCTAGCGGTCGAAGATTCATTTCAAAGAGTGGCCCATTTCCGCCAGTTTCGATTACCGGGCGGCGAGATGGCGGTGAAAGAGCCTCGCCGGACCGCGTTGGCAGTGCTATATGAAATCTGGGGACAAAATGGTTTCGAGGACGGCGGTCTGGCTCCCGTTGCCGAGTTTACAAAAACTGAGCTTGGTTTATTCCGCCAGATGTTGGCGAAACGGTTAAGTGCGCCAGTCACATCTAGCGTGGGTCGGTTGTTTGACGCTGTCGCGGCATTGCTCGGAATACGCCAGCAGGTGACCTTCGAGGGACAGGCCGCGATGGAACTGGAGTCGGTGATCGAGCCCGAGGTTACTGAGGTGTACCCGTTTGAGCTCAGCAACGGTGTTCCTCAAATTATCGATTGGGCGCCAATGATCGGTGAGATTCTGGTCGACTTACGAAGAGGGATTTCGCCCGGTGTGATTTCGGCCAAGTTCCACAACAGCCTGGCAGAGATCATCGTCGAAGTTGGGCGGCAGGTTGTGACTCCAAAGATAGTACTGACTGGCGGATGCTTCCAAAACAGATATCTTCTTGAGCAAGCCGTTCAGCGTGTCTCCCAGGCAGGTTTTAAGCCGTATTGGCATCAGCGTGTCCCCCCAAATGACGGCGGTGTCGCGCTCGGACAAGTTGTGGCCGCTGCTCGCAAAAGTCGCCGGACGGTTACTACCGAAGGAGTTGAAATCCGATGAACCTGCTCTACGGAAAAATCGTTGAGATAGCTTCTGAAGATGGAATGCG
>Ga0210406_10004561_pt1 | contig 14773 bp, 14 predicted proteins | sample IncBWC30MmetaG_FD_155454 | JGI IMG/M metagenome (GOLD analysis project Ga0210406, IMG submission 155454) | Forest soil microbial communities from Barre Woods Harvard Forest LTER site, Petersham, Massachusetts, United States - Inc-BW-C-30-M | ecosystem: Environmental > Terrestrial > Soil >... | reverse complement strand
CGCGACAGTCACCATATCAATGCGATCCAGGCGATCGTGACCGATCATACCAAGCTCGATACGGTGACTGTCGCGAACGAGCTGAGCCGCAAGCTGCGCGGCGTCGCGGATGAATACCTGATTCACGTCAATCGCGACCGCCCCGAGCATCTGGAAGCGATCCTCTCGCCGAGCATCGTGCCCGGGGATTGATCCTGCGCATATCGGGCGATCGCCTTTCGGCCGGGTATCCACGCACAGAGAAAATCGTAGCACGCAACCCGGTTGCTTTGCTCACCCTCGCTACTCGCAATGACTGCGCGCCGTATGGTTGCCGGCGATTGCTGCTCTACGCCGCGATCAGATCCGGCACGATCGCATCTTCCGCCACAAGCTCGTCGCAGAACAGCCGCGCTTCGTCGCGCGCCGATTCCGTTGCAAAGCGTCGCAACAGGATCATCAGCGGCTCGGCGGCGCCGCGGTCGGTCTCGCAATGCGTCAGCACGCGTTCCACCATCTTGCGCCGCAGCCGCGCGGCGTTTCCGATCGTGTCGGCAAAACCGTTCTCGCGGCAGACCTCCAGCGCCACGCCGAATGCGGCGAAGGTGGTTTCGGGCAATCCGGCGCGCCGCAGCAGGGCATGCAGGCTGGCACCGCCGCGGTCGTGCAAGAGCGCAGAGACCCGCGCCTGAGGCATGTCGGCAAGCTCGGAAAGCGCTGTGTCGAACAGCTCCAGATTTCCCGATAACAATGCGCGCAGGATCAGCCCGGCCGTGAGCTGGCCTGTGACGCGCAGATGCTGGACCAGGCCGCGCATGTCCTCGCCGCGCGAGCGCGCCGCGATTTGCATGGTGGAGCGGTCGCGCGCCTCGCTGGCGATCCGCCCTGCCCGATCGGCACTCAGCCAGTTCCTTGCAACCACGAACTGCGCCAGCGTCTCCGACAGCTTGGCAACCAGCGCGGCCCGCGTCGCCGATGGCAGATCCTCCAGCACCAGCATCGATTCCCGGATCGCCGCCAGATGGCCATGGCGCTCGACGATGCGATCCCATGAGAATGGCGCAAGCTCGGCATAGGGATTTTCGATCAGCTCGAGCGCCGACGCCGCGCTGCCAACTTCAGCGATCGCGGCGCAGACCGACGCCGGCAGCCTGATACGGCGCGCGATCGCGCACTGCGTCTCGCAATTGCCCGTCGCGACGATGTCGACGAGATCGGCATCGATCAGGAGCGGCGAATGCTCAAGGATCGGCACCGCGACCGATGGCTGGTCGAGCGACAGCGCTTGGACGATCGCGGCCGGCGCCTGCGCAGAGCGCGCAAACACCTCGGCCATGGCTTGGCGCACCAATGGCGAGGGATCGTCGAGCTGCATCAGAAGCGCGCCTTCGGCGGCGGCGCGATCCTCCTCGCAGAGGTCCGAGACGAGCCAGGCCCGCGCCAGTGCCCGCGTGGCATCCGCCCGCACACAGGCGGAGGCGGTCCTGACCCAATTGATGAACTGCCGAACGATCATCGCCCTTCCGGCCTACGCAACTTGAAAACGTGTAGGCCCCATGCCCACGCAACTGAAAATAAACTATGACGCTTAACAAAGCGTTCACTATAACTTGCTGGTTTTATTGACGTTTTGTTAAGCGAGAACTAAACCGGAGGCGGATACCACTGACGGCCGCTCCCAGCCGAGCATTCCTACTTGCGTCAGCCGCTGAAGGTGCCGTGGCGGTCGCTGAAGAGATCGAGCGGCCGTGGCGTGTCAGCGCGCGGCGCCTGCCCATCCGCACTTGCAGCCGACGTCAGGGACGACGCGTTGCCCCACAATTCACGAAGCTTCGGCGAGACCGGCTGCGAGCGCTCGTCAACTTGATACAATGAGCGGAACATGGCGTCGCCGGAGGTTGCGTTGTTGCCCGCATCCGAGGCTGACGCGACCGTCGCAGACGGGGCCGCGCGGACATCAGGAAATGTCGAGAGATAGGTCGCGCTGTCGATCGACGGCGCGGAAGTCGGGGCAGCGTTCGCGACCGACGTGCTTGGCGTGCTGTTGCCGTACATTGCGATCGCGGTCTGCGTCGCCTGCGAATTGGCTGCGCCTGCGTAACGTGCGTTCAGCTCGGCATAGACTTCGGAGACGCTGCGCGCGCGGCCTCCCCGATCGTAGAAGATCGAAGGGTTGGCGGCGGCCGCGTTCGGAAACATACGCGCGGCCGAGCTTTGCGGACTGTCCTCGGCGGCCGAGATCAGTCTGGCCGCGCCGCCGACGCCCATGAAGTGCGCCATGTAAAGCTCGCTGTCGGTCGGACGGCGGCCGATCTGGCCGGTGAGCTGAAAGCTGTTCGATTGAGTGAGCGCGGCGGCCATCACAGAGCTCGCCGCCGGATCGTCACGCAGCTTCATGATCGCCTGCCGCGCGGAGGGATCATCGACGCTGTAGTTGCCCGACCTCGTCTTGCTGATGGCGTTGGCATATTGGCCGTAGCCGAGATCGGAGCCGGCCTCCTTCATCGTCGCAAGCCAGGTCTGATCGATGAACTGATAGAGCCCGCGCGCCGACGAGGTCGATGCGCCTGCGCTTGGATTGAAATCCGACTCCATCTTCGCGGTGGCGAGCAGATATTGGAAGCTGGTGCCGGTGGAGCTGGAGGCTTGCTTGATCGCGCCGGTAACCCGTAGGCGCGTCGGGTCGGCAACTTGCGCAGATCTTGCGTTGGCAGATCTGGCGTTGAAAGGGTCGACCGGCATGTTCTTCCTGCCTGCTCCTCGCGAAGCGGCTGCATCAGCCATCCGCGATCGCGGCGACAGTGCCGCAATTATGGTTAAGGGTTGGTTAAAGGGGTCATGTGATACCGCCGCAGGCCCGCCCGACATCTCGGAGCAACGGTCATTCCTTCCGATAGACCTCGTTCGGATCGAACAGACGATCCGCGTCGACGAAGGATAGCAGTGCGCCGTCCTTGCTGGCCTCGACCTTGCGGTAGAAGCAGGACTTCCGCCCGGTGTGGCAGGCCGCGCCGGTCTGCTGCACGCGGATCCAGATGGCGTCCTGGTCGCAATCCGTGCGCATCTCGACGACGTGCTGGGTCTGGCCCGACGTCTCGCCCTTGCGCCAGAGCGCATTGCGCGAACGGCTGAAATACCAGGCCTCGCCGCTTGCGATGGTCCTGCGCAGCGCTTCCTCGTTCATATGCGCGACCATCAGCAGCTCGCCTGTGGCGGCATCGGTCGCGACACAAGTCAGAAGACCAGACGCATCGAATTTTGGCTGGAACGCCAGCCCCTCTTCGCGATCGTCGATATCAGCAGATGAAGAATCGGCAGATGAAGACACGGGGCAGTCCTCGCGGGATGCTGGCGAGGCCTACCGGTTTGGTCCTCGCACCATGGACAGGAACCGCGCCTGCTCCGCCGGATTGTCGCGGAACATGCCGGTGAAACGGCTGGTGAACGTCATTGCGCCATGCTTGGCGACGCCGCGCACCGACATGCAGGTATGCTCGGCCTCGATCATGACGGCAACGCCGCGGGGTTTGAGGATTTCATCGATCGCGGCCGCGATCTGCGCGGTCAGATGCTCCTGGGTCTGCAGCCGCCGCGCGAAGATGTCGGTCAGCCGCGCGAGCTTCGACAGGCCCACCACCCGCTCCACCGGCGTATAGGCGATATGGGCCTTGCCATAGAACGGCATCATGTGATGCTCGCATTGCGACGTGAATTCGATGTCGCGGACCAGCACGAAATCGTCGTAGCCGGCGGTCTCGCCGAAGGTGCGATCGAGCACCTCGGCCGGGCACTGATGATAACCTTGATAGAGCTCGTCGATCGCCTCGACGACACGGCGCGGCGTGTCCAACAATCCTTCTCGGGACGTATCCTCGCCGATATAGCTGAGCAGCGTATACACCGCCGCCTCGGCTTCGGCGCGGGATGGCCGCGGCTGGTCCGCGCGCACTGCCGCGGCCAGGAACTCCGACGGGTCCAGTTCCGCCGGGCGCACGTCCGGGGACTTTGCTTCAGGCGACTTTGCTTCAGAAGCCTTGTTGGGACGGATCGTCTTGATCAGAGCGTCCATGTCTCCTCCGTTCGACCAGTCCTCGGAAGGACCGGAGTGTCACCGGCACGGGGCGCTACCACCGGACGCCTGAGGGAACGGCCACTATCATTCCGGCCGTTTCCTGCCCATATATAGGGCCACAGGCCACAGCCGCCAAGGCCGGTCGTTCCCGCCAGCCCGAGACCCCAATCTATGCTGAACGACATTTACAACAAACGTATCATCGAGCTGGCCGGGAACATTCCGCGGCTCGGCAGGCTTTCGGCCCCGGACGCCAGTGCAACTGCCCATTCCAAGCTGTGCGGATCAACCGTCAAGGTCGACCTCAGGATGGACGGGGACGTCGTCACCGACTTTGCCCATGATGTGAAGGCCTGTGCGCTGGGCCAGGCCTCCTCCTCGATCATGGCTCGCCATGTCGTCGGCTCGACCGCGAGCGAACTGCGCGAGTTGCGGGAAACCGTTCGCAAGATGCTGAAGGAAAACGGCGCCCCGCCCGCCGCCGACGACAAATGGGGCGAGATCGCGCTGCTCGAGCCGGTCCGCGACTACAAGGCGCGCCATGCCTCGACCATGCTGACCTTCGACGCCGTGGTCGACGCGATCGGCCAGATCGAAGCGAAGGCCAGGCAACCGGCGGCGGCGCCGGGATAGTTAGTCGAGACTCTCATTCGAAGATATGTGCAAGCCTGCGTCCGGAATGCAGAACTTACAGGCTCGCGTGAGCGTGCCCGCAATGACCTGGAGAAAACTTGCGGTTGGCTATTTCGCGGGCGCGGCGGCGCCTGTCGGAACCAGCGCTTCCGCCGTCTTGGTGGCTTTCGCCGGCTGCGGGCTGGTGTCCTCAGCCTTGCTGATGAAACGATCCTGAACCGGCTTGGCGGTCGCTTCGGCCACGGGTATGGACATCCTGATCAGCGGCAGCACATCGGCGGCCGCATCGGTGGTGACCAGGTGGGTCAGCCGCAGTTCGGCCGGCGACAATTCATGCAGATCCTCCCACGGCGGCACATTCAGCGCCAGCAGCAGCAGATCGCCGGCCCCGCCCATGTCGAAGGTGTATTTGGCAAGCCGCCCGATGTCGCGCTCGACGATCATCAGGTCCTGCGCGGTGTAGCTTGCGGCCCGGGCGTCGTCAGCTCGATCGCCCATCCAGATCTGATGCACGCGGACATGCGCCGCGTCGGGCACGTAACGTGTCTTGCCCGAGAGCAGGAGGAACACGCACATCGACTCGCAATAGGCCTCGGGCGCGACACTGGCGCGGTCTCCCGTGTGGTCTCCCGTTGTGCGATCCCCCGTTGCGCGATCCCCAATGGCGCTATGCGTCGCAATCGAGATGCCGACCGTGGTCAGCATGCCGAGCTCGCGGAACCGCCGGCCGAGTGCGATGGAGTCGTTGACTGACCCGCCGCTGGAATCCAGCACGATGGTCGCCGCCCTGAGATCGCGCCCCCGTGCGAAATCCTCGAAATCCTGCGGGCTATCGGCCGTGACGATGCCGACCGCGCTGACCCATCCCCGGCAATCCGAACCGCAGGCGACCCAGGTGAAGCGCATGGGCAGCTTGCGTTCTTCAAGGGCGCTACCGGCATGCGCGGAATTGCCTGACGTCGTGACGATCGCAGGCAACACAGAGCACAGGGCGGCTGCGCCGAGCAGCATCCAGCCGCGAAGATCAAACCACCTCAATAGCTTCAAACTGGTTCCTTCCCCGACCCTCGCGTTGAGCAGCGGCAAGCCCCAAAGTGAACACTAGATATCGTGAACGCCAGATATCCTGGACGCCAGATATCATCGACGACAGTGATTCTATCACACACGCGTCACAGAAATGGTAGCCCGGACGATTACGCATCGTCCAGAGCCGCTTGCTGCGCCGATATCGAAAAAGCATGCAATTTTTGCAAAGTGTGGCGTGATTGCGCAGGAGAGCGAGTTCCGTGCTTTGGAACTGCGCAGATCCACGCCTATATCAGGGCATGCCGCCCATGAAGCATTCATCCACCTCCGGCGAATTCGCGCTCGCACGCGCTGCCCGACGATTGCCGCGCAATGCCGGACGAGCCCTGATCTGGATCTATCGGCACACCCTGTCTGCGCTAGTGGGCTACAATTGCCGTCACGTGCCGACCTGCTCGGTCTATGGCGACGAGGCGATCGCGCGATTCGGGCTATGGGCAGGCGGATGGATGACGCTGGCGCGCTTGCTGCGCTGCCACCCCTTCGGCACGTCAGGCCTCGATCTCGTACCTGACAGTCCGCCACCCGGCGCGCGATGGTATCTGCCCTGGCGCTACGGCCGCTGGCGCGGCGTCAACGCACCCTGAAAAGGCAAGCCGCAGCAACTTCCTGCTGCAGCGATTTCAGGTAAAATGTGCATTGCCGAGATGCCTTGTGACGACTGAGATACTTGGAACTGCGGGCACCCACCTGCATTGATTCTTCATCTCCCTTAGAGCCTTTTCCGTTCCGATTGAATCGGAACGGAGGCTCTAGTCTCTTGTTTTGACGCGTTTTCTTCACGCGAACCGGTACCCACTTCGCTTGAAAACGCTCTAGAGGAGACAACAATGCGCTGGAAAATCAGCCCTCACGGCCACGATCCAAGACAGATCGATCTCCTCGCCGTGGTTGCCCTTCTCGTCGTCATCATCGCGGCCTACCTCTATTTCGAGCATCCGCAGCCGCCACCGACAACGGCTTTCATCGTGCCGAGCCAGGGCACGCGATGGTGACGCCTGCAATGTGAGAGGGATTGCGCGACGGGTTCAGCGTCCCCACGCCCAGGGAAACCAGAAGAAGCCGCCGCCGCGTTGCGGTCCGACATAGCCCGGCGGACGAGGCACTCTTGAACGCTGTGGCTTTTCTGCCTGTGGCTTCTCTGCCGGCGGCTCGGCCGACGAGGTTGTGTCCGCGGCAGTCAGAGGCTCGTCCGGGTTCAGCCGGACCGAGAGCAGAAGATTGGTTTCGTAGGTGCGCCAGCGATAGCCGATGCCGAAATCGATCGGCTGAGCGCGCCTGAACAGCTCGGCATACTGCGCCTGATACTTTGACGGAAACTTCGCGATCGGCCCGGCATAACGGCCGAACGGGAAGAAGCGCCATTTCTTCCCGCTGTAATTGGCAAGCGGAATGCCGGAATCGTCCTGGATGATGGTGGCGCTGTTGCCGAGGATGAAGTTTCGCACCGTGCTGAAATTGCCGGAATGCAGCAGATAAGACGCGCTCTTGATCAGGCTGCTGCCCGGCGCAAGCGTCGTACAGAATTTCAGGAAGCCGCTCACCTTCACGCCGGAATTGGAAAGGTCCGTGCTGAAGTAATACAGCGTCTTCTCGATACCATCGTCGCCGACGAAGGTGATCTGGATGCCGCGCGTGGGATTCCTGCCAGCGTCTTCATTGGCTGGATGCACATTGCCGTTTTCGTCGAGCGCGACCGGCGCGACGCTGCGGATGGTCTTTCCCGAGCGCGCCAGGAACACATAAAGGATCGGCAGCGTGCCGCTGACCTGATTGCCATGCAGATCAACCTTCATCTGCTTGGTGATGAAGAAGCTGAAGTTCAAGATCGACCCGAGCGAGCGCTCGACATTGTGGAGCGCGGCGGCCACCGCGCTGGGCGGAAGCCTTCCGAGATCGGGCACCGACCCCGGCGGTTCGAGCGCGCTGAGCACATAGGTCGTCGCCTTGGAATAGAAGGCATTGGCGTAGAGGAAATCCGGCCCGCTGAACATGTAGAACATGGTCGAGCGCGGCGCCGCCAGATTGAGGTCCGCCCAGGCGCGGATCCTGGAAAGCTGCCGCTGGTCGAGTTGGGAGAACGCATTATCGAAGAAGCGTGCGTGGCGCTGCCACACCGGGTCGCGCGTCAACGGCATCAGCGGCGAGTCGGCCGACGGCTGCATGCCGGCCAGGAACCGCGCCGTATCGTCGGCCGTCGCGCTATCCGCAGCACGCCCCGGCAAAGCTGTCGCAAGGATCAGGCCCGCCGAAATCGCCGCTATTTTCATCAGGCGAAACATGTCACTCGCGGCCCGTCGATGACGCAATCGCGGCGCCGGGATTGGGCCGCCTGCGGAAAATGGCGTAGATGGCGAGGCCCGACAGCATGATCAACATGCCGAGAAACGCCTGGAGCGGCCGCTCCATCAGAAGATAGTACATCATGAAGGCGGTCATGATCAGGAAAACCGCAGGGGTCAGCGGGTAGCCGAATGCCCGGTACGGCCGCGGCAAGTCCGGATGGGTGATGCGCAGCTTGATGACGCCGAGCACGGTAAAGAACGAGCAGAACAGAAGCGCGAACTGAATGAAATCGAGCACGGCCTCGAAGCTGCGGGTGAACAGCATCACCGTCGCGACGGCGAGCTGAAACAGAATGGCATAGGCCGGCGCGCCATTGCCCGATTTGCGCGCAAAGAGGCGGATCGCCGGAAAATCCTCGCCCATCGTCATCATCACGCGCGGCCCGATCCACATCATCGCCGAGATCGACGAGACCAGCCCGATGCAGATCATCGCAGCCACGATGCGGCCACCGAAATCGCCGAAGATATATCTGCCGGCGACGCTTGCCACATCGATCTGTCCGGCCAGACTGTCGATCGGCGCGGTGCGTAGGAACACCGCGTTCAAGGCCACATACAGCAGCAGCACGATGGACGTTCCCGCCAGCATCGCCCGCGGCAGGTTTCGCTGCGGCATGCGAATCTCGCCGATGATGTAGGTCGCGGCGTTCCAGCCCGAGAAGGAGTACATCACGAACACCAGACCGATCGCGAAGGGGGCGCTCGCAATATGGGTGAGGTCGGAGGCTGACGGCGCAAAGGAGATTGGCTGCGGCGTACCCATCAGAAATCCGGCGATCAGGAAGGCTGCGATCAGCACGACCTTCAGCGCGGTCGCGATCAGTTGAAAGTTCGAGGAGTGCTGGACCCCGCAAAGCTGCACGGTCGACACCAGCCAGACGACGCCGATGGCGAGCGCGATCGTTGGCGAGCCGCCAAAGATCGACTTGGCGTATTCGCCGAAGGCCATCGCCGCCAGCGCAACCGGCGCGGCAAAGCCGACGGTCGCCGAAACCCAGCCCGCGAGAAAGCCGAAGGCAGGATGAAAGGCACGGCTTAGAAAATTGTACTCGCCGCTCGACCGCGGAAACATCGCGCCGAGCTCGCCATATGAAAACACACCACAAAGCGCGACGAGGCCGCCGATGGTCCACAGCGCCAGAATCGAAAAGCCTGAAGGAATGTCCTTGACCTGAAAACCCAGGCTGGTGAAGACACCGACGCCAACCATGTCGGCGACCACGATCGCGGTCGCCACCAGGAGCGAGACCGTCGGTCCGCCACGGACATCTCTCTCCGATCCCGCGCACTCACCGTTTGATGCAACCATTTCCGCGCCCATCCCCGGTGCCCGGTTTCGACATCTGCATTTGGTGCGGGCTTGTGCCCCTCCGTTCAAGCAAGGTTAAGCAAGGTTGAAGCGGATCGCGAAATTCAGGTATTAAAATACTCTTTTTGGTCTTTTTCCTGGGATTTCCCGTCCCCGGCGTTGCCGAAACAGCAAGATCGTCTCACAATCACGACACGATTTCGTGGTCTTCTTGAGGCTTCCGGATGTGGGGAGTTTTTTCCGGGCTTTAACCTTCCTTTGACGCGAAAGCGTTGAACTTTTGCGGGTCGACTTGGGGAAAAGGGGTGGATGATCGGAGCTGATCCGAAATTCCCTTTGCATGATCGCGTGGACTTTTTGCCGACCAGCGGAGCGTTCCGTTGGCGGAGCGGAGCCTGTCGGCTCAGCGTATCCCGAGTTCGCGCCTCCCGGCTTCGGCTTTTCGCCGTTGCTTGCTTGCTCGTGCCGCTATCGTTGGCGCTCGCGCAATGCGGCAAGGCGCCGAACGCGAGTGCGCTGGCGGCAAACGCGCAAGTCTCGCCAGCGGGCGACACCTTCGAGGATCGCTTCCCTGCCCCTTCGTTCAAAGACCGATTCCCGACCGCCGAGGAAAGCTTCGAGCAAAAGCTAGCGCAGGATGCCGGGATTGGGCGCCCGCCGCAAAGCGAGCCCGCCCCCGCTCCCTATCAGGTCGCCTCGCTCGAGCCGCAAGCGCCTTACAAGCGTCCGCCAAGCCGGGACGAACTGACGATGCTCGTCAGCATGAAAGCGTCCGCCTTCCCCTATTACGGCAACAATCCGGCTTCCGACGCACCGTTCCTCAACATCACCAAGGGCGACCGCCGCGGTCATCGCAGCTATTCGGGGCGGGTCTATTGGCAGGACGAAACCTATAATGACAGCCGCGTGCTGATGCACATCCCCGAGAGTTTCGACCTGCGCAAGCCGGGCGTGATCGTGGTGTTCTTCCACGGCAATGGCGCGACCTTGGCACGCGACGTGCGCGACCGGCAAATGGTGCCGCAACAAATCTCGGATTCCGGTGTCAACGCCGTGCTGCTCGCCCCGCAGATGGCGGTCGATGCCGCCGATTCCAGTGCTGGCAAATTCTGGCAGCCCGGCGGCTTCAAGCGCTTTCTCGCGGAGTCCGCCGACAACCTCGCCCGTCTCTATGGCGATCCGGGCGCGGCCAAGGCCTTTGCCAACATGCCGATCGTCATCGTCGGCTACAGCGGCGGCTTCCTGCCGACCGCCTGGAGCCTTGAAGTCGGCGGCATCAGTGACCGCGTACGCGGCGTCATCCTGCTCGACGCGGTCTATGGCGAGCTCGACAAGTTCGCATCATGGATCGAAAATCACCGCGCGGGCTTCTTCGTCAGCTCCTACACCCACTACACCGCGCGGCGCAGCCATGAGCTGATGCAGACGCTGCGCGACAAGGGCGTCAGCGTTTCCGAAAACATGGACGGCACGCTCCGGCCAGGCAGCGTGGTCTTCGTCGAGACGCCCGAGGGCGTCACGCATCGCGATTACGTCACCCAGGCCTGGACGAAGAACCCGATCGAGGAGGTGCTGGTCAAGATGGCCGCGCCGTCAATGCGGGTCGCGGCCGGTATATCGGCATCCACAAGCAGATAGCTTCCCGGCGTGATTTGCGCTGTTGACGCGAATGGCTTTTGCCCGAAATGCCGTTCTGATGGCCCTCAGCCGCGCAGGATTGCACTGCGCGGGCCATCGAGGAACCGTTTCCCGTCGCGACAAATACGGAACGCGTTCGCGCGGAAATTACATTCCAAAATAAGCTTCAGCTCTTCGGCAGCTTTGGCATGCTTTCGACAAAGCCGTTGAAGCAGGCCAGACGCTCGTCTTCTTCCTTGCTGAACTTGCAATCGGTGACGGCCTTCGCGGTCCCGGCCTTCGGCTTTGGCGCAGGCGGCAGCACCGCGTCATAGCAGTTCAGCCGTTCCTTGGTGCCGTCATCGATGTCGAGGCAAGCCTGCAGCCTGACCGCCATCGACTGCTGCGGCTTGGCAGCCGCCGCACCGTGCGGCTTGACCTGGACCAGCGGTTTGTCGCCGACCATCGGCGGCGAGCCGGCTTGAGCGAAAGCGGCGGCCGAATACAGAACCGCAACGAACGCCAACAATGTTCTCATCTTATGTCACTTCCGTTTGATACGGCGGAGCAAGACAACCCCCGCGCTTGAGCCGGATCGGCTTTATCCCCGTCTCGACGGATTTTCCAGCCCCTCTTTGGCGCGCGCCTATGCCGAAAATCTCGGCCGGGGGCGGCTCAGGAGTACCATGGTCAGCGCCAAGGCCATCAGGCCTACCGATGCGTAGCCCACATCATGCGGGAGATCGCGGGCAAACAGCAGACCACCGATCGCCGAGCCGACCGCCTGACCGACATAAAGCACCGATGTGTTGAGCGAGACCGACGCCGGCGCCAAGGGTGGCGCGGCGGCTACCAGCCGCACCTGCTGCATCGAATTGGTTGACGCAAAGCCGAGTCCCCAGATCGCGACCGAGCCGGCCATCGGCGCGTAGATGCCCGCACTCAATGCCCATCCGCTGATGCCGACGAGCATCAGCGACGTGAACAGCACCGACGTCTTGTAGGCGCCCCAGCGATCAACGATCCGGGTTGCGATCACGACACCGACGAAGCCGCAGACGCCATACAGCGCAAATACGAGCCCGATGGCGTCCGGACCGGCATCGGTCAGCTGCTTCAACAGCGGCCCCATGAAGGTGAACACGACGAACTGGCCGGACATCTGCAATGTCGTGATCAATAACAACAGCACGATCGTCGGGTTGCCGCCCAGCTCGATCCAGGTCCTGAGATCGACCGGCGCCCCTTTCAATCCGCCCGGCAGCCGCCAGGCGAGGAGCACGCAGCTCAGACAAGCGAGGCCGCCAATGGCCGCATAGGCCGCCTGCCAGCCATGGCGGCTGGCGACGAAGGTGATCATCGGCAATCCCGCCGCCGCGGCAAGTGACCAGCCGAGGAAGACATAGGCGATTGCGGAGCCGCGCCTGTCAGCCGGCACGATCAGCGCGGCAGTGCCGGCCGCCTGCGGCGTATAGAGCACGCCGACGGCGAGCTTCATCAGGCGGATAATCATAAGGCTCGGATAGTCGGGAGCGAACGCGGATGCGATATTGCAGAGAGCCATGACGGCAAGCGTCACGGTGAGCAGCTTGCGGCGCTCGATCCGGCTGGTGAGCCACGCCGTCACCGGTGAGCCGACGCACAGCACGACCGCGCCGAAGGTGATCAGCAGGCTGGCGGTACGGATGCTGACGCTAAATCCTGCCGCCAATTCGCTCAGCATCCCAGCCGGCGCCAGGACCGAGCAGCCGGTGACAAAATTGCCAAGCATGAGGGTGGTCGGAGCGAAGCGGCGGGGCACACCCGAACCATACCAGACGATTCCATGCATTTGCATGAAACATTCTCATGCCAGGCATGAATTCTCATGCCAGGCATGACATGTCGTCGCTTAATTCGCAGCGCCGTCCCGCGACGCGACCGGAGTGACAGCGGACTTTGCCGGCGGGCATGTCGCGAGCAAACTCTCGAGCGCACCCGCCAATCCTTCGCTGGACAATTTCATCGCGCGCACCAGAGGGCGGCCCTCCGCCGTTCGCGACGTCTCGGTGACTTCGAATTGCGGACGGCCAGCGAGCGATTGAACCGCCGCGCGGTTCAACCGCAAGCCCCAGATCTCGTATCCGGGCAGCCTTGATCGGCCAGCGATGAGGACCTGCGGCTTGGCTCCGCCGTTCACAATCGACACCGTGGCGAAGGGCGCATTGGTGACGGCCTTGCGCTGAAAGTCGAGTTCGAACTGATCGGTGTTGAAGCAGAACAGCCGCCATTGCGACGCGCGATAGGACGTCTCACCGCTGTCCATCTGCAATGCGGCTTTGCTCGCCGTGCTCCGGAGGCCGTTTTCGAACTTCCATGGCGTTTCCACCAGGCTGCGCCGATCAAGGCCGAACTGGGCAATCTCCTCGCGGGTGAGGATGTGCATGTCCTCGAACTTGACCGTGCGGGCAAGGGCCAGCAGTCCGGGCTCGCCACCCATCTTCCGGATATAAGCCGATATCAGCCGGTCGGCGCGTTCGAGGCCCCGCGCCACTGCGGTCGCGCGCATCTCCTGTGTCGGCACCCCGCCAGTGAAATTCACCACCACCCGCGGCGAGTGAACCGCAAGCACCACGTCGGGCGCGATTTCGCGGATCGCGGCGCCCACGATGAGATAGGGGCATGCCGAATTGCACATCGCGCCGCGCGTCCAGACGTCGCCATGCAGCTCGCGGCCGGACAGCTTCAGCCTGACGCAGACCGCGCTGTCCTGCGCCTCGAAACCGCATTCCGTCACGACCGTGCGTCCGACACGCGCGATGACCGCCCGCTCCCGCAGCATGGCGCCCATCGCCAAGGCCTGTTCGAGATTGCCGCCGGGTGAATAGAAATAGATCGGCAGATTGCGGTCGCCGACCTGACGCAGGAATTTCCGGAATCGGGCCGCCGCGCCGACATCGATCTGCCCTTCCGCGGCGATCCAGCTATCGCAATCGCGGCCGCATGCCTCGCTCGCTCCCTTAACGACGTAGAACGCCATCGGCATCGGCGCGGCGACGGGGATGCGGGGCGACGAACGTGCCGCGGGCGCCGCGAATGCCCAACCGCAGAGCAGCACAAGAACCGCAAGAAAACGCACGCGACGCGCCCCCTAAGAAACGGCCGCCGCAGACCACCGGACCGCCCCCGCTGCCGTTAAGCCTGTAGTTGTATCAGCTCACGGTTCGGCCGCCAACGCCGTCTCGCCGAAATTCTCGCCGGAGATATTCAACAGTGTAGCGCGACTCCTTGCGCCCGGCTCAAGCTCCTGCGAGCCAAGCAACCTTGGCGAGCAAGATGCGACGTGGCAGACGCCTGGATTGATCCCTTCGACATCCGTGCCCTGGAGCATTCGCTCAACGCCCGCGCGGCAACCTTGCGGAGGCGCCTTTGGATGGCGCGATTGCAGGGCTCCTCCTTTGTGAGACATCGCGTGTCGCCAACTCATCGAGCAAGTCCACCCTGATAGCACAGCTGTCGAATGCGTCTCCGCGGGGCGCATATTGGATCGTGCAAATCTGAAGAACGCCGATCTGAAGCCGATCTATCGAGCACGCAATTGAACAATGCAAATCTGTCGGACGCCAATCTCCAAGCCGCGGATTTGCGGTCCGCGCCTGATCGACTGAGGCAGGAGCTGGAGCAGGAACTGGACGCGGCGCCTAGCGGCCGCATTTCTTCCCCCGCCTCATCATAAATTCGCTTACG
>Ga0210406_10004560_pt1 | contig 14781 bp, 10 predicted proteins | sample IncBWC30MmetaG_FD_155454 | JGI IMG/M metagenome (GOLD analysis project Ga0210406, IMG submission 155454) | Forest soil microbial communities from Barre Woods Harvard Forest LTER site, Petersham, Massachusetts, United States - Inc-BW-C-30-M | ecosystem: Environmental > Terrestrial > Soil >... | reverse complement strand
TCTCGGCCTCAGGGCCGGAACAATCGGAGGCTCGAATGCGCGTTTTGAAAGCGGCAATCATCTCGTTCGTCCTAATAACTGGCTCCTCGGTATTTGCGCAATCAGCGTCGCCCGAGCGCGCAGTTGCGACGAAGCTAACTAAGCAGGTGATCATTGGTGCTTGGCGTCTTGTTGGTATCGACTACTCAGGTCCCAACGGTGCGCTAGCCGACCCGGTGTTCGGCTCAGATCCGCAAGGCATCATCATCTACGATCAATCCGGATGGATGAGTGTGCAAATCGTCACTGCGAACCGACCGGCGATAGGAAGGCCGACGACGCGAACATCTCGTGTGGTAACACCCGACGACGCCCAGCTCGCAGCCATGGCTTTCGACACGTATTACGCGTATTTCGGAACCTGGGACTACAACGCTGACACGTCTGTGATTACTCACCATTTGAATTCCTCGTTATTACCGTACGAGACCGGACTGGAATATCGACGGGAGGTGACGTTCGACGGCGTACATTTAAAATTGATTGCTCGGTCGCAAGAGACGGGCGAGGAACGCCACCGTACGTTGGTGTGGACGAGAGTCTCCGATTCTGTGCTCATGACGGCGCCGTCGGCGGCGCCACCGGCAAGTGCCCAAGGCACTTTACCGACCGCAGGCTCAGCCGCGCCGCTTGTGCATACGGAGTCACCGCCGCTGACGCGCGAGGTGGCTACGAAATACGGCGACATGCCGACCGACTACAGGGAGGCGATCCGAAAGTACTTTCTAGAGCACCTGAGGTATCCGGATTCAGTCCAATATCAGGGGATCACCAAGCCAGAGCAGGGATACACCACGTCGGTCACCGGCACCTTTTTGATGCGCGAGAAGCGTGAATACGGTTGGACGGTCAGAGTGACGATCAACGCGAAGAACTCCCACGATAGATACGCCGGATTCAAGACCTACACATTTCTGTTCCGTGGCGAGAAAATCGTCGATGCCCGCTTGCCCTTGCCCGGGGATGAGATGAATTCGCCGACACCGGAGTGAAAAACGGAAGGTTTCGAAATGAAAGCCGCCATCAACGCAGTGGTTGCGCGCAAACTTGGCTCACGGATCAATGATCCCGCGCCGCATGGCGAGCGTGACGGCATGCGTGCGATCGCTCGCTCCGAGCTTGCCCAAGATGGCCTTCATGTGAGCTTTGACGGTATCTTCCGTCACTCTGAGAAGCTGCCCAACACGTTTGTTTGAGCTGCCTATCGCCACCAGGCGCAGGACGTCGAGCTCACGCGCCGAGAGCTCATTTTCGGCAAGATGGCCCGCGAGCTCGAGGGCCACCGCCACCGGGACACGAAATTTGCCGACGTGCGCGCTGCGAATCGTGTCCACCAGGTCACGACGCAACATGTTCTTCAATAGGTAACCCACGGCTCCCGCCTTCAACGCCTTGCGGGCAAGCGCATCACCTTCGTATGTCGTCAGAACGACGATCCGTGCTTCCGGCCATACCGACCGAATCGCAATGGTGGCGTCAATGCCGCTCAGCACGGGCATCCGGATGTCCATCAACGTGATGTCGGGGCGGTGTCGCAGGCAGGCGTCGATAGCCTCTCGTCCGTTGGACGCTTCGTCGACGAGTTCCATGTCCGGTTGAGCGCGCAACAGGCTCAATATTCCTTCCCGAAACACCGCATGATCGTCAACGGCGAGAATTCGAATCTTGTCGAAGTGGGCCGCCGGTGTCGCCATGTCAGTGTTCGTTGTAGACATTTGACCGTCGCCCGCCTTCAGTTGTTCCATACGCGCGACACACCGGCGGCGGCACGGAGCCGGAGTCGGGCAAGCGACCGAATCCCCGCGAGCCAACCAGAGCCTGGAAGAGGGACAACCAGGCGCACCCGGGTGCCGCGATCTTTTTCACTGGTGATACTCAAACGGGCGGCGATCAAGATCGCGCGTTCGCGCATGCCGATCAATCCCCAATGGCCCGCGCGAACCGGTGTTTCAGCGCCAATCGCCGCCGACGCCGGCAAACCTCGGCCGTTATCCGTGACCTCAACCTCGAGGCGCTCCGGCGACTGCGCGATATCCAGGCGCACAACGGATGCGCTGGCATGCCGAAAGGCGTTGAGCAGCGCCTCTCGGCCTATCCTGACAATTTCTTCCCGCATGTGCTCGGGAAGTTGAACCGTTTCGCCCGTCACATTGGCAGCAAACCCTATATTATAAGCCTGCGCAAGTTCATCTCCGCTCTTGCGCAGCAGATCGGCCGCGCTCGCATCTCCGTGGGCAAAACTCCGCAGCCCGGTGAGCCGGCTTCGACCTTCTGCCAACATCTGCTCCGCCCGGTCGAGTGACTTCTCCAAACTAGATTTGCACGGCATGTCCGCGGGCAAATCGTCGACTGCCGACTGGATGTGGAGTACCAGTCCCTGGATCCCCTGCAGCAGCGTATCGTGCAGATCACGGGCGATTCGTTCGCGCTCGTAGAGGATGGCTCGATGACGGAACGCATACTGTTCATCGATCTGCCTCATGCGCCGCCGCACCAAGTACCATGCCATCAGCAGGACGGGAACGGCACACGCGAAGGGAAACCACGATGTTTGATAGATCGTCGGCGGAACGTCGAACACGAGCCCCGCGGTACCGTTGCTCCACATGCCGTCCTCATTTGCGGCGAGCACCTCGAAGGAATAGCGGCCCGGTGCGAGATTGGTGTACTGCACGCTTCGCCGGTCGCCGGCGTCCTGCCAATCCTTGTCAACGCCGTTCAATCGGACTCGAAAGCGCGCTTTCTCCGGCTGCGCCAGCGATCCGGCCGTGTACCGGAACTCCACCTCCCGGGTATGAGACGGTAGAGCGATCGATGGATTCTGCGCTCCTGCGAAGATCGGCCAGGCGCGCCCGGCCGCACTGAAGGACAGCAACTGCACGATGGGTGGAATCCGGTTGCGGCGGATTCGCAAAGGATCGATTCTCATCACACCTGCGTTGGTGGCGAACCAAAGCCAGCCGTCATCGTCGGCCACCGCGGTGGGTACAGGCCGCAACTGCGCCGGCGCCCCTTCGATGCCGTCCAAGTAATCGAATAGTTCAGCGGATATGGGATGGTGCTCGTCGGCAAGCGCCGCAGCTATCTCCTCGGCGGGCAGACGCACCACGCCTCGAGCCGAATTCAACCATACATTTCCGGCGCGGTCGGCCACGATTCCCGACACGCCGGCCACGTTAGACAGCCCGGCGAAGAGCAGGTGGCGCGGGCGGTCGTTAATCATGAGCGCGACACCCAGCTCTCCACCCAACCATAGTCGCTCGCCTTGGGGTGTCAGGCACAGCAAACTGCCGACATTCAGGCCCTCGCTGCGTCTCCACGTGCGCGTTTCGCCGCTTTCATCCACTCTCACGAGGCGATCGAAGGCGTATCCGAGCCACAGTCGGCCTTGATCATCCCGCACCATCGCGAGCGGATTGGCGTCCGGCCCGCCCAGCGGCTCCGGCACCTGGTGCCAATCGCGGCGTGGCGATTGGTCCTGCTCCCACTGACCGTGCCGAACTATTGCCATACGAATCCGGCCGCCGCTCATTTCGGCCATCGCCTGCACCGGCGCACCCGCTAACTCGCGTGGCAGGTTCACGCCTTGCGCCTCATCGCCGGTGATTCTCCACAATCCCAGCGCCCCAGCCATCCAAACATTGCCGCGCGAATCACGCAGCACGCTGGTGATTCGCGGGCCGACCGCGGGAAGACGCAACGTGTTTTGGGCCACTCGAACCGGCGCCACTTCGGTGCTGGCCACCCAAACTCCGCCGCCCGCAGCCGGCGCCAGAGATGGATACAGCAGGCCATGCGGCAAGGGAACCCGGACAAGCTTGTCGGCGCGGAATCGGTCGACGCCGTCGCTGGTGCTCACCCACACGTTGCCTTCTCTGTCCTCGAATATGGCGAGGGCGGCATCCCCGCTCAGGCCATCGGCGCGAGTGAAGCGTGACCCGGCTGACAGGCTGGGTGCTCCGTCGGCATCCGGCGGCGGCAGTCGATCCGGATCGGTGGCGCGAAGCACACCATCGCGCGTGCCGATCCAGAGTGATCCGTCATGATCGAACATCAGTGGTCCGATCTGGCCGGGGCCCGGACGTTTAGGCTGCCGCGGCGGTGGCGCATCCGCGTCAGGAAGTGCCCATACGCCCTGTGTTCCGTTGGCGACCCAAACGTGGCCGTCGACACGCTCCGCCAATGAGCCTTCGCTCCTCGACCTCGATGATCGTTCAAATCGCCCGGAACCATGGGTCAGCCGCCATGTCCCGTCCTCGGCTACCACCCACAACGTGTCGAATCGATCCACGTGCAAAGCGTAAGTTGCGCCCGCCGGGTAGCCCGTTGCCGACGCCGGGTTCCAGCGCCGCCCGTAGAAATTGGCAAGACCCGTCGTAGTGCCGGCCCAAATCGTGCCGTCATGGCTCGCAGCAAACGCGAGTACGGTGCCGGAGGGGAGCCCATCCTCAGGTCCGAAATGTTGCAGGCGGCCCGCGTGCCACCATCCGACCCCGCCGAAGCGATAGCCGATCCAGAGACCGGAGCCGCCAGGAGGGACAAAAAGCGTCGACACGCTTCCGGTAGGGCCGGCCTGTCCCTCAGGGGGTCGGAACGGCTCAAACTGAAGGCCATCGAAACGAACGAGACCGGTTGGGCTGCCGAGCCACAACAGGCCATCGTCCGTCTGCGCGAACGCGCCGACTTCCGCCGGGGCTCCATCGCGGGTCGACCACGCTCTGTGATCCAGTTGCGCGAGCGTGAAGTCGCGATCCAGCGCGTTGACGACCGATGCGCATCCGGCGAACAGCAGTGCGAGGCAAGTGAGCTTGAGCGCTCGCCAGGTCACAACGCTGACCGTCCGTGCCAAAGAGGACGTCGCACGCGATCGAAACCCCGGATTGTCGACAAAGGGATTGGAGATGTTAACCCCATCGTTGCTCAGCTTCCTTACACTTTAGGGTAACCCACGCGCTACTCGTATCAGCAAGTGCTCGGGCGCAAATCGTCTACTAGACTCCGGCCGCATCGAGCATCGAAACAAAAGACTCAATACTTTGGGGAATGAGGCCGTCACCACCGCAATTGACGAGCGGGTGCGCCTTGTCCCTCGTTACAGAAACAAGGGGAAATTCAAATGATGATGCAGAAGAACGCGATGAAATCATTGCGAAATCATTGCTGGCGGCTGTAGCAGCCTTTACCTTGATGGCGGGTAGTGATGCGAATGCTCAACCGGTGCAGCAGGGGCAATTCAGCGCGCGGCTCGCGAAAGATTTAGGGCGAGTGGCGGCGGGTGAGGAGCAGAGCATTTCCGTATACCTGAACCTCCACGACCAGGCGGGATTCGATCAGGCTGTCAAAGATTTGTATGATCCGGCCTCCGCGAACTTCCACCACTGGTTCACGGATTCCGATTTCGCCAAGTACGCGCCGACCGCTGCGGAGATGCAGACGGTTCGATCCGAACTCGAGCAACGAGGTCTAAAGACTGTCTCGGTGGACCCGCTGAACTATTCGTTGCGCGTGCGCGGCAGCAGCAGCGCAATCGAGACGGCGTTCCAAACGGAGCTCCATACTTACAGTCATGGGACATCTTCGTTCCAGGGTTTTGTCCGTGCGGCAAAGCTGGCGGGGTCGGCGGGAAATCTGGTCGCCGCGACCGTCGGTCTCGAGCGTCACCACACTCACCCGCAACTCACCATCGCGAAGGATCCATTCACGGGTAAGCCGCTGGCGCAACAGCCTCTTGCGATCGCGCTGGGCTCGGGTGGCATATTCGGTAACGTGACCGATACAGCACTGACGGCACCCAAACAATATACCCTGAAGCCTCTGTGGCTTCCCCTGCCCCTGCCTAATCCTTGTCCGGCGGCGGATCCTTCCGCTTGCACCTATGCCGTCTACAATGGCCCGGCGTACGGGATCAACTTCATTCAATTTGTGACCTACACGCCGAAGGACCTGCAGGATCACTACGGCCTCACGTCGCTGATTGGGCAGGGAAATGATGGACGGGGACAGACGATTGCTCTGGTGGAGGCCTACGGCTATGCAAACGCTGAGGCTGACGCGAATGCAGCCGCGTCCGCGTTCGGGCTCCCTCCGCTGACCGCCGACAATTTCAAGGTTGTCTACCCCGAAGGCCCACCGCTCAACCCCAACGCTGCCGAACTGTTGGGCTGGAACTTCGAGATTGCCCTGGACATTCAAGCGGCGCATGCAGTCGCCCCGGGCGCGAAGATCATCGAGGTTGCCTCGGCCGGCCAGGACAACGAAGATCAAATCGCATCGCTCGAGTACATTCTGCGTCATCGACTCGCGAACATCGTTTCCTGCAGCTGGGAAAACGATCCGGAAATCATATCCGGCCGGGATGAGGAGCTTGCCTTCAATTCAGTGCTGCAGCGCATGGCGGCTGCCGGCATTTCCGTTCAATTCTCCAGCGGTGATTCCGGAGACCTGGGGCTGGGTTCTCCCTTGGGCGCTGTCAGCGTGCCGTCGAACTCCCCCTACGCGACCTCCGTTGGGGGCACGAGCATCATGAACGACCCCCTGGGAAGTGGAGACATCGTGACGGGTTGGGGGACCAACCTGGCATTGCTGGAAGATACCCTCCAGGTATTCAATCCTCCTCTCAACTTTGGATTCTTGGGTGGCGCCGGCGGCGGTGAGAGCCAGTTCTATGCCAAACCATCGTGGCAGAGCAGCCATCGTGGCAGAGCAGCCTTCCCGGTACCGGCCGGCAGGTGCCCGACGTCTCGGCGCTCGCCGACCCCTTAACCGGATTCACGATCGTCGTTACTTCCGGCGGTACTCAATTTGGCGTCGCAGGGATCGGCGGCACGAGTCTCGCCGCGCCGATCTTCTCGGCTATCTGGTCCCTCGCCCAGCAGTACCATCGCGAGACCCTCGGGTTTGCGGCGCCGACCATTGCCCGGCTGAAGCCGGGGCAAATCACCGATGTCGTCGACACGTCGGATCTGACACCGTTCAACCTGTCAGGCACGATCTACGATCTGTCGGGATCGACGTTCTTCTCTGCCAGCGATATTTTCAGCGCGAACATTCCGGCGGTCACCCAGCCGAACTACCTGACTGCGATTACTCCGTTTCACTGTCTTCACTGCGCCTTTGCGGTCAGCTTTGGAGCCGACACATCGTTGACCGTCGGACCGGGCTGGGACAACGTGACGGGGTTCGGTCAGCCCAACGGGCTGCCGTTCATCCAAGCTGTCGGCAGTCAGGGGCACGGTCACCACTAGGCGAGTCAACAACGAACGAGAAGTTCAGGCCACAAGCCTCAAGGGCGGCGAACGCGTAGCGTGTTCGCCGCCTTCTTATTGCCACCTCCTCATACGATCCACGCCACGACGCCGGGCCGACCCGGTTTGCGGTAGGCTGCGCTCGCAGACGCCGGGACTCTCTGCTCACCAGGCAGGAACTGGAGGCGCGAAATGGCTCGAGTAAGATTCATTGCAGCCGTTCTACTGATCTTGGCGGCCGCGCGCAGCATGGCGCAGGAGCATCAGCATGGGAATGGCGAGAGGTTGGGGTCGGTAAACTTTGCGACGTCGTGCAACGAAGCGGCGCAGAAGGAATTCAACCGCGCGGTCGCGCTGCTGCATTCCTTCCAATTTCGCCGTGCCATAGAAGGATTCAACGCGGTGCTGGGAAACGACGCGACGTGCGGAATCGCGTACTGGGGAATCTCGCTCAGCGATTGGAGTAATCCTTTCGCGACCGGCAGCAAAGACAAGGGCCAGTTGCAACTCGGGGAGGAGAGCGCGATACGGGGTAAAAGCCTGGGCGCCAAGACGCAGCGCGAACGTGCCTATCTCGCGGCCGTCGGCAACCTGTACAGCGATTTCGAAAGCACGCCGCAGCGGGCACGTGTGCTCGCCTATCGCGACGCCATGGGAGAAGTCGCGGCGAAATATCCAAAAGACCATGAGGCGCAAATTTTCTACGCGCTGGCGCTCGCGGCATCGGAGGATCCTGCGGACAAAACCTACGCAGGGCGGCTCAAGGCGGGGGCAATTCTCGAGAAATTGTTCGAGGAGGAACCGACGCATCCCGGGCTCGCTCATTACATCATCCATACGTATGACGTGCCGGCGCTCGCGGCGCAGGCGCTCGTCGCGGCACGGCGCTACTCGGAAATTGCACCCGATGCACCGCATGCGCTGCACATGCCATCGCACACATTTACCCGTTTGGGCTACTGGCAAGAGTCAATCGACAGCAACGTGGCGGCGGCAGCCGCAGCACGGCGCGAGGGTCAGACGCCGGAAGAGTTGCATGCCAGCGACTACGAGATTTACGCCTACCTGCAAACCGGGCAGGACGGCGCCGCCGGACGGATAACGAATTCGTTGCCGGAGATCGCATCACGCTTCGATCCGAACGCCGTGCTCGGCGGCGCAGGCGGCCCCGCGGTTGGATACTATGCGCTCGCGGCGATCCCGGCGCGTTACGCGCTGGAGCGCCGGGACTGGAATCAAGCGGAGCAACTCGCCGTTCGCGAGACGCCGTTTCCCTATACCGATGCCATGACGTGGTTCGCCCGAGGATTGGGCGCGGCGCGACTGGGACACGTGGCTGCGGCGAACGAGACAGCCACAGCGCTGCAGCAAATCCAAGAGCGCCTCTCAAAGGCCAACGAGCCCTACTGGGCGCGGCAGGTGGAAATCCAACAGCTCGAGGTCACAGCGTGGGCTGCGTTTGCGGCGGGTGAGAAACGCACAGCGCTGCGGCAGATGAAGTCGGCCGCGGAATTGGAAGATGGCACGGAGAAGAGTGCGGTAACGCCCGGGCCGCTGACGCCGGCGCGGGAGCTGCTGGCCGAGATGTTGCTGCAGATGCGTGAGCCTGCGCGGGCGTTGGAGCAATTTGAAGCGACGCTGAAGAAGGAGCCGCGGCGCTTCCGCTCACTCTACGGGGCGGCGCACGCGGCGCAGCTCAGCGGAAACCGCGATACGAGTCAAAGATATTTTCGCGAGCTGGTGAAGGTTTGTGAGCGCGCCGACAAGCCTGTGAGACCTGAACTCGAAGAGGCGACGCGCGCGATTTTGCAGAAATAGTCCCGCGCCTGGGCGGCGCGGGCGCAGTCCCTTGGCTAGTTCTCTCCGGAGGACTTCCAATAGATCTTCTTGCGGACGGGCACGATGTTTGGCTTGATCTGTTGTGGAGCGATGGGGGAACTTACCCCGCCTGACAACTGCGCGGTGCCGATGGTCACTGTCATTGACTGCCCGTTGACCACGACGTTCGCGAGCACCGGGGAAGGCGGCAGGCCGCCGCCGACGAATACCGATGCGCGGCTTCCGCCGCAGGTTGCACCTGGTACACCGATGGCGCCGGACGCGTTGAACAAGTTCACCCAGTAGCCGAGCGCCTGACCCAAATTGGCGCAGGTGCCTGCCGTCGCTGCGATGGGCCGGTTGGTCGAGAAGGCCACCGTTCCACCGGCGATGAGCGCGGTGCTGACCGTCTGTTCGCCCGTTCCATACTGATTCAGGTTCATGAACCAGCCCTTCATGCTCCCGCCGGGCAGCACTCCTGGTGTGCCGCAGCTCGTGGGCGTGCCAGCCGTGCCGCCGGGAAGAATGGTGTAGTCAAACATGGTCGGTCCGTCGAGGTTCGTTGCGCTGGTCGACATCAGATTATCCAGATAGACATAAAAGCGATTGGTCACGCCGCCGTAGGGATACTGGCTCTGCAAGGGGTGCTCGCGGTCGCCGGATCCCAGAGCGACGTATACATTGCCGCCGCTTGCCGAGAGCAGCGTCGGCGCAAACAGAAATTTACGGCCGGCGCCGGTGGTGTACGCGACCTGATGGATGGCCCAATTGCTTACCGAGGAGGCAAAGTCTATGCGGTAGATGTTGCCGCCGGTGTCGGCCGCATACGCGTGATCGACCACTCCGGCGTTCGCCACGGCAATCATGGCCACATCCCCGACAACACTGCGGGTCGTCGGGAAGGTGCTGACGATCGCGCCGGTGTTGGCGTCGATCACGTACACGGCGGCCCCTTGTGGACTCGTGCAGGTCGGTGTTGCGGTGTTCGCGTCCTCGCAGGTGTCGTACCCGCCTCCCATGACGACGACTGGTCCCGTGTAACCGAGAACGCTCGAGGCCGCGGTCGGCGTGGACCAGGTCTGTCCGATGCCGGTCATCCCGGTGGTGCACCCGGTGTTATTACCCTGGGGATTGGGACAGCCGATCTTCCACTTGACCGACGGGGACGCCGGGGTCGTGACGTCGAAGGCATACACCGTGCGGCCGCCGCGGCGCATGGACGGAAAGATCCAGACGCTCGAATTGTTCGCGGTCTGATACTGCCCGATGGAGCCGTCGAAGTAATAGTCTTTCTGTATGGGCGTCGGCGTGATACCCGTCGGCATGTTGGGATAGCTGATTTGCGGGCTGTCGCTCATCAGGCGCGTGAAAGGGGTGATCGAGGTGTAGAACTCCGGCGCCACGAAGGCCCACAGCTCCGCGCCGGTGCTTGCGTTGATGGCACGCAGCATGCCGTCATTCGAACCGTAGTAGACGACGACGCCGGTCGGCTGATTTGCGGGCTGTCGCTCATCAGGCGCGTGAAAGGGGTGATCGAGGTGTAGAACTCCGGCGCCACGAAGGCCCACAGCTCCGCGCCGCTGCTTGCGTTGATGGCACGCAGCATGCCGTCATTCGAACCGTAGTAGACGACGACGCCGGTCGCACCGGTATAGTCGATGGGCAGCGGCCGCGAGTGAATTTCGTCCCCGTGCAGCGAGGGGCGCGCTTCCGTAATGTTGCCGTTTTGGTTTTCGTCGTTGACATCCTGGCCCATGATGAAATTGGCCAGTGCCTGGTTCGTTCCTCCGAGAGTGCTCGAGCCGAACGCCTTGAGATTGGTCGAGGTCAGGCCGTTCAAGGTGTAGATCGTGCGATTGACCGACCAGGTCGGGGTGGTGTTCGTGGTCGGCGGATTGTTGCCCTTGCGAATGACTTCCGCCACGCCGCCCTTTTCAACGAGCGGACCATCCGGTTCGTCCGACCACTTGCTGAAACCCGTGAGGGACCTCGGGCATGTCCCTCTGGCAGGGGGATTATCGAAGATATCGGACTGCCAATAGGTGCCGGAATCGGTGGTCCAGAAACTCTGGGAGCACGGAGTCAGGAACCCGGTCAGCGGGTTGACCGCGTCGATCGGCGGGTTCGAGTTGTCGCCAAGATCGATGCTTCCCGACAGGCTGACCAGCTGATACTGCTTCAGATTGCCCATCCAGAGCGGCCGGCTCAGGGGGTCGGGCCGGAACATCGGAATGAAAACCTGATTCAGATTTTGCGAGCGGTTGGTGGTGTTGACGGGCAAGCTCGCCGAGGCGAAAGTGCTGTTGACCGCCTGAATTTCGGAGAAAATGATGGTGAGTGCATTGGTGATCGCCGCCTGGCTGCTCACCTGGAAATATTTGCCGCCGCCCATCTTGGCGGCAGCGATCAGCGAGTTCGAATAGCCGGCATTGTTCTTCGCGTTGTAGGCGTCGAGCACATACGTGATGACCGCACCGTTATTGTTGCCCGAGGGCACCTGGACGCCGTTGGTATGCAAGAAGTAAGTCCACTCATCGAGCCACGTATCCTGTCCCGGGGTGACCGCGAGCGCCGGACTCACGTTGGCCACCGACGGTTCATAGGCGGACTGACTGTTGGAAGGACTCGAGCTCGAGTTGTTGGCTACATAGATGATGTAGGTCGCGGCGCACGGATTGTTGGTATTGATCGGACTTTGATAGACACCGCCGCTGATGGCGAAGCCCGTGAGCAACCCTTGTCCCGCGCCGGTCAGTCTGTCCGGACCCAAGTTGCCGGCGACGTCGACATATTGGTTTTGCTTGGCGAACGACCCGCCGAAGAAACCGGTATAGGGGGCGAGACCGGAGAGGTACTTGTAGATCTCGTAAAACGCGGCGCCCTCATCCTTGCTCGACTGCCCCGTCAGCTTCTCGTTGGGGTCGGTGATGTTGTTGTAGATCCCCCCCGATGTGCTCGGTCCCCCCAGCATATTCTGCAGCGCGGTCTTGTTGGCCGCCACGGTCATGTCACGCACAGCGAAGCGGACATAGCCGCCGCCGACACCCGGAGTCCCGCCGGAACCTGAGTAAGAGCTGAGCATCACCAGCCCCACATTGGCGGGCGTCGAGGCCTTGATGGCGTTGAGCTCCGTGTTGATCGCCGCGACTTCGGCCTGGCCCTGGGTGGGGGCGTCCGGCCAATGTTGGCTGGCCGAGCTCCAGTTGTCGGTATTGTCGATGACGAAGATGATGTTGGGCGCATTCACCGTGTTGCCCTGGCCACCCAAGAAGATATCGATGTCGTCCGCCCGCACGCTCATCGACAGCGCGCAGGCGCCGGCAAGCAGTGACACTAAGGAAGCCATCAATTTGCGCATATTAATCATTGAATTCTCCCAAATCACGGGCAAACGGTAGACGACGGCACACGCACCGACACGCCTTGATCGATCACATACTGAGCATTCGTGACAGCATCGATCGCGGTCGCCTGCGTATCCCATACGCTGTTCGAACACAACGAGTTGTTGCTGGCGACCCCCGCCTCCCCGAGATTCTGGTTGGCGCCCACGGCGCATCCGGCATCGTTCGGATTCGCGAGGTTGAGCGCCGAGTTGAGAATCGGTTCGATGGCGCCGCATAACACGAGGATGGTGACGTTGACGTCGGCTACGCCGTCGCCATTGACGTCGACGCATGCCGTGTTGGCAACGCCGCCGCAGGGATTCGGCAGCGCGTTCGTCGGCGTCGTCGCGAATTGGATGGTGCTGATGACCTGTTCTATGGTTTGCTGCGCGGCCGAGAGCGCCTGCTTGCGCTGCTGCATGTTGCCGACGATCTGCAGATCAGTCTTGCCCAGCCTGAAGGAGGCCACTGCCAGCAACGAAATCAGAATCAACATGATCATGCCCACGACCAACGTGGCACCCTTTTGTCGCGAGGACGGGGAGTTCACGGCGAATTCCTCCCGGCCGGATTGTTCAACTTGACGACGGACTCGCTGGTGTGGCGCTTATAAGCATCATTGAATGGACCCACGGTATTGACGGTGCCGTCGGCCTTCAATCCAAGCGTGTACACCTTGGCGTCGACATAGCCTTGAGTGGTGGTCGTGTTGCGGGTAAGTACATTGATCTTCGCCGCAACGGTGTTCTGCCAGCAGGTGATCGGCGACGCCGCACACGGCACATAGCTGTCCGGATTGGCGTTGTACACCGCCGGTGTACCGGCTGTCGGCACGCTGGTGTCGAGACCGTATTCAATCTGAAGGTTCTCGACGCCCTCCACCAGGGGCACGATGCTGAAAGTATTGCCGGTGCCGGGGAGGCCGAGCTCCGCACGCTTGAGGGTGGGAATGCCGTCGTTGGCATTATCGTTGTTGGCGACAAAGTAGATGTTGGTTCGGTACTGGTACTTATTGGCCAATGTGACACAGTCCTTTTGATGCAGCGTGAAGCTCGCGGCATTCGTATCGAGAACGTAATAGGTGGCAACGTTGCCGGATGCCAGCTCTGTCGCGTTATTGCATCCGGAGGTCTGAAAGTACGCGGCGTTCGCCACAGTGGCATCGCACCCGGCGCTTCCCACCGCACAGGTACTCGCGTGACGCACCACGAGAATGTCCGTTCCTGCGCGCACATCGACCAGGCACGCCGGCGCACCCGCGCCATTGTCGTAGCCCTGAACGGCAATGGGCAATGCGCCTTTCAACCCTGCGACGCTGGTGTCGCAGGGATCCGGTTTGGCGGCAGGGGTGGGTAGCACAGCGGGATTGAATTCTGCGAGATAACCGGCATTGTGCAGATCGTCGGTGATCAGCTGCAGGGCGTAGCGGCCATTCTCCGTCTGCTGGTTCGCGCGTTCGATTTCGGCGCGTGTCCGGCTGTTATTGACAAAGATCGACACGAGACTGGCAAGAATGATCAAGCTGATGGTAATGGCTATCATCAGCTCGATGATCGTGTAGCCGAATTGCTGCGTTTGCGCGCGGCCGGACCTGCGGCGGATCAGAAACATGATGTGGTACCCACCGTGACCGTGGCGGCGATCACGCGGCGATTCGCCTCATTGGCCCCGAAGGATCCGGCGCCGCAGGCGAGTGTCGGCCTCTGGGTTGGATTCAGGCCCTGCCATGCCACGGAAACCTGATAGATGCCGGCGGTGCAAACACCCAAGGCGGTGTTGATGGCTTGGACTTGCGTAATGCAGCCAACCGCGCCGAGCGAGCCGCCGACAGGAGTGCCGGCCTTCGACTCGCTCGCGCCTTTCAGCGAATTACTCCATTCACAAAGATCACGGGTCGGACCAGGTGCAATGGTCGTGCAGTCGGCCGGCCGACCGTCTCCGTTGCCGATGGTGCCTGCGACGACGTAATTGGCGGCCTGCGCGGGGTTGACGCCCATTCGTTCCGTCATTTCGGCGAGCGCCAGCAGAGCTTGTGAGCGCTGGTAGGACTCCATTTCGGCGAGACTCATCTTTGCCTGGAGGCCGGCAACGCCGAGGAGTCCGAACGCCAGTATCAGAAGCGTGATGAGCACTTCAATGAGCGAAACACCGCGCTGGCGCGTGAATCGGGGGGGCGGCTGACTCAGCACGCGGGAGCTTCTTGCTGGGACGGGCGACCGCTGAGGTTCAGCGATATGCATTGGTTGTTCGTGGTCGACCCGGAGGTGGTCGTAACCACCAACGACGCCGTACTG